>BNJS01003572.1_pt1 | contig 165495 bp, 288 predicted proteins | sample 8540461 | NCBI WGS metagenome assembly BNJS01 (sample SAMD00202454, study PRJDB9452) | human saliva metagenome | isolation source: human saliva | place: Japan
CCCAACTACTATCGGCGCTAAGAAGCTTTAACTTCTGTGTTCGAGATGGGAACAGGTGTATCCTTCTTGCCATCGTCACCACACTTTATCTTCTGAAAAAAAACTTTCGTTCTTTCAAAACTGAATCTATATCCAACTCCATCAATCTACCAGCTATACAACTCGTGGTTAAGTCCTCGACCGATTAGTACTAGTCCGCTCCATGCCTCGCGGCACTTCCACTTCTAGCCCTATCTACCTGATCGTCTCTCAGGGGTCTTACTCATTTTAAAATGATGGGAAATCTCATCTCGAGGGGGCTTCACGCTTAGATGCTTTCAGCGTTTATCCCGTCCACACATAGCTACCCAGCGATGCTCTTGGCAGAACAACTGGTACACCAGCGGTGTGTCCATCCCGGTCCTCTCGTACTAAGGACAGCTCCTCTCAAATTTCCAACGCCCGCGACGGATAGGGACCGAACTGTCTCACGACGTTCTGAACCCAGCTCGCGTACCGCTTTAATGGGCGAACAGCCCAACCCTTGGGACCGACTTCAGCCCCAGGATGCGATGAGCCGACATCGAGGTGCCAAACCTCCCCGTCGATGTGAACTCTTGGGGGAGATAAGCCTGTTATCCCCAGGGTAGCTTTTATCCGTTGAGCGATGGCCCTTCCATACGGTACCACCGGATCACTAAGCCCGACTTTTCGTCCCTGCTCGACTTGTTGGTCTCGCAGTCAAGCTCCCTTCTGCCTTTACACTCTTCGAATGATTTCCAACCATTCTGAGGGAACCTTTGGGCGCCTCCGTTACATTTTAGGAGGCGACCGCCCCAGTCAAACTGCCCGTCTGACACTGTCTCCCACCCCGGTGAGGGGTGCGGGTTAGAGTGGTCATGTCACAAGGGTAGTATCCCACCGTTGCCTCCTCCGAAACTGGCGTCCCGGATTCTTCAGCTCCTACCTATCCTGTACATGTGACACAAACACTCAATATCAAACTACAGTAAAGCTCCATGGGGTCTTTCCGTCCTGTCGCGGGTAACCTGCATCTTCACAGGTACTATAATTTCACCGAGTCTCTCGTTGAGACAGTGCCCAGATCGTTACGCCTTTCGTGCGGGTCGGAACTTACCCGACAAGGAATTTCGCTACCTTAGGACCGTTATAGTTACGGCCGCCGTTTACTGGGGCTTCAATTCAAAGCTTCGCCTTGCGGCTAACCTCTCCTCTTAACCTTCCAGCACCGGGCAGGCGTCAGCCCCTATACGTCATCTTTCGATTTTGCAGAGACCTGTGTTTTTGATAAACAGTCGCCTGGGCCTATTCACTGCGGCTGGTATTGCTACCAGCACCCCTTCTCCCGAAGTTACGGGGTCATTTTGCCGAGTTCCTTAACGAGAGTTCGCTCGCTCACCTTAGGATTCTCTCCTCAACTACCTGTGTCGGTTTTGCGGTACGGGTCCTATAAATCTTGCTAGAAGCTTTTTCTCGGCAGTGTGACATCAGAAACTTCGGTACTAAACTTCCCTCCCCGTCACAGCTTGTCGCATCCGTGATAAGCATTTGACTCATCAGCCGACTCACTGCTTGGGACGTACACTTCCAGTCGTACGCTTTTCTTAGCCTCCTGCGTCCCTCCATTGCTCAAACGATTTATAGAAGTACAGGAATATCAACCTGTTGTCCATCGACTACGCCTATCGGCCTCGCCTTAGGTCCCGACTAACCCTGGGAGGACGAGCCTTCCCCAGGAAACCTTAGTTATTCGGTGGACGGGATTCTCACCCGTCTTTCGCTACTCATACCGGCATTCTCACTTCTAAGCGCTCCACATGTCCTTACGGTCATGCTTCACCGCCCTTAGAACGCTCTCCTACCACTGGACCCATAAGGTCCAATCCACAGCTTCGGTAATCTGTTTAGCCCCGTTACATTTTTCGGCGCAGGGTCACTCGACTAGTGAGCTATTACGCACTCTTTGAATGATGGCTGCTTCTAAGCCAACATCCTAGTTGTCTGTGCAACCCCACATCCTTTTTCCACTTAACAGATATTTTTGGGACCTTAGCTGGTGGTCTGGGCTGTTTCCCTTTCGACTACGGATCTTATCACTCGCAGTCTGACTCCCGGATATAAATACATGGCATTCGGAGTTTATCTGAATTCGGTAACCCTGAGATGGGCCCCTAGTCCAAACAGTGCTCTACCTCCACGATTCTTGATTCCGAGGCTAGCCCTAAAGCTATTTCGGAGAGAACCAGCTATCTCCAAGTTCGATTGGAATTTCTCCGCTACCCACACCTCATCCAAGCACTTTTCAACGTGCCCTGGTTCGGTCCTCCAGTGCGTTTTACCGCACCTTCAACCTGGACATGGGTAGATCACTTGGTTTCGGGTCTACGTCCACATACTACATGCGCCCTATTCAGACTCGCTTTCGCTACGGCTCCGACTCTTCATCTTAACCTCGCATGTAAACGTAACTCGCCGGTTCATTCTACAAAAGGCACGCCATCACCCATTAACGGGCTCTGACTACTTGTAAGCACACGGTTTCAGGTACTCTTTCACTCCCCTCCCGGGGTTCTTTTCACCTTTCCCTCACGGTACTGGTTCACTATCGGTCACTAGGTAGTATTTAGCCTTGCCAGATGGTCCTGGCGGATTCCGACGGGATTCCTCGTGTCCCGCCGTACTCAGGATGCTAGTAGAGTTCATCAAAGATGTCGCGTACAGGATTGTCACCTTCTTTGATGGGCCTTTCCAGACCACTTCTGCTATCTTGATTTCTTCTCACGTTCTAGTCCTACAACCCCAACAAGCAAGCTCGTTGGTTTGGGCTCCTCCCGTTTCGCTCGCCGCTACTCAGGGAATCGATTTTTCTTTCTCTTCCTGCAGGTAATGAGATGTTTCAGTTCCTGCGTGTACCTCCCTAATGAGCTATGTATTCACTCATTGGTAACACCCTATGAAAGGTGTTGGGTTCCCCCATTCGGAAATCTTTGGATCTTAGCTTACTTACAGCTCCCCAAAAGCATATCGGTGTTAGTTCCGTCCTTCTTCGGCTCCTAGTACCAAGGCATCCACCGTGCGCCCTTATTCACTTAACCGTTGGTTAAATGTCGCATAGCGTTGCGTTTTGTTAAAAAACTCTTTTCGTTAGATGTTACTCTAACTCTCGGTAAATTAATTGGTTATTTGTTGTGATATAGTATTCAGTTTTCAAAGAACAAAATTCTCTGCTATTTCTAGCAGATATGGAGACTAGCGGGATCGAACCGCTGACCTCCTGCGTGCAAAGCAGGCGCTCTCCCAGCTGAGCTAAGCCCCCTAAATTCAAACTAATGGGCCTAAATGGACTCGAACCATCGACCTCACGCTTATCAGGCGTGCGCTCTAACCAGCTGAGCTATAGGCCCTTGTTCGCATTTAGAACTTTTGTTTTGAGAAGTTTAACCTCTCAAAACTAAACAAAGAAGTCTAAACCCTGTAGGGTTCCGTATTACCTAGAATACCTTTCGACATTCTGGGTTTATCCTTAGAAAGGAGGTGATCCAGCCGCACCTTCCGATACGGCTACCTTGTTACGACTTCACCCCAATCATCTATCCCACCTTAGGCGGCTGGCTCCAAAAGGTTACCTCACCGACTTTGGGTGTTACAAACTCTCGTGGTGTGACGGGCGGTGTGTACAAGACCCGGGAACGTATTCACCGCGGCGTGCTGATCCGCGATTACTAGCGATTCCGGCTTCATGTAGGCGAGTTGCAGCCTACAATCCGAACTGAGAATGGCTTTAAGAGATTCGCTTACCCTCGCGAGTTCGCTGCTCGTTGTACCATCCATTGTAGCACGTGTGTAGCCCAAGTCATAAGGGGCATGATGATTTGACGTCATCCCCACCTTCCTCCGGTTTGTCACCGGCAGTCTCACTAGAGTGCCCAACTCAATGCTGGCAACTAGTAATAAGGGTTGCGCTCGTTGCGGGACTTAACCCAACATCTCACGACACGAGCTGACGACAACCATGCACCACCTGTCACTTTGTCCCCGAAGGAAAGCTCTATCTCTAGAGTGGTCAAAGGATGTCAAGACTTGGTAAGGTTCTTCGCGTTGCTTCGAATTAAACCACATGCTCCACCGCTTGTGCGGGTCCCCGTCAATTCCTTTTGAGTTTCAACCTTGCGGTCGTACTCCCCAGGCGGAGTGCTTAATGCGTTAACTGCAGCACTGAAGGGCGGAAACCCTCCAACACTTAGCACTCATCGTTTACGGCGTGGACTACCAGGGTATCTAATCCTGTTTGCTACCCACGCTTTCGAGCCTCAGCGTCAGTTACAGACCAGAGAGTCGCCTTCGCCACTGGTGTTCCTCCATATATCTACGCATTTCACCGCTACACATGGAATTCCACTCTCCTCTTCTGCACTCAAGTTCCCCAGTTTCCAATGACCCTCCCCGGTTGAGCCGGGGGCTTTCACATCAGACTTAAGGAACCGCCTGCGCTCGCTTTACGCCCAATAAATCCGGACAACGCTTGCCACCTACGTATTACCGCGGCTGCTGGCACGTAGTTAGCCGTGGCTTTCTGGTTAGATACCGTCAAGGCGCTAACAGTTACTCTAGCACTTGTTCTTCTCTAACAACAGAGTTTTACGATCCGAAAACCTTCTTCACTCACGCGGCGTTGCTCCGTCAGACTTGCGTCCATTGCGGAAGATTCCCTACTGCTGCCTCCCGTAGGAGTTTGGGCCGTGTCTCAGTCCCAATGTGGCCGATCACCCTCTCAGGTCGGCTATGCATCACGGCCTTGGTGAGCCGTTACCTCACCAACTAGCTAATGCACCGCGGGTCCATCCATCAGCAGAAGCTTGCGCCTCTTTTCCTCTTCAAACCATGCGGTTCGAAGACCTATGCGGTTTTAGCATCCGTTTCCGAATGTTATCCCCTCTGATGGGCAGGTTACCCACGTGTTACTCACCCGTTCGCCACTAGATTGACCAGTGCAAGCACCGGTCGCTCTCGTTCGACTTGCATGTATTAGGCACGCCGCCAGCGTTCGTCCTGAGCCAGGATCAAACTCTCATGAAAAATTTGAATTTTTCATGAGCTTTTGAAAAAGCTCATTTTAATTACTGACTTATTGTATCTCTTTAAGAGATAAGAAATTGTTGTTTCTTCATCATAAGATGAAGTCCCTACACATTTGGTTTGTCTTCTTTGTTCAGTTTTCAAAGGTCAATCGTTGTTTTTGCAACAACTTCTATATCCTATCATAGGACATTTTTTACTGTCAACAGATTTCATGTAACTTTTTTCAAAGTTTTTTTGAAACTGTTTTATAAGCGAACGTTCGCTCAACAGTGATATTAATTTATCATAACTGATTATCAATTTCAACCGATATGATTCATTCTTTTTAAAAGTTTTTCTATTTTATTAAAATGCTCAAGATAAGTCGGATTTCTTCTATATAAATCCATCTCGAAACCTTTACAATTTAGAATAACACCGTATAATTAATAGTACGTGACGCTGAAATAGCTCAGTTGGCAGAGCAACGCACCTCGTAACGCGTGCAGGTCAGGTTCGACCCCCTGTTTTTCGGCATACGAAAAGCACTTAAAAAGTCTATAAAATAAGACTTTTAAGTGCTTTGTTTTACGTTTTTGTTCTATATTTGTTCCATTTTCATAGATTTTCTTACATTATTATATTCTGACTCTACTACTCTTAAACTCAATTATAATGACGATACACCATCTAGTGTGTGTTACAACCTGATAGACAAGAAGGAAAAGACTTTAAAAGCTTATTATTCTATCTATAGAATTAATAGATAAACCATTCATTGCTTTTAAAAATGGAAATGTATTAATAGAAGTATCTCGCCCTTATGACCAAAACTATTGAGTTCTACTTAGAAAATCACATGAAGAATTTGAGGATTGGTATTAAACAAACTAAAAAGCGATAGAAATTATCTATCACTTTTTGTCTATTGAGTTTCTAACCATTCTTTTTAATATTTTTCAAGATGTCTTTGGTCACTCTTCCATTTTAGCATCATAATAAATGAATCTCCAAAAACTATCAAAAATCATCTTCTTCTAATGATGGTAACTCAATATCTTCTGTTAAAATAACTTTTTCTAGAAATTCATCTTTTATTTAAGCGTAAAGCCCATTTTATCGCTCCCTTTATTCCAGTATAATTACCCTCATTTATTTTTCAATAATTTTTAATTTAAAATACAAAAATAAGCCAAGAAGACTTTTTCTTCCTACTTATTTTAAACTTTAAATTTCTATTATAATGAATCATTTTATTTTTCAATTTCAGTCAATAATTCATCATTTGAGATTTATTCTTTGCAAAAGCTGCTGCATCATTTTAAGTATAATTTTACTTCTTCTTTATCTGCATCACTCTCTAATGAATTCATTTGCAATTGATAATACAATCTTGATAAGTAATAAATATTATAAAATTGACTACATAATTCAGTTCCTTTTTAGTAACTCATTACTCTTTTTATAGTTATTATTTTTATTAAAGAACATTGCGCTCTGATATAAAACCATTACACACATAAACATCTTGCTCTAATTGATTGTTTTCAACTTCTTGAATAAGCTTTTGTGAAAAATATTCTGCTTTTTCTATACTCTTGTTGTTGATATACTAAACCTAATCCAGCATATACTAAATGTGAATATGTATCTTGGTTTCATATTGTTCTGCTAAAATTTATTAAAATAGAATAAATCATCTTCCATTTTCTTGTATAAAACTTGTGAGATCCTCTTAAGTATAACAAGTGTATTTTTGCTCATCATTTAATTTGTTCTTTTGTTATTTCAATCAATTTTTCAGCCAATTCATAATCCATTGTTCAATACTTTCTTCAATTTTATCTAAAAAGTTTGTTTGTAGCAACTTCTTTAGTACTGACACTCGATAAGTCCACAACATCTAATTGCAATCGTGCCTAGATTGACAAGATTTTTCGTGAAGGAATTTGACCATGATTTTCAAAATCGACTTAAAGTTGCCTGCGTACAAATTCCATGACTCAATTCAATCTGAGAATAAGCCTTTTTCTTTACGACGTCTTATAAACACTTGAATATCCATAATGATTCTCCTAACTATATATTTTCACTATTATTGTACATTGTTTTTGGGAAATTTTCCAATAATTTTATTTATTTTTCCTATATATAAAATTTGTAGTATGTTTTATATAAAATACACATATTTCTTATTGTCTTCTCCTAAAGATGCTGTAACTCATTTAACGCTTTTTCATGAAAAGTTTCAACCTCAAAAATAGGTTTTATCAAGTTTCTTTCTATTATATTGTATTTTTCTTTCTACTATTTATAACTATATTATTTTTATTAATCCGATGCTTATTCATTTCAAAGTATAAAAAGACTGGAATTAGTTCCAGTCTCTAACTATTATTCTGCAATTTCTACAACTAAATAACGGTGTGGTTCTTTCCTTCTGAATGAGTAGAAATTCGTTTATTTTTATAAATATGCATGAATTTGTTTTCTTTCATATGCAGGTAGTGGTTCTAAATATACCGGTTGTTTTGTTTTTAACTACGCGTCGTGCTGTTTTTCAGACAATTTTGTTGTAAGGCTTCTGTACGACGTAAACGGTAGTCTCCTACATCTACTTGTACTGACATTCTTCCTTTTACAAAACGATGAACAGATACTTGAGCTAATACTTGTAGAGCATTCAAAATTTTACCATATTTACCAATTAATAAACCTGGTTTATCTGTTTCAAATACAAAATTCATCTTTTGTGCTTCAACATGAACTACACTTGGTGCTCCATAAATTTCAGCAATTTGTTCTAAATAAAGCTTTCGTAACATGAGCAGCTTCTTCAATATGATTATCTATTACTTCAACTGCTTCATCAAATTCTTCATAGTTATCTTCAGAATCAAATTCTTCTTCCTCAAGATTCTTCGACTTCTTCAACAACTTCTTCTTCTTGTTTAATTTTTCTTTAACAGTAATTGATACTACCGCATCTTTTGTCCAGAATCAAATAATCCTTTTACCTTCTTCAATTACTTCAATTTCTACATCATCTTGTGTTAATTGTAATTGTCGTAATCCTTTTTGGATTACTTTTTCTACTAGACATCATTTACTCGAATCGTTTGTGTCATCTTCTATATCCTCATATTTGCAATTTACATGTATTATCTCATGTTCTATTAATCTGAACAAGTCTATTCTTTAACTTCTACCGTGTCTTAGCTTTTTCTAAGCTTTCTCACGTGTCTTTAGTTTTTCATGTGCAATAGCTTTTTGTTCTCAATAAATGTAAATGGATTATTCATAATTAAAGTTTGAATAACCATAAGATATTCCTACAACCCAATATAATGATAACGCACTTGGGAATGTTAAAGCTGTAAATCAATCATTGCTGGTAATACTAAATAACATAATTTTGCCAGCTGCTCCACTGTCTTGCATTTTCATTTGTTAACCAAGAAGTCGCATGGTTGTTGCTACTACTAATATCGGTAAAATGAAAAATGGATCGGGGTTGATCAAGAATTAAACCATAGAATGATCCCTTGTTTAAAAACTTCTGTACGACTAATAGCTTGATATAAAGCAATCATTACAGGCAATTGATCGCTACTGGTAAACACCCAGCATATTGATTTCACACCTTCTCTTTCATATAAAGCTGAAATTTCTTCTCGTAATTTCTTGAGTTTGATGATAACGAGCAGAATATTTTTCTCGAGTTTATTAATTTCAGGTTGTAAAATAACTGTTTGTCTTGTTGTCTTATATTGAAATGCATCACTAGGTACTAACACAATTCTTGTTATAATAGTAAATACAATAATTCCTAAACCATAACTATTTCCAAAAATATGAGATAAAGTAATAATAAATTGAGATAAATTATAAATAATTACTCGATCCCAAATTCTGTACTTTCTGCTGTACAGGTGTTGTACCTACATGCTGCTAAAAATAATGTTAAAACCGCTAATGTTAGAAAGCTAATTTATGCTTTTCTTCATAATTCCCTACTTTCTCCATTATAATCATCTTTTTATTAAAATCTTTCCTAATTTTTAATACATGCATCATACATTTTTACTTCTTGATAATTCATAGATACTACAGGTTTTACGTGCGATGCGTAAAATCAATCAGACTGTAATTGTGGCTTTAGTTCTGTTAATACACTTCTTATCAATCGTTTTATACGATTTCTAACAACCACATTTCCTAATTTTTACTCACAGAGAATTCCAACTCTAAATGAGATTGATTTGATTTATCGATTTGATAAACCACAAATTGACGATTCGCTACTGAATTTCCATGATGAAAAACCTCTTTGAAACTCTTGCTCTACTCGATAAGACTTACGCATACACTCACCTTTATCTAAGTTTTTTAAAAACATTTATAAAAAGATCACTGAGACGTTCAGTGATCTAAGCTACTAAAACTTTTTCTACCTTTACGGCGTCTAGCACTAATACTCTACGGCCATTTTTGTACTCATACGTTTACGGAAACCGTGAACTTTTTGACGTTTACGTTTGTTTGGTTGATATGTTCTTTTCATAACTTCTTGCACCTCCTAGTTCTGTGTCATGTCTAACTACTCCTAGACAGTCTACATCATTATAATGATATTCCTTAACAAAGTCAATACTTTGTTTCTTGCATCACTGTGACTGGAGTATCATACCATATTTTATTCAAAATACCTAGTAGAAAATATTCATTTTTCAATAGTTATCCACAATTATTTTTAATATTTTTCTCAACTTTTAAATTTTTTCCCCATATTTTTCCACAACTTTTTAACAAATTAAAAGTCTGTTTACAAAAATTTTATCCACAACATGGAAAAGTATGGATAATACTCTAAAATCTTTATTTTATTGAGTTTGTTTTATCAACAAATATTGTTTATAAGTAAATTTTTAAAAAGAATTTTACAAATTATCCACAAATTGTGGAAAACTTATTACAAATTCACTAAAATTTTTAAAAATAGATTTTCCTGTGAAAACTTTTTAAAAAATGCTACACTTACTCTTAGATTTTTAACATTATTCATACACAAGGAGGTGTTTTTATGGATCCATTAGATGAGTTTTGGAAAATTTTTATTAGCTCATTTTTGAAAAACAAATTCAGATTTTACATTAAACATTGGATTATGCCTGCTAAATTATTAAAAATTGATTCAAATTATCTTTAGTATTCAAGTTTCCTTCTCAAACATATGCATAATTTCTGGGAAGATAATTTATTAACGGATGTTATGGAACGTGGCTATGATTATTTTAGAAAATCATTTGAACCAAAGTTTATTATTTCTGATGAACAAGACTTTTTCATCAAAACAAATCATTCATGGAATCTAATCCACAACTTCAAGTAACTGAAGAAAATTAAAGGAAGTAACGAAAAATATTTATTTAGAAGATGATTCTCTATTAAATCCTAAATATACATTTGATTCATTCATTATTAGTAAAGAAATCAAATGGCGCATGCTGCTGCTTTAGTCGTATGCGAGACCCGGACAATTATATAATCCACTCTTTTTCTATGGGGGTGTTGGTCTAGGGAAAACTCACTTAATGCAAGCGATTGGGAATCAATATAAATTACTAAACCCAAATGCACGTGTTAAATACGTAACGAGTGAAAGCTTTTACAAATGAAATGATTACTTCATTGAGAACAAATACTCAACAAGAATTTAGAGATTATTATCGTAATGTTGATTTATTATTAGTAGATGATATTCAATTTTTTGCTGAAAAAGAAGCAACTCAAGAAGAGTTTTTCCATACATTTAATGCACTATTTAATAACCAAAAAAACAAATTGTTTTAACGAGTGATCGACAGCCAACTGAAATCAAAAGCATTGCAAGAACGCTTAGTTTCAAGATTCGTTTCTGGACTTCCAGTCGATATTACTCCACCTGATTTGGAAACAAGAATTGCAATTTTATCTAAAAAGCAGAAGCTGTTGGAATTGATATTCCTACTGATACCTTAAGCTATATTGCTGGACAAATTCAATCCAATGTCCGTGAATTAGAAGGTGCTCTTGTAAGAGTTCAAGCTTATTCTGTCACTCATGGTGAAGATATTACAACAAATTTAGCTGCTGAAGCTCTGCAAAACTTTATCCCCGGAGTAAAGAAAAATTGTATCCGTTCAAGATATTCAGAAGCGGTTGCACGTTATTACCATATTTCTCTAGAAGATTTAAAAAGGTAAAAACAGAACAAAATCCATTGTAGAACCTCGTCAAATTGCTATGTATTTAGCAAGAGAATTAACAAATAAAGCTCTCTTCAAAATTAGGAACAGAATTTGGCAAAGATCATTCTACTGTATTACATGCCTATGATAAAATTAATGAAGAATATAAAGCTTCAAGGTGACATTACAAAAGCTGTTAATGATTTAAAGAAAAAACTTGGTTTTTAAGATGTGGATAACTACTCTAGTTATTAAATTGTTATACACAATACTTATCCACAATTAAAAATGATAAAATTTAAAAGCAACATAATAGTTTTCCACAAATTAACAGGCCCTACTACTATTACTATATTTATTATAAATAAAAATTAAATTTAAGACAGACACACATTAGGAGGCATAAAATGAAATTTTCAATTAATCGTCAAGCATTTTTAAAAATTTGTAGACGTTCAACGTGCTATTCCTTCGAAAACAACGATTCCAATTTTAACAGGAATTAAATTAGTTGTTTCTCAAGAAGGAATTACTTTTAACATAGTAGTGATTCTGAAGTTTCTATTGAAATTTTTCTTCCAGTAGAACATGAAGAATTACAATTATCTATTGTGGAGACAGGTTCAATTGTATTACCTGCTCGATTCTTTGGTGAAAATTGTTAAAAATTACCTCAAAAATACATTTACTTTAGAAACAAAATGAACAATTACAAGCAACGATTACAGCAGGAAGTGCTGCATTTACATTAAATGGCTTATCGGCTCATGATTATCCACAACTTCCAGAAGTTGAAAAGATCATGTATTAACATTACCTGTTCCATTATTTAGACAAGTGATTTTACAAACTTCTATTGCTGTTTCTACTGCTGAATCTCGCCCTATTTTTAACGGGAATTCATATGGTTATGCTAATAATCAATTAAAAGCTGTTGCAACAGACTCTCACCGTTTGAGTCAAAGAATTATTCCTTTAGAAATGCCTGAAACAAGTAATGCGTTAACATTTGAAATTACTTTACCAGGTAAAAACATTAATTGAATTATCACGTATTATTGATGGTTTAGAAACGATTGATTTTGCAATTACTGAAAATCAAGTTCTTTTCCAAACTGAAAACTCTTTCTTTCTACTCGTTTATTAGAAGGACGTTATCCAGATACAGATCGATTAATCAATGATCAATTTAATACAGCGATTACGGTTGTTGCGAGTGATTTAGTAGCTGCTGTAGATCGTGCATCATTAATGTCTCATACAGATAAAAATAATATTGCGACATTATCGATTAATGAAAATCGCATTTTTATTAACAGGTAATTCTCCAGAAATTGGAAAAAGTTGAAGAAGAAATTACGGTCGAAAATTATGAAGGTGCTTCATTGGATGTTTTCATTTAATCCTGATTATTTAAAAAGATGCGCTTCGTTTATTTGGTTCTTCAGAAGCTACTGATTCAATTTTTAGAAGCGAACCGTCCATTTATACTGACATTAAAAGATAATCATTCCGATATTCCATATAGTTTTTATTCAATTAGTTACACCAGTTCGTACATTTAATGGTTAAAAATAGTCCATGATGATTTTTATCATCATGGTGCTTATTTTTAAAAATTTTTAAAAAATCCTAGTAAATTTCATTTTTCCCTTTAAAAAGGTTTTTTATTTATTTTATAAAAATGCAAAAATAGGCGAAATTTTTCAAAAATCTTTGAGAATTCTCCAAAAAGGTATAATACATTAGTGTGTGTATACCCAAATGAGAGAAAAGAGGAAAATCATGACAAAAGATTGTAACAATTACAGAAGAATTTATTACATTAGGACAATTTTTTAAAAACATATTGATGTCATTACAACAGGTGGACAAGCAAAATGGTATTTGCAAGAAACAGTTGTATTTGTCGATGGTGAGAATTGAAAATCGTCGTGGTAGAAAAACTTTATGATAAAACACGTGTAGAAATTCCTGAAGAAGGCATTTTTGTTGTGAAAAGAGAATCTGAGGAAGTTGTGGATGAGATTAGTTGAATTACAACTGAATCATTTCAGAAATTATGAAGAACTTTTTCTTGAATTTGGGAAAGGAGTTCATATTTTTATTGGTGAAAAGTGCTCAAGGAAAAACAGATTTAATGGAATCCATCTATACTTTGGCAATGACGAAGAAGTCATCGTACCAATCAAGATCGTGAATTAATTATGTGGAATGAAGATACTGCTACCATTAAAGGAAAAGTAGAAAAGAAAAATTAGCAATATTCCTTTAGAAATTCGTTTTTCAAATAAAAGGAAAAATAGGACGAGTCAATCATTTTAGAACAAAAAGAAGCTTAGTTCCTATTTAGGACAATTAAATGTCATTTTATTTGCACCTGAAAATTTAGAATTAGTGAAAAGGTGCCCCAGCAAATCGTCGAAAAATTCATGGATATGGAACTAGGCCAAATGAATCCTATTTATTTACATGAATTAGTAGAATATCAACGCCTTATAAAACAAAGAAATCATTATTTAAAACAATTATCGATTAAAAAAATCATCAGCTGATCTTTTATTTAGAAGTTTTTAACAGAACAAGTCATTGAAAAGGCAAGTGCAATTTTAATCCATCGTTTTAGAATTTATGGAACAATTGGAAACTTTAGCTAGACCAATTCATGAACAAATTTCATTAGGAAGAGAAGAGTTTTCATTGAAATATCAAACATCCCTTTCGATTGAAAAAGGAATGTCTCAAGATGAAGTAAAGAATTGTATCAAAAACAATTTGAAGCTGTACAAAAAGAGAATTAGAACAAGCGGAGTACTTTAGTTGGTCCGCACATCGAGATGATTTGATTTTTATTTAAATAATAAACCTGTTCAAAATTTTTGGTTCTCAAGGGCAACAACGTTCAACTGTATTAAGTTTAAAATTAGCAGAAATAGAATTAATGAATATCGCTACTGGAGAATATCCAATTTATTATTAGATGATGTGTTATCTGAATTAGATGATGATCGACAAACACATTTGATTAAAAAGCAATTGAAAATAAAAGTACAAACATTCATAACAACGACTAGTTTAGATGGGATTGTAAGCAATTTATTAATGAACCAATTGTATATCCGATTCATCAAGGTCAAGTTCAATGAAAAATGGAGTGTGAGAATGAAAATGACAGAAGAAAATAAAAAGTTCTTGCTGCACATATGATGCTAGTCAGATTCAAGTATTAGAAGGATTAGAAGCGGTACGTAAACGTCCAGGGATGTATATTGGTTCTACAAGTAGTGCTGGTTTACACCATTTAGTATGGGAAATTGTTGATAACTCAATCGATGAGGCTTTAGCAGGTTTTGCGACTCATATCGAAATTGAGATTACACCTGAAAACCATATCCGTGTTACTGATGATGGACGTGGAATTCCAGTTGATATTCAAGAAAAAACAGGACGTCCTGCTGTAGAAACTGTCTTTACGGTGCTACATGCTGGGGGAAAAATTCGGCGGCGGAGGTTACAAAGTTTCCGGTGGTCTTCACGGGGTAGGAGCTTCTGTTGTAAATGCACTTTCTACAGATTTAACGGTACAAGTTTTTAAAGATGGAAATATTTATGAACAATCTTATAAACGTGGTGCTGTTTTGAAGATTTAAAAATTGTTGGAGCAAACTGAAAAACATGGAACGAGTGTTTTATTTTGTACCAGACCCAGAAATTTTCAAGAAACTACGGTATATGACTTTGAAAAATTAGCGAATCGTGTTCGAGAACTAGCTTTTTAAATAAAGGTTAAAACTAACGATTACTGATTTGCGAGTAGAAGAGCCTGTTGTAAAAACTTTTTTATTATGAAGGCGGAATTAAAAGTTATATGGAACATTTTAAATAAGTCGAAGCAAGTATTATTTGAAGAACCGATTTATGTTGAAGGGGAACAAGATAGCATTCAAGTGGAAGTAGCGATGCAGTATACTTCAGGATACCATACAAATTTATTAAGTTTTACAAACAATATCCATACTTATGAAGGTGGAACACATGAATCTGGAATGAAAACTGCCCTTACTCGTGTTATTAATGATTACGCTCGTCGTCAAAAATTAATGAAAAGAGAATGAAAGAAAAATTAAGTGGGGAAGATGTGCGTGAAGGATTAACGGCAGTTGTATCTATTAAACATCCTGATCCACAATTTGAAGGACAAACGAAAACAAAAATTAGGAAATTCTGGAAAGCAAGAACAATTACAGATCGATTATTTGCGACTCATTTTGATAAATTTTTTTAATGGAAAATCCACAAGTTGCTCGTAAAATTGTTGAAAAAGGGTTTTAGCTTCTAAAGCACGTTTAGCTGCTAAAAAGAGCGCGTGAGTAACTCGTAAAAATCAGGTTTAGAAATTTCTAATTTACCAGGAAATTAGCAGACTGTTCAAGTAATGATGCAAAGTGTTTCAGAAATCTTCATTGTCGAGAGGAGATTCTGCGGGAGGTTCTACTGCAAAACAAGGACGTTCTCGTCACTTCCAAAGCGATTTTACCAATTCGTGGTAAAATTTTAAACGTTGAAAAAGCATCATTAGATAAAATTTTAGCCAATGATGAAATTCGTTCACTATTTACTGCAATGGGAACTGGATTTGGTGGAGATTTTTGATTTATCAGCTCGTTATCATAAATTAGTCATTATGACCGATGCGGATGTCGATGGAGCGCATATTCGAACATTATTAATTACATTATTCTATCGTTATATGCGTCCAGTAGTGGAAGCTAGGGATATGTTTATATTGCGCAACCACCTCTTTATAAAATTAAAACAAGGAAAAACAAGAGTTTTATATTCAAAAATGATGAGGAATTAGAAGCAAAATTAAAAGAACTTCCAGCTAGTCCAAAGACCTACAAATTTCTCGATATAAAGGTTTAGGAGAAATGGATGCTGGAACAATTATAGGGAAACAACGATGAATCCTCAAAATCGTTCGATGTTACAAGTAACAGTTGAAGATGCTGCTGAAGCTGATCGAGTTTTAGATATGTTAATGGGCGATAAGAGTAGAACCACGTCGAGAATTTATTGAAGCAAATGCGAAATTTATTGATGTGAATGATTTAGATATTTAATGATTGAAGAAGAGGAGAGACAAAATGTCTGAGGAAAAAGATTTAGAATTTTTCGAAGAAAAATTCGAACCAACAGATTTAGCAAAAACAATGCGTAAATCATTTTTGGAATATTCCATGAGTGTTATTGTATCTCGTGCGCTTCCTGATGTTCGTGATGGGTTAAAACCCGTTCACCGTCGTATTTTATATGGAATGCATGAATTAGGAGTAACGCCAGATAAACCCCATAAAAAATCCGCTCGTATTGTTGGGGATGTAATGGGTAAATACCATCCACACGGAGACTCTGCGATTTATGATGCAATGGTTCGTATAGCACAAGATTTCTCATATCGTTATCCATTAATTGATGGTCACGAGCTTTGGTTCTGTCGATGGAGATAGTCCAGCGGCGATACGTTATACCAAAACAAGAATGAGTAAAATTGCTTTAGAAATGCTACGAGATATTAATAAAGATACGATTAATTATCGTGATAACTATGATTCAACAGAACGTGAGCCAGAAGTTTTTACCATCTCGTATTCCAAACCTTTTAGTAAATGGAGCAGCAGGGATTGCAGTAGGGATGGCAACGAATATTCCTCCACATCATTTAGGAGAAGTCATTTCTGCTTTACATTTATTAATGAAAAAATCCTGATGTCACAACAGCTGAATTGATGGAAGTATTACCAGGACCTGATTTTTCCAACAGGGGAATTGTATTAGGTAAATCTGGAATTCGTCGAGCTTATGAGAACAGGTCGTGGATACATTACGGTTCGTGGTCGTGTACAAATCGAAGAAATTAAAAATGGAAAAGAACGTATTATTATTACGGAATTACCATATATGGTTAATAAAAAGCTCGTTTAGTTGAACGTATTTCGCAATTGCATCATGAAAAAGAAAAGTTGAAGGAATTACGTACTTAAATGACGAAATCTGACCGTAAAAGGAATGCGTGTCGTTATTGAAGTGAGAAGAGATGTTTCTACTTCAGTTGTTTTAAATAATTTATATAAATTAACGCCATTACAATCAAACTTTTGGATTTAATATGTTAGCAATTGTAGGGCAAGAACCAAAAATTTTTAAGCTTAAAGAAATTTTTACGACACTACTTAAATCATCAAGAAGAAGTCATTCGTCGTCGTAGTATTTTTCGAAAAGAAAAAGCAGAAGATCGTGCTCACATTTTAGAAGGATTACAAGTAGCTTTAGATCGTATTGATACCATTGTTGCGATTCTTCGTAGTTCTGCTAGTGGAGATATTGCCAAAAGAACGCTTCATGAATGAATATGGATTAAGTGATAAACAAGCTCAAGCTATTTTTAGATATGAGAATGGTTCGCTTAACAGGATTAGAACGTGAGAAGATTGATGCAGAATATGCAGATTTACAAGCGTTAATCAAAGAATTAAATGAAATCTTAGCAAGCGAAGAAAGACGTTATGAAATTATCGAACAAGAATTATTAGAAATTCAACAAAAATTTGATAATCCTCGTCGTACTGAATTATTAGTTGGAGAAGCTTTAAGTTTAGAAGATGAAGACTTAATCGAACAAGAAGATGTAGTGATTACATTAACGAAGAATGGCTATATTAAACGATTAGCAAATTCTGAATTTAAAAAACACAACGTCGTGGTGGGCGTGGTGTACAAGGAATGAGCGTCCATGATGATGACTTTGTAGAAAAATATGATTTCATGTTCAACACATGATTCATTATTATTCTTTACGAATACAGGTAAAGTCTATCAAGCAAAAGGATATGAAATTCAGAATACAGTCGTACTGCTAAAGGATTACCAGTCATTAACTGACTGAATATTGACTCAACTGAGAAAAATTCAAGCGATTATTAGTGTACCGGAATCTGATGAAACAGAAAGATTCTTATTCTTTACAACTTTACGTGGAACTGTTAAACGTGTGAAAATTATCAGACTTCAAAAAAATATTCGTACAAATGGATTACGTGCGATTCAATTACGAGAAGATGATCGATTAATTCGTGTAGTAGTAACAAGTGGTCAAGATGGCATTATTCTTGGAACTTACCACGGAAATGCTGTAACATTCCATGAAGAAAAAGTTCGTGCAATGGGTCGTACAGCAGCAGGAGTTCGAGTGTATCCCTACGTGATGATGACTACGTGATTGGAATGGATATTTTAACACCTGAACGTGAGTATTAGTTGTTAGTGAAAAAGGATGTGGTAAACGTACAGCTGCTAGCGAATATGCCTTAAAAGGTCGTGGTGGTAAAGGAGTTAAAACACTTCGTATTACTGAGAAAAATGGGCCTCTTGTCTGCTTAAGAACCGTAACAGGTGAGGGAAGATTTAATGATTATGACGAATAAAGGAGTTATCATTCGATTCCACGCTTCAGATGTTTCTCAAACAGGTCGTGGTGCTCTTGGAGTTCGTATGATGCGTTTAGATCGAGATGCTATTGTAAGTTCATTAGCCATTGTTGATCGTGAAGAGGAAGCAGAAGAAACTGTCATTTCATCTGAAGAAACAGTTATTTCTGAAAAAGTAACAGAAAACTTACAAAACTTCGCACAGAATTAGTAGATGAACAAGAATAAAAATAGTAAAAATAGACTTTTCTAAAGTAGCAAAAGGTAATAACATCCTTTTCATGCTATGAGGAAAGTCTTTTTCCTATTATGATTAAAATATAAAAATTCAAGTAATTCTTTAGAAAAATTAGACTTTTAGTCACTAGTAAAGCGCTTTATTTTTAGGTGTATAATCAGCATAATTACAGGATGGGAGGAAGTTTATCATGATTGAATTTAAACAAGCAACAAAAAATATGGAGATAAGGTAGCTTTTAAACAACTTAAACTTAACGATTGAAAGTGGAGAAATTGTTGGATTAATTGGACATAATGGTGCAGGAAAATCCACAACAATTAAATCATTAGTGAGTATTTTGCCACTCACAAGTGGAACCATTGAAGTAGATGGTGTTCCTCTATCAGAAGATCCATTAACCATTAAGCGAAAAAAATTGGATATGTGGCAGATTCTCCAGATTTATTTTTACGTTTAACAGCTAATGAATTTTGGAATTAATTGCGGTTTCTTATCAATTAACAATGAATGAAGTAGAAGAAAAGATTAACGTATTTATTAGAGTTATTTGACTTTACTCCTTATCGTTATGATGTGATTGAATCATTCTCTCATGGGATGAGACAAAAAGTATTCGTTATTGAGGGCTTTATTATCTGATCCGAGATATTTGGATTTTAGATGAACCATTAACTGGTTTTAGATCACTAAAGCTACCTATGATTTGAAAAAAATGATGCGTGAACATGCTGAAAAAGGAAAAACAGTATTATTTTCTACCCATGTATTAGAAGTAGCAGAACAATTATGTGATCGTATTGCCATTTTTGAAAAAGGTGAATTATTATTTTACGGTACAATCGAAGAGTTAAAAGAACATAATCCTCAAGAGTCTCTTGAAAGTATTTATTTATCTTTAGCGGGACGTAAGGAAGGAGAGACTGTCGATGAATCTGCAAGCTGTTAGAAAATTAGTGAAGTTAAATTTATTATATGCAGTTGCTCCTGCTCAATTAGCTGCTTACCGACAAAAACAAGAAAAATCCACTGAAAAATCGATATTCCTAAAAAATCCTTCGTTCTCAGCTTATGATTGGATTAATTTATATTGCTTTTTTGGGATATTAAATTCATTAGTAAACCCTATTGGAAATAATCCTGTCCTATTTGCGAATATGATTAGTATTTTTATTGCTTTTTACATTTTCTCAAAGTTTTATTGCTTTTTATAATGTATTTTATGAAAGTAAAAGATTTAACTTCTTATCGACCTTATGCTTTTAGAGAAGTAGAAATTATTCTTGGAAAAAGCTATTTCTGTTATGATGGTCGCTTTAATGGGATTAGGCCCGATTATTGCTTATTTTATCGTTTTACCGATTCAATATGGAAAAAGATTTTTGGTATACCATTCCTTTAATGATCGTTAACTGTTTTATCTTATTAGTCTTTTTAGGAGTATTTATTTTTACACTCGTACATTATTTGACAAGTTTGTCATTTTTAAGAAACATAAAAAAATATTATTTCAAATATTTTATTAGGATTTGTTTCTATTTTTCAGGATTACTTTATATTTTTAATTTCTAATCATAATACTGTTTCAATATTAACAGAAACAAGAGAGCTTTTATTCCTCCATTTGAAGCTTTTTATGCGATGATTCTTCATCCATTATCGTTTGATGGAATCATTGGCTATATTGGATGGATTGGTATTACAGTTCTCTTATTAGTAAATATTCACTATAAAGTATTACCAACCTTTTTATGAAAAAGCGATGGAAGTTAGTTCAATTCAACAATATTCTAAAAGAGTTCGTAGCTTTACATTTGGATAATTTTTTTCAAAATTAGTGAGAAAATACCATATCCAATTAATGAAAGAAGGTTCAATTATTGTTCAAGGAATCATTACCAAGCATTTTTACCGTTTTTGATGTTATTACCAATGATTTTTTTGGAGTAACGAGAGAAGAGTTAATCTTACAGAATTTTTTTACCTTCCGATTTTTACTTTCGTATTTATTATTTGCACTAATGTTTGCAATGACGAATTCCTTTTGGAAATAACTTAACAAGTATTGGTTTTTCTTTAGAAAGAGATAATTTTTGAATATTTAAAAGTATTACCAATTGATATGAAAAATATGCTCGTGAAAAATTTAAAAGTATTATTTTTAACGCAATCTTCTGTACCGATTTTATTATTAAGTATTGTATTATTAGTACTACGCATGCCAGTTTTATTAGTATTAACAATAATAGTTACTTGGTTTTTCAATTAGTTTTTGGGTTATCAGCTTGGGGATTTGAAAGAGATTATCGACTACGTGTTCCTAATTGGAGTAATATTGTTGAATTACAAAAGTCGAGAAATAAATTTTTTTATTAGGATTTTTAATGTTTTATTTTTATTTATCATTTTAATCCTTTGTATAGTGGCATCTTTCCCAATTATTCACTTCCTTCCAGAAACAATTGGATATATCATAGGTGCTGCAGCTTTTTATTATTCTGAATGGACTAGGGATATTTTTCGGTGAATTTTTATTTAAGAAAATTGAAAAATCTTTATAATTTTTGACTCCATAGTGAAAAACTATGGAGTTTTTGTAGTTAAATTATAGTTTTAAACTATAATTATAGATAATAATTAGATAATTGACTAGAACAGTTTCTCCTGTTATTCTAAGTTCAGTTAAAGAAAAGCACTGTGAAAAAGGTGAGTAGAAGGAAACTTGTTTAGAGAGTCTCGGTAGGTGAAAAGAGATCGAGATTGAATTTTTGAAGATGGCCTTGGAGTGTTAGATATTGAATGATTAAATATCTACGGGTAGCCCGATATAGCAAGAGTATAAAGATACTTATAGAGAATTATTGCGAAATAATTCTAAAACAAAGGTGGTAACGCGAATTTTCGTCCTTGCAGTGAAAAACTGTAAGGATTTTTTATTTTAGGAGGAATATATTATGACAAAACAACAAGCACCATTTAGAGTAGACCACGTAGGAAGTTTCTTACGTCCAAAAGAATTAGTAGAAGCAAGAGAAAAAAATTTGCGAACGGTGAAATTACACGAGAAGAATTAACAGCAGTGGAAGATAAAACGATTCAAGAAATTGTAAAAAAACAAATTGCTGCTGGTTTACAAGGAGTAACAGATGGAGAATTCCGTCGTGCTTACTGGCATTTAGACTTCTTTTGGGGTTTTTAACGGAGTAGAACATGTAGTGGGTGAACGTGACTATTTATTTCATGGAATTGAAACAAAAAGCTGATACTGCAGTACTTAAAAGCACCGATTAATGGGAAAAATCACCCATTTGTTAAACATTTTGAGTTTTTAAAGAGATTTAGTAAAAGAAGAAGATGTGATTGTTAAATTTACTATTCCTTCTCCTTCACAATTTTTATTTTTGAATTAATTCGTACACCAGAGCATGTTGCTGCTTGGGAAGCTGTTTATTCAACAACAGATGAATTATTCGAGGCTATTATTAAAAGCTTATTCTGAAGTGATTCAAGATTTATATGATGCAGGACTTAGAACATTACAATTAGACGACTGTACATGGGGAGCATTAGTAGACGATGGATTTGCAAAACGTTTCCGTGAAGATCGTCCATTAGAAGAGTACGAAGAGAATTTGCTGCTCGTGCTTTACGTTTAAACAATGGTGTTATTGCAAATGCTCCTAAAGATTTAGTGATTAACACTCACATTTGTCGTGGTAATTTCCATTCTACTTGGATTTCTCAAGGAGGCTACAATAAAAGTAGAAGATGAGTTATTAGGTGGAGAAAAATGTAAATGCATATTATTTAGAATTTGATACAGACCGTGCAGGGGACTTTAAACCATTAGCAAAAGTTGGAACAGAGAAAAAGTTGTTCTTGGACTATTAACTTCAAAATTTGCAGACTTAGAAGACAAAAGATGAAGTCATTACTCGAATTAAAGAAGCTAGTCAATATGTTCCATTAGAAAATCTATACTTAAGTACACAATGTGGATTTGCTTCAACAGAAGAAGGGAATATACTTACTGAAGAAGATCGATGGAAGAAAATTGCATTAATTAGTGAAATTGCAGAAGAAGTTTTGGGAAAATAAATATAGTATTATAAAACAAACAAAGGGCTATGGGGAGATTTATGTTAATCCATAGCCTTCCATTTTTAGAAAGGAAGTGTTATTATGACAACATTTCAACAACAATTAATACAAGCATTTAAAACATTAAAACAAGCAAAATGGATAAATTTAAGTCATCAAATTGATGCTAATAGCCCTCATTTTTCCTGCTTTACCAGCATTAGAACAAAAAGATTTATTTACATTAAAAGATGGGTTTCATGTACAACAACTATCGGTAGTTGCCAATATGGAACACATATTGATCCACTTGCCATTTTTGTTGAAGGTGGACGCTTCCTTGATGAATTAGAGTTAAAAGATTTATTGTTACCATTATGCGTGATTGATTGTTCAAAAAGTAGCTAAAAAGTCCAAACTACGAATTATCGAAAAAATGATGTATTAGCATTTGAAGAAGAATATGGTCAGATTGAGATCAGGTGCGTTTATTTGCCTTTCGTAGTGATTGGTCACATCGTTGGCCAAGTCAAGATGCTATTCGTAATCTTGATGAAAATGGTGTTCAACAAACACCAGGTTGGAGATAAAGAAGCACTAGAATTTTTAATTCATGAGACGTCATGTAAAAAGCAGTAGGACATGAAACATTAGATACAGATTCTGGAGTTCATGCAGCAGCACATGGGTTAACAAATGAGTATTATTTACTAAGTCAAAACATTTATCAAGTAGAAGTATTAGCAAATCTTGATCGACTTCCTGCAGTAGGTGCAGTCATTTCAGTATCTTATCCAAACTGGAAACGTACACCAGGTTCACCTGTGCGTGCAATGCTTACTTACCAGAAGCTGAATAAAGAAAAGAGGAATAAATATGTCAAATCATGAAAATTGTAATTGTTGTCCAAAAAGCGCCTTTCCGCTTAGATCGCGTAGGAAGTTTCTTACGTCCAGAACGATTAAAAGCTCGTGCAAAAATTTGGTGCTGGAGAAATTACTGCTGAAGAACTAGAACGTGTGAAACGACGAAATCATTGCCTTAGTTGAAAAAGAGAAGAACTTGGACTTCAATCCATTACAGATGGAGAATTTCGTCGTGCTTTCTGGCACTTAGACTTTTTAGAACACTTAGATGGAGTGGAACTAGTAGAGTAGAACATTTCTCTGTTCAATTTAAAGATAAAGATGTAAAACCAAAAAAACTTTACGTATTGCTGGTAAAAATTGATTTTTCTGAAAAATCATCCATTCATATAAACATTTTAAATTCTTAAAAAGAACATGCAGGAGACACACCAGTTAAATTAACAATTCCTTCACCAAGTATGTTGCATTTAATTACACAAGTACGTAGAGAAAAACTATGTCCCAATTGATCGTTACAAAGATAATGAAGCATTATTTTTATGATGATGTTGTGACAGCCTATCGTAAAGCTCTACAATACTTCTATGACTTAGGATGCCCGTAATATTCAATTAGATGATACACAAGTTGAGGAGAATTCAGTGCTTTAGATAAACGTGAAGCCTATGAAGCACGTGGTTTGATTTAGAACAAATTGCTCGTGATTATGTAGACGTGTTAAACCGTGTAATTGAATGGAAACCAGAAGATTTAGTAGTAAATATGCATATTTGCCGTGGTAACTTCCGTTCAACATGGTTCTCTAGTGGTGGTTATGAACCAGTTGCTAAGACTTTTATTCGGTCATTGCCGTGTAGATGGATTCTTCTTAGAATATGATAGTGACCGTGCTCGGAGACTTTACTCCCATTACGCTATATTAAAGACCAAAAAGTAGATACTTGGATTAATTACTTCTAAATCTGGTGACTTAGAAGATAAAGATGAAGTAATTGCTCGCATTAATGAAAGCAAGTCAATATGTTCCTCTTGAACAATTATGTCTAAGTCCTCAATGTGGATTCTCTTCAACAGAGAAGGAAATATTTTAACGATTGAAGCACTAATGGGATAAATTAAAACTAATTGATCGAAATTGTTCGTGAAGTTTTGGAAAATAAATATGAACAGTATGTGGATTTTCTGCATACTGTTTTTATATAAAAAAATTAATACAAAAATCGTTGTCAGAGATGCAATTTCTCTGCTATAATAATGGAACGTGAGTATTAGTATTAATACTCTCCCTTGCTTGATTCAAAGAATAGGCCAAAAAGTCCATAAGGAGGTGACAGTCAATGAGTCAAACATCAAAATACGAAATTTTTTACCATCATCCGTCCAAACATCGATGAAGCTGCTAAAAGCTGAATTGGTTGCAAGATTTGATGCCGTATTAGCAGACAATGGCGCTGTTGTTGTTGAATCTAAAGACTGGGCGAAACGTCGTTTTGCATGCGAAAATTAAAAGATTTCCACGAAGGTATCTATCATTTAGTGAATATCACTGCTGAAGATGCAAAAAGCAATTGACGAATTCGACCGTTTTAGCTAAAATCAGCAATGACATCTTACGTCATATGAGTTTGTTAAAAGTAGAAGCATTTGCTTAATATTAAGTAAAACAAGTCTTGAAAGGAGCAGATACTATGATCGATAATGTTGTGTTAGTAGGTCGTTTAACTCGACCAGTAGACTTAAAATACACTCCAAATGGAGTAGCAGTTGGAACTTTTTCAATTGCATGTGACCGCCGTTATACAAATCAACAAAGAACTCGAGAAACAGACTTTATTAACTGTAGAGTTTGGAGAAAATCTGCAGAAAAGTTGTGAGAAGTTTTACTCGTAAAGGTTCTTTAATTGGAGTTGAAGGACACGTGAAACTAGAAGTTATGAAAATCAACAAGGACAAAAAGTTTATGTAACTGAAGTAATCGTTGATAATTTCTCATTCTTAGAGTCATGTTACTGAACAACGTCCAGTAAATGATTCATATAATGGTTATTCACAACAAAATCAGTATCAATCACAAAGGTGGTTTTTAACTCACCAAGTGCTCCTACATCATCATTTGAAACGTTCAGCAGACCCATTCTTAGCAAATGGAGGAAGCAAATTAATATTTCTGACGATGATTTACCATTCTAATCAAAAAGGAGGATACCGTAATGGCTCAACAACGTAGAGGTGGCGGCGCTCGTCGTCGTAAAAAGTTTGCTACTTCATCTGCAAAGCCACATTACATATATCGATTACAAAGATGTAGAATTATTAAAACGCTACATTTCTGAAAAAGGTAAAATCTTACCACGTCGTGTAACGAGGTACTTGTGCTAAATATCAACGTCTTTTTAACAGTTGCTATTAAACGTGCTCGTATTATGAGGATTATTACCATTCACAACAGTAGACTAATAAAGATAAAGGACTGGATTTCCACCAGTCCTTTTTCTATCAAAAATGTTTCGTGAAACATTAGAAAAGTTTTTCCTCTGATGTTCGAGTAAATGTTTCACGTGAAACATTTTGAAAAAGCATGAAGGGTATTCCTTAGCTTTAAAATATGTTAAAAATATGTTAAAATAGTTATAGAAAGATGGTGATAAACATATATTTGAATCATTTTAAAGAGATGGTATGAAAAAGCTTCCATCTTATCTAAAAATTCCTTCTGTGAAATATTATGGAGGATCGCTTTATAATCCTTTTAACGATTCTATGTATCATGAGTTTTTGTGACTCATATATGGTTAGGATTAATATTTCTATTTTAGTTGTAGTTTTATTTGCCATATTAGTGTATTTTCTGTTCAGCATGTCAGTAAACAAATAAATCAATATACAATTGATTTAGCTTACAAAAATACGTAAAAGGTGAGCAAGATGTCTATTTAAAAATGCCAATAGGTATGATTTTTATATGATATGGATGAAAATATTACATGGATAAATCCTTATCTTCAGAAAAACTCCAGAGACAGGATGTTATTGGGATTCCATTAAAGGAATTAAATGGACGATTATATTATCAAGTAAAAGAGACAAATTCAAAATCAAAAAGAAAATGATATTTTTACTCCTATAGATAAAAATACCAAGTAATCGTACATCAGATATTCGAATGATTTACTTAACTGATATTACAGAATATGCAAGTATTGAGGAAAAATATCATGAAGAACAAATTGTATTTGGACAAATATTTTTTAGATAATTTTTCAGAAGTTTCCCAGTCATTAAATGATAGAAGAAAATCAAATTTAAACAATTTCGTAACGAATCAATTATCCAGTTGGGCTATCAATCATAATATCTTTATGAAGAAAAGAGTGGACGAGGATCGATTTAGTACATTTTTAAATCGTAAATCATTAGAAACTTTGGAAAGAAAAATTTGATATTATGGATAAGATTCGTGAAACTACAGACAAAACAAAATTTTCCATTAACAGTTAGTGATGGGAGTTCTCCTATGCTGATAAAAATAATAATGATGTAAAATATCCAGAAATTGCTTCATATACTCAAGCTAACTTAGATTTAGCTTTAGGACGTGAGTGGTGATCAGTAGTAGTTTCGTTCTCAAAATGAGGATGCTCGTTTCTATGGTGGAAAAATCAAATCCAATGGAAAAACGTACAAGAGTCAGAGCTAGAATGGTTTCTCAAGCATTAAAAGACTTAATGGAAGAAGCATCTGAAATTATTGTAATGGGACATCAGTTCCCAGATATGGATACAGTGGAGCTTGTTTAGGAATTCGAAGAATCGCAAATATGAATCAGAAAAAGCTTGGATTGTAACGAATGAGGAACAATACTCGCATGATATTCATAAATTAATGGATGTCATTCGAGAAAAAGAAGATTTAAAAATGATATTATTACTCCAGACGAAGCATTGGAAAAAGCTAACATCAAATACATTAGTCATATTGGTGGATGTTAGTCGCCCGAGTAATTACTGCTGCTCCAGAGGTATTAGAGCAAGCAAATAAAATTGTTGTTATTGATCGTCATAGAAGGAGCCAAGATTTTTCCTAAAAATCCAGTATTGAGTTTATATTGAACCATATGCTTCTTCAACTGGTGAATTGATTACAGAATTATTTGAATATCAAAAGATGATAATGTAGAAGTATTCAACCAATTGAAACAACTGCCATGTTGAGGTGGTATTATTGTAGATACAAAGGAACTTTACTTTAAGAACAGGCTCTAGAACCTTTGATGCAGCAAAGTTATTTAAAATCAGTTGGGGCCGATACAATATTAATTCAAAAGATTATTGAAGAAAATGTTGAAACTTATTTATTAAAGTCATTTATTAAATTCATTAATTTTATTAGAAAATAATATTGGTATTGTACAAAGGAGAAAGAAGATACTCCTTATCCAACAGTGGTGGCTGCACAAACAGCAGATATGATGCTTTCAATGGAAAATATTGATGCTTCATTTTGTTGTTACAAAACGTGAAGATGGACGTATTGGGATTAGTGGTAGAAGTTTAGGAAATAAAAATGTACAACGTGTAATGGGATGGGTGGTGGTGGACACCTCTCCAAATGCAACCTACTCAATTAAGTAATACTACGATTGCAGAGCTGTTATTCAATTAAAAAGCAGTGATTTCTGAATTAGGAAATGATATAGATTTATAGGAGGTAAGAAAAATGAAAGTTATTTTCTACAAGATGTTAAAAGGTAAAGGAAAAAGGAGATGTAAAACGTAGCAGATGGCTATACACAAAATTTCCTTATTAAAAATGGAGTTGACAAAAGAAGCTACAAATGCTAGTTTATCAACTTTAGCAGGTCAAAAGAAAGCTGAAAGAAAAACATAACGCTGAATTATTAGCAAAAAGCAAAAGAAATTAAAAGAATTCTTAGAAAAAGAAGAAACAGTTGTAACGATTAAAAGCAAAAGCTGGTGAAGAGTGGTCGTTTTATTTGGAGCTATTCCAGCAAAACAAATTGCAGAAGAATTCAATAAAACATTTAACGTATCATTAGATCGTCGTAAGATTTTGAATTAGCTGCACCAATTCGTGCTCTAGGTTTGCTAGAGTACCAGTAAAATACATCATGATGTAGAAGCAACATTAACTGTGAATATTGTTGCTCAATAAATTCTTGAATGAGTAAAGGGCTGTGGATAAAGTTTTCACAGCTTTTTATTATCATTTGTTAAGATAATCACAAAGTTTAATAAATAAAAACCACCGATTTTTCATCGAGTGGAAAAAGGATTAGAAATATTTATTTTTGGGAGATAAATATTCTTATTTGGGAATGACTAAAGTATAGAGGAAGATTATGAAGAAATTATGAAATAAATTTATAGATTTTTATTATATTTATAAAATTATTTATGATGAGGCATGACCCGCTGTAATTCTGAAAGAGCGATAAATTTGTTCTACTAAAACTAGTCTCATTAATTGATGAGGAAGGTAATTCTACCAAACGAGAATTTTAGCATTTGCACGTTTTTACTGTATCACTTAATCCAAAGGGAACCACCAATAATGAAAACAATAGAACTTTTTCCCATTTTATGCCATAATTATCAATCTTTTTCAGCTAATTGTTCTGAACTAATTAAATCTCCCTCAATTGCCATAGCGATAACGGTATCAGAATCTTTTACTTTAGCAAAATTTTTCTCCTTCTTTATCTTTTACTTGTTCATTTCTTTTCCTTAGATTTTCTGAGGGCTTTTTCATCTGGGACTTCAATTGGTTGTAGTTTACAATAACTCCCTAATCGTTTGGCATATTCATCAATTCCTTGTTTCAGATATTTTTCTTTTAATTTCCCAACACTAATAATAGTAATATTCATATAAGTCTCCTTTAAAAAGTTTACGTTAGTATTATACTAAACATTTGGATAAAATTTCATTTTATTTTTATCGATCTGAAAAGCATTATAATTTTCAAGAATAGATTTTTATCATTAATGGAGGAATTAAATGATTCGTTTTATTTCAACAATCCATTCCTAAAAAGAATAGCAGCTAGTTTTTGCTATTTGTTATTTTAGTGGAGTTCTTTTGTTATTAAACTTACCTATCTCACAATTAGATGCTTCACGAGGCAGCATATTTTGATCGTTTTTGTTTACGACAGTTTCTATGGTTTGTGTAACTGGATTGTTACTCAACCAGTTGCTACTACTTATAATACATTTGGTCAAATGAGTTTGTATGTTATTAATGCAAATTGGTGGGCTTGGGTTAGTGAGTATGATTGCCCTTTTTCTTCTTTGATTCAGGAAGAAACTATCTTTTAACAGATGGTTTAGCGCTACGAGATAGTTTGAACAGAGATGATACAAAAGTTTTTAAGATTACTTACATTACGATTTTTAAATATACTTTTATGATTGAAGAATAGCAGCTATATTATTTATGATACGTTTCTATTCAATGTTAGGGGTTGGAAAAGGATATTTACTTCCATAGTGCGATTTCTGCTTTTGTAATGCTGGATTTGATAATTTTAGGTGACAATAGTTTAATCAATTATGCAACAGATCACTTTTAATGTTTATTGTTTCAGCATTAATTATATTAGGTGGTATTGGTTTTGCAGTTTGGTTTGTCATGTAGAAAAATTCTATTTCATGCTACCGTCGTTCTTTATACGCCTCATAAAATGTTTTATAAAAGATTACACTATCATACAAAATTGTAATTTTATTAACAGTAGGGATTCTAATAACAGGAACTTTATTGACACTTATTACAGAGTGGCATAATCCGGATAATCAAATTTTAAATTTTGGGCAGAAATTATTAGTTAGTTTCTTTCAAACTGTAACCATGAAACAGCAGGATTTTGCAAAGTATTGATTATACAAAAAGCAAATCCATCACTCTTCTCTCTATTGTATTCAAATGTGATTGGAGGTTCTCGAGGCGGAACTGCTGGTGGTGTTAAAACAACAACTGTATTAGTCATTTTATTATTTATTCGTTCAGAAATTTATGAGATCGATTAATTTTAGACACCATACGATTTCATATGAAATGGCTGAAAATCATTAATGATTTTTATTATCTTCTGATATTAACATTAAGTAGTGTATTCTTGTTAAGTATCCACAGATCACTAAGCTCCATTATTATATACATTATTTGAAACGATTTTCTACTATGTGTACAGTAGGTGTAACTAGCTAATTTAACACCAACCTTATCGATGTTGGACAAATCATTATTATGATATTAATGTTTATCTGGAAGAATTGGACCATTAAACAGTATTATTAAGTTTCTCAAATCGTAGAAACAAGAATCAAAAATAAAATATGCCAGCTCCATTATTAATTGGATAGAGAGTAGGATTAAGTATGACCAAAAAGCGAGTAGGAATCTTAGGGTTGAAAGCTTATTTGGTGCAACGATTGCAGAAACAATTAAGTCAATATGATTGTGATATTAGTGCAGTTGAGTAGTACAGAAGAAAATGTAGATCGCTTGGAACCCTATATTACAAAAAGGTGTTATTGCAGATATTACAGATTTTTCATGTATTGAGAAATTGGCATTAGTAATTACGATGTAACGGTTATTGCGACAGGAAGTAATTTAAAAGCAAATATTTTACAGTAATGCATTTAACACAGTAAACTAGGTGTTCAAAAATTGTAGCAAAGCTAAAAGTAACACTCAACAGAAATTCTAATGAAAATAGATTTGCAACTAAAATTATTAATCCTGAAAAGAAACGAGAATTCGAGTTTACATATTTTTACATCATAAATTAGCAGAATGTGATTTTATTAGATGAAAATATTTCCTTAGTAGATTTTATCCACCATCCTCATGGGTTGGAAAATCATTAAAGATTTACATTTTACATCAACAATATGATTTAAATTTGATTGGATATCGTCAAGAGAAAATGCACGTTAAAAAACTCAGTTAAATGCGGATTTTTGCAATTCAAGACAATATTATGTTAGTGGCGATTATGGATAGTAAACGATTAGAAAATGCCGATTTTTGAATGAAGATTAAAAAGAAAGCTCTCTAAAAGGGAGCTCTGTTACATTAACGAATAACTGTTTCAGTTTCTGCATCGAAGAAGTGTGATTTATTTTAAATCAAATGCTAAATCAACCATTTCTCCTGGATTGTGGAGTCACAGGCATCACTTTGAATGCAATTCAGTGTCATCTACTTTTAGTATATAACATAGTTTCAGCACCTAATAATTCTGATACAACAACTTCAGCTTTTTCACAGAAGATGAAGGATATATTTCTAAAACAGATTTGTGAACCTTCAATATCTTCTGGACGGATACCGAGATTAATTCTTTTACCATTGTCATCCTTTTTCTTCTAATAAAACTGTTTTCAGCTAATGGTGATTTGTAAAGCTAAACCTTTACCGTTGAAAGTACATGCATCTTGTAATGTTAGCTTTACAGAAGTTCATTGCTTTGGGGAACCGATGAATCAGCTACGAGATACATTGTTTGGAGTATTTATAAACTTCTTGAGGAGAACCGATTTGTTGAACAGATACCGTCTTTCATAATAACGATACAGCCATTGTCATCTCCTTCAGTTTGGTCGTGATGTTTCCATAAATAGTAGTTGTTTCCCTAAACGACGAATTGTAATTTAACGATTTCTGCACGTGGCAGCGCATAATTTAGCATCTAAGTTTGATGAGGTTCGTCCATTAAAGAATACTTTAGCATCCGAACGATTGCACGGCCTAAAAGCTACCGTTGACGTTGTCCACCTGATAAAAGCTGCTGGTTTACAGTCTAAGTATTAGAGCTAATCCTAAGATTTCATGCATTTTTAACACGTTTGTCGATTTTCAGCTTTGTCATATTTACGTAATTTTAATCCGAATGCCATGTTATCATAAACACTCATATGTGGATATAGGCATAGTTTTGGAATACCATTGCGATGTCACGATGTACGGAACAACATCGTTCATTACAGTGTCACCGATTTTTAATTCTCCTGGAGATATCTGACCAGCAATCATACGTAAAGTTGTGGATTTACCACATCCAGAAGGTCCTGCAATATACGATGACTCACGATGCTTTTGATGTATGAAAGTTAAAGTCTGTTACTGAATAGAAATCAGCGTTGTCATATTTCTTTTGTGAATGATTTAATTCAATTTGTACCATTTTATAAATCCCCTTTTATTTAGTTTATGGATGAATTCATTATACTTCGAAAAAGGTTTCAAAACCTACAGTCCCTTGCCTAAAAATTTCCTTTGATTTTGTGCAAGTTTACTGAGAGTTATTTTTAGGATATAAGGTTTTATAAAAATGAAGGGACTTCTAGGTGTAATTTTACGCTTTCAATGTTATGATAGAGAATAGAATGATTAGAAAAGGTGATGAAATGGAAAGAAAACGTGGATTTCGAAATAATTACAGAGTTATCAAGACAAAGGGATTAATACCCCAAAACGTTCTACAAAACATTCAGCAGGATATGATTTTGAAGCAGCAGAAACAATTGTATTTCTCAAGTATTTGGAAGATGATTTTTAAATATTGTGCTGTTCAATTAAAACAATGGGTTTACCGTAGTGATGAGAGGTAGTAGAAGCAGAATTAGAAAAAGAACAAAAAGTATGAAAGAACCCAATTTTAGTTCCTACAGGAATTAAAGCGTATATACAAGAAGATGAATACTTACAATTAAAGACGCTCTAGTAATCCATTAAAACACTTAGTGTGCAAATGGGGTGGGAGTTGTGAATGTGATTATTATAATAATGAAATGAAGGTCATATTTATTTCAATTATTGAATTTTTGGATTATTTGATAAGGGAAATTCAAAAGGTGATACAGTATTGGTCAAGGTTTTCCATTCATTTTTGAAAGCAGATGAAGATGATGTAGAAGAAGCGAATGAAAGACAGGTGGATTTGGTTCATCAGGTGTTCGCTAGAAAAGGGTTTTATGGCAAAAAGCAACCGTTAGTTACCTATGTTCAGAATGGATATGTTTCTCTCCTAGATATTTAGGGAAATGTCGAATTGTGGTCAATGGGTACGATGGAAGAGAATATAAAGGAAGTTGCTGCAGTAGTACTAACACAATCTTTAGTGAGTCATTCGGAAGAAGAAAATCGTCCAAAACCACTTCGTATTGACCAAGTTGCCTATGAACGTGTCAAACGTGTAGAAACTTCGATGCAAAAGGAATTAGATCGTGTATTAGGGTGGTGGAGTAGTTCTGGTTCTCTTGTATTAATTGGTGGAGACCCTGGAATTGAAAAGTCTACTTTATTATTACAAGTATCGAGTCAGTTACAAAAAGCAGGAGGCAGTGTTTTATACACGTTTCAGGTGAGGAAAGTGCTGCGCAAGTAAAAAATGCGTGCAGAACGTTTAGGGATGCCAAGCAGATGGGTTTTACATTTATCCGGAAACAGATTTACAAGCTGTAAGTAACACAAGTCGAAACAATTCTAAAACCAGGCTATGTCATTATCGATTTCAGATTCAAGACAATGGCACATCCACAAGCAACAGGAATAGCTTGGAAGTGTTTCTCAAGTAAAGAGAATCAGCAGCGTGATGAGATTAGCGAAGTTAAAGCAAATTGCGATTTTGTTGTAGGGCATGTGACAAAAGAAGGAGCGTGTGGCAGGACCGAATGTTGGAACCTATGGTGGATGCTATATTTGTATTTTGAAGGAGACACCATAGTTTTGGGTCACGTTCGAGTGAAAAACCGTTTCGGATCGTCGAGGAAAATTGGTGTATTCGAGATGATGCAAAGATGGATTAAAAAGTGATAAATCCGTCAGAAGTATTCTTCGAGGAACGATTAAAGACGACTGGGATGCCGCAATTGTGGCGTCGCTAGAAGGTAGTCGTCCAATATTGGCAGAGTTCAGTGTTTATTATCTCCAGCAGTATTTGGAAAGTGCTAGAGAGAACAACAAGTGGACTAGATTGTAATCAGGTAGCCTTAGTGTGTGCAGTTTTAGAGAGAGAGAGAGCGTTTATTGCTTTCCTACCAAAATCAAGATGCTTATTTCAAATCAGAAAACTGGTGGATTGAAAACTACGTGAACCTGCAATTGATTTAGCGATTGCCAATGAGTATTGTTCAAAGCTATAAAGAACAAGGAGCGGCAGTGAGTATGATTGTTTCGTAGGAGAGATTGTAGTTTTTAACAGGGAGAAATTCGTCAGTGACAAATCATGTGTAGCGATCGTATGTGAAGAAGCTACAAAATTAGGATTCAAAGCGAATTTTATTCCAAAATAATGTAGATGGATGGGAATTTCAGAGGAGTTGAAGTTGTGGGGAGTTTCTTCTGTGAAAGAAGCTATTCAAGGCATTTTAAAGAAATCCATTAGATAAGGAAGGTGAGTAAAATGGATTTATCAAGTAAAAGGTCGACTTTTGCCAAACGAATGATCGATCTCATGTGGTGTAGGCGGTGGTTTGGGAAGTACGACCCTGTTACCATCGTGGGAACTAATAGTATTTCAAATGAATGGATTCAAATTCTGCCGTAGTTGGTGTAGTGATTTAGACCAATTGTTCTATTTCGTTAGTCTTATACAAAACCTATTTTGGCAAGGATTTAAAAATTAGAAAAATTAGTAGAATCAATTATCCGTTACGTATGTTAGTATTTGGATTATTAGGGATGTTGCTTGGATTAGATAGTTGCTTCCTTTGTTAGTTTGCCATGCTAACGAGATTTACAAATACCGGCTATGTACACAAGTAGCACCTGTAGTAGTGAGTATCATGGATATTTTGATCCATATTTGGAACAAAGTCAGAGGAGATTTTCTTAAATTATTGAGTTTAAAAGGAGCGGAAGAGCCTCAAGTGCTTTGAAGAAAAAGTGGATGGTCCTTTCCATAAATATAAAAGTTTTGAGATGGGCGGAGTTATAGATGGACGAGATTGTGATATTGCATAGAGCTGGATTTTTAGAAGGAGTATTATAGTCATTCCGGTATTTGTATTGGATGAGTTACAATGCTCCTTGCCCAGATAGTTCCGATGAGTGTGAAACGGAGTTCTGTGGACGTAGAGGATTAGATATTCTGGATGCTTTACAAAGAGAATCAGAAGGTTCCTGTTAGAGCATATGGTGGAGACTGCCATGTGAGTATTACAGAAGTGGATGCATTAAGTTAATTCGATTAGCTCAAAAGCGAGTGAGTGGGGTCGTGCTGATATGATTATAATTTGAATAAAAAGTCGGTGAATTTCGAAAATGTTCTCTGTCATGTGCAATATGTGGATGCACTAGCCCAAATGCCATTAAACCTGTTGCGATTCCAAGGAGAAATGATGAAAATTCAAAGTGAATTCAGCAGGAACTGAGGAGACAACAAGGGGTCAACTTATATGGATGATGGGACAATGATTGCTTAAGTTGAAAGATGGTCAGTATTATATGAATCAAAATTGACGTCCATAATGTGAAACGGGTGCATTACAAACCTTGCAGCGGGAAGGCTGATTTTCCGCAAAACCTGCTCCGTTCGCAAAAGAAAATGAATAAACCTGAAGACTAAAGTTTGGAAAGTACTTCGATTAATGGGTGCAGATAGTACTAGAGTATCATTTTGAAATTTACTTCCCTATTTATATAGTGAAAAGGGTGGCAAAGTGAGGAAGAAAGCAATAGTGTTTTCTCACTTTTTGTATCGATGACTAAGAGTCATTCTGGTTGGTGACATGAGAAAGTCAGTAGGCGAGTGTAGGAATAATTTGTATAATAAAGTTACAGTAAAGCGAAGAAGAGAGAGAGTATGATGACCCTATCATAAAGGAAAAAGATTGTAATCGTCATGTGGGAATACTCTTAGCTTTTGTCGTTTATAAGTTTTCTTACATTAGTGTACTAGTAACTTAAAAAGGAGAACAAATATGGCTTACGTTGAAATTCAATCCTGTACAAAAATCATTTGATGAGAGTATTAAATCAAGTATCTGAAATTACTGAGAGTACTTTGGAGTTATTAGGGCCCTAATGGTGCGTAAATCAACGCTAATTGATATTATTACAGGATTAAGAAAACAGGTCTCGAGGAGAGGTCTTGATTGATGGGCGTTCGATTAAAGAAGATGCTTTAACGATTCGACAAACATTAGGTAGTTGTTCCACGGGGTTGGCGATTATTGAAGGAAAAGATTAAAGTGCAGTCGATAATTTAACGTATTTTGGTGGACTATGCATGGCTTATAATGGAGGAATACACGTTAAAGAGAGAGTGCAGAAATTCTAGCGTGGCTCACGGTTAGAAGAAAAGAGAAAAGTAAAAACTTTTTCAGAGTGGGATGAAGAGACGATTGAATATTGGGATTGCTGTTTTACATCAACCAGAAATAATTTTACGATGAGCCGACGGTTGCAGGGTTGACTCATCAGATCAGACAACATATTACGACTAGAAACTTTTAAATCAACAAAGGTACAGCTATCTTTATACACTTCGCATTATATGGAAGAAGTGGAAAGCATTATGTGACCGTGTGTATTTGGCCTATGGATATTGGAGAAAAGTGGCATACGGAACAAAGAGATATGTGAAGGACTGTTAGGATTAACCTATTCTGTGAAGTAGTAATGGATGCGTATTCCACAAGGATTCGAGCAAGTCGTGCTAGATAGTGAGAAATGGGATTCAAGAAGTAACTGTTTCAAATCGTCCAAATGTAGATTTAGTTGTAGATCGTTCGTTACTCGATGATGAAATTTATTTTAGTGAAAAATCACTTAATCATCAAAAAGTTTCGGTGAATGAAACAACATTGAGGAAGCTTTCTTGAAATTAGCAGGGAAAAAGCTTGTTACGAGATTAAAGGAGAGTAATATGAAATTTTGGTATTTTTAAAAGCAAATCTTCAGATGATGTTCAAACAGTTTCATATGCTGTTTTTATGATTGTATTAGCCTTGCTTTTAGTAATAGGACTGTTTATCATTTTTCAGGGAAAATTAGTTGAACGTAAACCGAATAAGTAGATTACATTATTATATGTGGAAAAATCAGGATCGAGCAGTGCTAGAAATATTGTTCAAAAACGCGAACAATTGAATGAACGAAGGTATCACCCTCACAACTGATAAAGAAAAAGGCAGAATGATTTGCGACCATTCCAACAGATTTTTCTAAAACAGTATCAGAGGTCAACAAACAAATCGATTCAAGTTCAAAAAGAAATCAAAAGTTTCGACTAGTGATCGATTGACGTATGAAGTTATCTTGAAAAATATTACAGGTCAATTATTCGAGCAAGAGTGAGATTGAAGGATTGGTGAAGGATACAAGTCGATGATGCAACGGCAGCTGTATTGTCTACTCAAATTCTTCAGCTGAACAAATGAGGTTCTTACTAAAGAACTCCTATCAACGAAATGATTATCAAACAAATCGAATGCTGACAAGTGAGCAATATTTTCTACTGCGCGATTAGCGATGATTTGGTCCATGGTTTATCCATAGTGGTGGGAAGTGCTGTGAAGCCTGAATTAAGTGGATTAAATAAACAGATGATTATTACCACTGGTGTTCGTCAAGAGAAACCTATGGATTAATCTCGAATTTTATCAATTTTATATTTTACCTTATTATATGTAGGAATTTGGAGAGGTGATTCATTCATCAACCTTTAATGGCAATCTATTTGGGATTACAGGAATTTTAATACATTCAACTATTTGCGATGCTTTCGATAGCTGGGATTGGCGTGATATATTTATTACGGAAAACGTTAGGATTATTTTCTTCTATTATCTCAATGGGATTTGTTCTCAGGAGCTCTTCCACTTGATAAAATAGGTCAATGTTCCATTGGTTTGGAGATAATCAATTTAGAAGGTATTGATTGGACCAATCATTCGTGTGATGCAACAAGAATCGGTAGGAGATTTTATCATCATCTATGCTGTAATCGTCATTGTAATAATAATTGCTGAATTACAAATTCGTTGTTTACAAAGAAAGGGAGGAATACTGATGGATTTATTAAGAGGAATGAGCTTTCATATTAAAAGAATCGTAAAAGTCCAGCATTAATAGGTCAAATGGTAATTCTTCAACAATAGTGACACTTTTTATAGTATTCATTCAATTATCAGTACAAATAAAAACAACACAACGACTCATCAGTAAACTCCTTCACTAGCAATTGTGTTAGAGAAAGTGAAGAGTTTCAAAAAGGATTGAGAGTTTATATTCTGAAAATGTATTTTATACAGATAAAGAAAAAGCTTTAAACGATTTGAAAAGGATATATTCGAAAGTGTATATGTAGTTCCGAAAAATTTTGTTCAATCTTTGAAATGGACAAAATAAACAGATGGAAGTGTATAGTCGTCAAAAACAAAAGAAGTTTTTATTAGAACAAGATATGCAAGGAATCTTGCAAAACACAATTAGTCAATACAACTCTTCAAAAGAAGGAATATTAGAAAAGGAGAAATTATTCAAGCAAAGTGAAAATCAACTTGTTCATTTTTGAAGAAAATACAACAACTGTAGCTATGTCTTACTGCTAATGTTAGTCTTGTTTTATATTTTTGTTTAATGCCACCTATTTCGTGACTTAATTACTTTTTAAGAAAAATTTTGTGTTAAACGTTCATTATTAGCTAGCACGTTCTAATGCGTGGATTACAAAACTTTTTGAGGCTTATTTTATAGTGATGTTTTATTTGAATCTATTTATTATTTCTTTATGGATAGGTGATGAATGTGAGGCATTCAAATTGGTTTAACGTTTGTTTATTAGTTGCAGAGTGGGATTGTTATAGTTTGAGTCTAGGATTATTTTATAGATTTTGAAAATCAGTGATAGTGGCACAACAAGTGGGAGTTTTCAGACCCTTTTCCTTGCGGGACTTGGATGACCCCAAAACTATTTCAGTCTGAGATTATTGATGTTCTAGCGCATTTTAGTCCAGTTTATGGTTTGTTCAAGTCATTGATGGAATCAGGGGTGCTTCAGGTATTCCAATGGTATTAGTAATGGCACTATTATTCTTGCAGCAGGGTTATCGTTTGAAAAGCTTATGTTGATTAATATAAAAAGTATATCAATTGCATAGAAGTTATAATAATGGTAGGATAGATTGACAAAATTTAAAAATTAAAATTGTAGTAGGATTATAGTTGATTCAATTGCCATTTTATTAGGAGGGATTTGTTGAGAGTTGCAGGACATAAAAGTGCCATCTGAAATGAAAATTCAATTAAATTTAATTTTCGGGTTATCATCTATATTGGAATCACTGCCATGGGATTAGTACAAAATATTTCAACCGTAATATTTTTTCAATGATTTTAGGGACGATTGTGGGGTGTCTTTCAAACTTGGACATCGAATTAATCAGTTGGGATTATTATTAGAACGACCTGTAACAAAGTTAATAGGTTCAGATAAAGTGGATTAAAGTCGATGAAGACATTTTTAGCTGCAGTTAATGGCAGTAATTGTGTTATTCTGTTTTTGGTGGAACGGTATTTATGCTTCACTAGATTCAGGAATGACGGAGATCGTAGCTATTAATCATGAAATCAATATTGAGACTTTTTACTGCAGCTATTTTTGCCTGTAATATTGGTTATATTGTTTCATTAGTAGCGATACAATTTGCAATTTTCTTTTTCATTGTATTTAATTGGGGCACAGATTTTTCCTTTAACAGATCCTGTTATGTTAGCAGATTTTAGAGCCTGTGGAGGAGTAATTATGTGCTAACAGGAATGAGAATTGCAAGTAAAAATGTTTCCAATAGCGGATATGCTTCCTGCAATGGTCTTTATTATGCCGATAAGTTGGGGATGGGTTCATTGGTTTCTCCATTGATTGAGGAATAAACTGGGTGTATAATAAAATTGATAGATATCACAAAAGGGTAGTTGGGATGATTATTACAACAACTCCAACAATTGAAGGACATAATATTGTTGAATGTGCTTTTGGAGAAGCATTTCGGGGAGACGTGCTAAAGATCAGGAGCAAGTTTTCGTGATTTCTTCGGTGGTCGTTCTCAAGGGGTACGAGATGAATTATTAAAAGCTCGTGAAGATGCTCTTCGTGAATTAGAAAAACGTGCAGCTACTTTGAGAGCTAATGCAGTTGTCGGAGTGAAAAATTGATGCTGAGGACAGTAGGAACAGGTGGTATGTTAATGGTAATGGCATCTGGTACTGCGGTTTGCTTTATTGACTAAGCTTCTTATTAAAATATAGAAATTATTTATAGGGTTGATGGATTTTCCGTCAACTTTTTGGATTCACTGACAGTAGTACTCACTGATGTATTAGAAGACAGTGAAAGTGGTAAGGTATCTTAAAAATATATAACTTTTTAAAGGATTCAGGTGAAGGAGAAAGAAAGAATGCAAGCGGATACAGTAAAATCAGAGTTTCGAGAATTGAATGGTGTAAATATATAACAGATTTAATCGATTATTACATTTATTTTATAATTCTTATCTGTACCAAACTGTATTAATACAGATTAGTTTTAAGGTGTTTTATTTTGATGAAAATTAGTTGTTTTAAGGATGAGAGCTTTAAATATAGACTTTTCAGTGGTTTTCTTTATAAAAATGAACAAACCGCTTGTATGATATCGCTTATATGATAGTACAGATTTTGCGATTGTTATTGATAATTATTGAGAAAAGATGTATAATGATGTTGTAGACAAAACCCAAAAGAAAGAGGAAAATAAATGGTTAATAAAACAGTTGTAGAATCCCAAGAACTTTTTGAGCTTGGGAAGGCTTCAGGTGTAGATTGGAAAAGAAAAAAGCAAAGTGTATCTCGCTTCGTTCAAGCTAACTACACCATACGATGGAGATGAAAGCTTCCTTGCTGGGCCAACAGAACGTTCTTTACACATTAAAAAGTAGTGAAAAACTAAAAAGCTCACTATGAGCAACTCGTTTCCCAATGGACACTCGTCCAACTTCTATTGCTGATATTCCTGCTGGATATATCGACAGAAAAGCAAGTAATCTACGGTATCAAAATGATGGAATTGTTCAAATTGAACTTCATGCCAAGGTGGTATCCGTATGGCGGAAACTACTTTGAAAGAAAATGGATATGAACGAGATCCCAGCTGTTCACGAAATCTTTACAAAATACGTGACAACAGTTAACGATGGTATCTTCCGTGCTTATACTTCAAACATTCGTCGTGCTCGTCACGCTCATACTGTAACCTGGTCTTCCAGATGCATACTCTCGTGGACGTATCATTGAGTTTATGCGTCTTGCTTTTATACGGTGCAGACTAGCTTAATGCAAAAGAAAAATTAAACGACTGGAACGCAATTGAAGATATCGATGAAGAAACAATTCGTTTGCGTGAAAATCAGCTTACAATACCAAGCATTACAACAAGTTGTTCGCTTAGGTAGACTTATATGGGTTGATGTTCGTAAACCAGCGATGAACACTAAAAGCTGGTCAATGGGTAAACATTGCTTTCATGGCAGTATGTCGATTTATCAATGGTGCTGCTACATCTTTAGGACGTGTACCAATCGTTTTTGAACGTTTATCGCTGAACGTGACTTGAGCTCGTGGTACATTTACAGAATCAGAAATCCAGAATTCATTGATGATTTTGTTGTGAAATTACGTACAGTTAAATTCGCTCGTACAAAAAGCTTATGACCAATTATACTCTGGTGACCCAACATTCATCTACAACTTCTGTAAAGCTGGTATGGGTAACGATGAGTACGTCACCGTGTTACTAAGATGGACTACCGTTTCTTAAACACATTAGACAACATTGGTAACTCTCCAGAGTTAAACTTAGCAGTTTTATGGACTCGATCAATTACCATACAACTTCCGTCCTTCCTGCTGCACATGAGCCACAAACACTCTTCAATCCAATATGAAGGTGTAACAACAATGGCTAAAAGATGGATATGGTGAAATGAGCTGTATCTCATGCTAATATATATCACCACTTGACCCGAAAACGAAGAACAACGTCACAACATCCAATACTTTGGAGCTCGTGTAAACGTGATGAAAGCTCTTCTAACTGGTTTTAAACGGTGGTTACGACGATGTACACAAAAGACTACAAAGTATTTTGACATCGAACCAATCCGTGACGAAGTTCTTAATTCGAATCAGTTAAAGCTAACTGAAAAATCTCTAGATTGGTTAACAGATACTTATGTAGATGCATTAAATATCATCCACTACATGACAGATAAATATAACGCTATAGAAGCTGTTCAAATGGCATTCTTACCAACTAAACAACATTGCGAACAGTGGGATTCGGTATCTGTGGTTTGCTAAATACTAGTTGATACATTAGCAGCTATTAAATACGCTACAGTTAAACCAATTCGTGACGAAAATGGATGTGTCTACGACTACGAAACAATTGGCGAATACCCACGTTGGGGTGAGATGACCCTCGTTCAAACGAATTAGCAGAATGGTTAATCGAAAGCTATACAACTCGTCTGCATGGCTACAAACTATATAAAGAGCATGAAGCTACAGTTTCATTATTAACAATTACTTCTAACGTTGCTTACTCTAAACAATGGTAACTCTCCAGTTCATAAAGGGGTATTCTTAAACGAAGATGGTACTGTAAACTTATCTAAACTTGAATTCTTCTCTACCGGTGCTAACGCATCTAATAAAGCTAAAAGGTGGTTGGTTAGATAACTTGAAAATCATTATCAAGCTTAGACTTCAGTTATGCAGCTGATGGTATCTCTGATTAACAACTCAAGTTTCACCTCGTGCTTTAAGTGTAAAACTCGTGATGAACAAGTGAGATAACTTAGTAGACAATCTTTAGATGGATACTTCAGAAAGGCGGTAGTCAACGTTAGCAAACGTAATGGACTTAAACGATGTTAAAGATAAAATCTTATCAGGTGAAGAACGTTATCATACGTATCTCATGGATACTGTGTAAACACTAAATACTTAACTCCAGAATTAAAAAGCTGAATTAATCAACGTGTATTCCACGAAATCTTATCTATGGACGATGCTTTAGCATAAAATAGGGACACTTACCACCTGGCCTTTGGCTGGGTGGTTTTCTAATACTAGAGACTAGATTATCTTATTGACAAAGACTATGCAATTATGTAGAATACAACAAATATAAAAGTAGGTGGATGGAATTGAGGAGGTGGTATGAGAACTACGTGAAGATTATAATGTTAGCCGTTCATACCATGAAGGATTTTGTGAATGGTATATTAAAAAGAAAAGCACGAGATAGTGTTAGACAAATCTGGCTCATGCCATACTTTTTCTCTGGAGTCTATTTATGGACTAACATTTCAATGTACTGTATGATTATTAGATCGGTATTAGGTTCAGTAGCATGTATAGTATTGGAATTATATTGTATGGATTCGAGATATCCAAGATTGCTTATCAAAATAAGAACAAAACCAACTAAAAGGCTGAGAGAATAACTCCAACCTGTATTTATGAACTTATTTTTACTTCTACATCGATCTAACCATGAAGTAGCTGTTGCATCTAAACACAACATTTAAGTCTTCAATATTTTTGACGACCAGTTGATTAGCTAACCATTCACGACCTTTTTCGTCGCCTTCGTTTGCGTAAACTGCTACTGAATCTTTCCAAGTAGCACGTCCACTAATACTCCATTGAATTTAGAACCTGCTTCTTGAGCGAAACGTAATGTTTCTTGGAATAATGATGCAGAAACACCTGCACTTAAGAAGATAAATGGTAAGTGAGTGATTTCTGATTGTTCTTTGAAGTATACTAAAAGCTTCTTGGCGAGTATAAACTGGTTCAACACCTTCTGCTGTAAAGCCTTCTACAGAAGTTCATATTTACAGGAACTTCAACTTTTAATACATCTACTTGATAACGTAGGGTCAGAGAATACTTTCATCGCATCATTTACTTTATGAGGTTTTAAGCTTGCATAGTGAGCAGATTTTACATCTTCATTACTTGCATCATAAGAAACGATTTCTAAGAAGAAAGGAATATCTTCAGCAGTACATTCACTACCAACACGTTCTACCCATGCATGTTTAATATCGTTAATTGCTGGATCTTCATCAATATCATAGTATAGTAATACTTTTACAGCATCTGCTCCGATTTCTTTTAATACGTTTAGCTGACCAGATTGGTAATAAGTCAGGTAAGCGTCCAACTTTCAGTAACATCATATCCTGTTTTTCATATGAAATTAATAAATCCACAATCTGCATTTTCTTTTTCTGCAGCAGGTAATCATATTCTAGGTCTAATAAAGATTGAGCTTGAATATTTTGTTAATTCTTCAGAAATTAATTCTTTAAAATGAATAATTCCTTCATCACCTGTTTTGGTCTGGATTTCCAGCAGCAATCATTTTTTAAAGAGAACCACGTTGGTCGATGGCTAATGCACCGATGACGTGATTTTCATTTGATAAACGACGTAGATGTTCATATTTTCCTTTTTGTAATTGTATAGTTTTGACATAATTAACACTCCTAATTATAAGGGTTTCTCACGCCTTTTATATTCTCTGTCTAATCTTTTTATTTTTTTCAAAATAAGCTTTACCGTCTAAATAAGTAGCTTGTAATTGTAAGTCATCATCTAATACGATAAAGTCAGCTGCATATCCTGGTTTAGATGTCCACAAACATCATCAATTCCTACTGATTTTGCAGGGACTAAACTAGCCATTAATAGAGCTTCATGAGGAGTTGCAATTCCCCATTTTACAACATTTTGAACACCTTGGATTAGTTCTAAAATACTACCAGCTAGGCTGCCATTATGTTTCAGACAGAGCTGTACCATCTTTTACAATAACGTCAAATTCTCCTAATGTAGATTCGCATTCTCCCTAATCCACCAGCACGCATACAGTCTGTACTAAAGAGCTGTACGGTGTCTGTCGCAACAATTCATGACAATATTCACGCAAACTGGATGAACATGGTGACCATCACAAATTAATTCGTCAAATACATCAAATTCATTTGGAAGAGTTAGAGCTGCTCCAACAACACCAGGTTCACGGTGGTGAAGTCCACGCATACCATTATAAGTATGAACGAAAAATATTTGCTCCTGCTTCAACTGCATTTTTACAATCTTCATGTATGTTGCATCTGTATGGGCTAAAGGCAACGTAGATATCTTCTTTTACAGCATGTTTGATAAAGTCTACGGCTCCATCACGTTCAGGAGCAATTGCAATTTTTCTTCACCCAACCACTTTGCTTTTTGTTGCCATTCATCTAAAAATTTCTGTTTTGGATCTCCCATGTATTTAGGGATTTTGGGCCCTTTGTAGTTTCACTGAAGAATGGTCCTTCTAAGAAAAATCCCTCTAATTTTAGCACCAGGAATAGATGCGGCATTTTCTCCGATTGTTTTGACAAAACATCATTTAGTAACTCTCTAGAAGCTGTTAGAGTAGTTGGTAAGTAGAAGTAACTCCACAACTAGGTAAACCAGCAGAAATGAGTTTTTAAGCCTTCTACATCATTATCCATGACATCTGCACCTTTGTATCCATGAATATGTGTATCCACAAGACCTGGGTGCAATGCTATAGGCAGAATAGTCTATAATAGAACCATCCGTTGGTTTTTCTTCTTGAAATTCTCCGAATACTCCATGAATCTAAAATTGGCAAAATATCCAGGACCTTTGACACTATGTTCAAAAATAAAAATTGTTTTGCATAAATATAAGTAGTCATAATATCCCTCCTTTTAATCTTTTTATGATATATTTATGAACGAGTTAAACATTTAATGGGTGAATCGTTACACCCTTTTACAACACGGTTTACTGTTCCCACTTGGAGAAGGTGTGTCAGGTTTATTTGCCAACTTTAACAGAAGATAGTAATCCAATTGTTTGACCGAAAATCGCATATGGAAGTGCTAAGTAAGCATCTGGAACTGATGAGAATTCTTCTGCAAAATCAAAAGCTAGTTCCTTCATATTGACCTTCTACAGATACTCCACTGCACATACTAAAGGTGCAATGCTATCTCCATACATTTCTTCTAAAATGTCTAAGTCATATTGACGTGTATAAGCATCATTTGAAACAAAGACAAAATGCTAGAGAACGAGAGTCAACGAATGATTTAGGACCATGACGGAATCCCTATAGATGAATCGTAAATTGTTGCAATTTTACCCAGCTATCAATTCTAAGATTTTTAATTGTACTTCACGAGCTAGACCTGCTAATGGACCAGAACCAAGATAAATGACACGATTATAGTCTAAGTCTACAAATTGTTGTAAGACATGTTCACGTTCTAAAAACACTTTCTCCCATTTGACGAATAGCTGTTACAAATGCAGCTTTTTCTTCAACAGAATGTCCTTCATCAAAAATTAATAAAGCTGTTAACGTCATACAAGTAAAGCTACCAGTCATTGCAAAACCAGCATCATTTGAACGAGCAGGCATCATTAATAATAAGTTACGGTCATCACCAGGTGCTGCTAGAGCTAATTTTCCTTCTGGAGCACAAGTAATGGTAATTTGATAGAAAATCTTTGACAATTTGTTGTCCCTAATTGAACACTAGCTAAACTTTCTGGAGAATTTCCACTACGTGCAAAAGATACTAAAATTGTGGAATATCTGCTTTGAAATAATCTAGATGGATTACTCACTAAATTAGTTGTTCCCTACTGATTGGAATTCAAAAACGATCTTCACGATCCATGACGTTTTTAAATAAGGTAAAATTGTATCTCCTACATATTGAGATGTACCTGCACCGGTGAAAATGACACGATAACGTTCATGTGGTAATGATTTTAAGAACGTTTGAATACGATCTAAGTTTTCTTCATAATAGTCAAATGCTTCCTGCCATAATTCTGGTTGTTGGCGAATTTCACGAGTTGTGATTTCCGCTGTTAGTGCTTCTAGTTGTTCTTTTGAAAATTGAAACATTTTCAAAACCTCCCATGTTTGATTGATTTAATGTGTATTTCTATGATAACGAACTTTATAAAAGAACTGGTCACTTCTAGCAACGCTTAATGTAAATTCAATCACATGATTTTCGCTATTGACACTCGTCCTCTTTAAACGTAAGCAAGCAGCATGCATCGGGACTTTCCAATATAGGAGCCTCATCCTTTTGTTAAAATACTCGCTGAAAAATTCTTCATCTGCATAATTGATTTTTTGTTGAAAAATCATCTGAGAAAAACTTCATACAAAGGAACGATTTTGTAATTGTTCTTGTGTAAGGTTCAGGGAAATAATCTAGCAGGTAAGAAAGGTTGTCTCTTTCATCATTGGAATACCCATCTGCAAATCGAATCCGTTTGAGTCGATAAATATATTCTACCTGTTTGAATTCCTAATTGTTGAGCAATATAACTATCAGCTTTATAGTAATGAAAAGCTGTAATGATGGTAGAAGGAGTTCTCCCTAATTCTTTCATTTGTTCTGTAAAACTGTAACCTTCTAGTAAATTTTGACGTTCTTTCCATTGGCTAGAAATAAAAAGTGCCTTTTTCCATGGCGTTTTATAAATGTAGCCTAATGTTTCTAACTCTTTTAATGCTGTACGGACAGTGGTTCTGCTAACTCCATACTCTTTACAGATTTCTCTTTCCGACAACATTTTCTGGTGAACCTGTCCCATGTGTCGTAATATATTCGATGAGATCAAAAGCTAAGTTTGGAATAAAAGTGGCACTTGTTCAGTTTCTACCATATCATTTCCTCCTTTCCAAAATCATGTAACGTCTACTGGTCATTACCAGTTAACTATATTGTAAGTTTATTGAGAGCATAAGTCAAGAAGACACTGAAAAATAATTGTTAGTAGATTATAGAATGAAGAAGATGATTTTAGATAAAGACTATAGCAAAAATGATTAGTCGTTCGTACTTTTTGAATAAGGTAAAGATGTTGAAAAACTTGACGAGCTTCCTAGAAAAAGTACAATAAAAGGGTACGAAAAGAGGGATATCATTGTGGATAAAGTGTTCAATTATAAAAAGTTGTTTCGATATTATCGGTCCCTATTATGATTGGACCATCAAGTTCTCATACGGCAGGAGCGCTTGCGATTGGAAGATGTGCCAGACAATTGTTTGGAGGAACTCCTACAAGTGTTCAATGTATTTATTATGAATCATTTGCTCAAACTCATAAAGGACATGGTACAGATTTTGCCATTATTAGTGGAGTTCTGGGATTTGAAACGGATGATGAACGTGTTCCACAAGCGGTTGAGATTGCTACTAATGAAGGTATTTCAATTGAATTTATCGAAAGAGATGAGCCCAAGTCCCAGTAGCTCATGCGAATACAGCTGATTTAACATTGATGTCTGCAACAAGACGAGTCCGTTTAATTGGGACTTCTATTGGTGGAGGAACTGTGGAAATCAAATATGTGGAAGTAGATGGATTCATCTCTAATCTTTCAGGGACCATTACCGATTATTTTAGAAATTCTTCCAATTGAAGAAGATTCAATAGTGGAACCTCTATTAGAAGAATTTGGTATTTTCGATTGGGAAAACAAAAAGAATTAAAGGAAGGTTCATCACGCTTTTATTAGTTATGAATTGAAATGGATTAATTTCTCCAACTCTTCAAGAAAAAAATTACAATTGATTCAACAAGAAAAACAATCTATGTTTTTACATAAAATAAGAAAGGAATTTCGTGATGTTTGTTAGCATACAGGAATTAGTCGCATTAGCAACTAGCCAAAATAAATCTATTTCTGAAGTGATGATTGAACAAGAAATGGAAATGACCCAACAAAGTCGAGAATTTATTTGGGCGAAGATGGAAAAATCTTCAAACAATGAAAAATGCGGTAGAAAGAAGTGTACAGGGTCAAGGTGTATTTTTCTCCAACAGGACTAACCGGTGGCGATGCTGTAAAAATGAAAAAAATATCGCGAAAAGGGAAAAACTTTTATCCGGAGATAAAAATTTTAGCAGGAGTGCAATATGCATCTAGGAACAAATGAAGTGAATGCAGCGATGGGAATTGTTTGTGCGACACCAACTGCGGGTGCTAGTGGAACTTTACCAGGGCGTTGTATTTTCTATTTGCAGATAGTATGGAGTTTAACTCAGGAACAACAAGTACGATTTTTATTTTACAGCATCAGCATTTGGAATGGTCGTAGCCAAATAATGCGATGATTTCAGGAGCTATGGGTGGTTGCCAAGCAGAAGTGGGAAGTGCTAGTGCGATGTCTGCAGCTGCAGCTGTTGAAGCTGCTGGAGGACGCCCGCAACAATGTTCGGAAGCTTTTTCGATTGCATTAGGGAATTTGCTAGGGCTTAGTGTGTGACCCTGTTGCCGGCTTAGTAGAAATCCATGTGAAGAGAAATGCGATTGGAGCAGGAAATGCATTGATTGCGGCTGATATGGCGTTAGCAGGAATTACAAATGTCATTCCAGCAGATGAAACAATTGAAGCAATGCGTTCTATCGGAAGAAGAATGCCAAGTGAATTAAGAGAAACAGGACTAGGTGGAACAGCAGGGAACTCGAACAGGACTAGCGATTAAAAATGAAAAATTTTTCGGACAAGATGTTTCACTAGAAAAAGAGGAGGAATAACGATGGCAAAAAGAAGTCGCAACATTTGCAGGAGGATGCTTCTGGTGTATGATTAAAACCATTTGATACACAACCAGGAATTGAATCTGTCATTGCAGGGTTATACAGGGGACATAAGGAAAATCCTACTTATAAAAGAAGTTTGTTCAGGAACAACAGGACATACAGAAGCTGTACAAATTACCTTTTTGATCCAGAAATCTTCTCTTATGAACAATTAGTGGAAGTCTATTGGCAACAAAACAGACCCAACTGATGCGATGGGACAATTTGTAGATAGAGGCGATTCTTATCGACCAGTGATTTTTCTATCACTCTCCAGAACAAAAGCAATTGCAGAAGCTTCGAAAAAGCTTTACAAGAAAGTGGACGATTTAAAAAAAGATATTGTTACAAAAATTGAACCAGCAAGTACATTTTTATCCAGCTGAAGAATATCACCAAGATTTTTATAAGAAAAATCCAGACCATTACTACCGTTACCGTGGTATGTCTGGACGTGATACGTTTATTGAAGAGAGTTGGAAATAGGATTTTCAGTTGAAGTTATATAAAAATTGAATAATAAGAAATGTGGACAACCCGTTTTTACTTTTTAGGAAGTAGGCGGGTTGTTTTTGTATTAGTATAGAAATAATCTTTATATATATTGATATTTTATGATGTTTATAGGAACAAATGTTGTTGACTAAACTAGAATTTAGAGGATAAAAAAATAGAAACACTTCCACATTAATATGGAAGTACATTGACTAAAAAAATGGTAATTATTTACTTTATACTAATATCAAGTAAACGGTACCATTAAATTCAATGGAAAGATTGAGTTAGGGGTGAAGGATGAATAAAAAGGCAAGTACTATTATTAGAGTACTTAATGAAAAAAATATAGAGTATTTATCAGCTAATCAATTAGCTGATAGATATAAGGTTTCGACTAAAACCGTTTATCAGGATATTGATAAGATTAATGACTTTTTGAAGGATAATTCTAATAGAAACAGAAAGTATAAAAAAATTCCAAGAAAAGGAATTAAATTATTATCACAATTAGAAAATAAGAAAAATTCATACGAAAAATAATGAAAAGTTGAATGGTAGAAATGAAAGAATCATTTTCTCCTGAATATCGTGAAAAAGAGACTAATAAGAAAGATATTTCATTACTCATGAAAAAAAGTAGATTTATATGAATTTCTCGAGGAAATGTTTGTTACTGATTCTACGATTCATAGATGACTTGATAAATTGAAATAGTATATTTGTTTCCTTTGATGTGAAGTTAAAAGATAAAAAGGATGAGATAATTTTTAAAAAGGAAATGAAAAGAAATATACGTAAAGCTCTTTGAAATATTTCATTGTGAAATTTGTATCAAATGATAGAGATCGTTTTAAAAATTTGAATTATTTTTCGAAAGAAGATATAAACAATTGTCAAGAAAATCTATTGTTAAACTATCTGATAAAGTATCAATTTCATTTTACAGATGAATACTTATATTCATTATTACTTGATTGTTTAATTTTTTAAAAAACGAAACGAGGCTAATGAAATTTTAACTAATAGATTAAGTAACTTAGTTAATGATGTAAACCATTTAGAAGTATATTTCTTTGCTGGAGAATTGCTAGAGACTATTCTAAATTTTTACTCTTGAAAAAAATTTCTCCTTATGAAATTGAAGCAATGGCATATAATTTATTAGCTTTTTGGATTTCAATATCCAGTCTGTTGAATATATGAAAAATGTTAACGAACAAGTAAAAACATTGATACAAAAAGGTTTCTAATTTATTAAGTTTAAATCTTACAACAGACGAGCATTTACAGATGATGCTTAGTGCTCATATTTCAAAAATGATTATAAGATTACGAAATCAAAATTTATATTTCTAACCCTGCATTGGAGGAAATAAAAACAATATTCTAGTTTATTTAATGTCATTTGGTTATCAATAAGAACTTTATCTCAATATTATGAATTAAGTATACCGAATGAAGAATTAGCTTTTTATTGTTATCCATTTTCAAGTAGCTATTGAAAAAAATAATGAAAACCATTTGAAATATTGTCGTGATTTGCCAAAATGGAATTGCAACTTCTGAATTAATCATGAATAAGCTATGTAGAATCTTTTTCTAGTAATGAGAAAACTAACAACTATTAGTTTAAGAGAGCTAGATTTCTATGATTTAAAGAAAATATTGATTTAGTAATTTCTACTATTGGATTACCTGAACTAAATATACCTGTTATAGAAGTTAGTCCTATTATTACAAAAGAAGAGTTAAGAATGATTCAACAGTTTTATGCTGAACAAAGTACAGATAATTATAGAATGATGAAAACATCTTTAAATGGAAGAGAATTTAATGTAGCATCTTTTGAATACTTTATTAAAAAGAACCGAAATTTAATTAAGGTAAATGTAAAAATAAACAGGAATGTATAGAAACGACTAATACTTGAATGTAATGTTGGAAATCAAACGGAAAGAATTTAGAGAATCTATCATTCAAAGAGAGTTATTAGGAAGTACAAGTGTTTATACAGGGATAGCTTTACCACATTGTGATCCTAAAAGTTGTTAAAGCAATCTGAACTAATTTTAATGAGTTTAGATAAACCTATTGAATGGGGGAAAAAAATTTAGTCAGTTTAGTGTTACTAATAGCAATTGCAGAACAGGATATTTCAGTGTTTAAAGATAGTCTAATAGCGTTATATTCTGTAATAGAAAATCAAAACTTGATGTCGGAATTAATGTTGATGTCAGATGGAGAAAAAAATTAAAAAGTAAAATACTTGAGGAGGTGAGTCAAAAATGCTAGATAAAGAAATTTTTTTGAAATTAATATTAAAAAAACATTAGTTCTAAAGAAGAAGCATTGACTTATTTGTCAGATAAATTGATTGAAAAAGGAATTGTAAAAGAATCGTATAAGGAAGCTATTTTAAATAGAGAAAAAGTATTTCCAACAGGACTACAGTTTGAAAAATATGGAATTGCTATTCCACATACAGATGTAGAACATGTTAATAAGGAACAAATAGCAGTAATGACGTTAGAAAATCCAGTTTCATTTTTATCAAATGGGGACAAATGATGTGGAAGTTTCTGTAAAAAGTAATTTTTTTATGCTTGCTTTGAAAGAGGCTCATAGTCAATTAACGATTTTACAACAATTAATAGAAATTCTTCAGGATAAAAGAAATCATGGAGAAATTAATGAATATGGATGAATATACAACATCCAAAGAAGTAAAAAGAATTGCTAGCAATCAAAAAAATATAAAATAATAAAGGAATAAGTTTAGTAAAAAGAAAGGAGGAAATTTTACTAAACAAACAGAATCAGACTGTTTAATCTGAATATTTAAGTTATTAGGAGGAAAAAAATTATGTTGGCATTATTTCAAAAATTTATCGATTTAGGCGCAATAGTAGTATTACCAATTTTAATATTTATTTTTGGTATGATTTTAGGAACTAAACCTAAAAAAAGCATTTGTATCAGGTGTAATTGTTGGGGTTGGTTTTGTTGGATTGAATATGGTAGTTGATTTATTAGGAGGTAGCTTAGGACCCTGCAGCTCAAGCAATGGTTGAAAGATTTGGATTACATTTAACAACAATTGACGTTGGTTGGCCTGCAGCAGCAGCAATTTCTTATGGAACATTATTAGGTAGTTTAGCTATTCCAATTGGTATTGGGATTAATGTTTTATTACTATTCTTAGGGATTAACAAAAACATTAATGGTAGATATGTGGAATTTCTGGCATGCAGCTTTTTGTAGCATCTTTTAGTATATGCACTTACTCAAGATTTTACATTAGGATTATATGCAACAATTGTATATTTAGTAATGATTTATTTATTAGCAGATATTATTGCTCCAGCTATTAAAAAAATTCTATGGATTCCCTAACATTACATTTCCCACATGGAACATCAGCACCTGGATTTTTTTAGTAGCTATTCCATTAAATTGGGTGTTTGATAGAATTCCTGGATTTAATAAAATTGAAGCAAATCCAGAAAGTATTCAAAAAGAAATTTGGTATTTTTTGGTGAAAGTACAGTATTAGGTCTTGTAATTGGTATTGTTATGGGATTATTAGCAGGTTACGATCCAAAAGGTGTTTTACAATTAGGTGTTAAGATGTCAGCTGTTATGGTCATTATGCCTCGTATGGTATCACTTTTAATGGAAGGTCTTACTCCAATTTCTGAGGCTGCAAATGAATTTGTTCAAAAACGATTCCCTGGTCGTGAAGTAAATATTGGTATGGACTCTGCTTTATCAGTTGGACATCCAGCAGTATTATCAAGTTCATTAATTTTTAGTTCCAATTACAATTTTTATTAGCAGTAATTTTACCAGGAAACCAAACATTACCATTTGGTGACTTAGCTACAATTCCATTTGTAGTATGTTTAATGGCAGCTGTATTTAGAGGAAATATTGTTCGTACAGTTGTTGGAGGGAACAATTTATATTGCAAAGTATTTTCTACATTACTTCATGGGTAGCTCCATTAGTAACAAAAGCAGCTCAAGCAGCAAACTTTGATTTAGGTGGAAATACAAGTATTACCGCTTTAGCAGAAGGTGGATTATGGCCAACATGGTTGTTTGTGTTTGCAGGAAAAACTGCACCTTGGGTAATTCTGTCAGTAGTTCTAGTAGCTTCATTAGCAGGATTATATTATGTAAATAAAGTTCGTGCAGAGAAATAGGAGAATAAGATTATGAAAAATTATTAATTATGTGTGGTTCTGGAATTGCAACATCAACAGTTGTTGCTGGAAAAAGTAAAACAATGGTTAGCTGATAATAATTATTCAGATAAAGTTCAAGTTTTTTTCAATCCAAAGTTTCAGAAGAAGTTAATCGTATTGATGAATATGATATTGTAATTTCTACAACAGTTGTACCTGATTCAATTAAAGATAAAGTGATTATGGGATTACCTTTATTGACAGGTATGGGAATTGACGCTTTATGGAGTGAATTGAAAGCAGCGTTGGAGGCTTAGTCAAATGAAAGCATATATGAGAGATGTATTAGGAAAGCAAAACAAGGTAATTTTGCAATTCCAGCAACAAACTTTATTGATTGGAATTCTGCCAAAGCGTATGTAGAAATGAGTGAAGAATTGAATCTTCCACTAATTTTAGCTTTTTGCACAAGTACATTCTCCTTATTTAAGTTTAGAAGAGGCTGCTAATATTGGGAAATATTTTTCAGGAAAAAGCAAAAAACTCCAGTTGTGTTACATCTAGATCATGGACAAGATTTAGCATTTATAAAAAAAGAGCAATTCAATTAGGATTTAATTCTGTAATGATTGATGCATCTTTAGATTCTTTTGAAGAAAAATGTTAGAAAAACAAAAGAGGTTGTTGAAGTTGCCCATGAATTTGGAGTTGATGTTGAAGCAGAAATTGGTTTTGTTGGAGCAAATGGAGATGTATCGAAAGACGAAATAAAGTCTATTTATACAAATGTAGAAGATGCTGAAAAAAATTTGTTCAAGAAACTAATGTTGATTCTTTAGCAGTTTCAATAGGGACTTCTCATGGCTTGTATAAAGGTATTCCAAAAATTAATTTCCAACGATTATCTGAGTTACGGAATGTATTAAATATTCCATTAGTTTTACATGGTGGATCAGGTTCAGGAGATGATAATTTGAACCGTTGTGCACGAGAAGGAATTTCAAAAATTAATATTTATAGTGATTTTATGGACGCTGGTGCAAAATCGGTTTCTGAAAAGTCATTTACAAACTATATTGATGTATTAAAAAGCTTCAAGAGAAAGGTATGAAAACTACTTTTAAAAACATTATTATCGTGTGTTTGAGACTAAATAAAAGGAGAAAACAAATGGAAACTATTAAAGATAAATTTTTCATTTTTAATCCGAAGTCATATTTATTTGGAAATGAATTATTAGAATTAGCAAAAGAAGCTGATCGATTAGCTGAACAGTATCCAGAAATTAGTATTTTTGTGACGTGTCCATATGCAGATATTTATAAAGTATCCAGCGAAACGAAACATATTATTGTGACAGCTCAACACTTAGATGGAATTGATTGTGGTAGAGGAATGGGAGCAGTTTTACCAGCTTCATTATATAACGCTGGAGCAAGAGCTACTTTTTTTAAATCATGCTGAACATCCATTAACAACATCTCAAGTAGTCGCTTCAATCAATCAAGCTGAAAAAAATTGGGACTTATAACAATTTTGTGTGCAGATTCTATTAAAGAAGCACGAATGTTGGCAATGTTAAATCCAACAATTATGTTATGTAGAACCTACAGAGTTGATTGGAACAGGACAAACAAGTGACGATTCATATATTTTAGAAACTAATCATCAAGTGAAATCTGTTAATTCAGATATTTTAATGATGCAAGGTGCTGGAATTATGAATGAGAAAGGATGTCTATCGTACAATTAAGCTTGGTGCAGATGGTACTGGATGTACAAGTGGAATCGTTAAAAGCAAAAATCCGAAACTAATGTTAAAATTAATGATTGAAGCTATTGACAAAGCAATGAATGAGGAGAAAAATGACTGTATTTCAAAAAGAATTTAAAGTAGATACAAAAGAAGGTCAAGTATCATATATTGATATTACAAATTCTATACATCAAACTATTACTGAAAGTGGTATTCAATCAGGAATATGTACAGTTATCACAGCACATACAACATGTTCTGTTTTCTTTGAAGAGGATACACATGATAAAGATCAAAATGGTGTAGATTATTTACAATTAGATTTAAATACTATTTTAGAAAAGATTATTCCACCCCATTTAAGTGCGGATAGTTATCATTATCCTGGTGAAAAACATTATCAAGAAGTTGAATCTTGGCCTAACCCTGAAGAATGGTTACCAAATGGAGATAGAAGTGCATTATGGAATGGAGATGCTCATCTAAAAAGCCACAATCTTGGGTTCTAGTGAAACCTTAGCTGTTGTAGATGGTAAACTGGCAATAGGAAAAAAACAGGTTATGTTTATTTTGCAGACTTTGATAAAACTCGAGAAAGAACAAGAAAGTATCGAGTTGTGATTATTGGAGAATAATTAATAGATATACAACAAAACCCCGAGGAATTTTCGAAAAATGAAATTCCTCGGGTTTCTACTAATGTCTTTTAAACTTTCTTACTCCCCATCCCAGTAAATTTACTAATGACCGTAAAGACTACTGAACCGATAATAGCGGGTACTAACCATTCGAATCCAAATTGATGTAATGGTAAGGTGTTTGTCCAAGCTGCTAATTCTAGCTAGGAAGTTACCACCTTGCATTTGAGAGAATAGATGAATCGCTTTGAATTCCTCCAATGAAGAATGCCCCAACAACTGCACCAGTATAAGTCCAGTTATAAAACAATGTAGCGGTCAAAAATCGATAAGAAGATTAAGGCGATGACCATTGGATAAATAGCACTTAGGACAGGAACTGCTAATTGTAATAAGGCATCCACTCCTAAAAGAGATAGAAGGAATGAAATCACGACTGATACGACAACAATTTTTTTATATTCTAATTTTTCCATTTGTTAAGGTTGAAAAATAATGTCCACAAGTTGTAATTAATCCAACAGATGTTGTTAAGCAAGCAAAGGATACAGCAATTCCCATAGCGACTTTACCAAATGAGCCTAATAATTGTTCAATTAATCCAATTAGTAATGCAGGTCGTTGAACTGTTGAATCGTAAACCGTACTTACTGTAGCTCCAGCATACGTTAAAGCTGCTGTACACTAATGCTAGTAAAATGAAAGATACAATTCCTACTCCAAACATCATTTGATGTTGTTCTTTTTCTCTGTATAACCACGTCTAGTTAAGTCTGAAATGACAACTCCTGCCATTAAAGGCTGCCCCAAGTGCGTCCATTGTTTGGTAGCCCTTCTTTAAAAACTTTGAGAAAATAATCCTGCAGAAGTTGTTGTTTGGAAGCCCTGCATTTTGGCTGAACTACAGCTGTCAAATAAATACTAGTAATAAAATGACTAATAAAATCGGTGTTAAATATTTTTCCAATCGCATCAATAACAGTGTGCGAATGAATCGCAATATATAACGTTAACCCAAAAAGATAAGAGAGTAATCCATTGTGGAGCAGTTGGGTACAAATGATTGTACAAAAAAATTTCATGAGTAGTAGCTCCGGTTCTTGGAACGGCAAATAATGGTCCAATTAATATAATGAAATCGCTCCAATAATGATAGAAAAATGTTTACTAACTCTTTTTCCTAAATCAGTTGCTTGTCCTCCTAATAGAGCTGTTACAATAACCCCAAGAATCGGTAATAGTGGATCTGATAATAAAGAATGCAATATTTGCAATACCCCAGTTATTTCCAGAGATAACTCCTAAATAAGGGGAAGATTAAATTTACCAGCACCAAAGAAGATGGCAAATAATGCAAATCCACAAATAATAATATCAGTGATTTTCTTTCGAGACATAAATTTCCTCCTAGATATATTCTTAAAAATGATTAAAAAAATAATTATAAATAGTTTACCATTTCTTTTTTAAGGATTAGCTAGTTTTATGTATAAAGTTTTCACGATGTAGATTTTTATAAGAGTAATTGATTACAATATTAGTAGGAAAACAATTTGTTAGGAGGTTGCTCTTTTGCGTAAAAGTATATTTAAACCATGATGGTGGAGTAGATGATTTAGTCTCATTATATTTATTATTAAAAATGGAAGATGTTGAACTAGTTGGTGTAGGTGTTATTGAAGCCGATTGTTACTTTAGAACCATGCAGTTGAAGCAAGTAAGAAAATTATTCAAAAATTTGGTTCTACAGAAGATCAAAGAATTCGTGTTGCTTCTTCAAATTCACGACCGGTTCATCCATTTCCAAAAGAGTGGAGAATGCATGCATTTACAGTAGATGCTGCCAATCTTAAATGAACATAAACCGATTTTTAGTTCAAGATTCTCTATAAAGCACATGAAGATTTAGTGCATGTTTTAAAGGAATCAACGGATCAAAAGTGGACTTTATTATTTGTAGGCCATTAACAGATTTAGCTCAGAGCATTAGATTTGATCCAAGTATTGAAGAAAGATTGGAAAATTATACTGGATGGGCGGTACATTTTTAGACCAAGGAAATATTGAAGAACCGGAACATGATGGAACAGCTGAATGGAATGTTTATTGGGATCCATTTGCTGCCAAACGTGTTTGAGAATCATCCATTCAATTGAATTAGTCGCCTTAGAAAGTACTCGTATGGTCTCCATTAACGTTGGATGTACGTGACCGTTGGGCTGAGAGAACGTAAAGTAGAAGGTATTGATTTCTTAGGTCAATGTTATGCCATTGTCTCCATTGACGCATTATGTTACGAATTCAACTCTACTTCCTATGGGATGATTAACACAGCTTCTTGGAAAAGAAGATTTAGTGAAACGAGAAGTGGTTCCTTCAGATGTGATTACAACGGTGCAAAGTTCTGCAGAACGATTTGTGTAGAAGACGGTCGTCCTGTTGACCTTGTTTATCATGCGTAGACCGTGATGCATTTTTGATTATATTACAGACTTAGCAAGAAAAAGGTTAGAAAAGTTAGAATGACTGCAAGAGGAGAGAGCTTCTTTTTGCTAGTTTTTCTATTAGTGAAATAAACCATGATAATACACGAATGATGGCTATCTATGGTACAATAGCTAAGCAGAATGATTGAAAGTGAGGAAATGAAATGAGTTTTAAGATTGGCAATATTCAAATTGACAATCCAGTAGTCGTTGCACCGATGGCTAGGGAATTAGTAATTCAGCTTTTCGTGTAACGGTCAAAAGAATTTGGAGCAGGCTTAGTTGTTTGCGAAAATGATTAGTGATAAAGGGATTCAATTTAGAAATGAAAAACATTAAGCATGTTGCATATTGAACCAAATGAATATCCATTGAGCGTCCAAATTATGGGCGGAAATAAAGATACATTAGTAGAAGCTGCCAAATATGTAGCTGAAAATACAGAGGCAGCGATTATCGATATTAATATGGGATGTCCTGTTAATAAAGTGATTAAAGCTGAAGCTGGTGCAAAATGGTTATTAGATCCAAATAAAGTTTATGAAATGGTTGCTGCAGTAGTGGATGCAGTGGATAAACCTGTAACAGTAAAAATGCGTACTGGTTGGGATGATGAACATTTATATGCGGTTGAAAATGCACTTGCAGCAGAACGAGCAGGTGCGAGTGCTGTTGCGATGCATGGTAGAACTCGTGTACAAATGTATGATGGAAAAGCAAACTGGGAAATTCTTGGAGAAGTGAAGAAAAACTTAACACGTATTCCATTAATTGAAATGAGATGTTCGTTCTCCTCAAGATGCTAAGAAAATGATTGAAAGTTGCGGGCGTAGATGGAGTCATGATTGGACGAGCTGCTCTAGCAAATCCATGGATGATTAAACAAACCGTTCATTATTTAGAAACGGGAGAATTATTACCAGAAAATACAGTTCCTGAAAAAATTGAAATTGCTAAAAACTCATTTAGATCGTTTAGCTAACTTAAAAGGTGAGTCAGTAGCGACAAAAAGAATTCCGTAAATTAGCTGCTTATTACTTAAAAGGAATTCTCGTGCAACGAAAAACAAAAGTTGCGATTAATGAGTCTACAACAGTATCTCAAGTGAATGAAATTTTTAGATCAATTTGTTCAAGAACATTTAGAACGTGTTGAAAGACAGTTAGAACGAGGAAAAGAAGTAGAGTAGGAATTTATCGAATTTACTATTACCACTAAAAATAGAGGCTGTCTGATTATAGCTTCTTATATTTTTTTCTAGTATTGGGAGATGAGATATTTTGAAGGGAAAACAAAGACAAGTGCGATTATATTAGCGTTGTTAGCAGCTGTATTTTATGCCATTAATACACCGTTTTCAAAAATTCTATTGGAAAATGTTCCACCAACTTTTTTAGCAGCTTTTTCTGTATCTTTGGAGCGGGTGTTGGGAGTTGGAATGATGTATTTATTTCACATCAAAAAGAAGATAAATCAGAGAGACTTACAAAACAGGATTTATCTTTATACGGTTGGAATGATTCTATTAGATATAGTTGCACCTATATTTTTAATGATAGGAATAAAAATGGGGACAGCATCTAATGCCTCACCCTCGGTAATTTTGAAATTGTAGTGACTACATTAATAGCGTTACTTATTTTTAAGGAAAAAGTATCAGGAAAAACTGTGGATTGCAATAGGGTTTATTACATTATCAAGTATTGTTTTGTCATTTGAGGGAATCGGTAGTTTTTCAGTTTTCTATAGGCCTCTTTTCGTTATCTTAGCAACTTGTTGCTGGGGGCTTTGAAAAATAACTGTACAAGAAAGATATCAGAGAAAAGTACATATCAGATTGTTTTGTTAAAAAGGAATTTTTCTGGGGAGGCGCATTTGTTATTGCTGTCTTACTTTGGTGAGAAAGATTCCAGAAATGAAATATATTGTCATGATTATGTTGTTTGGCTATGTTTCATATGGATTAAGTATTTTTCATATATACGAGCACAAAGAAATTTAGGTGCAGCTAAGACGAGTGCCTATTATGCAGTGGCACCTTTTGTAGGCTCAGTTTTTAGCGTTTGCAGTAAAATGGAGAAAACTAGCTGTAGAATATTTTTGTGGGACTAGCTTTTATGTTCATTGGAACGGTGTTTGTCGTTTATGATACTATGATAAAAAAATCATCTTCATGGGCATATGCATACGATTGTTCATACACATAATGGAGTTACACATACTCATGTGATTATCATACTCATGAGCATTATCATTTTTGGAAATGAAGAGTTTCCATCATCATGAAACATGAAGATTTTATCAATAGTCATGAACATAAATTGGCTCATGAGAATGGAGTATAGAAATTCAGTTTATCAGTGAAATAGAGACGCAATAGGCGATAGAAAAGGAAAAATCTATCGTCTTTTTATATGTATGTTTAAAAATATTGACGATGATAAAAGAAAAGACCAGAATGTCAGGAAGGCTTTAATAAAGAGAAAATAAAACATAATCATAAACGCTTTATTTATCAGTCAATAATTGGTACAATAGATTAGAAATACAGTGACTCATGTCACAAAAAAAGGAGGAAATACAGTGTCTAACGAAGTAGAAGTACAAGAAACACTGAATGATCAATTACAAGTTCGCCGTGAAAAAATGCATCAATTACGTGAAAAAGGAGTAGAGCCTTTTTCAACAGGATTTAAACAAAAACAATCCACTGAAGAAATTCATAAACAATTTGAAGGTGCGACAAAAAGAAAGCTTAGCTGAACAAGAAGAAGTGACGGTTCAAATCGCAGGTCGTATTATGACAAAACGTGGAAAAAGGTAAAAGCAGGTTTTGCTCATATTCAAGATGGTAAAGGTCAAATTCAAATTTATGTTCGTAAAGATGTTGTCGGAGATGAAGCTTATGAATTATTTGATAAAGCTGACTTAGGAGATATCGTTGGTGTTGTAGGGACAGTTATGGTGACAAACACTGGTGAATTATCTGTTAAAGCTACTCAATTTGTTCATTTAACAAAAGCTTTACGTCCACTACCAGATAAATATCATGGATTAACAAATGTAGAGCAACAATATCGTCAACGTTATTTAGACTTTAATTAGTAATCGTGATAGTATGGATCGTTTCGTAACACGTAGTAAAATTATCCGTGAAATCCGTCATTACTTAGATTCTCGTGATTATTTAGAAGTGGAAACACCAGTATTACACACATTAGCTGGTGGTGCGAATGCTCGTCCATTTATTACTCACCATAATGCTTTAGATATGGAATTATACATGCGTATTGCTCCAGAATTACACTTAAAACGTTTAGTAGTAGGTGGAATGGAACGTGTTTATGAAATCGGGTCGTGTATTCCGTAATGAAGGAATTGATACAACTCACAACCCTGAGTTTACATCAATCGAAATCTATACTGCTTACACTGACTATCAAGATGTTATGGACTTAACAGAAGGAATCGTATCAAGTGTTGCGCAAGAAGTTTTAGGTAAAACAAAAGTTCCTTATGGAGAATATGAAGTTGAATTAAAAGCTCCTTGGAAGAGAGTTCATATGGTAGATGCCATTAAAGAAGTAACAGGAGTAGACTTCTGGGTAGAAATGACAGATGAAGAAGCTCAGTGCGATTGCTAAAGAAAAAGGTGTGAAAAGTTGAAGACTCAATGACTTATGGTCACGTAGTAAATGAGTTCTTTGAAACATTTGTAGAAGAAACATTAATTCAACCAACATTCATTTATGGACATCCAGTAGCAGTGTCTCCACTTGCTCGTAAAAATGATGAAGACCCACGCTTCACAGATCGTTTCGAATGTTTCATTTGTACAAAAGAATATGCAAATGGATTTACAGAGTTAACAGATCCAATCGATCAACGTGAACGTTTCATGAAACAAGTAGAAGAAAAAGAAACTGGTAACGATGAAGCTCATCCATTAGATGAAGATTTCGTACAAGCATTAGAATATGGATTATCTCCAACTGGTGGGGTAGGTATCGGTATTGACCGTTTAGTAATGTTACTAACAAACAGCCAATCAATCCGCAACGTATTATTATTCCCAACAATGAAACATCAAGACTAATCATTAGAAAAGGCACTTCTTAGAAAATCCAAGACGGAGAACCCGTCTTGGATTTTTTCTGTTCTTTGAAAGGTTCTGTCTGTTTCTTTTGTAGATTTTATGGTAAAATGACACCGTATGTATGGAATGAAAGAAGGTGTCAATGGACAAGTGGATGAACAATTTGAAGGAAGAATTCCACCGCAAAAATTTAGATGCAGAACAATCTGTTTTAGGAGCAATTTTATTAGATCCAGATTCAATTGTGCCTGTGATGGAATTTTTAATGCCAGAAGATTTTTTTATCGAGTAAAACCACCAAGTGATTTTTTTAAAGCGATGGTGGAATTAAATAATGATTCTTCGCCCATTGATATTGTTTCAGTTGCAGAACGTTTAAATCAAAAATAAAACAGTTAGAAAATGCAGGGGGACAATTTTATTTACTAGAATTAGCTGAAAAAGTTCCGACTGCTTCGAATGTAGAATATTATTCTAAAATCGTTAGTGAAAAAAATCAACTTTACGAAAATTAATTCGAACTTCTACGGATATTGCAACAGATGCATATGGTGAAACAGATGAAGTAGCAGCCGTGTTGGATAGAGCTGAGCGAAGTATTTTTAGAAGTTTCTGAAAAGAGAAATCGAGCAGGGATTTGTAGATATTACAAAAAGTCTTGAACGAAGCATATTTATCTCTTGAAGAGCGAATGAAAAATACGGGAGAAATTACAGGGATTCCAACCGGATACATTGATTTAGATCGAATGACTTCAGGGACTTCATTCGGATGAATTAATTATTTTAGCAGCACGTCCATCTGTTGGTAAAACAGCGTTTGTATTAAATATTGCTAAAAATGTTGCGACAAAAAAACAAATGAAACGGTAGCCATTTTTAGTTTAGAAATGAGTGCAGAATCTCTTGTAAACCGGATGTTATGTTCGGAAGGCAGTATTGATGCAAGTAATATGCGAAATGGTCGTTTAACGGAAGAAGAACTTCGTAGTTATTTTTTGTAGCATCGGGTACTTTATCGAATGCTCCAATTTATATTGATGATACACCTGGTATTCGAGTATCGGAAATTCGTGCAAAAATGTAGACGATTAAAACAAGAAACGAAATAATCTTAGGATTAATTGTGATTGATTATTTACAATTAATTGAAGGAAATGGACGAGAAAAGTCGTCAACAAGAAGTTTCAGAAATTTCAAGAAATTTAAAGAAACTTGCTAAAGAACTAAGTGTTCCAGTTATTGCTTTATCTCAATTATCACGTGGAGTAGAGCAAAGACAAGATAAACGTCCGGTGATGTCGGATATTCGTGAATCAGGTTCGATTGAGCAAGATGCGGATATTGTAGCATTCTTATATCGAGATGATTATTACCGACAAGAACCAGATGAAGATGGAAAATGTTCCACAACAAGAATCGAATAATATTATTGAAGTCATTATAGAAAAAGAACCGTAGCGGTCCACGAGGAACCGTAGAATTAATGTTTATTAAAGAATATAATAAATTTACATCGATAGCATCGAAAAAGTTTAGAAGCTTCAATGCCACCAATGTAGAAAAAAATAAATTAAAGAGGTGCGGATATGTCATCAGTAGTAGTAGTAGGTACACAATGGGGAGACGAAGGAAAAGGTAAAATTACTGATTTTCCTAAGTGAAAAAGCAGAGTATGTTGCTCGTTATCAAGGGGGCGATAATGCTGGTCATACGATTCAGTTTGGTGGAGAAACGTATAAATTGCATTTAATTCCGTCAGGAATTTTTCTCGCCAGAAAAAAACTTTGTATTATTGGAAATGGGAGTTGTTGTTAATCCAAAATCTTTAGTAACAGAGTTAGCCTATTTACATGAAAGAAATATTACGACTGACAATTTAAGAATTTCAGATCGTGCGCACGTGATTTTGCCATATCATATTGAATTGGATCGTTTACAAGAAGAAGCTAAAAAGGGGACAAGAAAAATCGGTACAACGATTAAAGGAATTGGACCCTGCATATATGGATAAAGCCGCTCGTGTAGGGATTCGTATTGCGGACTTTATTAGATCGAGAAGTTTTTTTGAAGAACGTTTACGTTTGAATTTAGAAGACAAAAATCGTCAATTTACGAAATTATATGATGCAAATCCAATGAATTTTGAAGAAATTTTTGAAGAATATTATGAATATGGGACAACAAATTAAACAATATGTTTGTGATACTTCTGTATTATTAAATGATGCTTTAGATAATGGAAAACGCGTATTATTTGAAGGGGCACAAGGCGTGATGTTAGATATCGACCAAGGAACATATCCATTTGTAACTTCTTCTAAATCCATTAGCAGGTGGAGTAACGATTGGTAGTGGTGTTGGCCCTTCAAAAAGTGACAAAAGTAGTCGGTGTTTGTAAAGCCTATACTTCTCGTGTAGGAGATGGTCCATTCCCTACAGAATTATTTGATGAAATTGGAAGCCGTATTCGTGAAGTTGGTCGTGAATATGGAACAACAACAGGACGTCCACGCCGTGTTGGATGGTTTGATAGTGTTGTGATGAGACATTCTAAACGTGTATCAGGTATTACAAATCTATGCTTAAATAGTATCGATGTATTAACTGGATTAGAAACAGTAAAAATTTGTGTTTCTTATCGTAAAACCAAATGGAGAAGAAATTAGCCATTATCCAGCAAGTTTAGTAGAATTAGGACAATGTGAACCAGTTTATGAAGAACTTCCTGGTTGGACTGAGGATATTACAGGATGCCGTACATTGGATGAATTACCAATTGAAGCGCAAAACTATGTTCGTAGAGTTTCAGAATTAGTAGGAGTGAAGATTTCAACATTCTCAGTAGGTCCCTGATAGAAATCAAACCAACATTTTTAGAAGATGTTTGGGATAGTAAATAATATTTCCCAAACGCTCAATCGCAAGAGAGGAGCTAGTTATGAAAAAGATTTTAGTAGTAGATGATGAGAAAACCAATCTCAGATATTGTCAAATTTAGTTTGTCAAAAGAAGGGTTTCGAAGTTGTTACCGCATTTGATGGAGAAGAAGGATTAGCAGTTTTTGCTGCAGAAAATCCTGATTTAGTCATTTTAGATTTAATGTTACCAAAAATTGAAGGATTAGAAGTTTGTCGAGAAATTCGTAAAAACAAGTAATGTTCCAATTATTATGGTAACTGCAAAAGATTCAGAAATTGATAAAGTGTTTAGGGCTAGAATTAGGAGCCGATGACTACGTAACTAAAACCATTTCTCAAATCGAGAATTAATTGCTCGTGTAAAAGCTAATTTACGTCGTCAACATATTGTCCCTAGTGAACCAGATGAAGAAAAAGTCAGCAAACGAAATTGTATTAGGAGTCTTGATTATTCATGAAGATGCTTATGTAGTTTCTAAACGAGGGCGAAGAAATTGAATTAACACATCGTGAGTTTGAATTACTTCACTATTTAGCAAAACATATTGGTCAAGTGATTACGAGAGAACATTTATTACAAACGGTTTGGGGATATGATTACTTTTCGGAGATGTTCGTACAGTAGACGTAACTGTTAGACGTTTACGTGAAAAAAATTGAAGATACACCGAGTCATCCTACATGGATTATGACAAGACGTGGAGTAGGGTTACTATATTAAAAACTCCAGAACAAGAAAAAGAAGCTTAGAAAGATGCGCTTTTTCTTTACCGAGAAACTATTCTGGGAAGAAAAGGCGCATTTATTATCTGATAAAGGAGAAAAACATATGCAAAAAAAGTGAAACGATTCTTTCGTTCCATTCAATTTAAAAATTCCCTGTGTTATTTATTTTTCATGTTGATGATTTCGTTGCAATTGATTGTTGCAAACTTTCTTCGTCAATTAGAAACACAGATGATTTCAAACTTCCAAGAACAAATTCAATTACAAGTTGGATTTTTGAAAAATAGTGTTCAAACCTGATTTTAGCAAAGAGATGATAAAGGATGAAGTGAAAATAGCGGAAATTTCTAAAATACTGCAAGATTATCCGACAGGAAGTAGTATTGTAGAAGCTCGAGTATTAGATTCTCAAGGATATATTTTAGGGAACGACGAATCAGTCTCAACAATCGGTTGTAGGAACTAGAACGACAGAAGCAGATGCGCAACAAGTATTATTAACAAATACTGTATATGCTTATAATTTATACAGAACATGATACTCGTTATTGGAAAATTGTCTCCAATTTCTCAACTAGTGGGAATTCAGGAAATCCTATCGGTATTATTTCTGTTACGACTAATATCGAGTCGAGGTATACTCAAGTAAAAGATATCGGGGTTATTTTCGTTAGTTCATCTTTAATTGCGATTATTTTTAGTGATTATTATTACTTTCTTAATTTCTCAAGGGAATTACAAAAACCGATTGCTGAAATGAAAAAGCAAACAGAAAAAATTGCGAAGGAAATTATACTGGGAAGTTAAAAATTTATAGTGATGATGAGATTAGGGTCAATTAGGGTCAAGCTATTAATGATTTATCTTTTAAAAATTAAAGAAGCTCAAGAAAGTACAGAATCAGAACGTCAACGTTTAGATAGTGTCTTGCGTCATATGAGTGATGGAGTATTGCAACAGATAGACGTGGTCGTATTGTGATTATGAATACGGCAGCTTTTAGATATTTTTAAATTTAAAATCTGAAAAAAAGTAATAGGAATTCCATTATTATCTATTTTTACCGTTTAGATGAAAAAGTAACTTTTAGAGAGTTATTAGAAACGCAACAAGAAAGATTGATTCATTTAGAAGAAGATGGAGAAGACTCAATTATTCAATGTGAATTTTCTGTTATTCAACGTGAATCTGGATTTTATTAGTGGATTAGTTTGCGTTTTAACAGACGTTACTGAGCAACAAAAAGATTGATAGAGAGCGTAGAAATTTCGTATCCAAATGTATCGCATGAATTGCGTACGCCATTAACAAGTATTAAGAGTTATACTGAAGCATTAGTAGATGGAGCTTGGGAAAAATAAAAGAAATTGCTCCAGGATTTTTAAAAGTCATTGAAACTGAAACAGATCGTATGATGCGAATGATTACAGACTTACTGAATTTATCTCGTATGGATCAAAATCGTCTAGGGTTTGGAAAAGAATTTATTAAATATGAATGAATTAGTAGTTCATATTGTCAATCGTTTTGAAATGGTATTGCAGTCTGAACCATATCGAGAAAAAAATTATCGTATTTTAACAGATATTACGCAACGTGACTTTATGGGTCGAATTAGACCAAGATAAGATTACGCAAGTATTAGATAATATTATTAATAATGCGATTAAATATTCTCCAGATGGGGGAAGAATTATTGTTCGTTTAATGGAAACTCATACGGATATTATTGTAAGTGTGAGTGATGAAGGGTTAGGAATTGCCTGAAAAGATATTCCTCATTTATTTGACCGATTTCTATCGTGTAGATAAAGCACGTTCTCGTGCAATGGGAGGTAGTGGTCTTGGATTAGCGATTGCTCAAGAAGTTGTTCAATTACATGGTGGGAAAAATTTGGGTGAATAGTATTGAAAAACAAAGGTTCAACTTTCTTTGTTTCCTTACCTATATTCCATTTGAAGAGGATGGTGAATGGGAATGAGAAATTCGTTTAAGATATTTAGTATTCAGTTTTAATTGTTTATTAAGTATTATTGAGTTTAGTATTAACGATGGTAGTTGTATTTTCGTCCTGTAGAAATTTTTCTCCAAATGGATTTACAAGAAATGTAGCTTCTACAAACCAAGATGCTAGTACTCAAACAAGAGTTTATTATTCATTGGAAGATGTTTTTAGACCAACTCGCTTTTATTATTTCTCATGAGAAATAAAGGAAAAATGACGAGTGATTCTACAATTATTGCATCTGTTAATGAATGCTTTAGTTGGTAAAATATAAAGATATTTCAAAAAAGAGAAGTATTAAGTCAAGAAGCATTATGAACAATTAGTATTAAGAGATTCCTTGGTCAATTATTATTTGATGCTCCAGTAACATTTGGGAGTAATGACAAGATATTTTAATGATGTACCTGAAGAATACAAACAAGAAACATTTAGTCGAATAATTTATCGTCATGATGATTCAAAAAATGTTTACTTTATTAATGATTATACAAAGCAAGTATTCCAAGCTAAAACAGATCAAGATATTCAAATCAGAGTTACCCAAAATATTATGATGATACATAAATTTTCATGTAGTAGAGTCCTATATTTTAAAAAATAAACAGATTTTTCATTGAAGTGAATAATCTATCATTAGAAAAAGCAAACGTATCTGATGGAACAAATTCCAATGAGTTTTTATATTACTCAGTTATTTGCTAATCCTTCAGAGTTAAGAAATAGAAGTGATGGACAATCTATTATATATAATGATAATTTATCCCAATTAAAAAAATGGATCGTTCTACGAATGTCATTTCCTATTACCAAAATCGTGTGGATGAGGAACATTTTAACTCCAACCGTTCATTTACAACAATCTTTTGCTCAAATGAAGAAAAACTAGGTGGATGGAAATTAGGAATGAGTTTTTCAGATTTTTGATAGAGAAACGAAAAAAATTGTAGAGTATATGCGTTATGTAGGAACTATCCAATTCTTTCAAATGCAAAAGGAAGGATTATCTCAATTTATTATTACAGCATCAGGAATTGAAAAAAATGCGTGTTTCTTCTCTGATTGCGGAAACACCAATTTCCTTCTAAAAATGAATCGATTGATTTAATGAGTGGAAAAAGACTTAATGGATCAAATTTTAGGGAAAAGGAATTGCATTAGATACATTAGAAGATATTCGTTTAGGATATGCTTTGGAAATTAAGCCTGAAAGTAACTCAAATTGTTGAGTTTGTCCCAAATTGGTTTATTAAAATAGATCATAAATGGAAAACTCTAGAAGAAGTTTTTACCAACATTGAGATCAAGGAGGAGATAACGATGGATTTTAGACGTTCAACTTTAGTATTAATTATCAGTTTTCTCTTCCTAGATATCTTTTTGTTTGGAACTTTTTGGCAAATGAAAAAGAAGTAAAAAGTCCTTTAAATACAAGTATTAATGTAATGGAACAAATGAGAACGGATGGCATAACAGTGACGGGAGTGAATACAACGGTAGAGTCTACTTCCGATTATTCAAATTAGTCCAACTAATATTGAACATTTAGTGCCTACCTTACCTAGTCAAGTTGCTACATATGATAAAGGGATTATTTTCTTCACAATTATTAGCACCGATTCAATTGACATTAGATGCTAATACTACAGCTACAATGGAAAATTTTGCAGAATTAACAACTTATGTAGAGAGTGGTTCGATTATTAATGGAAATCAATACACATGGTTTAATTATAATCCGACTACACGTAAGGTGATTTATGCGCAACGTGCTAATAAAATTCCAGTCATGGACGGAAGTGGTCAGATTATTTTTACATTAAATGCAAATAATCAAGTCATCAGTTATGAACAAACTTTTGCAGGAAATGTAGAAGTACTAGGAAGCAATCGTACGTTTAATTACGTCTCAAAAAGCGATGGAAGTATTATATTTAGCAGGAAGAATTCCCAACTCGTTCAACAGTTTCGGTTGTTCGATTATCTTATTATAAGTCTTTAGCGTTAAAAGATTTATCAATTTACTCACCTGCTTGGTATGTAGAGTTTAAACAAGTAGATGGACAAACTCTCGTTCGTCGAGTAGATGCAATTAGAGGTACTGTATTGACGAAATGAAGCAACAGAAACGGTAAATACAACAACACCTCAATAGAATGTAGCTGCAATAGAAAGGAAGACAATATGAGTGAATCAAGTTTTTTAGTAAGTTTACTAACGAGTGGAAGCTCTGGGTAATGCAACATATATTGAAACACCACAAAGAAAAATTTTTAGTTGATTGTGGGTTAACTGGAAAAGCTATTGCAGCTACAAATGGAAAAAAATTGGACGATCAGTGGCAGATATTGATACGATTTTTAGTAACGCATGAACATGTAGATCATATCAAAGGTATCGGAGTATTAGCGAGAAAATATGGTATGGATATTTATGCAAATGAAAAACATGGAAGGCCATGGAAAATAAAAATATCGGTGTGATTAAGCAAGAGCAAAAACATTTATTTGAACCAGGGGTGACAAAAACTTTTGGAGATATTGATGTAATGAGTTTTGCAGTTTCTCATGATGCAGCTTGTCCTCAATTTTACTCTCATTTCAAAAAAGATCAAAAAGCAATTTGTGATGTTAACTGATACAGGGTTATGTGAGTGAGAAATTAAGAAAGATTACTATATAATGCAGATGCTTATTTAATGGAAAGTAATCATGATGTAGATATGTTACGAATGGGAAATTATGCTTGGCATTTAAAAACAAAAGAATACTTAGCGATAAAGGACATTTATCCAATGAAGATGGTGCATTAGCAATGTGAAATGCTAGGAGATAAGACGAAAAGAGAATTTATTTAGGGCATTTAAGCCAAGATAATAATTTGAAAAGAATTAGCGTATCAAACAGCTGAGTCAATTTTATTACAACATGATTGTGGAATTCATGAAACTTTTGAAGTGTATCATACAGATCCCATATGAACCGACTGGAATTGTTTTAGAGTTTAACTAAAATTTTCAAAATAATAATGGGATTTTTTAACAACTTTTATAACGATTTAATTACATTATCTTCAAACTTTTTCAAAAAAAGCTAGATTAGTATAAAGAGTGTCAAAAGAAAGCAATGAAGAAATTGCTAAAGTGAAGAAGGAGGGATATTCATGACAAAATGAATTCCATGAAGAAGTAGAAAACACACAAGAAAATATCAGTATTAAATGTAGAAAATACACAGGAGACTACTCCAAGTGAAGTCAGAAATACAAAGAAAGAAAAAAAGCGTTTTCGTTCTGGTTTTGTTGGAGGAGTCACTGGGTGGATTATTAGCCGTTATTATAGGATTTGGCGCTATGAGTGCAACAGGAACTTTAAACCAATTAACTGGAGCAAAAATCAACTACAACAAGTACAACAACTGTAAAAACAAGCCCCAACAGCTTTATCAAATAAGGAGCTGGAGATGTTTCAGATGTTGTTTGCAAATGTAAAAATGCAGTTGTATCTGTTATTAATAAACAAAGTTTGAAATCAAAAATAGTTTATTTGGTAATACGGACAAAGTCGCAGACAAAAATCAACAAAACAGAAGATAGTGATTTAACAACTGCTTCTGAAGGTAGTGGAGTCATTTATAAAGTTGAAAATGGCTATGCTTATATCGTAACAAATAATCATGTTATTTCTGGTTCTCAAGAATTAGAAGTATTAATGGCAGATGGTACTCGAGAAAAAGCAGAATTAATTGGTGCAGATAAATGGACAGACTTTAGCAGTATTAAAAAAATTAAAGCAGATAAAGTTACAACTGTAGCTGAGTTTGCAAATTCTGATGAAGTGAAAAGCAGGTCAAACAGCAATTGCTGATTGGTTCTCCTTTAGGAACTGAGTTTGCTACAAGTGTCACTCAAGGAATTGTATCTGCAAAAGATCGTTCTGTTCCAACAGATGTGGATGGAGATGGTAAAACAAGACTGGGTTGTCAATGCTATTCAAACAGATGCAGCGATTAATCCCAGGAAATTCTGGTGGAGCATTAGTCAATGCAGCAGGACAAGTTATTGGAATTAACTCAATGAAAATTAGTAAATCTAGTGTAGAAGGAATTGGGTTTGCGATTCCAAGTAATGAGGTAGTTTCTATTATTAATCAATTAGAAAAATCTGGTAAAAGTGATTCGTCCAGTTTTAGGTATTTCAATGGTAGATTTAACATCTGTTTCTTCTCAAGGTCGTCAACAATTAGCAGTTATCAAACGATGTTAAAGAAGGCGTCGTTGTAGCGGATGTCCAAGATGATAGTAGTGCAAGTAAAGGTGGTTTAAAACAATACGATGTCATTACAGAAATTGATGGTAAAACCTATTACAGGTGTACAAACATTAAGAAAAAGCATTGTATAGTAAAACAGTTGGTTCTAGTATGGAAGTTACTTACTATAGAAACGGACAAAAACAAACAACAACGATTCAATTAACAAGTTCAGATAGTCCAAGTTTATAAAAATAGAATAAAATGATGCTATCCACATAGTTATCCACAGAAAATGTTGATAACTATGTGATATTTATTTCGTTTTGTAGAAAAAGAAAAAAATAAATTTTTAAAAATCATTGATATCATAAGCTTTTTGAAAGACAAGTTATCCACAGGATGAATGGACAGTTGTGAATAAAGTTTAGTGTTAGAGTTCATAAAAAGCTGTTATATCAATGTTTCTAGATGTTTTGGATAACTTTGGATAATAGAATAAAATTGTGGATAAAGTAAGCGAACAAGATATAACAGAAAAAATTACAAAAAGGGTATTGACCAATATATAGGGGATAGAGAGGTAAATCATAAACAAAATTTAGTAGCGAACATGTGTACATGTGGATAACTCTGTGGATAAGTTGTGAGTTTCTTATAATATTTTTGGAAAAAAATCTTGAGGTGTTTAGGAAAAAGGGAATATACTATTGTTAATAATGGAGAAGTACCCAAGAGGCTGAAGGGGTCGCACTCGAAATGCGATAGGTCGTGAAAGCGGCGCGGGAGTTCAAATCTCCTCTTCTCCTTTTAAGTTATTGATATATCAACGTTTCTAGAGGTTTTGTTTCATGAATGTTCCGTGAACAAAGCCTTTTTAAATAGAGTTTTTCAATCTAACATTGGTATAATAAAACTACTATATGTAGAAATTTTGATAAAATATAAAGATATAAGGAGTGAGAATATGCCAAGATTTCTTGTTGGAGCAACTGAAGACACTTGGGATTTTGATGCAGCTTTATGATGCAGCTGAGGATGGAGATATTATTGAATTTACTCCTAATTTGACAATGAATTTTACAAAAGAACCTTTTACTGAAATATACAAAAAAATATTACAATCGTTGGTCATGTAGAAGGAAATACATTTTTAAATACAATTACGGGGAAAAATTAGAGTTTCTAATAAAGGCTAAAAGTGACATTTTCAAAACTTGTGGATGTCAGTATTAGAAAATAGTAATATGTTTCACATTACAGGAGAATCAGAAGTAACTTTTGAAAATTGTGTACTGCAAAGCGAATTTTCCAGCAAAATGAGCATTTCTTGTTGTTTTCAGAAGAAAAAGTAAAGTCAATTTTTAAGCAGCTTACGACAAAAATTACGGACAAACACCAATTAGGGATGAAATTTGTTCATTCAGTCAGTTTCTGATTCAAGATTCTACGATTCAAAATCGATTATGGATTCGATGAAAATTCTGAATTAGCATTTGTACGTTCAAAAATGGAGTGTAGTCGACCTACCTCTTTATGGATTGAAGATTCAAAAACTATCGATTCTTTCAAGTCAAATTTCTGGAACGTTTTGAGGGTGGAACTCAAGCTGTTTTTAAATGCTAGTAAAAGTGAAACTAATGATTGAAGATAGTCTAATACAAGGTGTTGGAAAGGATTATTATACAATTTTACTTACAAGAATCTTGTACAGGAGTTTTTCAAAAACTTAAACGTAGACTTTATGAAGTTAAAAAATAGCCATATTCGTATGGTGAATGGATCTGTAAAGCATAATCTTGCAATAGATGGAGAATCAACTTTATATTCGCAAGGGAGATTACGATTTTTAAACAAAAGAAAGTCAACATATTCCAATTAGTTTAACAACAAATGCTTTATTTGTTGGAGATAGTGTAGAAGTAGAAAAAGAAACTCTTCTATTATTCGTGTAAAAGAAGGTTCGAGTTTCGTTGTCAATGACTTTATTCATTTAAATGGAGATGCAACAAAACTCAACTATGAAACAGATGAAACAAGTCAATGCAGCATCACTCAGAAACATAAAAGTCAGCTCCCAGAAAGAAGTGAAAAAGGAGAAATTATTCGAACAGAGGATGCACAAAAAGGCTCATCATTCGAAATACTGATTACTATGCTCAACTACAAGGATTAATTGGGATCTAAAAACTGTCAAAAGAAAAAGGTAGATAAATTAATCCAACAAGCAAAATATAATCAATTACAAATCGAACAAGGATTACCACCAGAAAAATGACAATGCATGCAGCTTTCTTAGGAAATCCAGGAACAGGGTAAGACAACTGTAGCACGTTTAATGGGACAAATCTTTATTCCAATATGGAGCCTTAAAAAGGGGAAGAGTTCAAATTTGTAGAAGTATCAGCTGCTGATTTATTATCTGGATATGTGAATCAAACAGCAGAACAAACTCGTAAGAAATTAGAAGAAGCTAAAGGTGGCGTCTTATTTATTGATGAAGCGTATGCTTTGAATAAAAAAAGGTTCGAATAGTACAGGGGAAGAAGCGATTAATGAACTATTAACGTATATGGAAAATCATCGTGATGATATTATGGTGATTTTTGCAGGATATACAAAAGAAATGGAACAATTTTTTCGATGTTAATCCAGGCTTCAACTCTCGTGTACCACATCAGTTAACGTTTGAAGATTATTCACCAGATGAAATTGTTCAAATGGGACTTAAAAATTTTTGAAGGAAAAGCTCGAAAAGTTGAAGATCCAGAATTTTATGCTCGTAAAATTAAAGAAGCTTATAAACGTTCCTTAGATAAGAGTAATGCTCGATGGATTCGTAATCAAAATGAGCAAATTATGCAAGAATTTATTTTCCGTGTGATGTCACAAGATGGCGAAGATATGACTTTAATTAAAAATCAAGATATTGAAAAAGCATTGTCACAAGGAAGTTATGAAGAATCCGAACATAAAGTTGATGCATGGAAGCAATTAAATCAATTAATTGGTTTAGAAAAAGTAAAAGAACAAGTCAGCGCCTTTATTAATCAAGTAGAATTATCGAAAGGTGAGACAAGAACAAGGAATTGAAACAAAAAAATATTACGTTACATTCTGTTATTCTTAGGAAATCCAGGGAACGGGTAAAAACAACGGTTGCTAGAATTATTGGGGAACTATTGTATCAAAAAGGTATGATTGCAACGAATAAAATGGTTGAAGTTTCTCGTGGAGACTTTAATTGGTGGATACCAAGGACAAACAGCCATTAAAAACAAGAGAACAATTACAAGCTGCTCTTAGGTGGAGTTTTTATTTATTGATGAGGCCTATTCTTTAAAACATGGGGCTAATGATAGTTTCGGGCAAGAGGCTATTGATGAAATCTTGAAAGTTTATGGAAGATCATCGACATGATATGGTGGTCATTTTTGCAGGGATATCATAAAGAAATGAGCGCCTTTTCTAGAAACAAATTCAGGACTATCGAGTCGTGTTCCAAATACTTTTGATTTTTGAAGATTATACATCTGAAGAAATTGCTCAAATTGGATTATATGAATTAGGTAGTGATTCCTTAACAGTAGATGAAGAAGCGTATCGTCAGGCTGTTGCAACAGCGTATGCTCGCACGAATGACCGTAGTAATGGACGTTGGATTCGTAACTTTTCAATGAGAAATTAAGATTACGATTAGCTACTCGATTTGGTAATAATCCATCGATTGATCCAAATCAAATTATTCAACAAGATTTAGAAGATGTGTTGGCGATGTCAAAATAAGAGCAAACAAAAAGCTGCGTTAGCAGCTTTTTTTATTTTATATGAAATATCCTAAGTAATAACGAACAAATAATGCAGCAGCTACAGCACCGATAAATGGAGCAGTACCTGGCACTAATAATCCATATTGCCAGTCATTATTTACTTTATTTTTGATTGGTAATACTTGATAAGCTAAACGAGGGACCCTAAGTCACGAGCTTGGTTCATTGCGAATCCTGTAGTACCTCCTAGACCCATACCAACAGCCCATACGAGTAAAACCAACAATGATGTTTGAAGTTTGATCTTTATTCACTTGTTCAGTAGCTAAGATAGCTGTTAAGAAAATAAATGTTGCAAATGCTTCGACGAAATAGTTACGAGGTAAGTTACGGCAGTTAGGGTTAGTAGAGAAGATATTACGAATTGCAATTCCATCTACTTGACCTTCAGAAGCTGTAAAGTGGTCTGCATACATGAACCATACGATAACAGCACCCAGCAAAATGCTCCTAAAAATTCAGCAATTGCTACAGGAATAAATTGTTCAGCAGGTAATAATCCTAAATACTACTTTTTGCTAATGCCATTGCTGGGTTAATACTAACTCCACCAAAGATGAATAATGTTACTGTAATACCGAATGCCCATGTTGTGATGGCGAATAAGTGACCTGAACCATTGTATTTAGTTTTTTTCAATACTTCGTCACAATGTACGCTCAACCCCAATAGAAAATCATTAGGGCAGTTCCCATAAATTCTGATAATAATAAGTGAATAAATTGTTGTGTAAACATAAAAATATAAAACTCCTTTTTATTATTAAATTATGATAAAACTTCTTTTTCTAATAGTTTGATAGACTTTTCCAATTGGCAAATTGATGTTCTTTTGGTTAGTCTGGCACATCCTCATATTCGAGAGTTGTTTTTAGAGATATGTTGATAGGTGTTTTGTTTGACACGAATCGTTCCTAAACTTGTTTTTACTTCTTGAAAAGTTCGTTGCATGACTTTTCCTTGAAATTTTTTGATAACGAAATCCAATGGTGCTTGTTTGTTCAAATAGAATATTAGTAAAATTCCTCTAATTGTGTGAGAGAAATTAGAAGAGTTACATGAATCGCTGGACGATTTTTCGCTAAAACACTGAAATAAGTAACATCTAGAGCTCCTTTTTTCATATAGGAAATCCATTAAATAACCCCATTTGTTCAGGTGTTTGATCATCGATCGTCGTATCGATTTGGTAAATATCATCGTCTAATTTGATGTACTTCTTTTGAACGAGTGAGTAGTTGGCTGACATAGACTTCCACGTAGAGCGTTGAATTTTCCAGTATCTCGTTTACCCAAATCCATATCCTACAGTAGTAATTTCCAAGTTTTTCAGGAATGGTAAAAAGTCTGGATGAATTGCTTTTTAGTAAAGCGAGATTCCTGTTGGTGTAATGAGTTCAGTTTTTAATATCAAAGTCTTGATGAATTAAAGATAGAAGTTCCTTTTCTTAATTGCATGACTGCAGGAACAGGAACAGGCATTACGCCATGAGCGACTTTGATAGTACCACTACCTTCGACTAAAAGGGTGCACTATACACTTTTTGTAATTCCTAAGTTTTTCAAAATAAGATGAAGAAACTAGCGATATCTACAATCGAGATCAATTGCTCCAACTTCATGGAAATGAATTTGTTCAATTGGAACTTGATGAACGGCAGATTCTGCTCGAGCGATGTCACGGAACACTTCCATACTTTTTTTCTTTTACAAAGTCAGAAACGGTACTATTTTTCAAAAATTTCAATAATTTCTTGTAATCCACGAACGTCATCGTGATGATGGTGACGATGTTCATGGTGATGATCGTGTTCATGATGGCATCGTGTTCATGATGATCGTGTTCATGATGGTGATCGTGTTCATGATGGTGATCGTGTTCATGATGGGTGATCGTGTTCATGGTGATGATCGTGTTCATGGTGATGTCGTGTTCATGGTGATGATCGTGTTCATGATGGTGATCGTGCTCATGATGATGCTCATGTTCATGAGTGAAATCTCCATGGACTCCATGGTCTTTTTCTCCATGTTCTAAATGAACATCGAAATCAATTCCATAAATACTGCTTTTTAGCAATTTTATGAATATGTAAATGATAGCCATCTACTAGCTAATTTTTAAGTTCTTGTTGTAAATAGTCTGAACTAGCTCCTAAATCAATAAGAAGACCATTCAGCATATCTCCACTAATGCCAGATAAAGGTTCTAAATATAAATGTGTCATGATGAAGCACCTCGAATTTGATTAATCATACTAGCAGAATAAGCAGCTCCAAATCCATTATCAATATTGACTACTGTTACACGGAAGCACAAGAAGTTAACATACTCATTAGAGTAGTAAGCCCCTTGTAAGTTACTTCCGTATCCCTACACTTGTAGGAACAGCAATGACAGGGACATCTACTAATCCTGCGACTACACTGACAAGAGCGCCTTCCATACCTGCAATGACAATAATGACGCTAGCGCCACGAATATCATCTAAACGATTGAATAGACGATGGATGCCCGCATCCAACATCATAAATCCGTTTTACAGGATTACCAAATGTTTTCAGCAGTAATCGCAGCTTCTTCTGCTACAGGGCATATCACTTGTTCCCTGCTGTTACTACAGCAATGTAATGTTCACTATGAATTAGAGTTGGATTAACGACAAAAAGCCCTCGCAGTTTCATAATAAAAATCCGTGAGAAATTTTTCTAATAAGTATTGTCCTTTTTCGCTATCAACTCTAGTTGCTAGTACAGGAAGATTTTTCTTTTTCTAATGATTCAATAATTTTTCGATTTGCTCTTTTCGTTTTTCCTTCTCCATAAATAATTTCTGGGAAATCCATTTCTTTTATTACGAGAAAGATCTAAAGAAGCAAAACCAATATCGTCGATGCCTTCTAATTGAGAGGCAGCTTCCTCTAATGAAAGCTGTCCCTCTTGAAAGCGAATAAGAATCTCTTTTTATCCATAATAATTTCCTAGTCTTCAACGATGACAGATAAACCATCACGAATAACGGTAACTTTAGCATCTGGTCCTTCAATTTCAAAGGCACGAGCTAATGCTTCGTCAAATGTTTTAGCGATTTCCATATGCATATCTGTAATTAATGTAGGGTCTACTAAATCAGAAACAAAAATGACACGATGATGAACTAAAATACGTGCTAAAATTTGAGCAGTCCATTGGTCTGGAATTGTTTCTAAACGTGGTGTGTTAATCGCTTTTTCTAAAAATTCTTTTTGGATGGTTGTAATCAGCTAAAATTGTGATAGAAACCTGAACCACCATGTCCGTCACGACATCCTGCAACCATAATAATAACGCCGCCTTCTTTATTAGTAGCTTCAGCAGCAGTCATTCCTTTAACAGCTTGATAAATATTTTTGGTCAAGTGGGAATCCACCATTTGTTGAAACAGCGATATCACAAGGAATTTTTCTTAACATGAGCTAATCCACGAACAAATTCACATCCAACATGGTGAGCTTCTTCCATATCACCAGCAAATGAACCGATAATATGTTTTTCTCCATCTAATACTACGTTGACGATAAAAGCTAATTTAGCAGTACGTGCTGCATAAACCATATCTTCATGGATTAAGTTGTGTTTTTTAAGTTACCTGTTCTTGATTTATCAGAGTCGATAAATTCACCAGAGTGGTTTTGCCATAATTGTTTTATAAGAGGCGACTCCTGGTAATACAGATTTACGTCCACCTGAGAATCCTGCAAAGAAGTGAGATTCAATGAATCCTTCAGCGATTAATAAGTCTGCTTCAGCAGCAATACGGTTAATAATGCAGTCACCACCTGAAGGTAATTGACCGATTTTTACCATATCGTCATCATTTGTTGAAATATGCATTACGATTTCTTCGTTATCTACAATTTCTTGACCGTATTTATTAATTAACTCTTCACGAGTTGAAGGACGGTGGAATCCTGTTGCTACTAAAATACGAATACGAGCATCTGGAGCAACACTACGAATACGACGTAAAATAATTGGAGTAATAATATGAGAAGGAACTGGACGAGTGTGGTCTGAACTAATTAAAACAATGTCTTTTTCCTTTTGCCAATTCTTCTAATGATTTACTACCAATAGGATTATCCATTGATTTTCTCAACAGTTTCTTGTTCAGAAAGCGGATTTGAAAAATTTTCGCTTCTGATTCTAACAATCCTGCAAAAATTTTTTTATCAGGAATGCTAGCAGTAATTATTTGTTTGTCATAAGGTAATTTAATGTCTACCATTTTTAACATCTCCTTTGCAAATCGTTAACATAGTCTAGTATATATTTTTCCTACTGGAATGATGGTACAAATGGTGTTAACATATGTTAATAAAAATATTTTTCTACAAGAGGATAATATTGGTTGGGAGAATGAAGAAGTTTTTAAAAAGGAGTGCGTCAAATGGAAGAAAATTATTTAGTAAATTTTTGGAAGAGCATAATGCTCCCGTTATTAAAAAGAAAAACATATGTATTTAGCGTATCATGGGTTGGAAGAATCGTATACTTATGTGTTGAAAGAAGGCGTTGTTAAAACAAGTATCATCTTAAAAGATGGAAGAGAGTTTAATTTATCTTATATTACTCCTATTGATATTATCTCATTATTAAGAGATGAGGTTTCCAATTATACTTCAGCACCTTTCAATGTTCGAGTAGAATCGGATGAAGCTAGTTTTTTTATCGTATTCAGCGCATTAAGTTTTGGGAATATGTTAAAGAAGATCGAAAATTACAAGATTATATTCGAGAATATTATCGAAAAATTATCTGAAAAATATTGAATCTTTACAATATATGACGATGAATGGTAAAAAGGTGCGGTATGTGCATTTCTTTATAAACTGGTAAAAAGCAATTTGGAGTTCAAACTCAAGATGGAGTATTAATTGATTTTGCAGTAACCAATGAAGATATTGCTGGATTTTTGTGGGAATTTCAACTCGAAATAGTGTAAATCGTATTATTCATGATTTAAAAACAGAGGGATTGTACAAGTGAAAAATCAGAAAATCATTGTAAAGGACATTTCTTATTTAGCAGAATTTTACAGGAAGAGAAGCTGAATAGAAGTCAGTGTAAAGGAGAATCTTTTATGGATGAAAAAGAGAAGAAGCTCGAAGAAATATTACGAGAAATAGGAAAATTGTCATTACTTATTCTGGCGGAATTGATAGTACTTATTTATTAAAAGTGGCTGTTGATACGCTTGGAAGTGAGAATGTTTTAGCTAGCTGTAGTGAATTCTAGAATTATTTCCAGATTACGAATTTGATATGGCCATTGATTTAGCTAATGAAATGGGAGCTCGTGTTATTGGATTAGAAATGGAAGAATTATCAGATCCAAGAATTGCAGCAAATACTCCTAAAATTTGGTATTACAGTAAAAAGATGTTGTATCAAACGATTAAAGAACATGCTGAAAAAGAAGGATATACGGTTTTATCAGATGGGACGATTATGGATGATGTCGATGATTTTCGTCCAGGAGTAAAAGCTCGTAATGAAGAAGGCGTTCGTAGTTTACTACAAGAAGCAGGATTATATAAAAGTGAAATTCGTCAATTGGCAAAAAGACGTGGTGTAGAAAATTGGAATAAAGTACCTTCTGTAGTATGGCATCTCGTTTCCCATATGGTACAAAAATTACTGCAGAAAAAGTTCGTTGGGTACAAGAAGCAGAAGCATATTTAATTCAATTAGGATTCGAACAAGTGCGTGTACGTGTTCATCAAGATTTAGCAAGAATTGAAGTATCTCTTGATTTAGTCCCTACATTATTAGAGCATTGTCAAGAAATTGAAAGTAAATTACGCTCAATTGGATTCAGTTATGTTGCATTAGATCTTAGCAGGTTATCAATATGGACGAATGAATCAAGTGTTAAGTGACAAAGAAAAGGAAAATATCTGATGAAAATAAGGAAGGACTTCAATAAGGAGTTCTTCTTTTCTTTTGCATAGAAATGAGGAAAGTATGGAAGCTCAAGATGTATTACAATTTTGGTTTGAGGAATTAGAACCAAAGGATTGGTTTGTAAAAATCCGTTGCATTAGACAAAAGAAATATACCGACGTTTTTTTAACATTCATCAAGCAGCTATTGCGGGAGAATTAAGTCATTGGAGAAATACAATTCAAGGAAGATTAGCAGAAATTATTGTATTGGATCAATTTTCTAGAAATTTATATCGTGATGATGCAAGAGCCTTTTATATGATGGTATGGCACTTGTATTAGCTCAAGAAGCTCTACCGTATTCAAAAGAATTAACGCTCATTGAACGAAGTTTTTTATATATGCCATTTATGCATTCAGAATCATTAGCGATTCACGAAGAAGCTGAAAAATTATTTTCTGAACCTGGAATGGAAAAAGCGTGCGAAATATGAACAGATGCATCGAAAAATCATTGAACAGTTTGGACGATATCCACATCGGAATGAAATTTTTAGGAAGAAAATCTACTGAAGAAAGAGTTGGAATTTCTTCGGAATCATTCAGGATTTTAATCAGAACAGGTATGTAAAACGGATTAAAAAGTAATAAAACCTTAATATAAATAGAGTTGTTTTTTAGTGAAAAATTCGATACGATGGATAGGCAAAAGAGAATTGTGGAGATAAACTATGAAAAAAATTAAATGGATGAAAGCCGTTGTGACAACTTTAATCGCTTGTTGTTTAGCAAGCCCGATGCAATCATTCGTTCACGCTGAAGAAGCTGAGAAACCAAAGACTGCGGAAGAAATCGCAGCTTTAGAAGATGTTGCATCTTATATTGCTATCGAACAAACAAGTGGAAAAAAATTTTTGATGGAAAAATCAAGATGATGTTCGAGGGTATTGCTTCGATGAGTAAAATGGTGAGTCAGTATTTAATATTAGAAAGCAATTAAAAATTCAGAAATTACATGGGAAACAAAAATCCCTATTAGTGAACGAGCAAGTAAATTAAGTGCAAATTATTCTTTATCAAATGTGCCATTATGGCCGAATGAGAAATATAGTATTCAAGAATTATTTGAAGCAAGTTCGATTTATTCTGCAAATGCTGCAACAATTGCGATGGCAGAATATTTAGCAGGAAGTGAAGCTAAATGGGTAGAGCGGATGAAGGAAAAAGTTGAATCTTGGGGATTCATGATGCAACAATTGTAAAATGCCACAGGATTACCGAATAAATATGGAACCACAGAAAAAAATCCAGATTTTGGAGATGAAGCAGAAAATAGTATGTCTGCTCGTTCGGTTGCGATTGTAGCAAGACGTTTAGTATTAGATTTTTCCAGAAATTTTTAAAAAAATTTCTTCTGTTGCGACAAAAGGAGTTTCGACCAGGAACTGCGGGATGTCACTAAAGATGGATAATTTTAACTATTTAATTCCAGGATTATTATTTGGTTATGATGGAGTAAATGGCTTTAAAAACAGGAACTTCTGAAACAAGTGGAGCCTCATTACAACAACAGCAACACGTAATAATTTCTCAGTGATTGTTGTTACGATGGGTTCTAAACAACCATTGAATCGTTTTTAAAGTAACTACGAAAATGTTAGATGAATTATTCAAAGAAAATACGAAGGCTTAGTAGTTGGAATTCCAGGTAAATCTGTTCAAAATATTCAACCTTATCCAGTAAATGGTGGGGCTGATGAAAAGATTAGTGTGGATTACGGTGATAATTTTGTAGCAGCTGTTCCAAAAGGAACTGCTATGAGTCAGGTAAAAAGTACGCTTTGAACCATTTAAAGAATTATTAGATGAAAATAATGCTTTACAAGCTCCTATTACTGCAGGAAAAACAATTGGAAATTTATACTTCAAATGCCAGGAGAAAATTTAGGATATGTAGATGGTCAAACTGAAGGACATGTTCCAGCTTTTTGCAGGATATGAAATTGATCCATCGAATATTGTGACAGATAGCTATCGTCAAGCGAGAGGATTTGTTGAAAAATTTTTCACCGATATTCAAGAGTTTTTGGAAATATCTTCCAAAAAGTGAAAGGTTTCTTACATGCGCAAGAAGCGTAAATAGTTCAATTTGTTGATTACCTGTTGCACAACTTTAGAGAATATTGTAAAAATACAAACATATAAAAACTGTATGAATAGTAACTTGAAGTCTTTTTGTAGAGAGCTAGCGTTTGGTGAAAGCTAGTAAAGTGTGACAAGCGAATCCACATACTATGATGCATGGCGAAAGCATTGATTAAGCCATCCGGAGCAAACCGTTATCGCAAATGAGTGCAATGGAAACATTGAATACGGGTGGTACCACGAAGATAAAAGTGAAAACACACAACTTCGTCCCAGTGACAATTTGTCGGGGATGAGTTGTGTGTATTTTTACAATGGTTTAAAACAAATTTTCAACAAGCAAAAACAAAAGAAATTGGAGGAATCAATATGTTAGATATGAAACGAGTGAGAGATCACTTTGAAGAAGTTGTGGTTGGATTACAAAACCGTGGAGTAGAACGTCAAGTAGTAGAAGAATTACGTGATTTAGACGAAAAACGTCGTGAATTAATTTTTAAAAAAACGGAGCAATTAAAAACAATATCGTAATACGGTAACGGGAAGAAATTTCTCAATTAAAACGTAATAAAGAAGATGCTAGTGCGAAAATCGCAGAAATGAAACAAGTTGGGGAAGATGTAAAAAGCAACAGATGCTTTATTAGCAGAAGTAGAAGAAAAATTAGAATACATCGCTTCACGCTTACCAAACATTGCTGCAGCAGATGTGCCTGTAGGGGAAGACGAAAACGAAAATGTAGAAATTCGTCGTGAAGGAACTCCACGTGTGTTTGACTTTGAACCAAAACCACACTGGGAAGTAGCAGAAGCATTAGATATTTTAGACTTTGAAAGAGGTGCTAAAGTATCAGGAAGCCGTTTCTTATACTATAAAGGTTTAGGAGCTCGTTTAGAACGTGCGATTTACAACTACATGATTGATTTACATGTGGAAAAAAACATGGCTACACAGAAATGATTACACCATATTTAGTAAACGAACAATCAATGTATGGTACAGGACAATTCCCTAAATTTCAAAGAAGATGTATTCCAAATTAATGACGAACGTAATTTAACATTAATTCCAACAGCAGAAGTTCCATTAACAAACTATTATGCAAAATGAAATTTTAGAAGAAGCACAATTACCAATTTATTTCACAGCGTTAAGCCCTTCATTCCGTTCAGAAGCAGGTAGTGCAGGAAGAGATACTCGTGGATTAATTCGTCTACACCAATTCAACAAAGTAGAAATGGTAAAATTCGCAACTCCTGAAACATCATTTGATGAATTAGAAAAAAATGACAGATAATGCGGAAGATGTATTACGTGGATTAGGTTTACCATTCCGTACAATTGTATTATGTACAGGAGATATGGGATTCTCAGCTTCTAAAAACATATGACGTTGAAGTATGGATTCCAGCACAAGATACTTACCGTGAAATTAGTTCATGCTCAAACTGTGTAGACTTCCAAGCTCGTCGTGCGAAAATTCGTTACCGTCAAGCTGAAACTGGAAAAAAATTGAATTATTACACACATTAAATGGATCTGGTCTAGCAGTTGGCCGTACAGTAGCAGCCATTCTAGAAAACTATCAAGAAGCAGATGGAAGTGTAACAATTCCTGAAGCATTAGTTCCATATATGGGTGGAGTTACAAAAATTACTAAATAATGATTAGGTGAAGAAAAAGACTTTTTAATAATGGAGCGTATGCCAGAGAACTTCTGAGTCTTTGGACAGGTTGCAATCTGTTACCAGAGAGTCTTTTTGAGTATCATCAACAAATTCTGTTGGGGAAATTTTATGTATATACTAAAATAGGGTTGGTGGAGTTTCTCCATCAACCCTATAAATTTCTAGAATCTTTTTTTAGTGTACTAATTAATCGAGTTTTTCATGATGAATAGGAAGTGAAAGGTAAAAGGTGCTTCCGGCATTTTTTGACTTTGAACAGTAATTTCTCCTCCCTAATTGATGAGACAATTCTTGCGCAATTGCTAAGCCAAGTCCATGTCCACCTGTTTTTCATATTTCTTGAGCCTTCTATTCTATATAATTTTTTAAAAAAATATGCTCAAATTCTTTTTCATCAATTCCTGTTCCTTTATCTGTTACGCTAATCGTTAATGTCTGATCCGTTAAAATGACCTTTTACATCAACCGGTGTTCCAGGTTCGGAATATTTAAAGGCATTATTTAATAGATTGACGAGAATGCGTAATAACTTATCATATTGACTTGTAAATTTAGCGGATTCTGGAGTCACTTGAATATTAATATCTCTATTTTCTTGATCAATTAATAGATGAAATTCATTCATCGCATGAATGAATAATTGGTCTAAAAAGATGACTTCTGATGGTGAATCAGGAGCTTTTTCTTGTGTATTCAAAGTTAAGATATCTAATTCTTCGACTAATTTATTGAGACGTTCTGTTTGACGATTAATGGTTGTTAAATAGTGTGTATGCTCTTCGGGAGTAATGACGCCATCTAAAATCCCTTCGACCGTTGCTTGAATAGAGGTAATCGGTGTTTTTAATATCATGGGAAAGTTGCGCAATCATTAATCGTTTTTCTTTTTTCACTTTCTGCAAGTGAGGAGAATGATTGTTTTGCAAGTTAGTAGACATATCATTAAAAAGCTTCCCCTAGTTCTTGGAATTCAATTGGACCTTTACTAGTTACAGGGATCTCCAGAGTCTTTTATTGGCAATTTTTTTGCCTTTTAATTTAAGAGCTTGAAGCAGAAGAAAAGATAGGTGATAGAAGGAATAAAGCTAATCATAGCTCCAATAAAACTAGCAATGAGTGTGATTCCAACTAAAAAAATATACTTCTCTTTTGTCAATTAGCATTCGTTGAATAGCCCAAAAAAACTGCAAGAATAGTTAAAAGAGTAGATACCAAATAACCAATGATAATATAACTTTTTAATTTCATAATGTACCTCGTGGTTTTTCAATTTTATAGCCTAATCCCCAAACAGTTTTTAATTGTTGGGGTATGAATACTAGAGTGTTTTCGTTAATTCTTGTCTTACAGCATGGATATGAACATTAAGGGTATTCGTATCATCGATAAATTCTTCCTGCCAAACTTTTTTCATATAGTTCAGTCTTTGAAAAAAACACGTTCAGGATTTTTACATAAAATCCAGAGAAGTTCAAATGCTTTTACCGTTAAATTTAGTAGGTGGTCTCCGATGAAAGCTTCATACGTTTCGTGATTCATATTGAGATTTCAAGCTGTACTTGAGTAGATTCTCCTCCTCGATAGATTCTTTTGAAGATATTATTCACTCTAAGAACAAGTTCTCTAGGGCTGAAAGGTTTAATGATAAAATCATCCGCACCCATACTAAGTCCGAAAATTTTATCTTGTTCACTTGTTTTAGCAGTCATAAAGAGAAATGGTTGATCAGGAGATAAAGTATTGTACCTCGCTAATAAAATCATAGCCATCCATTTTTGGGCATCATAATATCGGTAATAATTAAATCGATGGATTTATTTTTAAATAATTCTAGTCCTTCGATACCATCATGGGCGACTAAAAACATTGTAACCAGCTTGAGATAAGTAACGTTTTTGGATATCTGTAATTTCAAATTCATCATCGACGAGTAATATTGTTCTTTTCCATTAGAGACTCCTTTTTATAAAAAAATAGTGCTATACTTTTCGCTCAGTATAACACTATTTTTTTATTTGAATTAAACTTAGTTTCTTTCTTTTTCGCTTTTTAATCCTAAAAAGTTCCCTAAGATGAAGGCGAATGCTGCTGAGAATGCTCCTAATGCTGCAGTGTTTGTAGCTGTTTCTCCAGTTTCTGGAAGAGTAGACATGTTATCTTTCTTCATCATATCTTGAGATGTTGTTTTTTGATGTGCCATCATTGGAGACTTCATTTCTTCTTTCGCTTTGTTTAAGTTTTTTCTTTTCATTGTAGGTTTTTACTTCTTGTTTAGAAGTGTTTTCTTTTTGCCATCATGTCTTCTTTAGGTGTACTCATTTTTATTCATTTCTTGAGTTGTATTTGTAGAAGATGACGGAGTTGTTGCTGAGCAAGAACTTTATTTAAAATGGATTTTTCACTTTGCGTTCTGCAATAAGATTCATTAAATCAGCTTTTACCATCTTTATTACCATAAACTTTAACTGTTGCATCATAAGTATGGTCGCCATTAGCTGAAGTTGATCAAGAAGAGCTTGTCCTTCTTTGTCAGTAGTATTTCCATTTAAATCTACTTCATAGAAGTATTGGCCTTTAGTATTCACATTTTCACCTAATGGAGATAAAGCAGGATTTTTAGCAGAACCATTGTCAGACCAAGGAGCTTTATCAGAAGCTTTTAGTAATAGGCGAGTTAACATACCGTCACCAGCGAAGAATTCATAAGGAATTACTTGATTTACGCGAGCAGTGAAAGGACCATCACCTTTTAGCTTTTTCAAGATAGCTAGCAGGAACATCAATGAAAGGTTTAACGTTATTTTCAACTGCTTTTTCGACAGTTTCTTTAGCAACTAATCCATTGATGTTGATGTCTACATTTTTAGTAGCAACTAGATTAGTCAAGTCAGCTTTACCGTCTTTATTTCCGTAAACTTTAACAGTAGCTTTATAAGTTTGAGTGCCATTTTCACGAAGTTGATCGATTAAATCTTGGCCTTGTTTATTACCAGTATTACCATTTAAGTCTACTTCATAGAAATATTGGCCTTTAGTATTTACATTTTTCACCTAATGGAGATAAAAGCAGGATTTTTCAGCTTTACCATTATCAGACCAAGGAGCTTTATCAGAAGTTTTTAGTAATAGACGAGTTAACATACCGTCACCGGCAGAAGAATTCATAAGAATTACTTGATTCACGCCGGCAGTGAAAGGACCTTTACCTTCAGCTTTTTCAAGGTAAGCAGCAGGAACATCAATACTGTCTTTAACGTTATCTTTAACAGCTTTTTGAACAGTTTCTTTAGCAACTAATCCATTAATGTTGATATCTACATTTTTAGTAGCAACTAGATTTTTACCGTCTTTGTCACTATAAACTTTAACAGTAGCAGTGTAAGTTTGAGTACCATTAGCTTTTAGTTGATCGATTAAATCTTGCCCTTGTTTACCAACAGTATTGCCATTTAAGTCTACTTCAGAAAGTATTTACCTTTGTTAATCCTTCAAGAGGAGGTAAAAGCAGGATTTTTTTAGCTGTACCGTTATCAGACCAAGGAGCACTATCAGAAGCTTTTTAGTAATAGACGAGTTAACATACCGTCACCAGCGAAGAATTCATAAGGAATTACTTGAGTTTACACCGGCAGTGAAAGGACCTTTTCCTTCAGCTTTTTCAAGGTAAGCAGCAGGAACATCTATACTTCCTTTAACATTATCTTGAACAGCTGCTTTTCACTTGTTCAGGGGTAGTTTCTGCAGGTGTTGCAGCTCTATCTTCTGTTTCAGGTTTATTTGTAGAGCCTTCAGTTGTTTTTGGTGAGTAGTTGAATCTTTTGGGTTAGCTAAGGCTGTATCAACTGCAGCATTTTTAATTAATTTGTTAATATTTTCAGGATTATCTTTCTCCTTATTATTTGTTTTCTTCACCCTTTAGTACATCTGTTTTTAGCTTTAGCATCTGGTGTTACAGTTGCTTTTTCTTCCTGCTTAACAGGCTTATCTGGTGTTGTTTGAACAACATGTGCCAGTTTCTTCTTTAGCTAGTACCGAATTTGCTGGTGAACTCATTATAAAGAATCCACTAGCAACCACAACGGATGCTACACCGACACTTAAACGACGAATTGACCAACGAGTAACTTTCTCTTGCATATTTTTTCATAGTAAAACCTCCTAAGTTTTTGTATGTATTTACTATAAAAGAGAAACATAAAGTAGAATGTAAGTAAAAGTTAAAATAATTCTTAAATGTCCGTTATAAAAATCTTATATACGATGATTTTAGATAAAGAGTAACTTGTAATCATGAATTTAAAAGGTAGAATTGGATTTTTTCGGATATATAAAAAGGCAATCACTTCCAACTGAGGAAATGATTGCCAGATACTTTTATTATTTTTCACACTAACATTAATCGCATCTAGCACACGCTCAACAGGGGTGCTTTCTTCTAGTAAGTGTTTTTGTTCTTCTTTAGCAATATCAGGGTGATCGAGTAATGATGCCTGAAACGGAGCTATGAAGATATTTATTAATTTCTTCTGGTTCATTAATTGTCCAAACATAAACTTCATGACCTTGTTGCTTTTGCAGCAATGGTTTGTTAAGTCATGATAAGAGAAATCTTCCACCACATAAAAAGTCTACAGCAGGATTTTCCAAATCCACCAAATTGGAGTGGGATGACATATCCGAGTATCCATTTTCAGGAGCTTTTCGTTCAATTTCTTCAATCACGTTTAAGTTGATAGACATTACTTTGTAATTTTTCAACCCTAATTTCTCATTTTTGCAATAAAAGAGGTCGGTGTAGTCAGCTCCTTCAAAAACCATGAGGTTTTAGTTCAACGAGTAGTTTAACATTGAGTTCCTTTGCTTTTTCAACAAATTCTTCAAAAGAGGGATATGACTTTTATAATTATTTTGGTAAATTGGAAGATCAACAATTTCATCATAAGTCATATCTTTTAACTTTTTTTATTGAGATGCGCTAATCTCTTTCAAATTATAATCATGCATGACGATAAAGCGATTGTCTTTTTGTCAGTAAAATGTCCATTTTCCACATAATCAGCGCCTTCTTTCTGCAGCAGCTTCTAGAGCTTCAGAGAATTCTCCACTCCATATTCGGTAAATCCTCGGTGAGCGACGATAGCAGCTGAGGAAGAGTTTTTCCCAATGATATTTTGTAATAGCCTCGCCAGAATAGTAAATCGTTAAAACCGATAAAAGCAGCCACTGTAACAAGGGTACTTTTTAAAAAGGGAATTTCAGGAATATGATGTTTGATTGTTACATCTACTGCATCTTGATCATCTGCTAGTTTTACTAAAAATAATCACTAGGGCAAATTTTTGTATAAATGGCCATAAAGAAAAAGACTAGTTTTCGATAAGACAAACAGGCATTTGTACGATAAAGACATTATCCATTATAGAAGATAAGTATCCTAAAGTAATCGTGAGAATAAACGTCACTAAAAATCCGATGAGGATAGGACGACTTCAACTAGTATGAAGACTCCAATATGTCTCCATAATTTCTTTTTGGTAAGCCCCCAACTTGTTTTCATATTTTCTAAAAAAACAATGGTTCGTCAAAATTTGTAGTGGAATAGCGTAAATGAATCGAAGATGAAAATAAGCCAGTACAATATATAAAATGATAGATCAAATTGCTCCGGCAGTTGTTTTGAATTTCTTCTGTAATAAAGTTTGAATATATAATTGATCGGTTAAAAACGAAGTCATGCCAAACTTTCCTAATGGTAATAAGGTCAATAAATACAATAAGAAATAGATAAATTGTGGGCTGAAAAATTCCCTCACTTCTCCAAAAGCATTTTTAAACTGGTTCGCCATGAGAAATGTGTCTTCGAAATGGTTCCATAAACCATAAACGTAAGAATCGAAAAATTCAATAAAGACAAATAAAATGACGGCGAATAAATAGGCAATAAACGCTAAAAATGATAATGGGTGAGGAGAAGAATAATTTCATATTGCTAAAATTGAAATTACTTTGCCCTCGATATAATTCCTTTAAATAAGGTTGATAAAAATTCGAAAGCCAACAAAGGATACGAAAAATTGTAAGAAGGCGGCATTTCAGACATACATGAATTTGTTGGAAAATAAATTATTCAATACAAATCGAGACCGTTTTTCCAAACAGGTAAAGTTTGATTTTTCCATAAAACCTCCTTATAGAAAGATTGAGAATATTGTAACACAGATTAAAAAGAAATTTCTGTTGAAATTTGAAAAGAAATCATAAGAAAGATGCAAGTTTTTCTTCATTGTAACAAGAGGAAGAATGCCGTATACTTAAAAGCGTAATCATGATTTTTATAGGAGGGTTTTTATGTTTTTATCAGAGGAATTACTAGACAAATTCATCAAAAGAGCAGCGCAATATGACTTGGAAAATGCGTGCCGAAGGAAGATTATGAGGCATTAAAAAGAAGCGGGGTATTATAAAGCTTTTTGTGCCAAAAGAATATGGGGATATAGACTATCTCTTCAAGAAATTGCCCAAGAACAAACAAGACTAGCGATGGCAGCACCAGGAACAGCTCTTGAATTAATATGCACCAAATTATTATTGGATTAGCTAAAGCATATGGTTCGATTTGGCAATAAGAAGGGTGAACAAATTTTTACGAGATGCAGCTGATGGAAAGTTACTAGCGTTTGGTATTTCTGAACCAAGTAATGACCGAGTTTTATTTGGGTCTATTTCAAAAGCAGAGCCACAAGAAGATGGAGGCTATCGTTTTTATGGGAAGAAAGTTTTTCCCTATCGATGGGAAAATATTGCGATAAATTAGTTTCATTTGGTTCAGATACTTCTGGAGAATCTCCATTGTCTGTCTTTTGCTTATTTAACACCTGATGTAGAAACATTTTGAAGTCAAAGATGATTGGAATACATTAGGAATGAAAAGCAACTCAATCAAATACGGTCGAATTAAAAAGGGATTTATGCTGAAGAGCAAATTTTAACAAAAGTAGCTCAGGTCCAAGCTTTTGACCCAGTTGTTTTTCAGTATTTTTGCTTATTTTTGAAATTTTATTAGCGGCTACTTATCATGGAATTGGGAAACGTGCGTTAGAAATCGGAATTGAAACGGTGAAAACTCGTCATTCTGTATCGAATGATGCGCCATACTCTCAAGATAAAAATATTCGTTGGAGAATTGCTGAAGCAGCGATTATTTTTTAGATGGCATTCAACCGCAAATTAATGAATTAAGTCAAACATTGGAATCAAGCGAAGAATATAGTTTTTATTTGGTTACCACGTTTATCTTCGATTAAGAATCGTTCTGTTGAAGTATCGAAAAAAGCAGTAGAAGAAATTGTACGAGCTAGTGGAGGAAGTTCTTATTATAATACAACAGAACTTTCACGCTTATATCGTGATGTATTAGCTGGCTTATTCCAACCATCTGATCAAAGAATCTCTTCATGATGCATGGGCCAATATTTTTATTAGGACCTATTGCGTAGTTAGTTGGCAGGAGGATGAGTTTTTGTTTGAATTTCTTCTCTTTCAAGGGTTCGCTTAGGATAATCCTAGTATTTTTCAAAGAGGTTTATAGTATAATCGTTCGTGGCGTTTTTGAACGCTCGAGGTTCGTAACCATCCCTCGAGTTCAAAAACTAGGAGGAAAAGAAATGAAACAAAAACAATGTAAAAGTATTGATTATCAATGCGATTGTAGCAGCATTATATGTGGTGATTACAACAGTATTTGCCTTTTATGTCCTTTGGGAATATCCAATTCCGTATTTCAGAAATGTTAAACCATTTTATTTGTCTTTGATAAAAAAATATGGGTACAGGGATTATTGCTGGTGTTATTTTAGCCAATACTATTTTTTATGTCTAGCTCTGGTTTAGGAGGGTATGATTTAGTATTTGGTTTAGGACATTCTATTTTATCTTTAGTGATTGGTTCATTCGTGTTCCGATTTTGCAAAAGATTTAAAAAGCAAAAATGTTATTGTTATCTCATCGTATTTAGTGTGATGATTTTTCTTAGTAGCGATTGAGTTAAAACTTGTATTAGAATTACCATTTTGGTTAAGCTACTTTGAAACTTTTGTTGGGGAAATTAGTTTGTCATGTTAGTGGGAATCCCAGTCATGTTAGCAGCCGACAAAAGCAATTGGTTTTACAAAACAAATGAATGCATAATTTATGTTTTAAAAGGTATATTCGAGAAATCGGGTATGCCTTTTATTGATAGTTGAAAATGGTGCCAGTTTGTTTATTAAAAAGGCATTTCGTAACCTCATGACTTGTAAAAAAAGTATAAAAGCATCTAAACTATAGTAGATTAAGAATCAGAAAAGAGGAATTTCAGTGGAATTATTAAGTTTAACAGTAGGACGTCTACAGAGAGAACGTTTATTTTTTTAATTGATGAAAATAAAGAAACATTAATTTTTCGATCCAGGTGCACAAGCAGAGGATATTAAAGAATTAATTCAAGAAGAAGGATTGAAGCCAATTGCGATTGTGTTAACACATGCGCATGGAGACCACATTGGAGCAGTAGACGAATTAAGAAAAAGCCTACAATATTCCAATGTATATGAATGAGATTGAAAAAGAATTTTTTAACAAACACAGATTTCAATCGTTCATTATATTCAAACGAAAATATTACGGTAGAACCTGCTGATGGATACTATCCAGAAGAATTAGGAAAATGGAAAATTGGAAGTTTTGAACCTGAATTAGCGTTAATTCAGGACATTCTCCAGGTAGTACAGTATTTATCTTCAAAGATAATGGATTTGTTATCGGAGGAGATGTTTTTATTCAAAAGGTAGCGTAGGACGTAGTGACTTCTCATATGGTAGTCATATGACATTAATGGAAGGAATCAGACGTTATTTATTACCATTGCCAGGAAATACAGTTGTTTTCCCAGGACATGGTGAGCCAACAACATTACAAGATGAAATTGCAAGTAATCCATTTTTAAATGGAGCAACTAGATAGAACTCAGTAGGAGAATTCAAAATGATTTTTGACACATACACATTTAAATGTAGAGCAATTCGAAGGGAAGAAGCAGACGTTATTAAGCGTGCAAAAGAATTAGCCGTTACACGTTTTGCCGTTGTTGGATTTGACACACCAACGATTGAAAAGCTCTCCAATTAAGTGAAACGTTTGAAGAAGTAGTGGCGATTGTAGGATGGCATCCGGTCGAAGCACATGCCTATACACAGAAATTGAGAAAAAAATTAATCACTCAATTAATCCATCCAAAAGTAGTGGCAATGGGGAAATGGGATTAGACTATTACTGGGATGACTCTACACCTGAAGAACAAGAACGAGTATTCCGTCGTCAAATTGCCATTGCAAAAGAGATGAAATTACCAATTGTCATTCATAATCGTGATGCGACAGAAGATTGCTATCGTATTTTTAAAAGAAGAAGATATTCGAGATATCGGCGGAATTATGCATAGTTATAATGGTGATGTGGAATATATGAAACGTTTCTTAGATTTAGGGATGCATATTTTCTTTTTAGTGGCGTAGTGACGTTTAAAAATGCTCCTCAAGTTCGTGAGTGTGCGAAAATTGTTCCACTAGATGGTTTTTAGTAGAAACAGATGCCCTTATTTTGGCGCCTGTTCCTTATCGTGGAAAGAGAAACGAAACAGGGATATACTCGCTATGTTGTTGAAACAATTTGCTAAGGAAAGAGAAATGGCTTGGAAGAAATTGCTAAAAAGCTTCAACAGCAAATGCGATGAAGCTATTTCGATTTGAAGAAAGAGGATTAAAATGAATCCAATTATAGTAGTAGAAGGACGAGATGATACTCGTCGATTAAAGGAAGTTTTTCCAGAGATTGAAACGATTGAAACGAATGGTTCAGCTATTGATGACGAAACACTCGCTTTAATTAAAAAGCAAGTGAAATTCGAGAAGTCATCGTATTTACAGATCCAGATTATCCAGGACAAAGAATTCGTTCGATTATTCAGAAGCAATTCCAACGGTTAGTCATGCTTTTATTGAAAGAGAAGAAGCGGTTCGTAAAACGAATCATAAAAAGTCTTGGAGTGGAACATGCTAGCGATGAAAGTATTCAAAAAGCATTGGAGCATGTGTATAAACCAGTAGCAGATCTTCAAGAAGAAATTTCTCAATCTGTGATTTTAGAATTAGGACTCATTGGATATCCTCATTTCGTCTTATTTAAGAAAAGAAGTGTCTAAAGAATTACGCATTGGACATACAAATGGAAAGCAATTAACGAAACGATTGAAATTATTTGGCATTTTCGAGAAACAATTACGAAATGCGGTACAAATTGTACAAGAAAGGAGTTAAAAGATGTTTGAAAAAGATATTGCCACACCGACTCGAACACGTGAAATTATGGAACGCCATGGTATTAAAGTGAAGAAGAGCTTAGGGCAAAACTTTTTGATTGAACCGAATATTTTAACAAAAATGTTAGATGTGGCAGATGTTAACAAAGAAACAAATGTCATTGAAATTGGACCAGGAATTGGTGCATTAACGCAACGCTTAGCAAGAGCTGCTAAAAAGTATTAGCGTTTGAAATTGATGGGCGATTAATTCCAGTATTAGAAGATACTTTATCCGATCAGATAATGTTACTGTGATTCATGAAGATATTTTAAAAAGTTGATTTAGAAACAGTGATTAAAGAACACTTCAATGTGGAGGAGAGATTATTAGTTGTAGCAAACTTGCCGTATTATATTACGACACCGATTATTATGAATCTCTTAGAATCAGGCTTACCAATTGATGGATTTGCGATGATGATGCAAAAGAAGTGGCAGAAAGAATGACTGCTCAACCAAATTCAAAAGCTTATGGATCATTAACAGTTTGCGATTCAATATTGGTGCCACGCAAAAATTGGATTTATTGTTCTAAAACAGTCTTTAATCCATCTCCAAATGTAGATTCAGCCATTTTAGTATTGGAACGTGAGAAGAACCTCTAGTAACGGTTAAAGATGAAACTTTCTTCTTTGATTTAGTAAAAATAGTTTTGTCCAACGTAGAAAAACATTATGGAATAATTTAGTTAAAGCTTATGTACCCTAGGTAAACTAACAAAGAACAAATCAAGAAGCATTGGATTCTGTTTCAATTGAGACCAAATCGTCGAGCAGAAACATTAACGATTGAAGAATTTGCTAGCCTTATCAATCAATTTACAACAATTTGTAGGAGAGTAACAATTGTTCACTTCTTATCAAATGGAAAGTGATACATTTGTGTGTAATTGTTTTTGAAAGGATGGAGAAAATGGAACAATGGGTTCAACGAAGTAAAGGAATTTTATTAACTTTTGGATTAGCAGTATTAGCTGTTCTTTTAGGAGACGTAATGCCGGTTATTGGAGGTGCGGTATTTTGCGATTATTTTTGGGATGTTAGTAAGTAATTTCTATACATTACCAAGTGATTTTAAACCAGGAATTAATTATTCCGCTAAAAATTATTACATTATTCGATTATTGCATTAGGGATTTACAATGTCATTTGCTCAAGTTCAACAAACAGGATTAGAGTCTTTACAAGTAACGCTTGTTACGATTGTGGCAGCTTTCTTAACAGCAGCACTTGTGGGAAAATGGTTAGGATTATCTGATCGTTTACGAACATTAGTAGGATTTGGGACTGCCATTTGTGGAGGTTCTGCGATTGCAGCAACTTCGCCAATTATTAAAAGCAGATGATGAAGAAATTGCTTTGTCGATTTCAACAATTTTTCTTATTTAATATTATTGCTGTGTTCTTATTCTCGTTTTTAGGACATGTGTTACAAATGACAGATGCACAATTTGGATTGTTCGCAGGAACAGCGATTAATGATACTTCAGCGTAGTCGCTGCTGGTTATAGTTATAGTAGTGGAGCTGGAGATATTGCTACGATTGTAAAAATTAACACGTGCGTTAATGATTTTTACCAGCTTGCTTAATTTTGTCACTTATTGAAGCGAGACGTCAAAAAGAAATCTGGGGAATCTGTAGATTGGAAGAAAATTTTTCCCAATGTTTATTTTATGGTTTTTAGTGGCATCTGTTGTGACAAAGTGTGGAATTTTCCTAAAGCACTTATCCCATATGCAAAACTAGCTTCTAAATGGTTAATGGCAATGGCGTTAGCTGGTATTGGTTGCTAAGTATCGTTTAAGAGTTTCCGTGAAGCGGGAGCTAAACCGATTGCTACAGGGTTGGCAACTTGGTTTGTAGTAGGAGCTACTAGTTTGTTTATTCAATATTTTTGTAATGAAGTAATCCCTGAATGAAGGAGAGTTTATGAAGCGCCTATTGAGTTTAGGATTTTGGATAGGTTTGATTTATATTTTGATTTTTCGAAGGTAAATGCGATTCAGTCGTTTGTAAATACTTCGATGGTTGGGTTTATTTACATGTGGTGATGATTTGCTTGTTGATAATCGGGTTTTTCGCCTATCTATTAAGAATCATTCATTTTCTTATTTGTACAGTAATACAAAAACAAAGAACTTTTTGAATAGCAACGGCGCCAGCAGCTTCGCCAAAGCGAATCTCGTGGCTAAAATTTGAGCCTAGGGTCTCAGATTTTTCCGGCAACCAAAAACCGCTACTGCGGTTTTGGTTGCTGTAAGCTATTAAGAAAAGTTCTTTGTTTTTTGTTTATTATCATTCACTTGTGTGAGGTAGGGAACGTAGAAAAACAAATCTTTTGTTTTTCTATTTATTTGAAGGAGCAATAACGGATGCCAGCAGCTTCGCAAAAGCGAATCTCATGGTATTATGGCAATTTTTCTTTTTCTATTTCTTTCTACTTCTGTTTGCGAAGGTTGTCCAGTCTATGTGGCGTGCGTTGCACCAGTGGGCAGTGGTGTTTGGGAGAATGATGTCTGTTTGGTGTAATGTTTCTGTTTTTTGAAACGCCCTAATAGGGGTGTAAATATTTTTAATTGATTTTTCCAGTCATTAACGGTTTGAATGGCTGTTGGTAGAGAATCTTGTGGGCGAATTAAGTGTAAAAATTCTCCAGACATTCCTACAGCACTTGCTCCTAGAGCGAGACATTTTACGATATCTAATGGTGAATGAATACTGGAAGCAATGAGTTCACAAGATAAAATCATAACCTTCTACTAAGGACTGAACCGTTGTTTGTCTGCAGTCTTCTAATTCATCATATAAATGATCTTCTCTTGAGCATTTTCGATGGCTGCAAAATTTGTGCCTCCACGTCCACTAATATCAATCGTTTGAACTCCGATATTGATTAGGTCTTGCATGGCTTCTCTACTAAATCCAAATCCAACTTCTTTAACAATAACAGGAACGTCTACATTAGTTACGATTTCCTCAATATTTTTAACCAATGATGGAAAGAGCGATCGCCTTCTGGCATCACTAATTCTTGTAATGTGTTCACGTGAATTTGAATCCCATTTGCTTCAATGAGGGTCAATCGCTTTTTAGCAGATTCAACGGTATAATGGGCTCCTAAATTCGCCAATACAATTCCGTTAGGATTCTCTTTTCGAATAATGGTAAAGCTTTCTGCAGTAGAAGGGTCTTTCATGGCAATACTCATCGATCCAGTTGCCATCGCAATTCCTGTTTCATGCGCCAATTGTGCTAGGCGTTGATTAATGAGAGTTGTTCGAGGACTTCCACCAGTAATCGCATTAATGAAAAATGGAGTTTCTAAAAGTGAATCCTGCCATTTTTGTTTGAAGAGAAACTTCATCTACAGCCATTTCAGATAGAGGATGATGGACAAAAACGAGTTTGTCGTAATTCTAAATTCGACTGTGATTGATATTGTTGAGTCGCATGACCCACATGTTCATCTTTTTCTTTTCATTTGTTGTGTATGAGGCTTGTGTCATGAGAGCTCCTTTCTAATAGCACTTTTTGAAGGGCTATTTCTAAGTTTAGTGGAAGAATACCAGCTTTTTCCCATTGAGTTGTAATGGTTTTCTTCTTGTTGAGATTTTTGTAATAAAGCAAATCCCACAATCGCCTCCGCCGGCTCCAGAAGTTTTGGCACTGGCGTTTTTCTTGAAGCGCAATTTGGCAGAAGTTTTGTGAGGATGGAGTTTCGAGTACAATATTCATCTCTTTAGCAAAGTCTAATAAGAGCTCGATTATCCGTAATTCCTTTGTAGAAATACTTCTGTATTTTCGTTTATTAAAGCAGTCGTTATCTGGTTTAAAAATTGTTGAGTTTTGTTTTTAAAAATTGTTGGTGATACGCATCTTTTTCTGTTTGCGTTCTTGTATGAGTGACAGATGATAAGAACGAGGAAGTGTCGGCTTTTTTCCTTTGTCCATCCAACAAGCATTTTTAGCGCTGTTGGTAAAAGATAATGGCTGAATGACTAAGCCTGTCCATTCTTTGTCGACAACTTGAAATGGAATATTGTTGTAATTGTTCTTGGATCCATGTTGCATCGATTCGTTGATATAAATGATACCTCAAAGGCACTAGAAGCAATATCTCTAAAGGAACCATTACTACCAAGCAGAGTATTGGTAATGGCTGCTAATTTATAAACGAGTAGAGGTTCAACAGGAATATGATGCCATTGTAAAATAGCGTCAATGGTTGCAACAACGACAGCTCCACTAGAGCCAAGACCAAATTTGATATTCAGTGAACATCGTCTAATTGGCTTGTCACTTTCAAATGATAGAGCTCTTCATTTCCAATAGTTTCGTTGTATTGCATAAGTTTCGGCAACTTCAATCGCAGTAGTCATTAATGTATAGGGATAATTTTTCTTCGATGATTTGTAAAAAGTCCTTGTTCCCTTTTTCCAATGAAGCGTCAAATTCGAGTTGTTGAGTGGAATAAATTGTTCCAACTTCTTCAAGGGAAGGAGTTAAGTCAACGGTTAAATAGCGATTGACCGCTGCAATAAGTGCCGAGTTGTCCTGGGTGACGACTGCGTATTCACCAGCGATAAATAGTTTTCCAGGAGCAGTAGCTTGTATATTCATAGTTAAATTCCTTTTTGATTGAAATGTTGAATGCTTTCTTGCCATTCTTCTTCTGTTAAAGAGTTCTCATTGCTTCTCCAGGAAGAGGAAATGAGTTTTTCAAAAGCAAAATATTGTTTGAAATGGTCACGGACTTTGTCTAAATCACTTGCTTTACAAAGAACTTTTTACATTCGGACCAGCATCCATTTGTGTAATAAGCAGGAATTCCTAATACTTCACGTAAGTAAACGACTTGTTGCTGAGCAATCAGGCTATCTGGTTCAAAATAACAAAATGGAGTTGACTTGCAAGCGTTGTCGCATGCATTTTTCATTCCGTTAAATTCGGCAATTTCTCCCATTCGAGTAAAGTTTTTTTCTCTTGGATGGCTGTTTTAATTTCTTCTAAATCAGTTTTTGCACTTTCTACCCATGCAGGATAGAAAGGAGAAGTGGCAACTGTTTGTTCCATTCCAACTCGGCTAGAGATTTTTGCAGCTCCATTAACAACGACGATGAGCATTTCCAATATCCCAAGAAGCATCGTCAATAGGAATCGCCATACTATCTTCTGAATTCGTTCCTTGATTCCATTCAACAAAAGCCACCAAAATAAACTTCTCGTAGAACTTCCACTTCCGACGAGGCATATGTTGATAATTCACTTCTTGATAAATCCCATCCATTGCTTGATGCATTGCTCCTGCTAAAGCTGCAAAAAGCTGAAGCAGAACTTGCTAAACCAGCTGCAGTAGGAACAAAGTTATAACTCTCAATACAGAGCGAATCGTGTTTCCTTTGCAGGAATACGGAATAAATCTAAAAATTTTTGAAATTTTTGTGTTTCCAACTTCTTGTTGCAAAATATTATTTAAATAAAATTCATCTTTTTCTAAAGTTTCATCTAAAGTAATTTTTGTATCGGTATAAAAAGCCTCTAATGTGAGGATAAGCTACTATTCATTGGAAGAAATAATGCTTTATCTTTTTCCCCAATATTTAATCAGTGCAATATTTGTATGTGCACGTGCAATTCCTATTGTTTTCATATAAAGCTCCTTTTTATTCATTGGAAAATGAGATGTGTCCATGTTTGTACAGCTCCTGCTTGTTGTAAAGCTTCAGCAATTTTTGTGCTTCTTCAAGATTGGCTGCAAGAGCAATCATACAGCCACCTAGTCCGCCACCTGTCATTTTGGCACCAATAGCTCCATTTTCAAGAGCCGTTTGAACAAGGTGGTCTAACGTTTCGTTTGATACTTCTAATTGTTGAAGAAGTGCATGGTTTTGAGTCAGAAGACTTCCTAATGTATCAACGTCTCCTTTTGCTAGACAAGTTTTAGCAGTATGTACTAGTTCTCCAATTTCTTCAATGATTTTTGAGTAGAAATGGGTTCTTGTTGGATTTTTCTTGTACAGCTTGAACGGCTTTTTAGTGTTTGTCCTGTAATACCTGTATCTGCCACAATTAAAGTCCCTTTTAGTTGAATAGACAGAGGTTGTAAAGCTTCTCCTTTTATAATACAGCTTCTTTTCCACTAGTCGTTGCGGTATCAATACCACTTGGATTTCCATGAGCGATTTTTCAGAAGCTTGTACAATTTCGAATAATAATGGTTCGTTTAAAGGAATATTGTAATAATCAAACAATCCTCTGACTACCGCTACTGAAACTGCTGCGTGATCCCATGCCACGTTCTGCAGGAATCGAAGAAGTAATTGTAATCTCAATAGAAGGTGCTTGTACGAAGGATGCCTCTCCTTTTTCTACTTTTCCATTATTCCAATATGAACGAGTAGTAGGTGTAATTCCTAATTCAGGACGAAGTTGTTCAACTTGATTTAATACTTCATGGATCGTAAATTTTAAACTTTTTAATACTTCCGGCATTTCATAAGCTAAACCACTATAAAAGTCGCAATGAATGCTTAGTGGAAGAGGCTTGGTTGAATTTTTGCTTGAACTGATACACCGGAAAAAGGAATGGCAATTGCAGGTTGATGATGGACCACTGCATGTTCCCCCATTAAAATGACTTTTCCAGTAGACTGTCCCATACCGGAAGCTGTTGTATATTCCATGATAAAACTCCTTCATAATTTCTCTTATTTATCATACTAAAAACCACTAAAGGTGTAAAACGAACAAGCGAGGATTTAAAGGAAATTTAAAGACCCAATCATTAGTCATCCTAGAAAAACTATGGTAAAATACGCAGAAAAAGCAATTCAATAAAAGGAGAGAATCGTTGTGACAGACACATCGACGTATTATCATATTAGCCGAGATGAATGGAAACAATATCAAAATGCCCATCACTTAGCATTAACATTACAAGAATTAGAACATTTAACATCATTGAATGATAGAATTTCATTAATTGACGTACAAGAAGTATATGCACCCTTTATTAGATTACTTTGATATCTATTATCAAAAACATGGACAAATTCATGAACAAGAACAATATTTCTTAAAACAACCGAAGAAGAAAGTTCCATTTTATTATTGGTGTTTTCAGGAAGTGTGGCAGTTGGAAAAAAGTACAACGGCACGTTTAATACAAACAATGCTCCAACAAAAATATCCAGAATTAACCGTTGAACTAATGACAACGGATGGATTTTTATAGCCAACAAAGGATTTGGTAGAAAGAAAAGGAATTTTACACCGAAAAGGATTTCCAGAAAGTTATGATATGGAATCATTAGTGAATTTCTTACTGGATATTAAAACAGGAGAAGAAGCTGTTGAAGCACCTGTTTATTCTCATGAAATTTACGACATTATTCCAAATGAAAAACAAGTCATTTATCCACCTGATATTTTAATTGTGGAAGGAATTAATGTATTACAATTACCACCAAATCGAGAAATTTACGTCAGTGATTTCTTTGACTGAGTCGATTTATGTTGATGCGGAAGAAAATCTGATTGAAAAATGGTACTTTAGAACGTTTTGAATTATTAATGGAACGAGCAAAAACTCAACCCAATAATTTTTATTACCAGTTTGCGATTGGAGACCGAGAAGAAGCGATTGCTATGGCAAAAGATGTATGGAAAAACAAATTTGAAAAAAATTTAAAGGAATACATTTTACCAACAAAAAGGCAGAGCAGACTTCATTTTGCACAAAACATTCGGACATCATATTGACTATGTCCAAGTGAAGAAATACTAAGTAATGGAAGAAGAACCCACAGGATGAACATCGCTGTGGGTTCTTTTTTATAAAATGATGAAACATAAAAATGAGAAAATTTAATAAAAATCCGAACGAATTTTTATAAATATTTAAGGTAACTTTCGTGATTTTCTGCTACAATATAGATAATAAGACTAAGGAGGCTTTTTATGTCAACAAGAACCACTTCGTTAGAAAAAATTATTGTGTTAGATTTCGAAGTCAGTATAACCAACTGATTACACGTCGTATTCGTGAGTTTGGTGTATTCAGTGAATTACTTCATAATGATATTACGGCGGAAGAAATCAAAAAGCATGGCAATGTAAAAGGGATTATTTTCTCTGGAGGACCTCATAGTGTTTACAGAACCAGGAGCTTTTACAGTAGATCCTGAAATTTTTGAATTAGGAATTCCTGTATTAGGAATCTGTTATGGAATGCAGTTGACAACTCATTTTATTTGGAGGAACTGTTGAATCTTCTCCTACAAGAGAATATGGCCCTGCTAAAAGTCAGAAGTATTTAATACTGATTCAGGAATTTTCCAAGGATTATCTACTTCAGAAGAAGTCTTAATGAGTCATGGTGACAGAATTACAGCTATCCCAGAAGGTTTCACTGTAACAGCTTCAAATGACCATACACCATTTGCAGCATTTGAAAATCAGAACGAAATATTTATGGAGTACAATTCCATCCAAGTACGTCACAGTATTCATGGAAATGATATGTTGAGAAAACTTCGTGTTTAATATTTGCTGGTGCAACAGGTGATTGGACAATGGCAAATTTCATCGAGATGGAAATAGAAAAATCCCGAAAAAGTTGGCAATAAAAAAGTATTATTAGGTTTATCAGGCGGAGTTGACTCCAAGTGTTGTAGGTGTTTTATTACAAAAAGCTATCGGTGACCAATTAACGTGTATTTTTGTAGACCACGGTTTGTTAAGAAAAGATGAAGGCGACCAAGTAATGGAAAAGTCTCTCTGGAAAAATTCGGCTTAAATATTATCCGAGTGAATGCTCAAGAACGTTTCTTATCTAAACTAAAAGGTGTTAGTGATCCAGAACAAAAACGTAAAAATTATTGGAAATGAATTTGTCTATGTATTCGATGACGAAGACAGCAAAAATTAACGGATGTGGATTTCTTAGCACAAAGGAACTTTATATACAGATATTATCGAATCAGGAACAAAAACAGCCCCAAACCATTAAGTCTCACCACAATGTGGGAGGACTGCCAGAAGATATGCAGTTTGAATTAATTGAACCGTTGAACACACTATTCAAAGACGAAGTACGTGCCTTAGGAACAGCATTAGGTATGCCAGATTCAATCGTATGGCGCCAACCATTCCCAGGCCCAGGACTGAGGCATTCGTGTATTAGGGAGAAGTAACCGAAGAAAAAACTAGAAATCGTACGAGAAAGTGACGCTATCCTAAGAGAAGAAATTGCTAAAAACGGACTTGAAAGAGACGTATGGCAATACTTCACAGTCTTACCAGGAATCCGCAGTGTAGGCGTAATGGGAGATGGAAGAACATACGATTACACAATCGGCATTCGTGCAGTGACAAGTATCGATGGCATGACGAGTGACTTCGCACGCATCCCATGGGAAGTTTTACAAACCATCAGTGCAAGGATTGTAAACGAAGTAGGACATGTGAACCGAGTGGTGTATGATATAACAAGTAAACCACCTGCTACGATTGAGTGGGGAGTAACGGTATAAAATAGGCTCTAAAAGCCTTATAAAATAGATGTTTTTGTGAGCGTTGTGCTTGCAGAATTATTGTGCATATAAAAACGCTAATCGGTATATATTGACTGACTAGCGTTTTATTTTATTCTAAAAATTTCCCCTCTATTTCGTAATCGTGTAATTTGATTAGTTCGTTTAATGTGATTTTTCAGGATTCAGTTCATATGATAAAATTTTTATTATTCATAATGTATGGATCGATTTTTCTGATTTAATATAATCACAGAACTTATAGAATAAATCTCTATTTTTCTTTTTTCCCATTTATTTATAAAATTCCTTCCTAAATAAATAGCTGTTGGAGTTGGCATATTAATTAGTGGAATTCTTTCAGGAAATTTCTTTGGTGTTATCATATAGAATAAGTATCTCCATTCTTTTTCATAACTCCATATTTTGTATTTTTGTAATTGCGGAAAGAAGTATAGAGTTCATTAATTCATTTTCAGCTTTTTCAACTTTTAAGAAAAAGACATATCTATGGGATTGTCTAAATATAAAGATAGGAAAAATAGTTTTTGATAAAGAGGATCATGGCTGAAATCATATTCTATACAAATGCCCCTGTTCATATCTGCATAATGACTCCACATAAAGGATTGAATTGTTTTGACTCAGATAATGAAACTATTCTAAATGGTTCGGTCATATATCTCATATAAAATCAGTCAGACTTTTTGTGTTATTTTTCAATATGAATTATATTCTCTTCCGGCATTTCAACAGGATCAAATCCTAATGACATTTGATTAAGATAAAGTCAAAATCTTTTTCTCACAAATTGAGAAGAATTTCTATGAATTGTTGCGTCATATAAATCATTAAAAACTTCCGGTGAATTTTCCGGTTAGTTCATTGCTTAATAGATTGTGTAGGCTATATTCATTTTAAAAGAACAGTATCTATACAGTTTTGTTGGGATTCTTTGATTGATTTTTGTAGTTCTTGTTTTGGAATTTCAAATTTCATTGAAAATTTCTGTAATACATTTTTGTATTATCTTTCAGAATATAACTAAGCATATTTTTACCTCTCTTATCATTGGCCATTTTATAGCAAATTATTTCTTTCAAATACTCAATTCTCTTTTTAGAATTTCATCTCTTAAAAAGTTCTTCAAAACTCTTTCTGTGTTAGTGGGATAGAATAATACTCAACAGATTTATTTTTTCATAGAATCAAATTGTTCTTTTTGTAATAGAGTAAGACTCCAAGTCAAAACAGATTATCAGACAATTCTTTTAGAATATTATATACATTAGCATTAAAAGCGTGTTCTTTATCATTACCATAGAACACAAGCTTAACATTCCATTTATTTTTCATCAGTTTCAATATCATTATTGAGGGAATTTATTTTTCCACAATTATTTCAAATCCGATTTCTTTTTCATTGCCAGTTCATACATAAATAATACAAAATCTCTCATGCTCGAAAGACCGAAAGTATAGTCACTTCTTCCGGCAAGCTAATCTAAAGATACTTTTGCATTTATCTGCAATATCTATCAGAACATCTATTGTAGGATTGTTTTTACCATTTTTCGTAAGCAGACATTGACGGTTTGAGGTACTCCTAAAAATTCTGCAAACTCCTTTTTGTTTTTATTTATAGACCGAAGATATTTCAAACGTTTCGATACAGTTTTATTATTCATATTACAATCTCCTATATTTATTATATCTTATTATTTTCAAGTTGTATACTAAAAATAAAGAGAACTTCTGATAAAAATTATAAATCATAAAGTAACAAACTCTTTCTTATTTAGATGAAAAATAAGTTGATTTGTGATAAAATGCACTGTGTTACAGAACATAGAACATATGAGAAAGGAGGAGCATTTTTGAAAAGTGAAAATGAAGATAAAAACAACTAAAAAGGTTGAACTTGGGAAGTTAATTAAATCTAATAGAAAAACAAAGGGTGACAGTCAACGTGGTCTTGCCAAACTTATAGATTTACTGAATTCAAACCTTAAATACATTGAAGATGGAATAAATGCTCCAAGTCCCTGAAGTTTATAAAAATAATTCTACGATTAAATCCCAATGATAAAGATAGAGGGAGAATGGATTATTTATATTCGTTAATTAGAGGAACACCACCACCTGATATATGCGAATTTATGATTGAGAATAATGAAGTATTTAATGCGATAAGAAAAAAATAAATATAAATTAACAAGAACTCAAACTAGTCAACTCAACAAATTATTAGAAAGTTTTTGCGGAAGAAAATCTTGTTTATATGGAGGAAATAGATAATGGGTAAGAAAGAAATAATGACAGATCTTTTGGGTATATGACATGCTTAAAAGAAATAGGTGTACAAAATGATTTTTCAGCTCAAGGAAGCACTATAAAAAGAAATAGATGAGGCTTTGGCGACTGCTTCAAAGAAGGGGACAGGTAATGTCAGATTTCCAGAATATGTGGGAGTAATTAAAGATTTTCTTGTAGTAATCGAAGATAAGGCAAGTTTAAATAAAGCATGTTAATAGAGATGAACACGATTTAATTGCCGAGGATGTTAAATCCATTACAGATTATGCAGTGAATGGTGCATTATTTTATGGAAAAACATTTAGCAAAAATACAACTTATAAAAATAATAGCTATCGGTGTTAGTGGAAATAGAAAAGAATCATAGAATTTCACCTATTTTCGTTGATGAAAGAGGAGGATATAAAGAACTAGATGATATAGAGACATTTATATCTTTTTAGTGTCAATAACATTAGTGAATACTATGAAAGAGAAATTCTGGAAGTAAAAACAAACGATGAACTAAAAACAGAAGAATTACTTAAAGTTGCACGTTCTCTTCATGAAGATTTGAGAAATTATGGAAACTTAGAAGATAAAAATAAACCGTTAATTGTTTCTGGAATTTTACTTGCATTATCAGAAATTGAACATAAAAAAACTTTGATATTTCTGATTTGATTGGCGATAAAATAAGAACTGATGGTTCAAAAAAATATATAAGGCAATAGAAGACAACTTAAAAAGAGCAAATGTTAGTCCTGAAGTTAAAAAGAGACAAGCTTCTTAATCAATTTAATATCATAAAAGATAACAACAAAATTAATGAAAAACTCTAATCTTGGGAAAACACCACTTAGATATTTTACAGAGGTTCTATATAATAGTATTTTCACAAATATAAAATATAGTTCCTCCACAGAAGATTATATCGGTAGATTTTTATGGTGAATTTATGTCATATTCTGGAGGAGATGGGCAGAGTTTAGGTATTATTTTGACACCAAGGCATATTACAGATTTGTTTTTGTGAACTACTTGAAGTAAAGCCTACAGATAAAGTTTTAGACCCTTGCTGTGGTACTGCAGGATTTCTTATTGCTGCTATGCACCAGATGTTGTCAAAAGACTGAAGATGAAAATGAACAATTAGATATTAGAAAGAATAGATTGTTTGGAATTGAACTACAGGATTATATGTTCACAATAGCAACTACAAATATGATATTGCGTGGAGATGGTAAAAGTAATTTAGAAAACCAAGATTTCTTAGCTCAAAATCCAAGTAAAATTCAGCTTAAGAGCTGTACTGTTGGGATGATGAACCCTCCATACTCACAAGGTTCAAAAACAGAATCCAGAATTATATGAGATTAATTTTGTAAACCATCTATTAGAAAGTTTAGTTGAAGGAGCAAGAGTTGCAGTCATTGTTCCACAATCAACTTTACAGGAAAACAAAGGACGAGCAGAATCTAAAGATAAAAATTTTAAGCAAGCATACACTTGAAGGAGTTATAACTCTAAATAAGAATACATTCTATGGAGTGGGAACAAATCCTTGTATAGGAATTTTTTTACTGTAGGTATTCCTCATAGTAAAAAAATAAAAAAAGCTAAATTCATAAATTTTGAAAATGATGGATATATTGTTAGTAAGCATGTTGGATTGATAGATGATGGTAGTGCAAAGGATAAAAGCAACATCTTCTTGATGTATGGAATAATGAAATAGAAGCACCAACAAAATTCTGTGTTTCTACTACAGTTGAAGATACAGATGAATGGCTGCACTCTTTTCTATTATTTTTAACGATGAAATTCAAGTGATGAGGATTTTGAAAAGACTATTGCAGATTATTTAACTTTTGAAGTTAATATGATAACACATGGAAGAGGTTATTTATTTGGAGTTGAGGAAAAATAGCACAGATAGAAGACGATGTGTTAATGGTTGCAGAGGATGGTGTTGATTATGTATAAGTATCATTTTGAGCAATGTAGATTGGATGCAATTTAGCTTATCATCAATTTTTTTGATATTAAAGATGGATATTATAATAAAAAACCTCCAATAGAGGGAGGGAGAATACCTTTTTAAGTGCAACACAATATAACAATGGAATAAGCACTTTCTATACTGAAGAAATAATCTTAGCTTACGATAAAGTAGGGGAAAAACTAGCAAAAGATATAGATAAGAGAATATTTGATGGAAACTGTCTCACGATTACAAATAATGGATCGTAGGAAATGTTTATTATCAAGTAGAAAAATTTACATGTAGTCATGATGTTACTCCTATATATTTAAAAAGGGTACAAACTAAATAGTAGCCTTGCTAAATTTTTTTAATTCAAATGTTGGAACAAAGTGGAAAAAAGCTTTGAGTATGCTAAAAAGTGGAGACCAAAAAGAATGCGAAAATCAAGGCTTTTTATTACCTGTTGATAAAAAGGTAATCCTAACTGGCACTTTATGGAAGGATACATCAAGGAAAGAGAAAACAAGAAAAGGCAAGATCACAAAAGATTATTATAAAAATAGACTACTTGATTTAGTGATTAGCCCTGAAATTTTTAAAATGATGTTGAATGGAAAGAGATTTTTTATAGAAGAGGTTGCTGAAATTTATTCTGGTAAAGATATATACGAAAGAGAAAGAACAATTGGTGTTACTCCATACATTACAACTACTGCAAATAATAATGGAATAGGATATTTTTATAAGAAATAAAAATAAAATATTAGAGTCGGAGTGCATTTCTGTAAATCGAAATGGTTCTGTTGGATATGCATTTTTATCATTGTTATGAAGCTTTATGTGGTAATGATATAAGAAGATTGAAACCATTTATAAAAATAAATATACTGCATTATTCATTACGCATGCAATTACAAGTCAAAAGATAAGTATGGTTATGACTATAAAAATGGGAACAGGTAGATTAAAGAGACAAAAATAATGTTACCAGTTTCTGATGGTGAAATTAACTATGAGTACATGGAGAAACTTTATAAAAATATTGAGAAAAAACAGTTTAAAAATGTCTTAAAAATACCTTGGCAAATATATACATATAATGTATAACCATTTTTGACAATGTGGATTGGAAAGAGTTTTTCTTGGATGAGATTTGCAATATTAACTCTGGTGTTAGACTTACAAAGGCAAATATGAATGAAGGTAAGACACCATTTATAGGAGCGACAGATTCTAATAACGGAATTACTAACTTTGCAAGTAATACTAATAAATCATTAGATAAAAATGTGCTTGGAGTAAATTATAATGGAAGTGTAGTAGAAAATTTCTATCATCCATATGAGTGTATTTTCTCTGATGATGTTAAACGCATTTCTTTTCAAGGATGATGAGGGACAAAATAAATATTGCTATTTGTTCTTGAAGCAAATGATATTGCAACAGAAAGAAAAAAATATCGTTATGCTTATAAATTTAATGGAGATAGAATGGCAAGACAAAAATTATGATGCCGGTGGATGAAAAACAATGCAATTAATTATGTGGCGATAGAAAAAAATTTATAAAGGTTAAAGAGGTGAACCTCATAGTCAATATTATTGAGAATTTAGGAGAATATAATTATGAATGATATTATAAAAAGTGTTTGATATTGGTACAGATGTTACAGAAAAATGAAATTGATGGAAAACAAAGGGGAAATATTTTAAATTTATTTAATGAATTAGGAAAAGAAACGCATCTGATTACAAATTGTTATTTAAATCAAGGGGTAGATGATTATAAGGAAAGTCCGATATATTATTTTTAATGAGTGTGATGGAAAAGATCAGGTTTAATTATAAACAAATTGCAGAAGATTTGTTACGAGCTGAATGCAAGACGGATAATACAAGAAACAGTACGATACGAGAGGGTTTGCTATTTATAAAAGCAAATTCGAGTTCTATTATAATAATGAAACTCGAAAAATTAACGGTTATTGATAAGGCAACCTATGAAATTAAGAGTGAGCTGGGAAAAGAAAAAGATTATTTTAAAAGTTTGCACATTTAAAGGAGAATACTCTGACATAAAGATAATTGATAAGAATAAAACTGCTGCTAAATATTGGTACCAAAAGTTTTTAAAATTAACAAGAAAAAGAACTGCAGAAGATAATACAAAATGATGTTATAGATTTGATAGCACAAGATAAGTTCTACAAGGAAGATATATGTAAAAAGGAAATTATAAAAGAAATAAAGAGATTTACCGAGTATTATTTATTTGATAATAAGAAGTTCGATAAATCGTATTTGTTTAATGAACTTAATAGTAGTGGCTTAATAGAATTACAAAAGGAAGATGACTTATTTTCTTCAAATTCAGAAAAGGATTGACTCTGATTTCGAAATATCCGAAAATGAAATAAATAAAAATATCAAAAGAAAAATAAAAACTTCTGATGAAATTACTATTACTACTAAAAATTATTTAGAAAGCATTAGGGATAGTCAGCTTTACTTTTTGACGAGATAAAAATAACTATTTTCATTGATGAGAAATATTTAGATGAAGTTAAGGAGCAACTTAAAAAATGAATAGTGAGTGGAAGGGACCTCCTTAAAAATTTATGATGCAAATTCTTGTTTTTGTTAAACATTTAAAACAAGAAGGCATTAGTTTACGTGAAAATGCTGATGAAATTACATTAGAAAATCAGAAGAATTATTTTATATATGAAAATGAATTTATAGAACAATCTAAAAATTTAATATCAATGATTAATAAATATACGCATAAAAGAATATAGTAATAAAAAGTAAGGTGTATTTTAGTGATAGAAATGAATTTGAAAATATTCAATCTATTTTTGGTGATTTACATAAGTACTTAGAGGTAGCTAAAAAATAATGTAATAGATGGAGATATTAGAGTTCAATATATCAATAAATGTTCTAAAACAATATAATGGATGATTCTCGAAAACCAAGACTTTTTAGATATTTTAATTATGTTTGCTCTTGGTAATAGAGTGAGTTATAATGCGGAAAATGTTGGAGTAGAATTTAATTTAGATGAAGAGCGTTATAGAGTAGATATTGATATTGAAAAATTCTGATCCTATAAATTTATATCAATTTATAATTGGATATTTTAATGATGAGGAATATAAAGATTCATATGCTGTTAAACTAAATATTGTTAGGCAAGTAATAATTAGAAAAAGAAGTATTACAGATATTTTGGGTATACTTACGGATAGTAAATTAGCATACAAAAGGATAATTTCTAAGAAAAACAGATGATTATTTTAACCAATTAAATCAACTGAAAGAAGATTTTTAGTATTATCAAAAATGAGAATAGTGCGTTGAGAGCACTTAATATGCTTTTTGCTTGGTTAGGATATTTAGGGGTTGAGTTATTTAAAATTATAGTCAATTATACTAAGGCAGATATTCTCACATATCTATTTTTGTTCAACAGGAGCCAAGAAGGGGATAGTGATAATGGGGTTCATAATAGCATTATTTTTCGTTTTTTTGGTATATGTATTGGAGATTAAATCATTAGAGAAAACGTATAATGTTATTAAAAAGATTTACAAGGATAAAATATTGTTTGAAAATGAGTCCAAAGAGGATGGAAAGTTTGAAAAGTACGATTAGTAAGCCTGAAATCGAAAGCTACAAAAAGGCAGTATTTACAGTAATATTAGTACTTTTTGTTTTTAAGATTTTTTAAAAACTTTTTCCATAGTAAGTTAAATTGGAACTGGGACGGGGATGGGTAAAATAATTCAAAAACAAGCTAAAATGGAATGAATTTCCCAATATTTAATAAACGAAAAAGCCTTTTATTTTGTACATTTTTATATTCCCGATATGTGCATTATTATAGTAGCATTTATAAATTTATCCCCAAGATATTTGGGAATAAGTTGAGGGAATAATACTTCTATGATAACTATGGAGGAGCAGAGCATGATTAGAAATATAAAATAGAAGATGCAGAAAACAATACAAAGAATATGTAATATTTCTTTAGGGTATTCAGTATCTATTGAGACAGTCATGAGACAAATACAAAAACTATCAGAGGATGTAAATCATCATTATGTTTATGTATATGAAGATGAAAAGTTACAGAAAGTAGTTGGATTTGTGCATGCTGAAGTATATGAAAGTCTATATTCTTATTCCGGTTTGAACATTTTGGGATTAGCTGTTTTTGCCGGAGTTTCAAGGTAAAAGGAATTGGCAAAAGAATTAATGTATTATTTAGAAGTAAATGCTAAAAACGATTCCGTTTTTATTTGTTAGACTAAACTCAGCAGACTATCGTGTAGAAGCGCATAAATTTTATGAGAGTATCGGATATGTATGCGATAAAACTCAAAAGAGGTTTATTAAGAGGTTGGATTAGATAGTTTTATAAATAAGAGCATACAGTTTTAAGCGTAGAACGTTTGGCTGTGTGTTTTTGCGTTTGGGTTAAATAGCTGACAAAAATAATGCTATAATAACCTCGGAAAATCAGAGAAAACGAATAAATTAACGTACACCACAATTAAGGAGTTGAAGGTGATAGCTCAATTCATTTTGTACCACACAGAAGATGAAAATTCAAAGATTAATCTTACCTTAGAAAAATGGAATGATATGGTTAACTCAACTTCAGATTGCGGAATTATTTCAAACAACTAAGCAAACCATCAGTAAACAGATCAAAAAAATATTTTAGAAGATGGCGAACTAGATAAAAAAAGTGGTTATTAACTATCAGTTTACAGCTACTAATCAAGGGAAGATAGAAGATGGACTTCCAAAGAGAAAAAGTAGCTCACTATAATCTTGATATGATTTTTGGCGATAGGTTATCGTGTCAATCCCCACGAGGAATACAATTTAGAAAGTATGCTTCTACAACTCTAAAAGAATATTTCATTAAAGGTTTTGCTATGGATGATGAACGGTTTAAAAAAATTTAGGGAAGACAATTATTTTAAAGGACTTTTTAGAACGAATTTATGATATTCGTTTCAGTGAGAAAGTATTTTATCGTCAACTGTTAGATTTGTTTGCAATGTCCGTTGATTATAATAAGGATAGTGGTGAAGCTAAAAGATTTTTCACTACAGTTCGAAATAAATTACATTTTCCTATTCATCAACAAACAGCAACTGAATCGGGTGATAATAAGGGAGTAAAACTTGTTAAAGGAGAACTTCCAACATATTCTGACTCAAAAGACATTTAATTGAAAAAGAATTGAGTAGTTTTTAATCAATTAGTTTCACAATGTTTGGATTTTGCAGAGAAACAAAGCAAAACAAGAATGTACGATGATGATGAAAGATTGGAACTATCATATTGAGCAATTACTATGTAAAAATAGATGATGATATAGAGATTGATGAAAGACTGTTTAGTGAATTAACAGAAATAAAAGCTGAAACAAAAGATACAAAATGATGCTGAATATACTTTAAACCAAGTTGAAAAATGACTGCTTAGGGGAATTAAAGAAGATAGAAAGTCTCATAAAAAAATAGAAAATAATGTTTAAAAACTCCTGCTGAAAATTTAGTCAGCAGGAGTTTTTCAGTTCAGGGTTAATCTACAAGGTCAATAGTTTGTAAAACCTAAAAATAATAGTCCCTAATAATGGGATTGCCTTAAATTTTTTCGTAATGAATCATTATCCAATCCTCACATTACGTTCATAGTAATACCATTTTCCTTACAAAACTCTTCGAATTTTTCTAGAGTCAAAATGTTTCCCAAATTCTTTTTAATTGTTTTTAGTATCGTGATTCAATGGAATATTTAGATGATGCAAAGAGATTAGTAAAGTTTTCCGCATCTAATAATTAAGTGACTTCATAATCGTCCCCATCAAAAATATCGACATCATAATCTTCGTATCCAATTATCGCTGGAACCATCTGGATTAAGTGTGTATAAAAATGCGCTATCTGTCACCAATCATTCCTCCCTTATAGTCAGATTATATCAATACTAAAAGATACTTATCAAATTATTTTTCTACGTCAAAAACGGAATAAACCAGACTTTTTCCAAATAGTAGCTGCTATCGTCCCTTGCCACAATTTTAAAGAAAAGTCAGTTTTATGACGAAGTTTAGGGATGCCTATTTCTGATTTAATAAAACCTATGCTATAATCAGTCAAACCCATAGAACAAAAATGAGGAGAATTACTTTTGAAATTATTAAAAATTGATCGATTACTATTGGAAACGACAAAACTTCCCATGGTAAAAATTGATAGAGAATTATTTTTAAGAAAAGAATTAAGAGATCGATATCGTCCAGAAGTAATTGAATTGGCGATTCAATATAATCCAGCATATGCAGGAATTTCAGTAGAAGATATTAATCAAATTGCAAAAAGTTGTATTAAAGGAGAGCTACTCAAGTAAGTACGATTTCTGCAGCAGCAGGACTTCCAGGCAGTTTTGCGATTCTTGGCTCACTTCAGCAGACTTAGCGCAATATTTTGCCCATATTTTACGAGTGTTGCAAAAAGTTAATTTATTTATATGGCTGGAGTGAACTGAATTTTGATACCAAAAGAAATGAATGACGAAACGAAAAATTTACTCATTTTATTCATCGGAATCATGTTTGGGGTTAATAGTGCAGTAAACACGGTTCATGCTTTTATCCGCGCAAATTGCGAAACAAGTTGCAAAAATTACCTCAACATGCATTTACAAAAGATTCGTTTATCCAATCGTTAAAAAATTGCATCCATTCTTGGAGTTCAAATGTCTAAAAAATGTTTGCCAATGGTGTGTCCAAAGTTGTTCCACTTGTTGGCGCAGTAACTTCTGGTGCATTGACGTATATTACTTTTAATGCCATGGCAGAAAAATTAAGAAAACACTTAGCAAAAAGATGATTTAGCAAATGTTGAAATTTATAAAGAAAAATCAGATTCTCTAGTAATCGATGCTGAATTTATAGAAGAATAATTAAAATCTTATCCTGCTGTCGAATGATGGCGGGATTTTTATTAATGCGAACACAAATTTCCATTCAAAGTGTAGTTTATAATTCTTACAATGGTAGCGTTTAAATGATATGATGGAATACCTGTTGTTAATCGGATTAGAACGTTTTTTAGTTTGAAAAATAGTTCATATAAAATACTATCTAATACTCTAGCAAAAGGTCTTTAAAAATTGTATCATTCCACTAAAAGAAATTTGTAGCCAAACAGTCAAATAAAAAGTGGTTATGAACGTTTTTCAAAATTCAAAATGATAACTGTTTTTCGGAATAAATCCTAAAATGTTTAGAAAATAGTATAAAATAATGATTGATTTTTTTAAAATTTTCTTGACAAGCAAAAGATATGTTAAATACTTGACGAGTTTATTTTTGAAGATTTTTGAAACGCCATTTTTCAAATTTTTCTTTGGAAGAAAACTAGAAGGGAAGAATTATAAATGACACAATTTGATACACCAGAATACTTAGCAAAAAGTGGATGCGTGGTGACGCGCAGCTAACTATATTTCAGTAGCACAAATGTACTTGAAAGATAATCCACTATTACGTCGTCCTGTACAAAAAGAAGACGTTAAATTACATCCAATCGGACACTGGGGAACAATCGCAGGACAAAACTTTATTTACGCACACTTAAACCGTGCTATTAACAAATATGATTTAGATATGTTCTACATTGAAGGTCCTGGACACGGTGGACAAGTAATGGTATCTAACTCTTACTTAGATGGTTCTTATACTGAATTATATCCAAATATTACGCAAGATGAAGCTGGCTTCAAACAATTGTGTAAAAATTTTTCTCATTCAGGAGGAATTGCATCACATGCTGCTCCTGAAACTCCTGGTTCTATTCACGAAGGTGGAGAATTGGGTTACTCATTATCTCACGCAACAGGTGCTATCTTAGATAACCCTAACGTAATTGCTGCTGCAGTTATTGGAGATGGAGAAGCAGAAACAGGCCCATTAGCAGCTGGTTGGTTCTCAAACACATTCATCAACCCTGTAAATGATGGTGCTGTACTTCCAATTCTTTACTTAAACGGTGGTAAAATCCACAGCCAACAATTTTTAGCTCGTCGTACTGATGAAGAATTAACTCAATTCTTTAACGGTTTTAGGATGGGATCCAATTTTCGTTGAAGGAACTGATCCTGAAAAAGTTCACCCATTAATGGCTGAAAAATTAGACGAAGCAATTGAAAAATTCAAGCAATCCAAAAAGAAGCTCGATGCTAAAAAAGCTGAAGAAGCAACAATGCCTCATTGGCCAGTATTAGTAGTACGTACACAAAAGGATGGACTGGTCCAAAAAGAATGGAACAACGAACCAATCGAAGGTGGATTCCGTGCTCACCAAGTTCCAATTCCAGTATCAGGTGAATCAATGGAACACATCAATGCATTATTAGACTGGTTGAAATCATACCGTCCAGAAGAATTATTCGATGAAAATGGAAAATTAGTAGAAGAAATCGCTGCTATTTCACCAAAAGGTGACCGTCGTATGAGCATGAACCCAATCACTAATGCTGGGGTTGTAAAACCAATGGAAATTACTGATTGGACTAAACATGCAGTTGATACTTCAACTCCAGGTGCTATCACAAAAACAAGATATGATTGAATTTGGTAAATTTTGCAGCAGACTTAGTAAAAGCTAACCTAGAAAACTTCCGTATTTTCGGACCAGATGAAACTAAATCTAACCGTCTAAACGAAGTGTTTAAAGCAACAGAACCGTCAATGGGTTGGTCGTCGTGATGAAAGCTATGATGAATGGATTTCACCAGTTGGTCGTGTTATCGATTCACAATTATCAGAACACCAAGCAGAAGGATTCTTAGAAGGATATGTATTAACAGGTCGTCACGGATTCTTCGCTTCATATGAATCATTCTTACGTGTAGTAGATTCAATGATTACTCAACACTTCAAATGGTTACGTAAATCTAAAACTCACGCTCCATGGCGTAAAAACTATCCATCATTAAACTTGATTGCAACATCAACAGTGTTCCAACAAGACCACAATGGATATACTCACCAAGATCCAGGTTTATTAACTCACTTAGCTGAGAAAAACCAGAATTCGTACGTGAATATTTACCAGCAGATACAAACAGCTTGATGGCAGTTATGGCTGAAGCTTTAAGTTCAGAAGATAAAAATTAACGCAATCGTTTCATCTAAACACCCACGTCCTCAATTCTACTCAGTAGAAGAAGCTAAGGAATTAGTAAGCGAAGGATACAAAGTGATTGACTGGGCTTCAACTGTTAAAAGATGGCGAAGAGCCAGATGTGAGTTATTGCTGCTGCAGGTACTGAACCAAACTTAGAAGCATTAGCAGAGTATTTCAATCTTGCATAAACAATTCCCAGAATTGAAAATCCGCTTCATCAACGTTGTAGATATCTTAAAATTACGTTCTCAAAGTTGACCCTCGTGGTTTATCTGATGAAGAATTCGATAAATTATTTACAGCTGACAAACCAGTAGTATTCTGCTTCCACGGATATGAAGGTATGATTCGTGATTTATTCTTCGATCGTAACAATCACAATGTTTCATATCCACGGTTACCGTAATGGAATATTACAACTCCATTCGATATGCGTGTTCTTTCTGAAATGGACCGCTTCCACGTTGCAAAAGATGCTGCAGTTGCTGTATATGGTGACAAAGCTAGCGAATTTGCTGCGAAAATGGATAAAACAGTGGAATTCCACCACAGCTATATCCGTGAACACGGTGAAGATATTCCAGAAGTAGTAAGCTGGAAATGGGAAAAACGTTAATAAATAATAACGATTTTTGATTGAATAGGAGCAGTCGTCTGACGATAGATTTCTATCTGAGGGCGAGCCCTATTTTTGTATAAAGATAGAAATGAACTTGGAAACATAACGATTCGCTATTTTAAAATGGAAAATATACTTCTTTATTATATGTCCGCCGGATAGAACAAATAAAAGAAGAGTTTGCTATAATATTCCACACAAGTAAAGGGAGTAGAAAATAATGAGTAAAATGAAGTTTTTATTAGGTGCGATGGCGTTATCAACTTTTGTAGCAACAAACAATGTTCAAGCTGCTGAAAATGAAGGATCGTTCAAAATGTGTAGTTCAAGAGAACGCTCTTGTTAAAGGGGATGCACATGTACCTGTATCGAAGTGTGGACAACCATTTAGATATAGTACGCCCGTGAATGGAAAGTTGAAAAAGACGGCAGCAAAGTATTGTATCGTGATGGAAAACGTGCGTTAAAAATGGCAAGCAGTTGATAATACTTGGGTATTTATTGGAGATAACTTTAAACCATTAAAAAGGTTGGCAAGTGTTGCCAGTTGTTCAACAAGGTTTAATTAATGTTGTTGAAAGGTGATGATATTCATACAAGTGTGCCAGATAAAGGGTATTTCTACTTTTAATGAACAAGGCTATTTACAAGAAAAATGGGTGTTCGATGATGGACATTGGTACTACATTCCAGAACGTGGTGTTGTTTCAAAGGTTGGGTAGAAGTAAAAAGATAAATGGTATTATTTCGATACATCTGGAAGAATGCAAAACAGGTTGGAAAAATGCTGAATGGAGTTTGGTATTACTTAAATGAGATCTGGTGCAATGGAAACTGGCTGGGTTCAAGTAGATGGAAAAATGGTATTACTTCAACACTTCAGGTAGTATGCAAACAGGTTGGAGTGCAATGGAATGATGCTTGGTATTATGTTTGCACCATCAGGCGAAATGAAGACAGGCTGGGTTGAGTCATCTGGTAAATGGTATTTCTTAAAGAGACAGTGGTAAAATGGCTGTTTCTGAAAAAAACATCAGATGGTTATCAAGTAGATGCAACTGGAGCTTGGTTCGCTAGGAAAGCAGTTGACAGTTTCAAGGATTGTCAGTATACTGATAACAAATTAAATCGAGAGCAATGATCGAAGCGCAGTAGAGACTAGCATCGGAGACAAAGAGAATTGTCGGTAGGTGCAAGACAATCCAAACTAGAATCGAAGTACACTTGAGAGCAAACTGCGACAAACAGCGTCTATCCGCGATAAGGATTTGAGAGGTAGTTTTTAACTACAATATGGGTGGTAACACGGCAAAAGTCGTCCCTAATAGCTTTTGGGCTATTAGGGACTTTTATTAACTGAAAAACTGTGTAAGAAAATTGCAATATTATAAGGAGGATTTGTATAGAATATTATTGATGATTTAATGTGGCGTGGTGCCATTAATCAAATGACAGATGAAGAAGGTTTGCGTCAATTAACGCAAGAAAAAGCGAGTCTCACTATACTGTGGTGTGGACCCTACAGGAGATAGTATGCATATTGGACATTTAATTCCATTTATGATTTTACGTCGTTTCCAGTGGCGGGTCACCGTCCAGTTATCGTTATCGGAGGAGCAACAGGTTCAATTGGAGATCCAGAGTGGACGTACAAGTGAACGTGTTCTGCAAACAAAAGAACAAGTACAACATAATGTAGAAAAATTGACAGCTCAAATGAAACGTTTATTCTTAACAAGTCAAGAAGACCAAGAAGCAGTTCGTTTGAGTGAATAACTATGATTGGACAAAAGAAATTATCATTATTAGACTTCTTGCGTGATTATGGGAAACATTTTAACTTAAATGCAATGTTAGCAAAAGATATTGTTGCAAGTCGTTTAGAAGTAGGGATTTCATTTACAGAGTTTTTCTTACAAATTTTACAATCCATCGACTTTTTACAATTGTTCCGTAAAGAAGATGTTCAACTGCAAATTGGTGGAGCTGACCCAATGGGAAATATTACAGCTGGTTTAGAATTAATTCGTAAAAAGTAGAAGGAGCAGAAGCTCGTGCTTATGGATTAACAATTCCGTTGATGCTGAAATCTGAGTGGAACTAAATTCGGAAAAATCAGCTGGTGGTGCAGTAGTGGTTAGACCCAGAAAAAGACAACTCCATATGAATTCTACCAATTCTGGTTAAACCAAGATGACCGTGATGTGATTAAATATATTAAATACTTTACATTCTTAGAAAAAGAAGAAATTGGAAGCATTAGAAGTTTCTGTACAAGAAGAACCACATAAACGTCAAGCGCAAAAACGTTTAGCAGAAGAAGTGACACGTTTTGTACATGGTGAAGCAGCCTTACAAGATGCCTTGAAAAATTACAAATGCTTTATTCACTGGAGATGTTCAACAATTAAATGCGGATGAAATTGAACAAGGGTTCAAAAATATGCCAACATTTGAAAGTGAAAAAGTAGAACAAAACTTAGCAACATGGTTAGTAGATTTAGGAATTGAGCCAAGCCGTCGTCAATCTCGTGAAGATATTCAAAAATGGTACCATCTCTATTAATGGAGATTACAGAATTTAGAACATGTTTGGACTCCAGAACAATCCTTTGAAGGACGTTTTGTACTAGTTCGTCGTGGAAAGAAAAATATTTCTTAGTTAAATTAAAAATAGTATCTAGTAAAAAGGTTAGAAATCTAGCCTATGTATATTGTCATGAGAAATATGACAAATCAGGAGTTAAAAAGCAGATTATATCAGCTATAAAACGAAAATGTTACAGTTTTTGTTACAATGAAGATACAATTCTGCGAAAATTAACATAGAGGCTTTAGTCCTATGTTATGATGATACCAGTCAAGATTATAAGCACTTTCATACAGTGCCTTTTATATAAATAAAAACCGTTTGGAGGGAATCATTTTGAATAAGAGAGTTATTAACTTTCGTAGTAACAGGAACAGCGTTAGCGTTAGGTACATTAGCACACTTCAGTAAACGCTCAAGATATTGATTCATAAATTAACTCATGCAAATTCTCAAATTCAAAAATTTAAACAATCAAAAAAACAAGCAGTAGCAGGTCAAGTAGAACAATTATCTCAAGATTTAACAAATGTACAATCAAGAATTAATTCAGTTCAAACAGAACAAAGAAACTGCTAAAAAGCAAACTTAGAAGTATTAGAAAAGCAGAAATTTCAAAACTTGGAACATTAATTGCAGAACGTAATGAACGATTAAAGATCGAGCTCGTGCAGTTCAAAGTAAAAGCGGTGCTCGTTCATATGTTGACTCTTACTAAATGCAGACTCTATTACAGATGCTGAGTAAATCGTATTGGAGTAATTGTTGACTTAGTGAGGTGCAAACCGTCAATTAATGCAAGAACAAAGCTCGTGATAAAGAGCAGAGTTCAAACAAAAAGAACAAGCTCAAAAAGATAACTTAAATCAACAAAAAACAAAATGAAGCACAATTACAAAAATTTACAGACTAGGAATTAAGTGCAACATTTTACAGAAGCATAAAGCAACTTTAGCAAATCTTTTCAAATGAAGAATTAGAAGCAATCGCAGCACGTGATGGTTTAGTTCAAGAAAAGAAAGATTAGCAGCTAGAAAAAGCTCGTGCAGATGCTGAAAAAAGCAGCAGCACAAAAAGCAGCAGAAGAGCTAAAGAAGCAATGTTGAAAGCAACAGAAGAAGCAGTTGCAAAAGCAGCAGCAACTCCTGCAGCAACAACTGCATCAACTCAACAACAATTGCAGCTAAAGGTGAAGCAGCTTCTACAACTTCATCTTCAACAGCAGTAGCTACAGCAGCAACAACTCCGGCTCCAGCTCCAGCTAAAGCAGCAGATATCGTAGTAGGTGGCTCATTTGCAGCTCCAAACCCATCATTTGTAGCAGCTTTAAATGGTGGATATTTTCGGACAATGTACTTACTATATGTATAACCGTTTCGCTCAATTAGAGCACCAATTAGAACTACAGCATTAGGAAATGCAGCTGAATGGCCAGCAAACGCTGCAGCAGCAGGTTACGGAGTTTCTTCAACTCCTCGTGCAGGTACAGCAATTGTATTCCAACGTGGTGTAGGTGGAGCAGACCCTGTATATGGTCACGTTGGATTTGTTGAACGTGTAAACGCAGATGGATCGTTATTCATCTCAGAAATGAACGTACAAAGGTGTAAACGTTATTTCAACTCGTACAATTCCAGCAAGCGTTGCAGCTCAAGCAACATATATCAACTTCGGATTATAATATGAATGAAAGGATGGATTCCGTTAGGAATTCATTCTTTTTATCTTTATGGAGGGGATGGTAGTGTATCTGTGAAGTGTCAGTAGTGGACTTGAGGGCGAGTGGAATTTTTAAAAATCGTAAAAGATTTTTTATAAAAATGTTGATTTTTTATAAAAAAGTTAAGATAAGTTCATCGCTTTTATTTAGTAAGTATTTGCTAAATAATCGACTCTCTAGACTAACGTTAACTTTCGCCGTGATTGACACCGAAGGCTAGCGTTTTATCGTTTTTGGTGGGAAATGAGTTACAATAGGTAAAGTAATGAAGGAAGTGAAAGGAAGTGAATCGATGGATACAGCTCTTTTAAAAGAAAAATTCAAAAGAAAAGTAAGGAACTTGGTATCGATAAAATTGGATTTGCTTCTGCAGCACCATTTGATCATTTAGCTCAAGGAATGCAAGAATCTAAAGAGTTAGGACATACAACAGGATTTGAACATCCGATTTTTAGAGAGAATTTACCCAGAGAAGATTTTTGATTCTCCTAAGACGATTATTTCAATTGCCCTTGCATATCCCTACTTTTTACCAAGTCAGAAACCTGAACGTGTAAAAGGGGAGCGTCGTGGAGCTTTTGCGAGAGCTTCTTGGGGAGAAGATTACCATTTTATTTTATCCTAGAAGAATGGAAGCTTTAATTGAATATATTAAAAGTGAAGTGAATCAAGAAGATCTTTTGCGTTTAAACCAATGGTGGATACAGGAGAACTAATCGATGTTCGTGTTGCTGAACGTGCGGGGATAGGTTTTGTAGGAAAAATGGTTTATTAGTGACAAAGAATTTGGTTCCTATGTTTATTTGGGCGAATTAATTACGAATATTGAATTTCAGTCGATGCTCCCGTTGATTATGGGTGTGGAGATTGTACACGTTGCGTAGATTTTTTTGTCCGACGAATGCCTTATTAGGAAATGGTAAAAATGAATGCCCAACGTTGTTTATCGTATCAAACACAAACGAAAGGCTTTATGCCGAAGGAATATCGTAAAAATGGGGCATGTTATTTATGGTTGCGATATTTGCCAGCAAGTTTGTCCGTATAATAAAAGGAAAAGATTTTCATTTACATCCTGAAATGGAACCGTCTGTGGAAGAAACACATCCATTGTTAAAACCATTAGTGACGATTTCGAATAAGGAGTTTAAAGAACGGTTTGGAAAGATGGCTGGTTCATGGCGAGGAAAGAAGCCGCTACAGAGAAATGCTATTATTGCGCTAGCAAATTACCGTGATAAAACAGCTGTTCCTCTATTATTGAAAGTAATGAAGGAAGATATGCGACCTGTTATAAGGAACTGCAGCTTGGGCTGTGAGTGAGATTATTACTGAATCGAATGAAGAAATGATTCATTATTTTACAGAAATGTTAGAGAAAAGCTCGAAAAAGTTGAAGCAACAACGAAAGAAGAAACAGACTTAGTTGTTGAATTAGAAGAAGCGCTTCAAACATTACACGAAAAATTACCAAAAAAATCCTGAGGAGGGATCTTATGACGATTAATCATATTGTATTATTTGAACCACAAATTCCAGCAAATACGGGAAATATTGCACGTACTTGTGCTGCAACGAATTCACCGCTACATTTAGTGGGGCAATTAGGATTTTCAACAGATGATAAGCATTTTAAAACGTGCGGGTCTAGATTATTGGAATGATGTGGATATTACGTATCATGATTCGCTAGAAGCATTTATGGAGTATTTGAGGCAATCGTCCCTATTTATTTAATTACAAAATTTGCGAATCATACTTATGATGAAGTCGATTTGGCAAAAGGATGAAGAACAATTTTTCATTTTTGGAAAAGAAACAACAGGATTACCAGAAGAATTTATGCGTGAACATGAAGAGAGTTGTTTAAGATTACCGATGAATGATACTCATGTTCGTTCCCTTAAACTTATCGAATAGCAGCAATTGTTGTTTATGAAGCATTAAGACAGCAACAGTTTAAAGGTTTAGAATTAGTTCATACCTATGAACATGATAAATTGAAATAAGGAGACAGGCAGATGAAGAACATTCCTTTGTATTTATGGAATACGATTATTTATGCATTATGTACTCTTTCATTCGCATTATTAGCAGTGGTGGATAATAAATGGTATGCATTAGTCGCTGCTTTATTTTGAATTTCTAGTGCTTTTAATGCGTATTGATATGTTAAAGATAAACAGAAAAAAGAAGAGAAGTAATGGAGGTGTGAGAATGAAAGATTTAGTTTATGCAATAATCATGTTTATAATAGCATGTGCCTTTGTTATATTAACGATTGTACATAATAAATTATTTTGCTATTTTAGTGATTTTTCTATTTATATCGTACTGGCGTTTATGCTTATAGATACTATCAATATCGTAAATATAGCAAGCGTTTATAAGACAGTAATTATTTTTAAAGAGATAGACGGGAACAATCGTTTATCTCTTTTTGTTGCTTGACAGTGTGAGGGAATTGTATCAGAATAAAGTCATTAACGATTGTGAAGGAGGCTACCAATGATGGAAAAAGATTGGTGGAAAGGCAAAAGTAGCTTATCAAATTTATCCAAAAAGTTTTTAATGATAGTAATGGAGATGGAATTGGCGATTTAAAAAGGAATTACCGAAAAGCTCGATTACTTACAAAGTTTGGGAATTGATATTTTATGGTTGTCTCCTGTATATAAGAGTCCGTTTGTCGACCAAGGATATGATATTGCAGATTATTATGCGATCGATCCCCAGTTTGGAACAATGGAAGATATGGAAGAACTAATTGCTGAAGCACGTGGTATTTCAATTATTATGGATTTAGTAGTGAACCACTGCTCTGATAAACATGAATGGTTTCAAAAAGCATTAGCGATCCAGATGGCCCTTATGCAGATTATTTCTATTTTTTATTGAAAGTGAAAAAGAACCAAATAACTGGGAAACTTATTTCGAGGCAGTGTGTGGGATAAAGTTCCTGGAACAAATAAATATTATTTACACTCATTCCATAAAGGGCAACCCGATTTAAATTGGCAAAATCCTGTCGTGCGAGAAGAAATTTATACAATGATTAATTGGTGGTTAGAAAAAGGAATCGGAGGATTCCGTATTGATGCCATTATTAATATTAAAAAGATTTAGAGTGGCGTTCATTACCATCTGAACAAGAAAATGGGCTTGTTCCTGTTCGTTATTCATTAGCAAAATGCGCAGCCAATTGAACCATTTTTACAAGAAATGAAGGAAAAACATTTGCGCGCTATAATGCTTTTACAGTAGGAGAAGTCTTTAATGAAACGGATGAAGAATTACATTTCTTTATTGGCGAAGAGGGAGTATTCTCTTCTATTTTTGATTTCAAAACAAACGATTTTTAGGACAAAAAGGAAATGGCTGGTATAGTCATGAATTACCAACAGCAGAAGAATTAAAAGATAGTATTTTCAAAGCGCATCGTCGTGCAGATTCTATTGGTGTATTATCAACTATTATTGAAAACCATGATGAGCCACGTGGAGTTTCTCATTATATTCCTGAAGGCGAAGTGACAGAAATTAGTAAAAAGCTCTTGCTACAGTGCAAATGCTTCGTAAAGGAATTCCTTTTTATTTATCAAGGGCAAGAGATTGGGATGGAAAAATCAAATTTTCGAATCGATTGATGAGTTTGATGATATTAATACATTAAATGAATATCATGTTGCTAAAGAGGCAGGGCTAACGGATGAAGAAGCGTTGAAGGCTATTTCAAAAATATAGTCGTGATAATGCTCGTACGCCAATGCAATGGAATGGTGAAGAGAAGTTAGGATTTACAACTGGAAAAGCTTGGCTTGTTTCAAAACAGCCGCAAAGAGAGAGTTAATGTAGAGGAACAGGAAGAGAATCCACAATCTATCTTGAACTATTATAGAGCGCTAACTGCTTTGTATCGTGATGAAGTTTATGGATCAACCATTCGTGAAGGGGAATTTGTTCCTGTTTTAGAAGAAGTGAAAAACATAATTGCTTATGAGCGATGTGGGGAAAAACGTGTGCTGGTATTAGTTAATTATCAATCAGAACCTCAAACAGTAACTTTACCAACGCCTGTAAGAAAAGTATTGCTAGCCAATATTCCAGCACAAATGAATGGACAAGGAGACCAACTCTCTCTTGCTGGCTATCAAGCGCTTGTCTGTGAATTAGAAGGTTAAATAGAGTGAAGAAAACGTTCTTTTTGAAAGGACGTTTTTTTTGTAAATCATAGATCCTTAAGAATGATTAAATAAGAAAAATCTATATGAAAAACGGAAACAACAGGTGTATAATGAGCGTAATAAAAATAAAGAAACTTGTTGACAAAAAGAATGCTGGGTATATAGTTAGCTAAAAGAGTAACTAACCTATTCTTTTTGAAAAAGAGTTTTGAGGAGGAATGTATCATGGATACACAAAAAGTTGAACAATATGCAGGAGTTGTAAGAAAAAGTTTCTACGGGGTTAAAAAGTGTGGAATATTATTGGAATTGTTGGGAATGTTTTGGGTCTTATAGGAATGGCAATATTGTTAATACCACAAGTTCAAGAACAATTAGCAAACAGTAAAAATCCATATCTCACAAAAAGAAAATATTGATTTGGAATAGCAGTTCTTGTAGTGTTTTTATTAATATGTATTTTTCAACAATTTTATACCACAAAATTGGAAAAAGTGCTAAAAGCTCAAGTATTACCTGATAAAAATTTATTACATTATGCGATTGGGGTTTTTGCGTTTTCAATTGTGATGCAAGTTGTGAATCAATTGATGAGTGGATTAGGATTTGATATTACTGCATATATTTTCCCTGCGATTGTTGCTGGATTACTAGCATGGGTATATGTGACTTATCAAAATGGGAACAAGAGTAGCAAAACAATAAAAATGGTGTGAATTTTTAGAAGTTTGAAAAAATAACCGTTAGGAGGAATGAAACATGGATACACAAAAAGTTGAAAAATATGCAGTGTAGTTAGTAAAATTGCTACCGGCTTAAAAGTGTGGAATATTATTGGAATTTTTGGAAATCTCTTTGTATTAATTGGAGTAGCGTCTACATTTTGTTCCAAGTGTGCAAGAAGAATTAGCAAAAAAGGGAATCGAACATAGTTTTGAAACGGCTGGAATTGGGAGTAGCAGTTTTCCTATTATTCTTCCTATTATGTATTTTTGCAACAATTTTTATATCATAAAATTGGAAAGAGTGCTAAAAACTCAAGTATTACCAGATAAGAATTTATTCTTTTTATGCAATCGGAATTCACGTCTTTTCGATTTTTAATGCAAATTGCTAGTAATATTTTCAATCATCAAAGAGTTTAGTCTAGCTACTTTTTGTTGTTCCAGCGATTATTGCTGGGGTACTTGCATGGTTATATGTGACTTATCAAAAATGGGCACAAGAAGTAGTGAAACGTTAAGGAGAGTTATCAATGAGTAAAACATTAAAATGGAGCATGATTAGCGTAATGGTATTAGGAGCCGTTATTGTGATCGTATTAGGATTTTTGAAATTACACCTCCGGAAAAAGAAAGAAGAACACCATTATACAATTATGGAGTTAACGGAACAGGAGCCTTTAGTATTAGATGGAAATATTGAAACGGCTAAAGAGCAAAAGCTATCATGTGATCCTCAAAAAGGGCAAGTCGCTCAAGTAAAAGTAACAGATGGTCAAGAAGTAGAAGCAGGCGATGTGCTATTTGAATATGATAATGAAACGCTTAGTGACGAAGTTGCCGATTTAAATCGACAAGTGAGTCGTCTAGTTGCTGAACGTGATCGTCTATATCAAGAATTAGAAACACAAAAGAATCGTAAAGCTCAAGCAAAAACAAGAGTTAGAAAAAGAAGTTCCTACTCAAAAATCAGCAAGGTACTGCTAATCAAACAGCTCATGTAGGAACTATGGATACGACAGCCTTTGACCAAGCCATCGAGGGAACTCAAAAAGCAATTCGTGATATGAACAATAATATTGAAGATGTAAACACAAAATCGAACGTCTTTCTAAAAACAAGTTCAAGTGTAACGGCAGATATTGCAGGAACTATTAGTATTAATCCAGAAGGAAAAACAAATGTACAATTAGCCTTCATTAAAATTACAAGTAAAGATAGCGAAGCGAAAACAACTGTTTCTGAATATGATTATGAATCAGTTGAAAAAGGGAGCTTCTGTAACAATCTATGTGAAAGCTCAAGATAGAGAGATTAAAGGAACGATTTCATTTGTTTCTACTCGATCCGTCAGGAAGTGGTGCTAATCCAGTACCATCTTTGCCAACTTCTCCAAGTGCAGCTTCTAGTGGTGGAGGTCATAGTGTTGCTCGTTATGATGTAATTGTAAAACCAGAAATTTCTCTTCCAAATGGATTTACTGTTCAAGTAAAAATCCCTCAAAAAGGATTAGTATTAACAGAACAAGCGATTCAAAAAGATGGAGAACAAGAATATGTTTATTTATATGATAATGGGGTAGCTAAACGTAAAAAAATATTAAACGTGTGAAAAAGGATTCCAATGGATTGTTCAAGAAGGATTAAGTATTGGAGATAAAGTGATTGCAAATCCAGATTCAGACATTACAGATGGAGCAGCGGTGTCTTCTACACAATTGGAAGAGTCGGTGAAGTCCCATGATTAAACTAGAACATATTCATAAATATTATAAAGTTGGAGATGAGCAGTTACATGTATTAAATGATGTAACGGTTCGTATTACTCAAGGAGAATTTGTTGGAATAATGGGACCTTCTGGTTCTGGGAAATCTACCCTCATTAATATATTAGGATTCCTAGATTCTAAATATGAAGGAAAATATTCTTTTAATGATGAGTCTGTTTCCAATTTGAGTGATAACCAAATTTCCAAAGTACGCAATTCTACTGTTGGCTTTGTTTTTCAAGATTTTAACTTAATTGAACAAGCAACAGTCGAAGAAAAATGTTCGTCTACCTTTATTATATCGTGGATTAACACCTCGCCAAACTCATTCAAAAAGTAAAACAAGCGCTTGAAAAGTAGGTCTAGGGAGATAAATTAGAAAAATATCCTCGTCATCTTTCAGGTGGTCAAAAAAACAAAGAGTGGCAATTGCTCGAGCATTAGTGAATAGTCCAAAATTCATTATTGCTGATGAACCAACAGGAGCATTAGATAGTAAAACTTCTGCCAGTATTATGGATATTTTTATATCGTTTAAATCGTGAGGATGGTGTAACGATTGTAATGGTGACGCACGATCCGAAACATTAACGAAGTATTGTTCTCGTGTGATTCATGTAATTGATGGTGTGATTCATGAACAAAAGGAGGGGATTCCATATGAAATTTAGTGTATTATTAGGATCCGCTCTGCATTCTTTAAAAAGGAAATGCTCGTCGTACAATTTTTAACGATGTTAGGAATTATTATCGGAATTGCAGCTGTTATTACGATTATGAGTCTTGGGAAAGGATTCCAAAAATGGCTGTTTCAGGATTAGCTGGTGAAGATAATGGGAAGGTCACTGTACAATTTTTTCTATCAACCTGATAATCCACAATCTGTTCGAAAAAGTAGAAAAGCTTTTTTCAAAACAAGACCGTATTGGTGTAGAAAGTATTGAAGGAGTTTCGGGAACAGAAATTCCTGAAACAAAGGAACAAAATTATATTTTTCGGAGTTTTCGATTCCAACAAAGAAATCGACAGAACATGTTGTACTGGGGTTAGAAAAATCTGCAACAAAAAGAATCTTTTGACGGTTGGAGAAAAACATTTCCCAAGTAGATATTGATGCGAATAAAAAGTAGCGATTATTGATGAAGAGTTAGCAAAATTGTTATTTTCTAGTCCGAAACAAGCGCTAGGACATGGAGTAACGATTGATGGAGAAGTGTATTATATTAAAGGGGTTAAACCAACGAGTAAAGTAGATGCTTTGCAAGCTATTTTTTCTGGTGCAGATCCTTATAAAGCCGTACATATTCCTTCTACCACTCATCAACATTATCATAAAAAAGAAGAAAATGTGAATGGACTAAAAGTGTTTGTTAAACCAGGCTATGTCGCAAAAAGATGTCGCTAAAAATAGAAACTCATTTTAAATGAAGTAGGTTCAAAACATACTTCAGGAAATATACTTTTTATTGACGTAGCAGCTCAAATGGATATTATTGGAAAAGTGTTAGATGGATTAACTTATTTTTGTATCAGCAGTAGCCGGAATTTCTTTATTCATTGCAGGTGTAGGGGTAATGAATATGATGTATATTTCAGTATCTGAACGTACAAAAGAAATAGGGATTCGTCGTGCAATGGGAGCTACTAAAGGTTCAATTCAACTACAATTTTTTTATTAGAAGGAATTATGATTACTTCTATTGGTGGAATTATCGGATATGTAACAGGGGTGTTGCTTTGCGATGCTGATTTCGAATTTTTTACCATTTAAAAATTTATACCGACTGGACAGCAGTAGCTTTAACAGTTGGAGTATCTGTCTTTATCGGAATTGTATTTAGCGTATTTCCTGCTAAGTCTGCTGCAAATAAAGATGTCATTGAAATATTACGTTAAAAGGTTGGAGAAACTCCAGCCTTTTTTTCTTTGAAAATGATTGAAAGTAGAAAGAGAAACTTGTACTATAGATATGGCAATAAAACGAAGAAAGAGGTGAGCGCATGAAGATTTCAGAAGAGATTTTATATTTGAATTAAAATTTTTATCTATCCATCCTCAAACTCACAATATTCAAACAGATGTTTTTACAAGTTTCTCATCAAGAACAAGCTTATCAAGAAATAATCGACTTATTATCTGTAGCACAATTGGAAGAATGTCTGAGGCAATGAAGAACTTATTAGAAAAAGGAGAAGAGTATTCTTCAGAATTTGAACAATCCAGATTAGCTGTATTATTAGAAAAAGTGGAAGATGAGTATGTTATGACATGGGTTGTTGCTCCAGAAAATATTTTAACAACGGCTTCTCAGTGATTGGAATTGACTTGGCTCAATTGGATGAAGAAGAAGTCTTTCTTTATCAAGAAGAAGAGGAGAAGGAACAAACGAAAACGGTTGAAGTGGAATTGAGTTTAACTGCTGAAGAAATGCGACAAATCTATGAACAATTACAAGAAGATTTGAAACGAGTAAAAAGAATTTATGTTATAATAAGGATAGTTGAATCATATTGGAGGGTATGCGTGTGAACATGAAAGAGATGGTCGGCAAACAGGCCGCAACTTATATTGAATCAGGTATGACAGTAGGTCTAGGAACAGGTTCTACAGCTTATTATTTTTGTAGAAGAAATTGGTAGACGTGTGAAAGAAGAAGGTTTAGACATTATTGGTGTAACAACTTCAAAAACGTACAAAAGAACAAGCTGAAAAGTTAGGAATTCCATTGAAGAGTGTAGACGAAGTAGAGTTCATTGATGTAACAGTTGATGGAGCAGATGAAATTGCTCCTGATTTTTTCAGGAATTAAAGGAGGCGGTGGAGCCTTACTATTTGAAAAATTGTTGCAGAACAATCAAAACGTATTATTTGGATTGTCGATGAATCTAAAATGGTAGATTATTTAGGACGCTTCCCACTTCCGGTAGAAGTGATTCCGTATGGTTCAGAACAATTATTCAAAAAAATTCGAAGCGAAAAGGCTATCGTCCAAAATTCGAGTATTAGAAAACGGAGAACGTTATTTAACAGATAGTCAAAATTATATTATTGACTTAGACGTATTCCCAATTAAAGATCCTGTGACATTTGGAGCAGAATTAAAAAGCTCTAACAGGAGTAGTGGAACAAGGATTATTTACAAATATGACAGAAACAGTTTTTAATTGGAACACCGGATGGTGTCAAAGTGCAAACTTTAGGATAATAGAGAGAATAGGCCTGGGATTTGTCCCAGGCTTTTTGTGTTTATTTAAAGGAGGGTGAATATATAAGTGTTGGTAAGGTAAGAGGAAAAACCATTTTTATGTTCAGTATCATTCACAAACAATCAATATAGTTGATTTATATAGATTTAAAGCAGATATAACTAAAAAGAATAACAAACTATATTTATTTAGTATAAGAGAAAAGTCGTTTTTCGTTGATATTTCAAGGTTTCTTTTGTATCATTTCGATATAACTTAATTAAAAATGATTTGAAAAAGAATGAAAGCAATGCTTTTCTATTGAAAGTATGATTCTTTTTTTCATCATGACAGGGGAATTCAATATGGCTGAAGTAGAAAGCTTTTACATTAGATCACAATAAGGTGATTGCACCTTACGTGAGATTAATTTCAAACGAATACGGGAAAAAGGAGATGTCATTTCGAATTTTTGATATTCGCTTTTTACAACCAAATAAAACAAGAAATGCCGACCGGAGTGATTCATACATTTGAACACTTGTTGGCAGATTTACTCCGTGATCGTATCGATGGGATTATCGATATTTCACCATTTGGTTGTCGTGACAGGATTCCACTTAATTTTTATGGGAAGAACGTTCCGCAGAAGATATTGCTCGTGCATTAAAATCAACGTTAGAACAAATTGTTGAAAAGATTCAATTTGAGGATATTCAAGGTATTTCTGCTGTTCAATGCGGGAATTACCGTGATCACTCTTTATTTCGGAGCAAAAGAATATGCAAAACAAGTATTAGAACAAGGAATTAGTATCGATCCATTTTGAACGTAAAGTGATTTAATATCATTTATTCAATAATTAGTAAATATCTAAACGGAGAGATTTCCTTATGAACTTAAAAACTATTACAAAATCTTTATTTGCACTTTCGGCAGTTGTAGCATTAGCTGCTTGCAGCAATCAAACTACATCAAACTCAACAACTTCAAATTCAAAAATCAGAATTAAAAACAGTAAAAGTTGCTTCTGTTGGTTCTGATGCGGAAATTTGGAGACATATTGCTGAAACAGATCAAGCGAAAAAGCAGGATTAAAAATTGAAGTCGAAGAATTAAATGGTGGTGTGCCATTAAACCAAGCAGTTGCGGAAGGTTCTGTAGATGCGAACGCCTTCCAATCCATTGGATATTTACAAGGCTTTTAACGAATCAAATAGCTCTAAACTAACACCGATTGGAACAACTTATATCGAACCTATGGGACTTTATTCTAAAAAAGTAAAATCATTAAATGACCTACCAAATGGTGCTAAAATTGCAATTCCAGATAATCCTTACAATACAACACGTGCGCTTCGTTTATTAGAAACTGCTGGATTAATTAAACTATCAGCAGATTTCAAAGAAGGTACAGGTACTCCAAGTGATATCGTAGAAAAATAAGAAAAACTTTGAATTTTATTAATTGATGATACTACAAGTGTTCGTGTGCTAGATGATGTAGATTTAATTGCTATCGGAAATACTATTGCCCTTGAAGGTGGATTAAATGTATTGAAAGATGCTTTATTCTATGAAAAAAAGCAGATGAATCTACTATTACAAGTATTAATGTGATTGTTGTGAAGAGTGGAAATGAATCTAATGATGATTATAAGAAATTAGTAGATTTATATCATGATGCAGATGTTCAAAAATTCATTTTCAGATAAATTCAAGGAACAAAAAGTAGAAGTGAAGAAACCTATTTCTGAAGTGTGGGGTAAATAATCGATGAAAATAGCGATTGTTGCTGCAATGAAAGAAGAGCTTCATCCATTTGAAGAACACTACGTACCAAGAAAAAGAAGTTTTCTCAAAAGGTCCGATTCGAATTCTTGAAGTTCATGAGAATCTCTATCTTGTTCAATCCGGTATTGGAAAAGCGAATGCTGCCGCTACAGCAGCTTGGCTTTGCGATAAAGTTCAACCTGATTTGATTATTAATACTGGAACAACGGGTAGTTTTAATGAAAGACTTTCGCACTAGCAGATGTTATTGTTTCAACGAAAATTTGGATATAGTGATGTGGATGCGACAGGTTTTCGATTATGCATGGGGGCAAGTTCCTCAAATGCCAGAATTTTATCCCGTAGATAGTGAATTGAAGGAAAGAGTTGTTCGCATTTTACAGGCGCGTATTACAGAATTTGGGATTCATAGTGGTTTTTTATTGCAACAAGTGATTCTTTTTATGAGCTCGATTGAAACGGTACAAAATATTCGTGAACTTTTACCGGATATTGTAGCAAGTGATATGGAATCAACGCCATTAGCGCAAGTTGCTCATTTCTATGACATTCCTGTATTGAATATTCGTGGGGTAAGTGATCATGTTGGGGAGAAGCTCCAGATACATTTGAAGCAACTCTTGAACTAGCTTCAAAACATGCATTTGAGGCAGTTTGTACTCTTGTAGAAGAGTTGCAGTAAGATTATGAATATAAAGTAAAAAGGCTGGGGATGAATCAGCCTTTTGTATTAAGCTAAATATTTTTCTAATCGAGCGACTACTTCTGTTAAGTTTTCCATTGAAGCAGCGTAGCTGAAACGAACGTAGCCTTCTCCACCAGGTCCAAATGAAACCCCAGGGATTAATGCTACTTTAGCATTTTGTGCAAGGTCACGAACGAATGCCCATGAATCTGTTCCGCATTTTTGCAGGAATTTTTAGCAAATAGATAGAAAAGCTCCATCAGGACTTGCTACTCGAATCCTAAGCGACGTAATTCTTTTGCAAGATAGTCACGACGTTGTTGGTATTCTACTTTCATAATATCGCAGTCACCTTGTCCGTGTAACATTGCAGCTAAAGCACCGTATTGGCTTGAGCTACTTGGAGAAGTAACCATATATTGGTGAGTTTTAACAACTTCATTTAATAAATGGAACAGGTCCAAGAATGTACCCAATTCTCCATCCAGTCATTGCGTGAGATTTAGATAAACCTGTAATCACGATTGTTTGATCTGGTAAGAATGAAGCTAATGAAGTGTGAGTTCCGCTATATGTTAATTCTGCGTAAACTTCATCACATAATGCCCATAATCCATATTCTTTTAAAACAACGCTTAAAGCTTCTAATTGTTCTTTAGAATAAGTTACCCCTGTTGGGTTACTTGGATATACTAATACAACTGCTTTAAAAGTTTTTTCTGGATGAGCTTCGATAGTAGCACGTAATTTTTCTGGAGTTAAAATAAATCCCATCTTCACTAGTATCGACTGTAATAAAGTTCCCTTGATTCACCAATGTAATTGGCATATATAATGGGAAAACTGGAGTAGGAACAATAACTGTATCTCCAGGATTTAAAATAGCTTGAAGCTAGCATTAATCGCTTCAGTTGCTCCGATAGTTGTGATGACTTGTTCTGCTGTATAATTTAAATTGAATTTTTTTATTGTAGTATGCTGCAGTTGCTTGACGCAATTCAGGAATCCCAGCATTTGGAGTATAGTGGGAATGATTATCACGAATGGCTTGAATAGCAGCTTCTTTAATATGTTCTGGTGTGTTGAAATTTGGTTCACCTAGTGTTAATTTGATGATTCCAGGAATTTGAGAAACTTCTGCATCAAATTGACGAATATCTGAAACGGCAATTTTTTCAACGACTTGATTGAATGGATGTTCTAACATTTGATTAACCCCTGTGTTATAGATAGATAAATTGTAACTTTTTTATCAAACATTAGCAATATAGAAACGAAAAAGTCGAAGGAATCTCTTTTCAGTAGATTGAAATAATTTAAAGAAACTTTTGTGAAGAATGTGTTATGATATTTTTAATCATTTGATAGTTTAAAGTAATTATCTATTTTAATGGAAGAATCATAATAGAATAAAGGGAAATTCTAATTGAATAAAAACGAGGCAAAAGAATTACTAGTAGTATTCAACCGAATATAAAGAAATTAGAAGAAGAGACTTTACCAATTTTAGAGGAAAATAAAATCTGTTATTAAAAATAAACAGGAAAATATTTTTGAAGAATGGAAAGTCAAATTACCATTTGGGTTTGATTGGATTTGTTAGAAAGATATAATGGATTAATAAGAAAAACAGTGTAAAAAGAAAAATTTTGTCCTTCTATTTTTCCACGAAAAAGGATCGATCGTTAGGAAATTTATTTGTATCTTTTGAATCTTCATTAAATGAGATGAAAGAGGTACAAAAAGTGATAATTTACATAAATTAAAAGTATTAGAAGAAAAATTATCCTTCATAGTTGAGCAGGATGCTATGTTTTGTTCATGCTGTTTAAAAATAAAGATATAAAACGAAATTATCTGAAGCTAAAATATTTAGTAGACACGAATAAAAGTTTGTTAGATGATTTTTATTTAAAATGGATATTTAGACAAAGAAAGTAGTAGTTTAACGAATCCATGGCAAGATTTGGTGATTGACTCAAAAGCGAATATTTTCATTTTTGAAGAGGATATAAAAATCATGAGTGTTGAATCTGATGTGTTAAAAAGAATTTCATCAAAAATCTAAAAGAAAAACAAGAAATATTGGAATTCGATAGTAAAACGATATGTAGAAAAAGCAAATTATAAAAGATTGGAAGCCTTGTTTAATCAACAGTTTGAAAAAGATTTATCGATACTTTCACTTTTTCGACTATTGAAGATTATTATCAAAAAGAACAAAAAGTTATTCCGCAAGGGATTCTAAAATAGCTATAAATCAGTATTTACAATGATACAATCTGAGAAATACTAAAAAGAAAAGTATGTACTTTTAACTGAAGAGGAGTACGTGTTTCTATCAGCGAGTGATTAAATGATATAGCAGATAAAGTAAAACAGTCCACTCGTCCAAAAATTCGTGTTAGTAATTTGAGTTTTGAACAACTGTAAATTAATCTAAGAATTATTTGTTTATAAAAATTATTCGAACAAAGAGAAGAAGCTGAAGAAAAACTTTGAGCAATTGACTAAAGTGGTTTGAAAGAATATAATAAATTAATGATTTTTAGCAGAAAAATCGTTATATTGCAGATACTTTGTTGGATGAAAAAGGTTTTTCGATATGGAGTCAGTTGGAAAATTGGTTATATCAGGAAATTTTAGAAATTGATCAAAATTTTAACAAATTATCAATACTTACGACTCTTAAATATGATGAAATACTTTTGATGCAGCAGAACGGGAGTTTAAAGAAAAAGCAGCCACGTATTATGCTCTGTTAGAAAAATTACTGGAAAAAGGATTAGATAATAGTACTTCGGATTTACGCAAAATTTATTATTGAAAAGAGTGAATCAAGTTCAAATTAATGAAAATCAATTAAAAAGTAACAATGCGTCCGTATCAAGAATTTGGAGCGAAATTTTTACTTTATCATATCCTTTTAGGAGACGAAATGGGGCTAGGTAAAAACGATTCAGCGTTAGCAATGCGAATCATTTATTCCAAGAACATCAAAGAAAAATGTATGATTTTTATTACCTAGTGTATTAGAAAATTGGAATAAGGAAAATTCTTAAGTGGACAGAATTACCAGTATATCGATTTCTAGCTTCAAACAAAAATAAAAAGGAAGATTTTTATAAAGTGGAATCAAGAAGGTGGAATCATATTAGCAAACTATGAACAAGCTAGTTACTTTGTTCAAGAAATAGAGGATTACAAATTGATTTATTAATTTCTAGATGAAGCTCACTATGTTAAAAAATGCTAATACTATAAGAGCACGAAATTCGATTGCACTTGCACAAAGAGCTAATTATAAATTATTTATGACGGGAACTCCGTTGGAAAAATAATGTAAGAGAGATGCAACATTTAGTGAGTATTTTAAATCCTGATTTACCAGAAAGTGTGTTTAGAGAACGACCAGATGAAGATAGTTTTTAAAAAGGATCAGCCAATGTCTATTTGAGAAGAAAAAGGGAAGAAGTGTTGGCTGAATTACCTGAAATGGAAGTTGTTAATCTATGGTCAGAATTTTCGGATAAGCAAATTGAATTATATGAATCAGAGCCTTTAGCGAAAAAAATGTGTATGAGTTAAGACGTATGGCGTTCTTAGGAGAAGACTCTGAAAAATTAAACAAATTATAGATATTTGTAAAGAGGCACGAGAGAATGGTAGTGAAAGTACTCAGTATTTTTCATTTTTAAAACAGATGTTCTATATAGATTACGAGAACTTGTACCAAATACTGCTAGTGACATACTATCTGGAGATCTTAGCCCTGCTAGAAGACAAAGAAAGTAATCGAGTGAATTTTCTCAAGATAGTAATCAAACGGTATTGTTAGCTCAAATTGAAGCTGGTGGAGTGGGGTTAAATATTCAAAGTGCGAATATTGTTATTTTATGTGAACCTCAATGGAAGCCTTCTACGGAACAACAAGCGATTAGCAGGAAGTGTATCGAATGGGGCAAACGAGAGATGTTTTTTAGTGTATAGACTTTTAACGAAAGATAGTGATGAACCGATTATGGTATTAATACATAAAAAGAAGTAGAATTTGATAAGTATGCAAAAGACTCTTTAGTGGCTGGAGGCGTTTGTTGCTTCAGAGAAAATGACAGAAAAAGAAGTACAAAGTAAAAATTATTGAAATTGAGGAGAAATCGTATTTCTGAAAGAAAGAAAAAGAATATTGCGTAAGATTGATTTTGAAAAGGAAACAGCCAGCATGACAAAGTGCTGGCTGTTTTTATATTGAATTTATTTTAAATAGAAATGGCTTCTTTTTACGGTAGAAGACCCTTCTACTAGCACAAGTTCAAAAAGTATTGTATAATATCACTGAAATATAGGTAAGCAGTCAAGTGCGAGCCACCCTTTTATCAATAAGGGGTGGAGTGTGCACTTTTTTGTGCAATGAAGCCAAGAAAGGATATCAGTATGCAAACAGAATTTGATACGATTGCTGCGATTTCGACAGCACCTGGTGAAGGGCTATTGGGATTGTCAGAATTAGTGAGGATTTGGCGATTTCAATCGCAAGTTCGATTTATCAATGTGACGAAACAATTAGAAGAACAAAAGACTCATACGATTCATTATGGGCATATTGTCGACCCAAAAATCTGGAGAAGTCTATGATGAAGTAATGGTAAGTGTTTTAAGAGCTCCAAAAACATTTACACGAGAAGATATTGTAGAAATTAATTGCCATGGAGGGATTGTTGCGATTAATCGTGTGTTGCAATTAGTGCTACGGATGGGAGCAAGATTAGCGGAGCCTGGAGAATTTACGAAACGTGCCTTTTTAAATGGACGTATTGATTTGTCTCAAGCAGAAGCAGTGATGGATTTAATTCGTGCAAAAACGGATAAAATCAATGCAATTAGCGATGCGTCAATTAGATGGTCAATTATCACATTTAATTCAAAATTTACGTCAAGAAATTTTAAATACATTAGCGCAAGTAGAAGTAAATATAGATTATCCAGAATATGATGATGTAGAAGAAATGACTTTGCAATTATTACGAGAAAAAGACGCAACAAGTATTGCGAGGAATTCGTAGCTTTATTAAACACAGCTAGTCAAGGGAAGATTTTTGAGAGATGGTTTTAAAAACGGCTATCGTGGGTCGTCCGAATGTTGGGAAATCTAGTTTATTAAATGTGCTATTAAGAGAAGAAAAAGGCAATTGTAACTGACATTGCAGGGACAACAAGAGATACAATCGAAGAATATGTCAATGTCCGTGGAGTGCCTTTACAATTAATCGATACAGCAGGAATTCGTGAACGGATGATATCGTAGATCGGGGTAGAACGTAGTCGTAAAGCATTAAAAGAAGCAGATTTTTGTATTGTTATTATTAAATCAAAGCGAAACATTACAAGAGGAAGATATTCGTTTATTAGAAACTACAAAGGAATGAAGCGAATTATTTTATTCAATAAAACAGATTTGCCTTTCAAAACTTTCAAAAAGAGGACATTGCTCCTTATGCTCAGGTAGAAGAAAATTGTCACAACTTCTATGTTAAATAAAGAAGGAATCGATCGATTAGAAGAAAAATTGCAGGATATTTCTTTCCAGGACAAATGAATGAACGAGATGCGACTTACTTATCGAATACTCGTCATATTGCCTTGTTAGAGAAAGCAGAACAAGCATTAGTCGAAGTGCAAAATGGGATTGAAATGGGAATGCCAGTTGATTTAATTCAAATCGATTTTTACAAGAGCATGGGATTTGTTAGGAGAAATTACAGGAGACAGCGTCCAAGATGAGCTTCTAACTCAATTGTTTAGCCAATTCTGTTTAGGAAAAATAAGAGAAAGCCACTGTTGGAGAAAGGGAGTTTTTGTATGACAAGATTAGCAACGATTTGTTATATCGATAATGGAAAAGAATTGTTATTACTAAAGCGCAATAAGAAACTAAAATGATGTACATGAAGGCAAATACATCGGAGTAGGTGGTAAAATTGAAGCAGGTGAATCTCCAGAAGAATGTGCCATTCGTGAAATTTTTGAAGAAACAGGGTTTGACGGTTCATCAAAATGGCGTTAAAAGGGATTATTACTTTTCCTGAATTTACTCCCGAACATGATTGGTATACGTATGTGTTTCGAGTAACGGAATTTTCCGGGGAATTAATCGATTCTCCTGAGGGGACTTTAGAGTGGGTTCCTTATAATCAAGTATTGAGTAAAGCCAACTGGCAAGGAGATTTAATTTTTGAGTTGGCTATTAGAGAATCGTCCATTTTTCTCGGCTAAATTTATATGAAAATGGTGAATACATTCGTCATCAAGTGGAATTTTTATACAACGAATGAACAATAGAAAGTAGGAGGAAGTATGGTAACAACTTATGAGCTGGTAACTATGATGTTATCGTAGTAGGTGCAGGGTCATGCCGGAAGTGAAGCTGCACTAGCAAGTGCTCGTATGGGTGCTAAAACATTATTATTAACAATGAATTTAGAAATGGTGGCATTTATGCCTTGTAATCCGTCTGTTGGAGGCCCTGCTAAAGGAGTCGTTGTGCGTGAAATTGATGCACTAGGCGGAGAGATGGGAAGAAATATTGATAAAACCTATATTCAAATGCGTATGTTAAATACAGGGAAAGGCCCTGCAGTACGTGCTTTACGTGCGCAAGCAGATAAGCATCTATATGCGCAAAAATGAAAAACCATCGAACAACAAGAAAATCTTGACTTAAAACAAGGGATTGCGGAACGTTTAATTGTAGAAGATGGAGTTTGTAAAGGGGTCGTATCTCATACAGGGGCGATTTATCGTTCAAAAGCAGTTGTTTTAACAGCTGGAACATCTTCTCGTGGTCAAATTATTATTGGAGAATTGAGAGTATTCTTCTGGGCTAATAATTCTCAACCTTCGATTAAATTATCAGAGAACTTATTAGAATTAGGATTTGAATTAGCTCGTTTTTAAAACAGGAACTCCTCCGAGAGTGAAGAGTTCTTCGATTGACTATAATAAACAGAAATCCAACCAGGAGATGAAACGCCAAACTTATTTAGTTTTACTTCTAAAGATGAAGACTACCGTTATGATCAAAATTCCATGTTGGTTAACATATACAAATGAAGGAACTCTATGAAAAATTCGTGAGAACTTACATCGTGCACCAATGTTTACAGGAATTGTAGAAGGAGTAGGAGCACGTTACTGTCCATCTATCGAAGATAAAATCGTACGTTTCAGCGACAAAACCTCGCCACCAAATTTTCTTAGAACCAGAAGGAGAAAATACGGAAGAAGTGTATATTCAAGGATTATCGACTTCTCTACCAGAAGATGTTCAAATTCAAATGATTCATACGGTAGAAGGTTTGGAAAAGCTGAAATGATGAGAACAGGTTATGCCATTGAGTATGATGTTGTCATTCCTCATCAATTAAAAAATACATTTGAAACAAAAATTGTTGAAAACTTATTTACAGCTGGACAAATGAATGGGACAAGTGGATATGGAAGAAGCTGCCGGTCAAGGGCTTTATGCCGGAATTAATGCCGTTCGTAAAATCCGTGGAGAAGAACCATTTATTTTAGGTCGTAGTGATGCGTATATTGGAGTATTAGTAGATGATTTAGTGACAAAAGGAACGACAGAACCATATCGTCTATTAACTTCGCGTGCGGAATATCGTTTTATTATTACGTCATGACAATGCAGATTTACGTTTAACAGAAAAAGGTCGTGAACTGAGGCTTAATTTCAGATGAACGTTATGCAGCTTTCCAAGAAAAACAAAGCAGCCATTCAAGCGGAGATTAAAACGTATCCAATCCATCCGTTTGAAACCAACGGAACAACTTCAATCATTCTTGGCAGAAAAAGAATCAGCAGAATTAAAAGACGGTATTTTTATTAAGTGATTTATTAAAACGTCCAGAGTTATCTTATGATGACTTAATTGGTTTTGCAGAAGAAGAGGTAGCTGTTTCTCGTGAAGTGAAAGAACAAGTAGAGATTTCTGTGAAATATGAAGGCTATATCGCCAAAGCTATTGAAAAAGTAGAAAAATTAAAACGTATGGAAGCAAAACGTATTCCATCGAATATTGATTATGATGCTATTAATGGACTTGCCACAGAAGCACGTCAACGTTTGAAATTAATTCAACCTGAAACGATTGCGCAAAGCAAACGCTGTATTAGTGGGGTAAACCCCTGCCGATGTATCGATTTTTAATGGTGTATATCGAACAAGGAAAAATTGCGAAAGTTCAAGAATAGGAGGATTGTATGAAACCAGAAGAATTTTATCAAAGACTCCAAGAAGTTCATGGCATTACATTAACAGATGTGCACAATTTCATCAATATTTTCAATTATTGGTGGAATGGAATGAGAAGATGAATTTAACGGCGATTACCGATGAAGAAGGAGTGTATTTGAAACATTTCTATGATTCCTTAGCGTTAGGATTTCATCATGAGTTATCGAATCAAACATTGTGTGATGTCGGAGCTGGAGCAGGATTTCCAAGTATTCCATTAAAAATTGTATTTCCAGAGTTAAAAGTGACAATTGTGGACTCGTTAAATAAACGAATTACGTTTTTAAACACTTTAGTAGAAACGTTGAGGTCTAACAGATGTACAATGTTTCCATGATCGTGCAGAAACTTTTGGACAAAATAAGAATTTCAGAGCATCTTATGATGTCGTAACAGCTAGGGCGGTAGCAAAATTAAGTGTACTAAGCGAATTTTTGTATGCCGTTAGTGAAGAAACAAGGATACTTTTTAGCATTGAAAGCTGCTCATACAGAAGTGGAGTTAGAAGAAGCGAAAAAGCGATTGCCATTTTAGGTGGGAAAGTGGAAGGCGATGTGTCCTTTTGATTTACCATATGAAGGTGGAAATCGTCATGTCGTAACGATTTTAAAAACAAAAAGAAACGCCAAATAAATATCCTAGAAAACCTGGTATTCCCGTTGAAGAAACCATTATAGAGAAAAAGAGAAATGAAGGAACTTCATTTCTCTCTTTTTATACATTGAATCGATTCATGATGGAGTCGATATTTTTAATTAATACAGAAATGGATCACGTCAGGGTTATTGATAAATTCAACCATTTCTTTATTTTTCGTAAATGTCACTTGGAATAGTAATTTCAATCCCATTATCGAGTTTGAATTTTTGTTTTACTATATTTCTTCTCATATTTTAGGGCACATTTGTAACTGGAATTTTTCTGGAATTTTTCAGTCGCAATGGCTTGGTAAGCTGCTTCTTTTGCAAGTGGTTTATCTTTGAAGACTGTATCGAAAATAATTCCTGCATCAATTTTCATCACTTTCTTCTAATTGTGTAAGGATAGCTTTGTTGTGTTGTTGCAAGTGCAAGATAATTTTCTTCATCATATTTTTAGCAACATATGTGACAGTCTTTTTAATTTCTTTGATTTGTTCCCTGCGTACTTGTAGGAGGAGTGATTTCTAAAAATTGCTCTGAGAAATACAGGGATTTTTTACCTTCTACAATATATTTTCGTTCGATTAATTGATACTGTCCATTACTTGTATCTACAATGAATGCTTCTGATAATTTTTGAGAAGGATTTGGTAAAATCGCATGATTTTGCAAAAACGGTATTTAATACTTGGTCGTCTTCATAATCTAAAAATGTGTATATTTAGAGCTATAGTCTAAAACGTAAAGATCGCAAAAGAAATTTCCACCTTGATCATTTAATGCCTAATGCGAATACATAATCAGCTGCAGGGATATCTTCTGCTGGAGCGATAATTTCATATAATTTATGAGCAAGTTGTTGTGTTTTTCAATAAAAGGAATACTGTCGTCTGCTAAAAATCCTAGAAGTGGTTCTTCTGGAGGTAAGACGCCATGACGAGGATCACTTTTTAATGTCTTTTTCAATTATTTTGTGAAATATTCTGTAATATACGGATTCTGATAAAGGTAATTCTTTTTGCGATAACAGTAAGTTTCCGCTATTTTTATCAAAAATGTGTAAAGTATGCTTGTGTAAAATCATAAAAACTCCTTAAAAATATTAGTAATACAAACATACCACTTCTTTTTGTAAGTAAATGGAGTATACTATTTTTATTCTGAGGAATGGGAGGTTGAGAAGTGTTTGAAAGAATTATACAAACCCCTCTGGGAGAAGTTCGATTAAGAAGTGATGGAAAGTCATTAACAGGATTATGGTTTGTAGGGCAAGTGAATGATGCTAAGGACAACTGTGATATTGAGATAAAAGATGATTTACCGATTTTTTTGGGCAAGTCGAAACTTGGTTAGAACGTTATTTTTCTGGTGAGGAAACTCCGATAACGATTCCGTTACAGCCAAAAGGAACTGTTTTTCAAGAAAGAGTTTGGAAGATTTTGCAAGAAATTCCATGTGGCAAAAACGATGACTTATGGAGAAATTGCGCAGAGAATAGCAAAAAGAAAAAGGTGTAGCAACATACTCGGCTCAAGCAGTTGGGCAAGCAGTTGGAAAAATCCAATTAGTATTCTCATTCCATGTCATCGAGTGCTAGGGGAAAAATGGAGCATTAACCGGATATGCAGGTGGAGTTCATAGAAAAGAACAATTGTTAAATTTAGAAAGGGGAAAAATAAATGGTATTAAAAGGAATTAAAATGATATTGGCGGCATTTGGAGCTTTAGTAGTTGCACAAACGATAGGCTTATCTTCAGCTTCTGTTGCTTCTATTATTGCGATATTGAGTGTAGTAGATACAAGAAAGTCTTCGATTGTTATTGCTTGAAACGAATTATTTCCATGTCATTAGCTTTTAGCAATAGCAGTGTGTGTATTTTTGCTACTTGGACATTCGACAGTTGGTTTTTGGGGTTTATTTACTAATTTTCATTCCACTAGCCTTTTTGTTTTAAAGTAGAAGTAGGAATTGCACCAAGTTCGGTACTAGCAATTCATATTTGGTTAAGTAAGGGAGATAACTCCAAGTTTATTACTAATGAAGCATTAATTTTTAATTATTGGAGCCAGTGTAGTAGCAATTTTTAGTCAACTGGTATATGCCGAGTTACCAACAAGAGATTGAAAAGAAAAAAGAGGAAATCGAAGCAAAAACTTCGTGAGATTCTATGTTTAATGGCTTCATTTTTAAGAGAAGGTAATGGCACAAATGATGCTAAATTAATTTCAGAAGCAAAAAGCAACATTAACTGAAGCACAAAAATTATTGTATATCGAAAGTGAAAATCAATTATTTAGTCAATTTAATAAGGATTTATGTTATTTTTGAAATGCGTGCTGAACAATTACAATTATTAGAAGTAATGGCGAAAAATTTAAATGATTTTCATTGTCCTGCTAGGGAAGCGGAGCTACTTGCTGAAAATGTTTCGTTCAACTGGAGAACAATTGCATTTAATGAATACAGAGTATCTTTAATGGATGAAATTCAAGATTATATTGATGAATTTAGAAACTTGGATTTACCACAAACGAGAGATGAATTTGAATATCGTGCAACATTATTCCAGTTATTAAGGGATTTACAACGTTTTATTGATCTGAAAGTTTGTTATTTTAGAGATCATCAATAATTATCAAAAAAATATAGAAAAAAAGTGACAAAATATCTTGCATTTCACAAGAATTCTTGCTAGAATATCAAAGGTGCATTTATGTGCACTGGAACAAAACGTGGGAGGAGAAATCTTCATCTCCATTTTAAACCACGCGCGAAACAATCAAGGAGGTAATGTCTCGTGGCTAAAAAGTTGTAAAACTAGTTAAATTACAAATTCCTGCAGGTAAAGCTACACCAGCTCCACCAGTAGGTCCAGCTTTTAGGTCAAGCACAAGTTAACATCATGGGCTTCTGTAAAGAGTTCAACGCTCGTACAGCAGATCAAGCTGGTTTAATCATTCCGGTAGTGATTTCAGCATATGAAGACCGTTCATTCGACTTCATCTGTAAAACACCACCAGCAGCAGTATTATTAAAGAAAGCTGCTAAAAGTAGAAAAAGGTTCAGGCAGACCAAACAAGAAAAAAAGTTGCTACTGTAACTCGTGATCAGTTAGAGAAATTGCTGAATTAAAAGCACCTGACTTAAATGCAGCAGATGTTGAAGCTGCAATGCGCATGGTCGAAAGGTACAGCCCGTTCAATGGGATTTGTAGTAGAGGCTAACAACACATGCAGCTTCCAAAAGTCCCTAGCACGAGTGTTTCACTCATGGACTTTGTGGGAGGTAGAACCGTTAAAACCACACAATAGGAGGAAATTATACAATGGCAAAGAAAAGCAAAAAATATTTAGAAGCCGCTAAAAATCGATTCTTCAAAAAGCTTACTCAGTTCAAGAAGCAATCGCATTAGCAAAAGAAACAGACTTCGCTAAATTTGATGCATCTGTAGAAGTTGCATATCGTTTAGGATTAGATCCAAAGAAAGCTGACCAACAATTACGTGGAGCAGTAGTTCTTCCAAACGGAACTGGTAAAACTCAACGCGTATTAGTATTCGCAAAAGGTGAAAAAGCTAAAGAAGCTGAAGCAGCTGGTGCAGACTACGTTGGTGACAGCGAATTAGCTCAAAAAATCCAAGGCGGATGGTTTGAGTTCGACGTTATCGTTGCAACACCTGACATGATGGGTGAAGTTGGTCGTTTAGGTCGTGTATTAGGACCTAAAGGTTTAATGCCAAACCCTAAAACAGGTACTGTTACAATGGACGTAACTAAAGCTGTTGAAGAAATCAAAGCTGGTAAAGTAACTTACCGTGTTGACAAAGCTGGTAACATCCACGTTCCAATCGGTAAAGTTTCATTCGAAAACGAAAAATTAGTAGAAAACTTCAAAACAATTCACGAAACATTATTACGTATCAAACCTGCTACAGTTAAAGGTCAATACGTACGTAACGTTGCTGTGACAACTACTTTCGGCCCTGGGGTTAAAGTAGACGTAGCTTCTCTATAATTTTTAACAATAAGAAAAGAGTCGAGTTGTCTCGGCTCTTTTTGTGTATATAAAAAGGACTTCGTAGAATAGTAGCTGAAGAAGACAGCAGCTTCGTTAGGAAATTGCGAATAAAATGCTACTATGAGAACTTTTTCCCATGCATTCTCATTGCCAATAAAGAACGTACATGTATATAATGACAATGCGAAAGATTGTGAAAGAGGGTGTGGGAGATGTTTCGTGATGCGACTAGTATGGCGCAAGCTGTACGTGATAAAACAAGTAAGTCCGTTGGAATTGGTGTTAGAAACGATTGAAAAAGCGGAACGATTGAATCCAAGATTAAATGCAATTGTTTCGACACGTTATGAAGAAGCAATAGAAGAAGCGAAGAAGTTTCAAGTGAATAATCAACCTTTTGCGGGAGTTCCTTTGTTTTTAAAAAGACTTTAGGGGCAAGAGAAAAAGGGACACCGTGTACCTATGGTTCTCGTTTATTTAAAGATTATATTTGTCATGAAACAAGTCATTTTGTGAAACGTCTAGAAGAACTTGGGATTCATTATATTAGGAAGAACGAATACGCCTGAGTTTGGGATATAAAATGGTGAGTGATGCTCAGTTACATGGGCCTGTTCGTCATTTTTAGATGAAACCGTAAATGCAGGGGGCTCTAGTGGTGGAGCTGCTGCGATTGTTGCTGCAGGATTTCTCAATGTCAGCTGCAAGTGATGGGGAGAGTTCGATTCGTGTACCTGCTAGTCATAATGGATTGATTGGGTTGAAAGCCGACTCGTGGTCGTGTTCCGGTGGGGCCTGGTTCTTATCGTGGGTGGAATGGAGCGACGGTTCAATTTGCTTTGACTAAGACGGTGAGAGATACTCGGAATATGTTGTGGCATTTACAAACGTGCCAATTAGAAAGTCCGTTTCCATTACCTTTGTTGCAAGAAGAAAATTTGTTTTCTCCTAAGATCAAATCGTCCCATTGAAAGTGGGATGTTATTAAAGCACCCGATTGGTGGAAAAGTTTCTAGTGAAAGTGGAACAAGTTGTTCGTCAAATGGCGAAAGAAATTTGAATTAGATGGACATGAAGTGAGTGAAATAACAGAGGATCCGATTAATGGAATTGAACTTCAAAAAGGCTTTTTATCTCATTAGTGGGCAGAGACTGTTGTGATGTTTCAAAGGATGGAAAAACAATTGCAACGTCAAATGACTCGTTTTGATATGGAATTGATGACATGGGTCATGTATCAAAGTGGATTAATGGTGACGGGTGCGGATTATGCACGAGTTGCGGGGGATTGGGATCGTTATGCGGAAGCAATGATGCAACTTCATGATACGTATGATGTGTTGTTGTTACCGACGGTTGCTAATACTGCGCCAAAAACAAGATGCGTATTCTTTAGATGCTGATTTAATCGAGAAGATGGAGCATATTCATGAATTATCACACGAAGAACGTCAAGAAGTTGTGTGGAAGATGTTTGAGTCGAGTGTGGAAGATACTCCGTTTACACAACGGATGAATATTACAGGTCAACCAGCGATTAGTCTGCCAGTTGGTCACTCAAAGGAAGGCATGCCAATTGGAGTGCAGTTAGTTGCAGCGAAAGGTAGAGAAGATTTATTGCTAATGATTGCTGAACAGTGGGAACAAGATGAGTTATGGAAGTTTTGATAAAGTTGAAAAAAAGTCCAGCATGAAGTCAGAAAAAGTGATACAATAGAAGTATGTGTGGTTAAGGAAGGTGTTTAAAAATGAAAACAATAGATGCATTGTTTGAACCTTTTTGCTTTGAAGGGAAATATTGTATTAGAAAAATCGTTTTGTATTATCTCCAATGGTGACGAATTCTTCAACGGAAGAAGGGCATATTACGCAAGATGATTTATTATATGCAAAGAGACGTGCTGGTTCTGCTGCTTTACAAATTACAGGGGCAGCGTACGTTAATAAACAAGGGCAACTATTTGAATTTGGATTTAGTGCGATGGATGAATCTGCTATTCCAGGATTAAAGAAATTAGCTCAGGAAATGAAAGCTCAAGGAGCAACGGCTATTTTACAATTAACCCATGCAGGACGTTTTGCTAGTCATGCATTGAATCGAGATAAAACAGTTGTAGGACCTAGTGCGATGAAATTACAATCCCCATTTCCACATGAAGTGCATGAGATGACGATTGAAGAAATTCATCAAGTAATTGAAGATTATCGCCGTGCAACTAAAATTGCAATTGAAGCAGGATTTGATGGAGTGGAAATTTCTTCTGCTCAACGATTGTTAATTCAAACATTCTTCTCTACTTTTTCAAATGAGAGAACAGATGAATATGGATCACAATCTTTAGAAAATCGTTCTCGTATTGGGATTGAAGTGTTGAAAGTTGTTCAAGAAACCATTGAGCAATATGTTGGAAAAGAATTTTATTTTAGGTTTTAGAGCAACTCCGGAAGAAACTAGAGGGAATCAAATTGGCTATAGTATCGATGAGTTTTTAGAATTTTTTTCCATCAAGCTCTAACCATTGCTTCGATTGATTATTTAGCGATTGCGAGTTGGGGGCATGATGTATTTCGAAATAAAATTCGAGCAAAAGGTCCTCATCAAGGTGAATTAGTGAATGCTGTGATTTATAAAGCGTTAAAAGGAAAAAGTAGCAGTGATTGCTTCAGGAGGCATTAATAGTCAAGAAAAAGGCATTAGAAGCATTAGAACATGCCGATCTTTGTTGGATTATCGACTCCATTTATTACAGATCCTGAATTTGCTGAAAAAATTAAAGAAGGTAAATCAGAAGAAATTCAATTATCGATTAAACCGGAGAATTTAGAAGAATTAGCATTCCCTCAAGCTGCGTTTTAAAGATATTGTGCCGTTAATGGATTTTGGAGAGTCGCTTCATAAAGATGCTAGAGATTTCTTTAGAAGTTTGGAAGTTAACTATAAGGAGAGAGCTGTCGATGAAAATTAGTGTACTAGATTATGGCGTAGTTGATTTTGGGAAAACAAATGAAGAAGCCATTCAAGAGACGATTCAATTAGCTAAAAAGGCAGAAGAATTAGGCTATGAACGTTTTTGGGTATGCAGAACACCATCAAGTAAAAAGCTTTATCGATCAGTGCACCTGAAGTAGTGATTCCAGCGATTGCTTCTCAAACAAAGAATATTCATGTTGGTTCAGGTGGGATTATGGGTTTGCATTATGCTCCTTATAAAGGTAGCTGAAGTGATGCACTCATTAGAAGTGCTATTTCAGGAAGAATTGATATTGGTCTAGGGAAATTCAATTGGGACAAAATCTGTTTCAACGGCTTTGAAAAAGTCATTATATGAAAACCTCAGTTTGGTGAATGGGTAGCTGATTTACAGGAAATCATCACATCTAATGATGCTGTTCCTTATACAAAGAGAGTTCCGGAACAATTTTTTTATTAGGGAATGGGCGGAGAATCCGTTCATATTGCTGCAAAAAAATGGCTTAGGATTTGTTTATGGCGTTTTCCCTTATATTCCACAAGAGCCTCTTGTGTTAGCAAAAAGAATTATCAACAGCATATCGTAAAGAATTTCAATCGGTAAATGAGGTCGATCTCTCGCTTTATTTTTAGCGGTTTTTTTGTCGTGATTGCAGATACTGAGGAAAAAGCCGAAGAGATGGCTCAAGCATTAGATTTATGGATGTTAGGAAAACAAGATTTTTAGTGAATTTGAAACATTCCCAACTAAAAAAAGGATGTTGAAACAAGAGAAGTAACTCCAGCAGAAAGAAAAACAATCGAAGACAATCGTCAACGATTAATTGTTGGAGATTCTCAGGGCGGTAAAAAGCGCAACTGGATGCATTATGCCAAGTTTGTAATCCGGATGAATTATTAATGATTCCACTAGTTGGAGGATTTGAAAATCGTAAAACGTGCGTTAGAATTATTCGCACAGTTGTATCAGTAGAAAGGATAGAATAAAATGAGAAAAATTTGCTAAATTTTTTTATGGATTGATAAAGAAGGAGACCGTTATACGATTCGTATGACACCAGAATTACAAGATGATGTGGGTACAATTGGGTTTTGTTCAATTTAGCCAAGATGAAGTGTTAGAAGCAGAGGAAGAAATCGTTAGTATTGAAGCTTCAAAAAAACAGTGATGTCTATTGTGACTCCAATTGGAGGAAAAAGTAGTGGCATATAACAAAGCTGCAGTAGATGAACCAACATTATTAAACTCTGAAAAACCAGAAGAACATTGGTTAGTTGTATTAACAGATGTTGATGAAGCGCAATTTATGGCATTAGAAGATGAATAAAAGAGACGCAAAAGTCTATCGATTACAGCAAATGATTGCTTTTTTTGATGGAGAAAAAAAGATGAAGTTGTTCCAGATTTTTCTCGGGAAAATCAGAACAAAGATTTAGAAGAAATTTGGCGAGGGTTGGTCAATATTAGACCTGCTAGTCGATGCGGATATCTCGTTATTTAGAATTGGAAGAGGCTTATTTAAAGCAATATCACACATGGGGTGCAATTGTTGGATTGGAAAGTTGCCAAGATACCAAATGAAGAGAGAATCAAAATTATATCATGGGGACTTATGTCATTTAGAAGTGGATACAATTGTAAATGCGGCAAATAGTGATTTGTTAGGATGTTTTATTCCAAATCATCGTTGTATTGATAATGCCATTCATACGTTTGCAGGAGTCAAGTTAAGAGAATGTTGTCATCAAATCCAACTGGGACAAGGAAAAAGAACCGGTAGGGATCTGTAAAGGTAACACCGAGTTTTCATTTGCCATGTGAGTATGTTTTTTCATACAGTGGGGCCGTTTATTCCAAGTGGAAAGCCCGTTACAGCCTATTCGGAAAACAATTATTAGAGAAATGTTATATGAGTTGTTTGAAGCAAAGCAGAAGAAATGAAGCTAGAAAGTATTGCTTTTTGTGGGATTTCAACAGGGTCAATTTGGTTTTCCATTAGAAGATGCTGCACAAATTGCAGTTTCTGTTGTAAAAGACTGGGTTAAGCAACACGTCTTTCCAGAAACGGTTATTTTATCGACGTATACAAATGAAGAACAAATGGCGTATAGAAAAATTATTACAATCATATGATAGAAGGGAGGGGAAGTAGTGGAGTGGATTACACCGATACAAAGAGATGGAAAGTCAGGCGCAACAATTAAAAAGTTTGTTTGAAGAAGCGGATGCTATTGTTGTAGGGATTGGAGCAGGAATGTCTGCTGCGGATGGGCTTTTACTTATATTGGGGAACGTTTTGAGTCAGCTTTTTCCAGATTTTATCGAAAAAGTATCAATTATTAGATATGTTACAAGCAAGTTTATTTCAATTTGCCAGTTGGGAAGAGTACTGGTCTTTTCAAAGTCGTTTTATTGCATTGAATTACTTAGATCAACCAGTGGGAGAAGCTTATGTTGAGTTGAAAGAAATGCTTGAAACAAAACCTTATCATATTATTACAACGAATGCTGATAATGCCTTTGAAGTAGCAGGATTTGATATGGAAAAAGTATTTCATATTCAAGGAGAATACGGACTGTTACAATGTAGCCAACATTGTCATCCGAAAACTTATCGAAAAGATGAGTTAATTCTGTGAAATGATTGCAAGGCAAAAGATATGAAAAGTCCCGTATGAATTAATTCCGTTTTGTCCAGAATGTGGCGCACCATTAGAGATTAATAAGCGTAATGCTGAAAAAGGGATGGTAGAATCTGCAGATTTCTTTGAACAAAAAGCACGTTATGATGCTTTTTTAAAACAATATGAGACAGGAAAAGTAGTCTATTTAGAAATTGGAATTGGATTTACAACGCCACAATTTATTAAAACACCATTCCAAAAGAAAGTTACAGAAAATCCAAATGCAGTTTATGTGAGTATGAACCATAAAACATTATCGAGTGCCTTTAGCCATTCTGAAATCGTACCCTACTATTATCAGAAAATATTGCAACATTAATACACGAAACACATCAATTATTAAAGGAAGAAGGAAAGCTTTTATGTATTTGATTGAACCAATTAGAAATGGAAAGTATGTTACAGATGGAGCAGTAGCTCTTTGCGATGCAAGTTTATGTCCAACAAAATGTATTTTTTTAGATGATGATATTTTTATTTCCATATTACTGTGATCCAAAAAGTGGAAATTGGAAAAATTCCAAAATACAGTTGCAGAAGTAAATGAACAATATTTAAAAGAACATAATATTCAAGTCAGTTAGAAGAGATACTGGGTGGTGGTGCCGTATATGTAGATTCAGGTGCTGTTAATGTTTGTTATTTAATTCAAGATAATGGAGTGTTTGGAGATTTCAAGAGAACGTATGCTCCGGCGATTCAAGCACTTCATGAGTTAGGGGCAACTGAGAGTAGAGCAAACGGGTCGAAATGACTTAACTATTGATGGGAAGAAAGTTTCTGGAGCTGCAATGACGATTAGTAATGGTCGTGTTTATGGAGGCTATTCTTTACTATTAGATGTGGATTATGATGCAATGGAAAAAGTTTTGAATCCAAACAAAAAGAAATTACAATCAAAAGGGATTCAATCTACAAGAGCAAGAGTAGGTTCGATTCGTCCAAATTTAGCACCAGAATATCAAGAAATTACGATTGATGAATTTAAAAACTTAATGACTTGCAAGTTGTTAGGAATTGATTCGATAGATGAAGCGAAACGTTATGTCTTAACGGAAGAAGATTGGAAAGCGATTGATGAATTGACAGCTAAAAAGTATAAAAATTGGGATTGGAATTATGGAGAATCTCCACAATATAGCGACTATCGTGATGGAAGATTTGAAAGCAGGAACAATTCAAGTTTATTTAGAAGTAGAACAAGGAAGAATTACAAAATGTAGTATTCGTGGGTGATTTCTTCTCTAAACGAGAAATTCAAGATGTAGAAACTCAAATTAATAGGGCGTTCGTATGGTTGAAGAAGATATTAAAAGCTGTGTTAGACACGTTTGAGTTAACAGAATATTTTTGGAGTCGTAACTTCGAAGAACTTACAAAACTCATCTTTAGGGTGAGTAAGTAAAAAAATATTCAAAAATTGCAAAAAAATAGTTGACAAAGGGCTTTTTGTTCCTGTAAACTATTTTTCTAGTTGAATGCGACCGAAGACAGTAGGGGGCGTTAGCCTTAATATCCTACCGAGGGAGAACAAGTTGATCTTATTTCTCTATGTCTTTGTGGGCATAGAGTTTTTTATGCCCCTACCTAAAAATTCAGGAGGTGAAACACGAAGATGAGTGAAGCAATTATTGCTAAAAAAAGCGCAACAAGTTTCTGAAGTTGCTGAACAATTCAAAAACGCAACATCTGTTGTAGTTGTGGATTATTTAGGAATTACAGTAGAACAAAGCAACAAACTTACGTACAGAATTACGTAACGCAGGTGTACAATTTGCAGTTGTAAAAACAGCATCTTATCACGTGCAGCTAAAGAAGCTGGTTTAGAAGGAATGGATGACATTTTCAAAGGACCATCAGCTGTAGCTTTCAGTAACGATGACGTAGTAGCTCCTGCTAAAATCTTAGCTGACTTTGCTAAAAAAGTTGAAGCTTTAGAAATTAAAGCAGGTGTAATCGAAGGTAAAGTTTCTTCTAAAGAAGAAATCGAAGCTCTTGCAAAATTACCAAACCGCGAAGGCTTACTATCAATGCTATTATCAGTATTACAAGCACCAGTTCGCAACACTGCATTGGTATTCAAAGCCGTTGCAGATCAAAAAGATGGCGCAGCTGCTTAAAGCTAGCTAGCTAATCAAAAAAATAATAAAAATTAATTAACCAAAATGGAGGAATTTTAAAAATGGCATTAAACATTGAACAAATCATTGCTGACATTAAAGAAGCAACTGTATTAGAATTAAACGACTTAGTAAAAAAGCAATCGAAGAAGAATTTGATGTAACAGCAGCAGCTCCTGTAGCTGTAGTAGCTGGTGGCGCTGGTGAAGCTGCTGAAGAAAAATCAGACTTCGATGTAGAATTAACATCTGCAGGCGACAACAAAAATTAAAGTAATTAAAGTTGTTCGTGAAGCTACTGGTTTAGGATTAAAAAGAAGCTAAAGCTTTTAGTTGATGGCGCACCTGGAATCTTAAAAAGAAGGCGTTGCTAAAGAAGAAGCAGAAGCATTAAAAAGCTCAATTAGAAGAAGTTGGAGCTTCTGTAACATTAAAATAATTTTTTTAATGACTATTTAGAGGTCGGACAATTATGTCCGACCTTTTTTATTACCTAAAAATGAATATTTTTAGCGTGTTTAAACTTTATTGTTCGTTTTTAATTGAAATTTCATAATTAAAACTATTGATTTTATAGAGTTAGTAGTATTAAAAATACAGATATTCCGAGTTAGTAAGAGTTGAACTGTATGTTTTTTGATTCGGGTAAAGTGTTGTGAGGAAGTAAGAAAACTATTTTGGATTAGTAGGAGGACTTATGAAATTACTAGAAGAACGTATTTTGAAAAGATGGCCATGTTTTAGGGTGAAAACATCCTTAAAAGTGGATTCCTTTTTAACTCACCAAGTGGATATTCGTCTGATGCATGAAAATTGGAGAAGTTTTTGCAGAAAAATTTGCGAATGCGGGAATTACAAAAGTTGTAACGATTGAAGCGTCCGGTATTGCTCCAGCAGTTTATGTAGCTGATAAACTAGATGTTCCAATGATTTTTTTGCAAAAGAAATCTAAAAAAATATTACGATGAATGAAGGAGTATTAACTGCTGAAGTGTATTCCTTTACTAAAAAGTAAGTAATACGGTATCTATTGCAGGTAAAATATCTATCTAATGAAGATAAAGTGCTCATCATTGACGATTTCTTAGCCAATGGGCAAGCTGCTAAAGGTTTGATTGAAATTATCGAACAAGCTGGTGCCAAAAGTAGAAGCTGTAGGAATTGTGATTGAAAAATCATTCCAAGATGGTCGTGGATTGATAGAAGAAGCTGGATATCCAGTGTTATCTTTAGCTCGTATTGAACGTTTTGAAAATGGGAATGTTATTTTTTTAAGGAGGCAGACTTTATAATGCAACAACAAAAAAACACTCGCAAGCAGCAGTTTTAGGGTTACAACATTTATTAGCAATGTATTCAGGTTCTATTCTTGTTCCTCTAATGATTGCCACAGCTTTAGGGATATTCTAGTGAACAGTTAACGTATTTAATTTCTACAGATATTTTTCTATGTGGGGATTGCTACATTATTACAACTTCAATTAAACAAACACTTTGGGTGTAGGTCTTCCAATTGTGTTAGGGGTAGCGTTTCAATCGGTGGCACCTTTAATTATAATCGGTAAAGAGTCATGGTAGTGGAGCGATGTTTGGTGCTTTAATCGTTTCAGGGATTTATGTCATTTTAGTATCAGGTATATTTTTTTCTAAATTAGCGAACTATTTCCCTTCGATTGTGACGGGTTCTGTTATTACAACAATTGGATTAACATTAATACCCAGTAGCGATTGGAAATATGGGAAATAATTCTCCAGAGCCAACTGCGCAAAGTTTATTACTTTCAATTATTACGGTTGTTATTATTCTTTTAATTAATATTTTTTTACAAAAGGATTTATCAAATCAATTTCGATTTTAATTGGGCTGATTGTTGGAACAGTTGTTGCAGCTAGTATGGGATTAGTTGATTTTTGCACCGGTACAGCAAGCGTCTGTTGTTCATGTTCCGTCTGTATTTTATTTTTGGAATGCCGACGTTTTGAATTGTCATCTATTGCTATGATGTGTATTATTGCAACAGTTTCAATGGTAGAATCAACAGGTGTTTATATGGCACTTTCAAATATTACAGGTGAAAATATTGATGCAACTCGTCTTCGTAATGGTCTTCGTGCAGAAGGGATGGCAGTATTATTAGGAGGAGTATTCAATACATTCCCATATACAGGTTTTTCTCAAAATGTTGGATTAGTAAAAATTTTCAGGCGTTAAAAACTCGTCTTCCGATTTACTATGCTGCAATATTTTCTAATTGTACTAGGTTTATTACCAAAATTTGGTGCATTAGCTCAAATTATTCCAAGTCCCTGTCATTGGTGGTGCGATGGTTGTAATGTTTGGTTTTTGTATCTCTTCAAGGGATGCAAGTCTTGTCAACAGTAGATTTTGCTAATAATGAACATAACTTTCTTAATTGCAGCTATTTCAATTAGTATGGGTGTTGGTTTTAATAATAGTAATTTATTTATTAGTATGCCGACTGCAGTTTCCAAAATGTTCTTTCTCAAATGGGATTGTAGTTGCTAGTGTAATGGCAATTTTTCTTAAATACTGTTTTTAAATCGAAAGAAAAATTAGAGAAACTTATTTTTGAAAAATGTATTGAGAGAAGGGATCTTGAGGATCTTCTCTTTTTTATTTCAGAAAAAAGTATATAATAGTGAGTGCGATTGGAGGGAAGATAGCATGAAAGATTTACACTTTTTATTTAGAATTAGAAGACAAGGAATGGGAAAAGAATAGGTGAACAAAAAGGTTCGACATTGTGCAAGAGCAATTGTTGTGGATGAACAGAATCGATTTTATTTTTGTTCAAATTACTAGAGATGATTTATTTCGGATGCAGGGAACGTATATCGAAACTGCAGGTGGAGGTATAGAAGAAAGTGAAAATGCTGAAGAGGCAGTTTTACGAGAAGTTAAGGAAGAATTAGGCATCGAAAGTGAACTGCTATGTAAAATTGGAATTGTGAGTGACTATTATCACGCAGTGAATCGTCATAATATGAATCATTATTATTTATGTAAAATGAAGAGTCGTGGAGAGCAAGAATTACTAGATTATGAAAAAAAATGATTTTTCAAATGAAGGTATTAATGCTTGGATATGAAGAAGCGGTAAAATTGTATGAAAGTCAAACAGACAAAAAAATTAGGAAGATTATTGACGAAATCGTGAGTTGCCGATTTTTGAAAAGTAGCTAAACAATGGTTAGATGAACACAAATAGGAGGAGGAAGATGGAATCAGTCTTTTTATCATTTTAAAAGCATTAACGCATATATTGAATGTGAAATCAAATCCATGTATCTTCTGATGAGTTCAAAATTTATATTTAGAAGCTATGCAAAAAGGTAATTTAAGTGAAGTGAAAGAGAGTCTATCCTCATTAGGGAAGATAGTTGCAAGAATTTTTGAGGTGGAACCGCTAAAAGGCGCATCAATATTATTTTTGTTGAATGGGGAAAATCAAGCAGTAGCTGTTACAAGTAGTGCGGATTTGTTGGCAGTACTATTAAAGGCCTCTCCAGAACAACCAGAAATTCGAATTTGTACAGAGAAATAGAAGTTAAGTTTGATATACAAACTTATCATCTGAATGAAAATGTTTTTCATGACTAGATTAACATTTTTCATAACAAGAAAAATGTTTTGCAAACAAAATGAAAAATATGGTAAAATATTGAGGTATGTGCAAAAGGCACATAAAAATATCAAATAGAAAAGGGGTTAATTTTTTTAGATGTCATCAGCTGAAATTCTGAAAATTTTAACTGCGCCAACATTTGTGGCAGCAATCTTTTCAACAATTTCTATTATTTTAGTCGGATATATTATTCGTAAAAAGGATATTGTTGATGCAAATAGTGGAAAGGTCATTAGTAACTTAGCGTTATCTGTTGCGATTCCTGCGTTAGCGTTCAAAGCGTTCATGCAAGATATTAAACAAGAAACATTTACAACAGGATTAAACGTATTTATTTTTGGTTTTTATCGCTTATGCAATTTTTAATTGTTTTTAGGAGAGTTATTCTTCATGAAAGAGAAAGGGGATCGTAAAACAACTCTTTCTGTTTTAACAACATTTGGTTCAACAACGTTCTTCGGTATTCAATTATTAACGGATTGCTAGGAGCAACTGGTACATTATATGCGAATATTTTTCAATTTAGCTTATCGTGTATTTTTTTATATTCATATGGTTTAATTCGTATGAGTGGTATGAAATTTGAAAAGAAAAAAACTTAAAATTAATTTTTTTGGAAATATTATCGTTATTGCAACTTTTGCTGGTTTATTAATCTGGGTATTCCAAGGTTCATTACCACAAGTTGCTGTAATGGATAAAAGATAAAGAAATTATGGTAGCTTTCTTACGTATTGATAAAAACAGCTCCATGGTTATTTAAAGCTATTTCTTATTTAGCGGACTTAAGCTCACCATTAGCTTGGTTAGCAATCGGGATTACATTAGGTAACATTTCATTTAGGCGATGCTGTAAAAAGAACGTGCAGTTTGGTTCTATAGTTTAGTGAAATTATTAGTAGTTCCAGCTATCTTTGTGGCAATTATTTTTTTGCAGTACGTCCATTCTTACCAATGGGTTATGAAGCTGCAATGGGTATTATTATTATGCTTGCAACACCACCTGCAACAGTAGCAGTAGCTTATGCGATTAAATATGATCGTGAAGCAGTTTTAGCAAGTAATGCGTCATTATTAGCAACAGTATTAAGTGTTGCAGCAGTAGTATTTCTGGATTGTATTAGGATCAGTTATTTTAAAAGGTTTATAATCTAGTTTAAATGAAATAAAGATTTTTGGGAAATGGAAAAGTAGAACCATGTAAGACGGGGATACTTTTTCCATTTCGATATTGGAGGAAAAAAACGTGAAAGTATTAGCATACGGAGTTCGTGATGTAGAAAAACCAATTTTTGAATCAGTGAATGCAAAAATTTGGTTATGAATTAGTAACAACACCTGAATATTTAAATTCAGCAGAAACAGCACGATTAGCAGAAGGATGTCAAGCAGTTATTTTACGTGGAAATTGCTGGGCAAATAAAGAAAAACTTAGATATTTATAAAGAATTAGGGCGTGAAAATATGTTATTACACGTACAGTAGGAGTAAAACCACATTGATGCACCTTACGCACGTGAATTAGGATTTAAATTAGGATATGTACCATTCTATTCACCAAATGCAATTAGTGAATTAGCAGTGACATTAGCAATGACATTATTAAGAAATGTTGCATACACAGTTTCAAAAACAAGTAAACAAGATTTCCGTGTAGATGCACAAATGTTTGCAAAAAGAAATCCGCAATTGTACAGTAGGTGTAGTAGGGATTGGCCGTATTGGTTTAACAACTGCAAGCTTTATTCAAAGGGTTAGGTGCAAAAGTTTTAGCTTACGATGCGTTCCCTAAAGAAGGAGTAGAAGATATTTGTACTCAAGTATCTTTAGATGAATTATTAGCGAATTCAGATGTAATTAGTATTCATGCGCCATACATTCCAGCAAATGGTAAAGTAATTACAAAAAGAATTTATTAGCAAAATGAAAAAAAGGTGCTATCTTAGTAAACACAGCTCGTGGTGAATTACAAGATGTTGATGCTATTATCGAAGCGGTTGAATCTGGTCACTTGTCAGGGTGTTGGTTTAGACGTATTAGAAGGAGAAAGTGCAGTATTCTTTAAAGACTTACAAGGTCAAACAATTGAAAATCCTGCAGTTGCAAAATTAGTAGACTTATATCCTCGTGTACTAATTACTCCTCATATGGGAAGTTATACAGATGAAGCAGTATTAAACATGATTGAAACAAGTTTCGAAAATATTAAAGAATACGAAGAAACAGGTCAAATGTAAATTTGATATCCAAGGTTAATTTGAAAAAGAACACTCTAAGCAAAATGCTTAGAGTGTTTTTTAATGACTTTTAGTCATGATAAGTAGTGACTTTAAGCACTCAAACAATGAAAAGAAGAATTAGCTATACTAGAAATGTAAAAAAACGTAAAAGGAAGTGATTGGAATGACAGAAGTAAAAGAAAGTTACAAAGATGAAAAAAATAGTTTAAAAATTTATTTCTGGTTTCTATGTTGTAGTGTTGACGATATTGATGGTAGAAAGTATTTCGTTGTAGGAGAATCAGTCGTTGACTATATAACAGGAGAAAAGTTTGTACTCTTCATTTCCAATCCTATTAGGAGTCATT
>BNJS01003913.1_pt1 | contig 164586 bp, 238 predicted proteins | sample 8540461 | NCBI WGS metagenome assembly BNJS01 (sample SAMD00202454, study PRJDB9452) | human saliva metagenome | isolation source: human saliva | place: Japan
GCTTTAAAATGCTGTTGTAAAAAGAAAATTTGTTTCTGATTGGTATGGAAGCAAGATGTCTAAAACCTGAATCTAAAGAAAAGATAAAAGGCTTTTGTAGAAGAAATGGGTATAGATATGAGCGAATACAAGAAATCTATAGATGAGTATACAAGTTTTAATGATTTCTTCTATCGTGAATTAAAAAGAAGGAGCTAGAGATATTGATTATGATGAAAAGGCAATAGTTTCTCCAGCAGATGGGAAAATTTTAGCCTATCAAAAATATAAAAAGAAGTTGATAAATTCTTTGTCAAAGGCTCTGAATTTACTTTTAGAAGAGTTTTTAATGATAAAGATCTAGCAAAAAAATATGAAGATGGGACTTTTTGTAATAATCAGACTAGCACCAGCTGATTATCATAGATTTCATTTTTCCAACAGATGGAGAAATTTCAGAAGTTAAAAAGATTTCTGGAGATTATTACTCTGTTTCAACCCATGCAATAAAGACTAATTTTTAGAATATTCTGTGAAAAATAAAAAGAGAATATGCAATACTTAAAACTAAAAAAACTTTTGGAGATATTGCAATGTTTGATGTTGGAGCAACCATGGTTGGTGGAATAGTTCAAACATATAAGGCAAATAGCTTTTGTAAAAAAAGCTGATGAGAAAGGATATTTTTCTTTTTGGTGGTTCAACTTGTATCCTAGTTTTTTTGAAAAAGGTAAGGTTGAGATAGATAAAGATATATTAGAAAATACTCAGAATAAGATAGAAACAAGAATTTATATGGGAGAAAAAAATTTGGAAATGAAAAACTAAATACTTTAAAATAGGAGATTTAGTTATTTATGGCTTCTTGATAATATTCTTTTCAATACTTACATTAAAAAAATAGGTAGTTTTAAAGATATTAAAAGGAGCAAAAAGCTGAAATATGGGTAGATGGAGAATTAAAATACGTCTATCCTTTACAAGAAGAAGAAAAGAATATTTTTTTGTTGATACTAATTTAGGTGGCTGTAATGTACAGTTTAAAAGATAATATGGTAAGGGTTACAACTTCTAATTCTCCACTTAAAATAGCAGTCAAACAGGGATTTATTAAGTCACCAGGAGAGGTTATAATAGGTATACCAGATAGATTGGTGGTTAAGGTAGTAGGTGATTCTGAAGATGATTCAGAATTAGATTTTTGTAGCAAGATAAATTAAGAGGTTAAAAAAATTAAATGAATTTAAAAAAAATATAATGAAAAATTACAGGAATAATTTTTAATTTTTGTGATATTACAGTCATATTTTACAAATCCAGAAAGTTTCTCAACTATAATTGGAAGATGGACAGGATATTTTATGACTTTTGATTATGGCTATTTTTTATAGCCATTCTTTTTAGAACCAATAGAAAAAAATATTTAAAAAAAGAAAAAGTAAGATAAATGATATTTTGGCAATAAGCCTATCAATAGTTTTTTTGTAGTTTTTAATAGTTATAATTATGTCTTTGATAGTGATACCAGAAATTATTTCATCTTTTAAAAAGTTCTTAATGATATGTATCCAGCTATTTCAGAAAAAGCAATGACACTGGGGAAAAAAACATAACAGATTATTTAGCAGAAAAGAATATATATACAGTGAATACAGAAGAATTAAATAATAGCTTTACTAATTTTTATTAAGAATAATACAAGTAATATAAAAAGAATTTGTATTTGCCTTTTGTTGGAGGCTTAGTTAACTGGACATTAGGCTTTTACAAACTTAATTATAGCATTCACTTTAGCATTTTTTTAATTTTATTAGATAAGAAAAAAATCTTATGAAGACATTAGAAAATCTTATAAAAAAATAGTTTTTCGGAGTAAAAAAATACTCCTTATGTTATGAATAAATTAAGTCTATCAAAAGATATCTTTATAAGTTATATCTCAGGAAAAAAATAATTGTATCTTCTATAGTTGGACTTTGTGTGTATATAATTTTACTTATAACAGGAACACCTTATGCAGCCTTAAGTGCTATCTTATTAGGTGTTGGAAATATGATACCTTATGTTGGTTCAATTTTTTTGGAGGAATAGTAGCATTTTTCTTGATTCTACTAGTTGCTCCAATAAAAACTTTGATATTATTGATAGCGATAATCATATCTCAATTGGTAGATGGCTTTTATAGTAGGATCTAAAAATAATAGGGAATAAAGTTGGTTTAAGCACTTTTTGGGTTATGGTTTCTATGATAATTTTTGGAAATTTATTTGGTATAGTAGGAATGTTTTTTTAGGAACACCTATATTATCAATAATAAAAATTATTCTATGTAGATTTATTAAAAAGAGCTGAGCAAGGAGGCAAGGAATGATATTTATAGCAAGTACAACAATGGGCTTGGAAAGTGTTGTAAAAGAAGAATGCCTTGCTCTAGGCTTTAAAAAAATATAAAAAGTATTTGATGGTAGAGTTGAGTTTGAAGGAGATTTTAAAGATTTAGTTAAAAGGCTAATATATATTTGAGATGTTCTGATAGAGTTTTTATAAAAATGGCAGAGTTTAAAGCTCTTAGTTATGAAGAATTATTTCAAAATGTAAAAAGCTATAGAATGGCAAGATTTTATAGATGAGAATGGAGAATTTCCAATTTCTTGGGTTAGTTCAGTAAAATCTAAATTATACTCAAAGTCAGATATTCAAAGAATAAGTAAAAAGGCTATAGTTGAAAAAAACTAAAAGAAAAAAATATAAAAGAGAAATATTTTTTTAGAAAATGGGAGCACTGTACTCTATAAAAATTCAATGTCACAAAGATATTTTTATAGTTATGTTAGATAGTTCAGGTGAAGCTTTAACAAAAAGAGGCTATAGAGCAGTAAAGAGATTAGCTCCCATAAAGGAAACTTTAGCTGCAGCTCTAGTGTACTTATCAAAATGGAAGCCTGATGAAGTTTTACTTGATGCTATGTGTGGGACAGGTACCATTGCAATAGAGGCAGCTATGATAGCTAGAAATATTGCACCAGGAGCAAATAGAAACTTTGCTGCTGAAAAATGGTCTGTGATTGATGAAAAACTTTGGACAGATATAAGAGATGAGGCTTTCTCTAGTGAAGATTTATCAAAAGAGTTAAAAATATATGCTTCTGATATAGATGAAAAAAGTATAGAAGTAGCAAAGGAAAATGCTGAAAAAGCTGGAGTTGAAGAAGATATTATCTTTGAAGTTAAAGACTTTAAAGATATTGAAAGTCCTGCAAAATATGGAGCAGTAATAGTTAATCCTCCTTATGGGGAAAGACTTATGAATGATGAAGATATAGAAGAATTATATAGAGATTTTGGAAAATTCTGTAAAAAGAATTTAACTAAATGGTCTTACTACATAATAACTTCTTATGAAGACTTTGAAAAAAAGCTTTTTGGAAAGCCAGCTACTAAAAAAATCGTAAGCTATATAATGGTGGAATAAAGTGTTATTATTATCAATATTTTTGGAGATAGAAAAAAATGGATATAGAAACTAAAAATAAAAAAACTTTATAGATTATGCTAGAGAAGTTTGTCTTCAAAGTTTACTTTTTGGCAGATAATATTAAAGTGGACTTAAAAAGTCAAGATAATCTATATGAAGTTGAAAGAATAGATAACGAAGTTATTTCAAAATATGAAAATATATATCTTTTATTAGATGAAACTACACTTTTTAGATATTTATAAAAAAAGATGAAAAAGTATTTGAAAAAAATAGAAGAAGCTATCAAAAAAAATGGCAGAAGATAATAAAATAAAAAGATGAGTATATAAAGTCACAAATAAAGAAGAGAAAAGAATTAAAAAGGAAATTCTGGCTCGAAGTAGTGGAAAGATTTTTTTAAATATAAGATAAAAAGAATTAAAAGAAAATAAAAGGGTGATTTAATCCAAAAATAAATAAGGTTTTTGGATAAAGAAGAAAAACTAAACTTAGATTTATCTAATGCTATTCAGGAAGTAGAGCAAATGGAAATAATTGAAAAAAACTACAACCTGTGAGAGCAGAGTTTAGAAGTTTATCTTTGCAGTTTGATAAATATCAAAAAAAGAATTGGAGGAGACAGAAAATAAACTTTCAAAAAAAGTGGTACTATGAAATCTATGGTACAACTGACAAAGAAACTCTTCTAGAAGCATATAATACAAAGTAGAAATTAATTAAAAAAATTAATTTATAAAAAAATTTAATGGAAAGGAGGAGAGATGAGTTTACAAGCAATCATCAAAAACAAACAAGGGGAGATAAACCTAAATTTATTTTTCAGATGTTGCACCTGTAACTGTGCTTAACTTTGTAACTCTTGCTAAAAAGTGGATACTATAATGGTTTAAAAATTCCATAGAGTTATTGAAGATTTCATGATACAGGGAGGGGATCCAACTGGAACTGGTGCAGGTGGTCCAGGATATCAATTTGGAGATGAATTTAAAAGAGGAGTAGAATTTACTAAAAAAAGGCCTACTTGCTATGGCAAATGCTAGGGCCAAAACACAAATGGTTCACAATTTTTTTATCACTCATGTTCCAACAGAGTGGTTAAACTACAAACATACAATCTTTGGAGAAGTAGTATCACCTAAAGACCAAGATGTTGTAGATAGTATCAAACAAGGCGACACAATGAATGAAATCGTTGTAGTTGGAGATGTAGATAAATTAATAGAAGAAAATAAAGAATTCTATACACAATTAAAGAATTTTTTTAAAAAAATCTAATAATTATCTTTTTGTATTTTAATTAAAAAAATATGTTGGAGGTAAATTTATGATTTTATTAAATCCAGTTGTTCTTTCAGTTATTGTTATGACAGTTCTATGTCTATTAAAAGCTTAATGTTCTTTTAGCTTTTAATCGTTTCAGCACTAGTTGCTGGTTTTTGCTGCAGGTATGCCAGTAGGAGATATCATGGGTAACCCTAATTAATGGTATGGGTGGAAATGCTGAAACAGCATTAAGTTACATTCTATTAGGAACTCTTGCAGTTGCTATAAATAGTACAGGTGTTGCATCTATATTATCAAAAAAAGATTGCTTCATTAGTTGATGGTAAGAAAAAAATTCTATTAATAGTAATTGCAGTTTTTCTCATGTTTTTTTCACAAAAACTTAATACCAGTTCATATAGCTTTTTATCCCTATATTAATTCCACCTTTACTAAAACTAATGAATGAATTAAAATTAGATAGAAGAGCTATGGCTTGTTCTTTAACATTTGGTTTAAAAAGCTCCTTATATAGCTTTTACCAGTTGGTTTTTGGATTAATATTCCACGGTATTCTTTCTGCTGAAATGTCTAAAAAATGGTATGGAAATAGCTAAGACTGATGTATGGAAATCTACATGGGTTTTAGGATTATTTATGATAGTAGGTTTATTACTAGCTATTTTTGTTACTTATAATAGAGATAGAGAATATAAAGATTTACCTTTAAAAGGAATGGAAGAAGTTAAAGCAACAAATATGGAAGGAAGACATTGGCTAACTTTAGTTGCTGCTATTGCTGCATTTGTAATTCAATTAGTAACAGGTTCTTTACCATTAGGAGCAATAGCTGCTTTAGCTGCAATGTTAGTGTTCAGAGTTATTAAATGGAAAGATATTGATGAATATATCAATGGTGGAGTTGGACTTATGGGGCTTATAGCTTTCATAATGCTAGTTGCTGCTGGTTATGGAAACATAATAAGAGAAACTGGTGCTGTTACAGAATTAGTTGATAGTATTCACGGAATGATAGGTGGAAGTAAGGCATTAGGAATTTCTGTAATGCTACTAGTTGGACTTCTAATAACTATGGGAATTGGAACTTCATTTGGTACTATTCCAGTTGTTGCAGCTATTTATATTCCTCTATGTTTAAAACTTGGTTTATCAGTAGAAGGATCAGTTATAGTTCTTGCCGCAGCTGCTGCATTAGGAGACGCTGGATCACCTGCATCAGACTCAACATTAGGACCAACATCTGGACTTAACGCTGATGGTCAACACGATCATATTTGGGATACTTGCGTTCCAACATTCATACACTATAATATCCCTCTATTAATAGGTGGATTTATAGGAGGAATGTTCTTCTAAGATTATTTAGAAAGAAAAATATAAAAAAATATAAAAGTATATGAATTAGGACTGTTACAGCTTGGCTGCACAGTCCCTAATTTTTTTAATTTATTAAAATTATAAGTTAAACAATAAATCATAATAGCTTGGTATAGGCCAAGCATCAGTAGCAATTTTTTTCTTCTAATTTATCTACTTTTTCTCTAAGATTTTTCTAATGTAGGTAAAACTTCATTAGAATAGAATTTAGCTCTTTTGATATAAATCTTGAATTTTTTTATTGCTTTTTTCTAGATTCTCTTCTAGTTTATCAGTTAAGATTAACATATCATTTTTTTAGTAAAAATTATATCTTTTAAAAATTCCTATATCATATTGGAATAAATCTTCATCTGGGAAAAATTTTTTTCTTGAACGATGAATAGATTTAGAAAGATTAGATATATTTTTATAACGAAAGGATAAACTTGATTTCTAACAATCTTTTATTCCAGTAGAAATCTCAAGATTACATTGTTTATTATATCTTTCAACATAGACATGGAATCTTGAAAGAGATTCACTTCTTGAAAGTACAGAATTTCTTTCAAATAATTGAATAACTTCTTCTTCAATTAGAGCAGGTAGACCTTCCACAGTATTTTTTTAAATTAGAAAGTTCTCTTTTCTTAGCTTCCTCTACCCATTTTTTTCCTCATAACCGTTACCATCAAATATAATTCTTCTATGCTTGTTATATCTGTCTTTAACTAGAGCAATAACAACCTCTTTTACAGTTTTATTTTTTTAATTCTTTTTTTCAAAAATATTCACAGTATTCTTTTTAGCACATCAGCAACTATAGTATTTAGAACAAACATAGGAGTTGCAGGTGAAGCACTAGAACCAGGCATTCTGAATTCAAATTTATTTCCTGTAAAAGCCATAGGAGAAGTTCTATTTCTATCAGATATATCTTTAGGAATTCTTGATATATTCTTATCTATAGTTATTTCATCTAGATGAGAACTTGAATTATTATTGAAATTTGTATTTTCAATGTTTTCTAAGATATCTTCTAGTTGTTCTCCTAAAAAGATAGAGATTATAGCTGGAGGAGCTTCATGTCCACCTAATCTGTAATCATTTCCAGATGTAGCAGTAGTGGCTCTAAGAGCAGGGGCATATCTATCCACAGCTTCTATCATAGCAAGTAAGTATACTAGGAAACTTAAATTGTTTTCTGATAATGTTTCAGGGTCATATAGATTTATACCCTTGTCAGTTGATAAAGACCAATTACAGTGTTTACCAGAACCATTAACGTTTTTTTAAAAGGTTTCTCATGTAAAAGTGCAACCATATTATGTCTGTTAGCAACTTTTTTAATCATATCCATAGTAATTTGATTTTTGGTCAACAGAAACATTTGCTGTATTAAACATTAGAGCAATTTCAAACTGATTTGGAGCAACTTCATTATGTTTAGTCTTAGACATAACTCCAACTTTCCAAAGCTCATTATCAAGTTCAGCCATAAAACTTTCTATTCTTTCTTTAATTGTCCCATAATAATGGTCATTCATTTCTTGACCTTTTGGAGGTAGACAACCAAAGACTGTTTTTTTCCAGATAGAACTAAGTCTTGTCTTTTATAGAAAAAAACTTTTTATCAACTAAAAAAATATTCTTGTTCTACTCCAAGAGTAACATTAATATTTTTCTGTTTCAGTATCCCCTAATAATCTTTTGAATTTTTTTAGAGCCTGTTCTTTTATAAGATTAATAGAACGAAGTAAAGGAACTTTTTTTATCTAAGGCTTCTCCATTATATCCGACAAAAAGCTGTTGGAATATACAAAGTTTTACAACCTTCTTCACCTTTTTTAAAAAAACATAGGCGAACTAATATCCCAAGCTGTATATCCTCTAGCTTCAAAAGTAGATCTCAGTCCTCCATTAGGAAATGATGAAGTATCTGATTCACCTTTCATTAAATCTTTACCTGAAAATTTTGCCATACTAGTTCCATCTGAATTAATTGAAATGAAAGATTCATGCTTTTCAGCAGTTAACTCAGTTAAGGGTTGAAACCAGTGAGTGTAGTGAGTCGCTCCTTTTTCTAAAGCCCTACATTTTTAATAGCGTTAGCTATTGTATCAGCAATTTCAAGAGTCAGTTCAGCTTTTCCATTTTTGATTTGTAAAAATTTTTTGAAAACATAGTCTGGGACTCTGTTCTTTAAGTTTTTTTCAGAAAAGCAGTTAACTCCGAAATTATCTAATAAGTTATTCATGATCTGTCTCCTTTAAAAATATAAAAAAATGTAAAAAAAATAAAAAAATTAAAAAAATAATTATACATCAAATATATGATAAAAAGCAAATATTATTTTTTTATTATTTATTTTTTTCTCTGCTAATGCAATATATCTGTATACTGTAGATGTTGAACAAAAATAATTTTTTTAGAGACAAAATCAATAGAGTCTTTTTAAGTTAAAGAAACCTCTTTCATATAGAGCATAGATAGTTTGTTCTCTTTCTTGTCTTGTAGGTCTTCCTATAGGAAAGTTTAAGCTTAGTATTTACTTCATAGTAAACTTTCTTCATATATGCATCTATATCTTCATCTTCATTATCCTCATCTGCTTCTTTTTTTAAAGTCATCATATAGAACATTGTATGAAACATCTGATAGATAGTTTTTGACAAACATGTCAGGGTGTATAATTCTAAGTAATTGACAGTTTAATTCATGGAATTTACTATCGTCAAAATTTATACATAGCATACCCACAACTTTTTTTGATTTTTCTTTGATAAGCATACTAGAAGAACGAACTTTCTTTCCATTTTTTTAAAAAGTACAGTATGATTTACCATACTTTCCTCATTGTGAGAAGATTTATTCTTTAAAATATTAAGAGTTTCACTAGAAACTGTATCTTCTAATACTCTATCACTAACTTCTCCATTAGCTATGGCTATCATTCTTACTTCTTCACCCTTAACTTCATGTAAAAACTACTTCAAAAGAAGGGACCCTAAACTCTTTCCTAAAAAAATTAACTAACAATTTATATTGATTTAAAATTTCATTTTTCATAGCGTTTCCTCCAAGCCATAATTTAAGTTGCTATAAATATATCACTTTTTTAAAAAAAAATATACATTTTTTTATTGACAATATTTTTATTGTGTGATAAAATTATTTTATAAATACATTAAAAGTTGCTATTTTTTTATAAAGTGATAATTTTTAGTATATTATTTTTCAATTAAAGAGTGCTGTCCGCTAATCAAAAAAATGACAACCGGGGTACTAAAATTTTTAGGAGGTCTACAATGAAAGAATATTTACTTAATGTACCAGTGCCACGCTCTTTTTCTTATGTAAAACGTAACATACCTGAAGTGACAGTTGAACAAAGGGAACGTGCTTTAAAAGCAACTCACTACAATGAATTTGCTTTTCCAGCAGGAATGTTAACAGTTGATATGTTATCAGACTCAGGAACTACTGCTATGACAGATCAACAATGGGCAGCTATGTTCTTAGGTGATGAATCTTATGGAAGAAACAAAGGTTACTATGTATTGCTTGATGCAATGAGAGATTGTTTTGAAAGAGGAGATAATCAAAAGAAGATTATAAATCTTGTTCGTACAGATTGCCAAGACATAGAAAAAATGATGAATGAAATGTATCTTTGTGAATATGAAGGTGGATTATTCAATGGTGGAGCTGCTCAACTTGAAAGACCTAATGCATTCTTAATGCCTCAAGGTCGTGCTGCTGAATCTATTTTATTTGAAATAGTTCGTAAAGTACTTGCTGCTCGTGAACCAGGAAAAGTTTTCACTATTCCATCTAATGGTCACTTTGATACTACTGAAGGAAATATAAAACAAATGGGATCTGTACCTCGTAACTTATATAATAAAGAATTATTATATGAAGTTCCAGAAGGTGGACGTTATGAAAAAAATCCTTTCAAAGGGGATATGGATATAAAGAAATTAGAAAAATTAATAGAAGTTGTTGGAGTTGAAAATATCCCAATGATTTACACTACAATAACTAACAACACAGTTTGTGGACAAGCAGTTTCTATGAAGAGTATCAGAGAAACTTCTAAAATTGCTCATAAATATGAAATACCATTTATGTTAGATGCTGCAAGATGGGCAGAAAACTGCTACTTTATTAAAATGAATGAAGAAGGATATAGAGATAAATCTATAGCTGAAATTGCAAAAGAAATGTTCTCTTACTGCGATGGATTCACTGCATCTCTTAAAAAAGATGGACATGCTAACATGGGAGGAATTTTAGCTTTCCGTGATAAAGGATACTTCTGGAAGAAATTCTCTGAATTTAATGAAGATGGATCAGTTAAAACTGACGTAGGAATCTTATTAAAAGTTAAACAAATATCTTGTTATGGTAATGATTCTTATGGAAGTATGTCAGGACGTGACATCATGGCTCTTGCTGCTGGACTTTATGAATGTTCTAACTTCAACTACTTACATGAAAGAGTTGAACAATGTAACTATCTAGCAGAAGGATTCTATAAAGCTGGAGTAAAAGGTGTTGTTTTACCAGCTGGAGGACATGGAGTTTATATCAATATGGATGAATTCTTTGATGGAAAGAGAGGACATGAATCATTTGCTGGTGAAGGATTCAGTATTGAACTTATCAGAAGATATGGAATACGTGTTTCTGAATTAGGAGATTATTCAATGGAATATGATTTAAAAACTCCTGAACAACAAGCTGAAGTTGCAAACGTTGTTAGATTTGCTATAAACAGAAGCGTTTATTCACAAGAACATTTAGATTATGTAATTGCAGCAGTAAAAGCTCTTTATGAAGATAGAGAAAGTATTCCTAATATGAGAATTGTTTCTGGACATAATTTACCTATGAGACACTTCCATGCCTTCTTGGAACCTTATCCAAATGAAGAAAAATAAAAATTAAATATTTTTGAATAAATTAAGCTGTTGTATTTCTGTCATAACTCCTCTTTATATAATACTGAACAAAATATACAACAGCTTTTTTTAGATTAAAAGGAGGCTTACTATGAGTGAAGTAGAAAAACGTGATGGCTTTTCCACTAAATGGGGATTTATACTAGCTTGTATAGGCTCTGCAGTTGGAATGGGAAATATTTGGAGATTCCCTGTTCTTGTTTCTGCAATGGGTGGAATGACATTTTTAATTCCTTATTTTATATTTGTAATTTTTATTGGTTCAACTGGAGTTATAGAAGAATTTGCTCTAGGTCGTTCAGCTGGTGCAGGTCCTGTTGGAGCATTTGGAATGTGCACTGAGATGAGAGGAAATAGAAGTATAGGGGAAAAAATAGGAATTATCCCAATACTAGGTTCTCTTGCTCTTGCAATAGGATACTCTTGTGTAATGGGTTGGGTTTTTAAATATGCTTGGATGTCAATAGATGGTTCTATGTATGCTATGGCATCAAATATGGATATTATAGGTTCAACTTTTTGGACAAACAGCCTCAGCTTGGGGTGCAAACTTCTGGATAGTAGTAGCATTGATAGTAAGTTTTTATCATTATGTCAATGGGAATAGCAAGTGGAATAGAAAAAAAGCAAATAAGATTATGATGCCAGTATTATTTATTTTATTTATTTTACTAGGAATATATATAGTATTTCAACCAGGATCTTCTGGTGGATATAAATATATCTTTACAGTTAATTTAAAAGGATTAGCTGATCCTAAAGTTTGGATTTTTTTGCTTTTTGGACAAGCATTTTTTTCTCACTTTCTGTTGCAGGAAATGGATCAGTTATCTATGGATCATATTTAAGTAAAAAAAGAAGATATACCTAACTCTGCTAAAAAAATGTTGCTTTCTTTGATACATTAGCAGCTTTACTTGCAGCCTTTTGTAATAATTCCAGCAATGGCAGTTGGTGGAGCAGAATTATCTTCAGGGGGACCTGGACTTATGTTCATATATTTAATTAATATTATGAATAATATGGCTGGTGGAAGAATAATTGAGGTTATTTTCTATTTATGTGTACTTTTTGCAGGGGTTAGCTCTATTATCAATCTATATGAAGCACCTGTTGCTTTTTTACAAGAAAAATTTAAGTTTAAACGTATTCCAGCAACTGCAGTTATTCATATTTTAGGTTGTGCAGTAGCTATTTGTATACAAGGAATTGTTTCTCAATGGATGGATGTTGTTTCTATATACATTTGTCCACTAGGAGCATTACTTGCTGCTGTTATGTTCTTCTGGGTTGGAGGTAAAAAATTTGCAGAAGAATCTGTTAATATGGGAGCAAATAAACCAATAGGAAGTTGGTTCTATCCAGCAGGAAAATATATCTATTGTCTTTTAGCAATAGTTGCATTAATTGCAGGAGCACTTCTTGGAGGAATAGGATAGAAAGAATTAATATATATTAAAAAGGACTGTTCTTTAGCAGTCCTTTTTAAATTTATTATAAGGTTGGTATGATATCACAAAAACTTTTTAAAAATTTATTTTTGTTTTTGCAAATTAAATTTCTTTTACATAACTATTATACATCTAAAAATAAAAAAAGCAAGTGTTTTTTTAGTAAAAAAAATTTTTTTATATGAAAAAAATAGAACTGTTATAAATTCACAAAAAGTAAAAAAATAGTTCGTTACTGAGTAAATTTCTTAACGATAAAAAAATCAAGAATCTGCATCATAAGAAGCTCTAAGCAATAAATTGCTAAGTGTTTCTAAGAAATTCGACCAACTCGCTGACATATCAGCTCAAACATGTCGACATTTACTCGGCTCATTCTATTTGATTTTTTTATCTAAAAATTTCCATTCGTAACTCACTTATTTTTTTACTTTAAAATTGAAATTTTAATTTTTATAACAGTCCTTATAACTATGAAAAATAAAAAAAGTAAAAAAAATAAGTAACTTGCTATTTTTTTAGTAAGCTATATTTTTTTACTTTTTTTATATTCTTAAATTTTAATAGAGTTTTTTTATTTATTGTTTTTTTAGACTTATAGAAAATAATTTACTACCTTCTGAATAGCTAACATCCATGTCAAAAGCCATTCCACTCACCTTTAGCTCTGTCATCTGTAGCATTCAATTTTTTTCTTTATACCAATCGATAATTTCATTAGCATCTTTATCACTTTTTACAGTAAATGTCTATTGATGTGATATTTTCATCTTTATCAAGAAGAACATCATAATTTCTGATTTTTTTAGATCATCATGAATAGGAATATTTAAACTATCTAAGATTTTTAGGTAGTTTAACTGAACCTAAAGTCAGATTGAGCAGAAATTCTTGTGGTACCGTCATCATCAAACAGTTTTATCTATATCTCCTCCGGTAAAAATTTTTGTATAAAGAATATAGAAAGAATCCTAAACAAAAATGCTAATGGAATAAGTACAACCTTTTTTTATATCCTTTAGATGTAAGCAATGTAAAAAAACTTCCAAACTTTTTCATAATCTCCCTCTCCTTTAAATTTTTCAAAATAAATACACTAACTATTATACAACTTTTTTTCTTATTTGTAAATAAAAAAAGAGACTATTAGAAAAAGTAAAAAAATAGTTCGTTACTGAGTAAATTTCTTAACGATAAAAAAATCAAGAATTCGCTGTAATTTCGGATCTGTAAGAAACTCTAAATGAACAAGTTCATTAAGACTTTCTAAGATCGCTACGCTCGAGACACTCCGATAATTACTCGGCTCATTCTATTTGATTTTTTTATCTAAAAATTTCCATTCGTAACTCACTTATTTTTTTACTTTTTAAATATATAAATCTCCTCATTTTTACAAAAAAATATTATTTAAAGTATTTCTTTAAAAGTTTATCATATTCTCCATTAGCTTTTTATTTTTATCAAGAGCTGTATTGATTTTTATCTAATAATTCTTTATCATTTTTTTCTAACAGCTATAGCATAGTCTTCTTCTTCAGCAGGTATAGAAGCTATAACAAATTGTTTATTGTTAGCAGTATATTTTTTTGCAGGTTCTGAATCAAGAACTACAGCATCAACTTTATTTTGAGAAAGTGCCATGATAGCAGCATAAGAAGCATTGAATCTTTCAACTTTTACACCTTTGATTTCGCTTACAACAGTGTCTCCTGTGAATCCTAACATAACTCCAACTTTTTTTACCTGATAAGTCTTTAAAACTTTTTAAAGATTTGTCAACACCTTTAGTTATAACAACTTGTTTAGCTTTGAAATATGGTTTAGAGAAAGCAACAGCTTTTTTTCTTTCAGGAGTTGCAGACATTCCAGCTATAACCATATCAACTTTTTTAGTTTGTAGAGCAGGTAATAAACCATCAAATGCCATATCTTGCACTTTGAATTCTAAACCAGTTTCTTTTGAAATAGCATCTAATAAATCTATCTGAACCTCCCACGACTGACACCCCTACGAGTGCTAGAGTCGCAGGGTTCTTGGGTAGTAGTTGCTTCTGTTAGCCAACTAAATTTACCAAGCTATCCCCATAGTTCCTACGGTTCATATATTGTATATTTAAGCACTTATACCTAATATCTTTAGTCCTTCTTTTAATATGTTTTTGGCTGCATTTATATCTCTATTATGTACAGCTCCACATACTGGACAAGTCCATTCTCTCACACTTAAATCTTTTTACTTCTTCATTTCTATATCCACAACAATTACATATTTGACTACTTGCAAAAAAATTTATCTACTCTTACTATTGTTTTTCCATGCCATTTCGCTTTTATAACTTAGTATTCTATTAAATTCACTCCATGATACATCTACAATATTTCTTGCTAATTTATGATTTTTTTACCATATTTTTTTACTTGTAAGTCTTCCATACAAATAATATCATATTCTTTTTATTAGCATTGTTGATAATTTTTTTGCAAAAAAATCTTCTCTTTGATTTGATATCTTTTCAAATAATCTTGCCACTTTTATTCTAGCTTTATTCCTATTTGAACTACCCTTTGGTTTTCGTGATAGTTTTTCTTTGTAATATTGCTAGTTTATTCAAAGATTTTTTTGTAAATATTTTTTGGATTTTCTATTGAGATTTCATCACTGGTAAGTGCAAAGTCCTTTATACCTAAATCTATTCCAACATTCTTATTTGTACTTTCTAACTTTTCTACTTCTACATCAGTACAACATAAAGATATATAATATTTTTCCACTAGGTACTTGTGTTATTGTTGCATTTATTATTCTTCCTTGTGGTTTTTATTTTATCTCTTATTTTTTTAGTCTTCCTAACTTAGGTACTTTTTATCCATTTATCTAAAAAAACTCTATATTATTATTTGTATAATTGGTTCTGTATGATTTTTCTATTATCTTTCTTAGATTTAAACTTTGGATAGCCACTTCCACTAAAGAAGTTTTTTTATAGGCTTTATCTAAATCTTTTTAAAGAATTTTTGTAAAGAAAATTTATCTACATCTTTTAACCATTTTTTTCTCTTGTTTTTAAAACTGTCAGTGCTTTTGCTACATTGACTATATGACATAGATTTTTTTCTCTTTGTTATATAGTTCTTGTTTTTAAACCTAAAAAAATGATTATAGACATATCTTACACAACCAAAAGTACTATTTAATATTGCTATTTGAGTTTTAGTTGGATAAAATCTAAACTTATATGCTTTTTTTCCATGCGATTTCACCTCCATTTACCTATATATAGTATACCACTTTTTTTATACTATAAGTAAATAAAAAAAGTAAAAATTTTTTTCTAAATATATGAACCTAAAAACTGACTCAGTCGTTTTTAGAGGGTTGTCGTTCACATAAGTACGCTACCACTTATGCAGTTCTCTTATGAACTTCTTAATATTTCTATTAAGCACAGACTATATCTTATCCCACAGCTTTATCTGTTTGGGTCTACCCACTTCCACCAGCTTTGGTGTACTTCCCTCAGGAGGAATAGTCGTTGAACCTTACCTTTCGGTCTTGGCTGCTGATTGCCCATTTTTTAGCCTTTCCCAAATCTTTGATTTGGGGTATTACTAACTTAACACTTAGGATTTAACCTTATGTCATCTAGTATATTTTTTCCGCTTTCGCCACTTTCACACTTGTACCATATTATTTAGATACTATGTTGTAGTTATACTAGCTTTAGGGGTTTCCAGCAATTCGAGTAGTATTGGATAGCTTTTTTTAAGTTGCTATCTCTACATACATATTTCTATATATGCTGACTATACTTAATGGTCTAACTCATGACTGACACCCTACGAGTGTTAGAGTCACAAGTGTGCGACCATATTTTTTTAATCAAAACCAACAACCTTATTTTTTTCAAGGTATTCAAAAGGTGCAAATTCAGCATTTGTTCCAACATATACAACTTTGTTTTTTTAGCAAAAAAACAGAAACAGAGATAACAACAGACAATAAAGACATCAACATTAATTTAAAAAAACTTTTTTTCATAACAATCACTCCTTAATATTTATAATTTTTTTATTTGTTTAAAAACTTTATTTAAGAAATCTTTAATTCTTTCATTTGTAGGATTTTTCAAAAAAATTCTTTAGGTGAACAATCCTCAATAATTTCACCTTTATCCATAAATAAAATTCTATTACCAACATTTCTAGCAAATCCCATTTCATGTGTAACTATAAGCATAGTCATACCTTCTTTTGCAAGATCTCTCATAACATCAAGAACTTCTTTTATCATTTCAGGATCCAGTGCAGAAGTAGGTTCATCAAAAAGTATAACTTCTGGCTTCATAGCTAAGGCTCTTGCAATAGCTATTCTTTGTTTTTGTCCACCCGATAATTGAGTAGGATAAGAATTAGCCTTATCTGATAGTCCAACTTTCTCAAGTAAAGAAAGTGCATATTTTTCAGCTTCTTCTTTGCTTTCCTTTTTAACCATTATAGGAGAAAGAGTAAGATTATCTAAAACTGTCATATTAGGAAATAGATTAAAGTGTTGAAACACCATACCAACTCTTTCTCTAACTTTGTTAATATCAGTATTTTTTTGTCCATTAAATCCATACCATCTATATAGATATGTCCTGAAGAAGGCTCTTCTAATTTATTGATACATCTTAGAAAAGTTGATTTTTCCACTTCCAGAAGGTCCAATTATAGAAATAATTTCACCTTTTTTTATTTCAGTTGAGATATTTTTTTAAAAACTTCTAAATCTCCAAAATTTTTTTATAAATTAGTTATATTAATCACTTACTTTTTAACCCCCTTTCAACTTTTTCTCATAAATACAGTAAAAATTGATGTCAAAATTAAATATATAAATCCAACAGCAAGTAGAGGTTCAACTCCTCTATATGTTTGGCTAGTTATAATACTAGCTGATCTTAATAAGTCTATTCCACCAATGAATCCAATTATTGAAGTTTCTTTCAATAAAGTTATAAATTCACTTACAAGGGCAGGTAGGATATTTTTAATAGCTTGAGGTACAATAATTTTTCTCATAGTTTGAGAATAGCTAAGTCCTAAAAGCTCTTCCTGCTTCCATTTGACCTTTATCTAATCCTTCAATACCAGCTCTTATAATTTCTGCAACATAAGCTCCTGAGTTAAGTCCAAAAGCTATTCCACCTATAACTAGTATAGGAGTTTCTCTTAAAGCTCCAACAAAGATTAAGTTTGCAAGTATCATAAGTTGTACAACTACTGGAGTTCCTCTTATAACATCTATATAGATATATGCAATTTTTTTGACAAAGGATTAAAGTTTTTCAAGAAATTTGATCCTTTTAAATGGATACCAATGAGATAGCTTCATAACTGCTAATAAAAAGTCCTAATACTATACCTAAAATTGCTGAGAATAATGTGATACCTATTGAAAAAAATAACTCCATCGACGATATACATATATCTGTCATCTGTTAAAAAGGTATCTTTTAAAATTTCTAAATACTCCATTCTGACCCCCTAAGTTAAAAAAATAAGAATAAAAAAAGGAAATAAATACATATAGTATTTTTAAATTTCCTTATCTATAAACAAAAAAATAATATAAAATAAAAAAACACAGATATACTAGCATCTGTGGTAAACTTTTAATTATAAATCAAAAAGACGTATAAAAGCTAAGCTAATATAAATAGATAAGGTTACTTTTATTAAATTTTTTTATCTTTCCTTATCATTCTTCTCCTTAGCATAACTTCCTTCTCCTTTCAATTATTTTTTTAACATTATATTATTATGTTTAGTAAAAGTCAAGGATTTTTTAATAGGCTTATAAAAATTTTTTTGTTTCTATAAGCCTATTCCTTAAACATTATTAATTTTTAAATGTACTTCTACTATCTCTTATTTCATTTATATCTTCTTTAAACTTTGACATTGTTACTTCTTTTTCCATCTGTTCCATTATATCCTACTAAGACTTTCTTGTTTTTCATATTCTTTTTTTGATAGATAATTCACATAGAAAACATAGAAATCTATTTCTTCAAAAATTTATATCTTTAGATATTTCTAAATCTTTTATCGCTTCACTATCTCCATTGATTATGAAATTATTATCTTTTTCAGATATAAATAATTTTTTTCCTCATCAAGTATTTTTATTTTAAAATATAACTATATCTTTCATCCAATGAATAATTATATTTCTCACTTAAATTTTTCCTTTTTCCACATTTTCTACTTTTTATATGTTCTTCAATTTCATTTGTGATTTCAGCAATTTCATGTTCACTTAGCTTATAGCCAAAAGCATATATCTTATCTTCAAATTCATTTTCTTTTTACTCTAAATTTTTATATTTTTTTAATAAATCTGTGGAAACGAAAAAATGGATAATTTTTTTACATGGCTCTTTTTCATAATATTTTTTTCTTATATCTTCTAATTTTATTACTTTTTGAATAATAACAAAAAAATAATATATATTTTTTTAAAATTAAATTATTTTCTTTTTATACATAAAAATTTCTTTAGAAGAACCTGAAATTGCTTCTGAATAAAGAAAGATAAAAAAATGGAAAAACTTCCAATAATAAATTTTTATTATTTTACTTAATGAAATTTCTCTGAAGTTATACATTCCCAAATATATATATATGCTATATAAAATAAGAAATATTATAGTTTTTTTAGAATTATTCCTGATATTGAGTATCTTGTTATGGAATATTCATCAGTATTATTAATTTTTCTTTGTTATAACTTTCATCATTTTTTTATTCTCCATTTTTCGTAAGAATTCTTGATAATAGTAAAAAAATTTCTATTATTTCTTTTTTCTAATTGCCCTCTCATAGCCTCATAAATCTTTCCATTTTTTTTCATTATTTTTGATGAAAGATATCTCTCCTACTTTATTTATATATTTTTTTATTATATTTAATTTCCTTGATTTCTGAATACAGAAATAATCTTGTTTTTCCTTTTTTTATCTCTATTTTTATCTTCATATAAAATAATTTTTTTATTTTATATAAATAAGGTTCTAATCTATAAGAAATAATAAATAGTACATAAAAAAATAATCCATAAATAATTGTAAATTTTATCATTAGCTATAAATAAAATAATGTATAGGAAAATAAAAATCCATAGAAATACGTGAAAATTCAAAATTGTAAGATATTTGTTTAATAATTCTTCATCATAAGCAATACAAGTAAAATCTTCTTTTTTTAGTCACAGTTTTTCATTGAAAATCTCCTAGTCATAATATCCTTCAGCACGAAATTTTTTTGTAGTCTGTCAATAGCTTTTTTTAAAAGCTTTCATATTATTAATTTCTTCATGATGTTCTTCTAGATAATTTAGCATAAATTTTATTTCTTCTAAATTTGGTTCTTTTTTTGGGATTAGGATTTATTTTTAGCTGTTTTTTTCTATATATTTTCCTTCAGCAGTATTATTAAGCTTTTTTTGACCACACAGCACCACTCACATCTAAACTAATATGCACTTCTCCCTTAATATATTCAACATTAAAAAAATTTTTATTCATATCCAGACCTTTGGATGCTGATATTCTTGCACCAGCAAAAAAATTTTTTTATCTTTAGATAGATTGAAGTGTAGATCTCCTCCAAAAATTGCAAAACTTCCTCCTATAGTTCCAACAATTCCATTTAAATCTTCTGGTTTGTTTACATCTTTAAAATAAGCTCCACTTATCCCAACTCCTACAGCAGGTGTCCCTAGACCTATTCCAGCATCAACTGTTTCAGCTAAATACATATCTCCAGTTTTTTTGGATCTTTTTATAAATACATAAGTTGTTCCATTATTAACACGAATTCCTATCGCTATTGCAAGGTTTCCTGAAATAGCTACTGCCCAATGTTCCTTATCTTTCTCAGGCACAAGTTTAGCTTCTGCAAATTGTTGTTCTATACTCTTTTGATCCTTATATTTATTTCTCAAGTTATTTAGATAGTCTGCTTTTTTCTTCTTCGGTAAATACCTTATTCTTGTTTTCACTTCCTACCTTTTTCTCTTGTATGGATTGAAGTTTCTTCTCCATCTTTTCCTTCATCATAAGTATTCATATGAGCTTTTTTTCATGTGCAAATAATTTTTGAGAAAGCTAAGTCTGGATTTGCTATATCATTTATTGAGAAATATATCTTTTTCTCTTCTTTTTAGCTCCTGTTTCTTTATCTTTTTGAATCTACTGAAAATGAATGAGTTTCATCTGTTAATAAGACTTCTGGAATCTCTCCTTCATATCCATTTTTCTCTCAGATATCTTTCTATTAAATTTTTGTGCCAGCTTTTTGTTTGTCTTCTAAACTTAAGTTTTCTTCTTTTATCAAATTAAATTCTTTTTTTGGTGTTCATCTTTGAATTTATCTAGTAAGACTCCTTCCATTGATTCTTTAAATTTCTTTTTGATCTAAGATTTCATGTAAACTTCCTAATTTCTTAAAAAGCATACTTTATTTCATTTCTCTTATCTTCACCAATTAAATCAGTATGTAGCTCTGCATCTAAATGTTTTTTTCTTCATCTTTTGTTTTTTTCTTGTGCCTTATTAATATCTGTATTAAATCCTAAGTCTTCTGTGCTTGTTTTCTTTCCAGATATTTCAAAGTCCGTATTTATTAATGAACTTTATTTACCTAGTCTTTTTTTAGATAATTTCAGTACTTAAAAAAACTATTTTTATATCGTTTTTTTATCTTAATTATATAATATTTTTTTAGCCTTACTATCTATTACTTTAAATTTTTTTAAAATACCAGATAAACTCATCAAAAATTGCTCCTATTAACATAAAAAAACATAAAGTCTATTATTAAAAGTTTCTCTTTTTCTAACAAATCTTCTTCTTGAGTTGTACTTATATTATCATTAAGAATATATATTCCAAATACATAAAAAAATAACAAATATACCATATCTTCCAAAATACTTATTTGAATAATATTCTATAATTAGCGAAACTAATAAGAGAATTTTTATTGCCTATAAATAGCAATAACTTTTTCTTCTCATAACTTTTTATATAAATAGATAATTTGGATAATTACTAGTATTAGATAACAAAATAAAATAAAACCTATATTTTTTTAACATTATTTTATAAAATTCAATTAATATTTCTTTCATATGCTGACTCCTTTTAACTAGCTATATATAACAGTCATTCTTCATAATATATTTTTAAGAGATTTTTTTATTTATATATATTTTTTTAAATTAATTTTGAGATTTATTTTAATATTACTTTTTATTTATTTTTTTATAATAATATTGGTAATATGCTCTTGCTCCTGATGGAATACTTTCATCTTCCCAATAGTCTAAAAATAGTTCTATCCTTTATTATATTTATATTACCTATATCCAACACTGATATATGTTTTTTTCTAATTTAGCAGGAAGGAATTTCTCTAATAATGAATCAGATGAAATAGGTATAGATTTCCCAATATATAATCTAACTCCTTTTTACATTTGACAATTTTTTTGAAGAAAATTTTGTCCTTCCTTATTTTCTGACAAAAAAATCCATCCCTATCGATACAGTCTTTAAAAATTTCTATACTTCCTCCATGTGATATTGTTAATTTACTTATTTCTTCTGGACTATCTGATAAGTACAATCCAAGCCCTATTCCAGCACTTACATCTGAATTTCCTCCGCCTATACTTGTTGTTATTGCAGTATATTTAACAGCCTTATCATTTTTTTCAAATCAAATGATTGATAAATAGAATTTGTAAAAGATGCTCTTATTCCTCCTATAACTTTCTCATTTGCAGCACTTCCTGTTACATACCATTCTAATGTCTGATATTCCCTTTTCTCCATAGGAATACTTTCAGCAAGTTTCTTTCCTTCATCACCTGTTATTACATTCGGATTATTTCTTATTGCTGCTAGTGTATCTTCTGTTGCTTCTTTAGCAACCATATCTTTTTGTTCTATTTTTCTAATTTATCTCCTGAATAATTAGCTATAGTTTGGTTTCCTGTCTTATTATCTTCTTTACTGTAATGTCCAAACTCATGTCCTAATATATTTAGTATTTTATCTCTATCTAGGTTAGCTAATTGCTTCCTATCAAATACTACCACATTTGTTAAGGTATCTGTATAATATGGTCCATTTGGATCTGTTACATCTGTTAGTACCATTTTTTTATGTCTGGTTCTGCATAACCTTTTTGCTCTTAGGGCATCATTTAGTAGTTTGTGCATTACTGATACTTGTTCTTTTTGAAGAGCATCGTCTATTTTTTTCCATTCTTTATAGCTTTTTTTATCTAGTATTGATAAGTATTCTGGATTTTTCTACTTGGTCACCTATTGCTCATCCTAATAAATTTCTTTTTAAAAATTAATTATATTACTTTTTTTAAATAACCTCTGGTAATATAAAAAGTAATGTGAAAATATCTAAAAATTATGTTTCCTTTCAGATATTCATAAAAATTAGTATCCCCATCATAATTTCTAATTTATTTTTTTCTTATATTTTTATCTTTAAAAATTAAGAGAACAATAATTCCTAAAATATAAATATATTTTTCTAAAATCAGCTGGACAAAAAAATATAAAAATTTTTTTGTTGCTAAAAAAATGAATAATTAATCATTCCAAAGATTTTTTTACTCAAATTAATTTCAATAAATAGAAAAAAATTAAATTTAAAAAGAATCATAAAATAAAAAATATAATTCCATAAGGTAATGATGATTGAGTAATTTTTTTATTATACTATGCAAATTATTTAAAAAAATTCAAAAATTTTATCATTATTTTATCTCCATTTATTCATATATTCTTGATATATTTTTATAATTTAATTTCCCATTTTTTTATCAACTACTTCTCTAAATAAATAATCTTTAAAATATAATTTTTGACATCTCATATAATTCCTCTCTTTGAGCTTTTTGTAAGCTTGTCTTTTTGAGTTAACTCCATAATCTATCCAAGCTGGAACATCTATGCCCCAAATGTATTATATTCTCATAAGCTACATCAAAATCTAAAAAAATTATAACTTCCTTCCCAAACACCCATATTATATGTACCATTATTTATCCCATCATTTATTATTTCACCAGTTTTTTTATTAATAAAAAAACTTCTTTTTCCTTTTTTTATTTACATATTTTTTTCATTCGGAAATTTTATGTTGATATAAACCTCTCCGTTTTTCATCTATTTCTATATTATGTAACTGAGCCATTGAATCAGGTAATTTATCATATAGTTCTTTTTTTCTAATTCTCTTCTTTTTGTCATCTTTTTTTCTGAAGCAATTTTTTTGCTCTTAATTTAGCCTGTTCTTTTTTCAAAATCTTCTTTATCCTTAAAAACAGCATTATTAGTATCTTGAATATAATAATAAGTATATTTTTTTAGGATTATTTAAAAATTTCTTCTTTTGTTACTTTATACATTTTAGATAATAAATATGTATTATCTTTTACAAACTTTTCAGCTTCTAAATATTTATTAAAAATTTTTTTCCAATCTACATAATGTTCCTTATCTTTCTCATCAACAAGTTTTTGCTTCTGCAAATTGTTGTTCTATAGTCTTTTGATCCTTGTATTTATTTCTCAAATTATTTTTGATAGTCTGCTTTTTTTCTTCTTCTGTAAATACTTTATTCTTGTTTTCACTTCCTACCTTTTTCTCTTGTATGGATTGATGTTTCTTCTCCATCTTTTCCTTCATCATAAGTATTCATATGAGCTTTTTTTCATGTGCAAATAATTTTTGAGAAAGCTAAGTTTGGATCTGTTAACTTACAATCTTATTTTTAAAATAATAAAATAAACAGTGTTAAATTAATTTCAGATCCTAGAAATATTTCTTCAATTTCTATTACTTTATCTTTCTTATGAAAAATTGTAAATTGTGAAATATTATAAAGTAGTACTGTTCCAGTTAAATAGATAAATATTATCTTCATATAGTAATTATCTATTTCCTTATTATAAATATAGAATAGCATTATTAAAATAAAAAAACAAGTATTTTATGTACAAAAAAATAAAAAGAAACTCTCTAAACTTCTATGAAAATATAAATATATTAGTTGAGTCACTACTATAATTCCTAAAGTTATAAAAAAATAATTGTCCATGTTCTATAATAAATTTTTAGTATATTTAAAAATCTCCATATTTACCTCACATATTTATTTTTTTCATTCTCTTTTTATTAGCTCTATCAACTCTTTTCCTTTTTCATCTGTAAGTTGAAAGCCCCATCTATATTTTTTTCCATCATTCGTAATGAATGTTAAAAGTACATAAATCTTTAAAAGATTTTAAAAAAACCATTCCTTTTTAAAAACTACTTTCAATGTTATTTATTTCTTGAAAAAGACAATGTTTTTATTTAACATCACACTTTTTTTAATACAATTTTTTTGAGAACTTATGTCTATTTCTATTGTTTCTAAAAAAATAAATTAAGCCATTTTTATTCCAGTAAAGCCAAATATACATAAGCTTCCCCACAAAAAGCAAATAAAGGGACTCCAGTAATACTTAAAATAATAATTAATAATATTTTTTTGATTTTATTATATCATTTTGAAAAAAACTATACTGCCTATCAAAAAGTAAGATATGAGCAAAAAAATAATATAATATATATAATATCTCATAGGAATGATTCCTTTTTTTATAAACAAAATATTTTTTTCTTCTTTTTAATTTAATATTATTCATTTTTATTCCTCTTTTTTTCTAGTTGATAATTATATTGATAATATTGTCTAATATTATATGGAAGAGATTTATTTTTATAATAATCTAATATCTTGTCTTTTTTGTATATATTACTTTACCAAAAATTTTTTAACTGAAATATGTCCTTCAGCTTTAAATATAGGGACTCCTGTTCCTATATAAAGTTTAAATCTTCTAATATTAAATTTACTTAAGATTTCATGATTTTTCTATAGGTTTATAAATAATATCTGCTCCTACAGAAAAAAATCAGAAGCAATTTGTTGGATTATAATATTTTTTTCTCATTTGATATGTTTTCGCAGACTTAATCATACCATGAAAATTATTATGGTTCTCTTTTTATTTTTTTAGTGACACTTTATTTTTACAACTTTTAATAATTCCATGTTATAAAGTATTAAAAAGCAAAGCTACAATTAAATTTATATCTCCCATTAAAAAAATAATTCTAAAGTTTCTATTTTTTTCCTTTTTTTATTATAGAGCATGTAAAAGCTAATACAACAGATCCAATTAGATACAAATAGAAACCTAAAAATATTTTTTTACAATAAAGTAATAAATACCCAATGGCGACAAAAAGCTATTATTTTTATGTAATAAAAAAATAAGAGTATTCTTATTTTACTGCTTTTTTTATAAAGAACGAGTAACTGTACCATGACAATTAACATATAGAATATTAAAAAAATTAAATAATTACTTTTCCAAATAATTTATTATTTCTTTTAGAAAATTTGCATTATTCATTGAATTCCACCTCTATATCTTCTAATATTTTTTTATTTCCTCTGCTTTTTTTCTCAGATATCCTAAATCCCCACTTATATTTTTTTATCATTATCAATGATAAATGTCATTATACACATTTCCTTAAAACTTGCTCTTGTAAAGAAAAAAATGTTCTTTTTGTAACTAAAATTTCCACTTTTATTTTTATTTTTTTGAAGTCAGTTTTAAATTTACTCCATCTCCTATTATATTTATTAATTTTTTTATCTTTTTATAATCTCAATTTTTTTCTAAACTTAGATTATAATATAATGTTCCTGTAAAACAAACTCCTCCAAAAAAATTATCCAACCCCAAAGAATCTCATACATAAAAAAATATTCTCTAAGAGTTCGTGATTTTTCAAAGGCACCAAAGTTTTTCTAAAATAATAGACAAAATTGGTATTATTGGAAATTGAAGAAATAGAAATAGTTCTAAATATTTTTTTCTTAATTATTCCTTTTTTTATAGTAATTTTATTTTTTTATCATTTTTGTATTTTTTTATATTGTCCATTTTTTTAATCTCCATTATAGTAATTATCATAATAACTTCTTATTTGAGACGGAAGAGTTCTTGTTTTTATAATATTCATTATAAGATTTATATTTAGTTTCACTAATAGGTTTTCCATAATCTAAGAAGGATATATGAAATTCTTTTTTTAATGGCATAAATCCTGTCCCAACATAAACTCTAACTCCTTTAGCATGGAGAATAGCATAGAGAAAATCTCCTAACATTCCTCTGTTTTCAACATATTCAGCTAAAAAATCTACTCCTATAGAGGCTCCCTTAATATCAAAAACTGAAACCTGCTGATTTTGTTAATTTTTTTCTATTTCTTCTCGACTATCTTTCCAATATAGTCCAATTCCTATCCCTACACTTATATCAGGTGAACCAAATCCTACACTTCCAGTAATTAAATTATATTCTTCCACTTCGTCAGTTTTATGATTAAAAGAAGTGTAATGTGAAATAGTTCCACTAACTCTTCCACCAAAAGAGTATGCTGCCGTACCAAAAAAATTTCTTCAGTGTGGTATTCCCTTCTCTCCATAGGAATACTTTCAGCAAGTTTCTTTCCTTCTTCTCCTGTTATAATATTCGGATTATTTCTTATACTTGCTAAAGTTCTATTTATCTTTTTTTATAAATAAAGCGTATTCTATTAATATTAGTAAAGAATATGGAATTAAAAAAATATCCCATGTAAAGATGTATATTTTTGTAAATAGTATTCCCATAAAAAAATTAAATAAATTAAAAAAACTAATTATTTTTCAAATAAATCATAATGATATTTCTCCTATTAACATACAAATAAATAAAAATTAGGTAATATAAAACATATAAATATAAGAAAAATTAATATTACTTTCCATATTCTAAAAATTTGAATTTTTTATATACAATTATCAAATTTAATATTAATGAGAAAAAAATAATAAAATATAGCAAATTATCTCATATTGAAAAGTAATTTTTATATTTAAAAGTTTTTCCAATAAAATAAATTATAGGAAATAAAAAAATAAACTAAAATGTAATAGAAAAAAATTTAAAAATATTATATTTTTTTATTATTTATATAAGTATATAACAAAATTATTTTTAAATGTAAAAAAAATAATAAAAATTATTCCATATATAGTTTCCTTTGAAGCATTAAAAAAATAGCTTCACTCAAAAAAATATTAGAAAGAATAAATATAACAAATCACTTACTTGTGCTAGCAAAAAAACATTCTTATTCCTCCATTCTTCTTAAATATTTCTTAGGAATAATATTTCCTAAACCTGGTGCAAGTCTCTTCATTAATGAAACTTTTTAGTTTTTTTAAAATAGATGTTAGAAAAATTATATTATAATGTACACGAGATAAGTAATTTTTTTAAGTATTTTTATTCTATATTTTTGTCTGTAAAATTTTTCCCATAAATGCAACTGCACGCCAATTATCTATACTATAATTATCTAGCCATTCTAATGTTTTTATCAACAGTATAACAACTTATATAGAAATTCGAAATATGTGAAGAGAAACCTTTTATCTTTTTTTATACATTTCTGCTTTTTCAATAGCTTCTTTTTTTGGGTTAAGTAAACTCCTAAGAATCTTCCTTCATCTTTTTGTTTTTTTCTACATCACATTCATAAGAATGAGACAGTACATATATTTTCATATTACTCCTCTTCCTTTTTCTTCATGCATACCTAACTCCATACTAAAATAGCCTGTTCTATAACCATCTACCCACCCTATTTGGTTAATTTCTGTTTTTACTATATAAAAACCATCTAAGTGAGAAGAAAAAAACCTCTTATTTTTTTAAATTTTTCTAAAAGCTTTTTAAAGCTTCTCTTCTTGTTAAATATATTCCTATAAATCTATTTTTCCTCTTTTGTACTTATATTTATAATCCCCATAACAATATTCATGAGATAATACATATTTTTCACAATTTTATCCTCCTTTCTTCTTATTCATCTTTAGGAGTACATTTTGATTTAAAACCTCTTGTATAATAATCTTTTCCTATTATCATTGTTTTTATTCTAAAACCATTAGGACAATCTCTAAATCCAGGTTTTTTTCCAGCAATTCTTTTTATTATACTCTCTGCTTTTTTTCTTTTGCTTGACAAAAAGCCAATTAACTTTTTCATCTTTTCTTTCACTTATATGATATAACATATAGACTTTCTTTATTTTACATTCCATGCTTTATGCCCTCCTCTTTCAATTGCTTTTTTTAACCCTATTATAGTCATTACCTAATTCTTTTTCTACTCTTTCTACTTTGTTTTTTTAGCATAATATATATTTATATCTTTTTCTTCAAAATCTTTTGTTCACTCATCATTATCTAAAATTTTATTTTTCTATATTTAATTTTTTAACAAGTAACCTAAGAAAATTCCTTAGGCTACCTATAAAAAAATTAAACTATTTATTTTGTTATATTTTTTTAATTTACCAAATTTTTTCAAGATTATTGTACATCTTTTTCAAAGTACTTGGATCTTTTTGGATAATCTTCTGCCCAACCTCTATAATATACATCATAATCACTTCCAGTTATATCATTTACAAATGTTCTATAAATAGTCTTTTTAAATAATATTGGTGGTATTTTAGTTCTGGGTCTTATTATTTTTTTCCATCTGTATCAATAATTTCTATTTCTCCTATATCTAATATATATTCATTATAGTTTGTATTTGTTATTTTTTTACTGGTAATTCTAAATCATAATCATATGCTGAATATCTTATTTTTTTCTTTAGGTATTATATATTCTTTTTCCATTTACTGTCATTTTTAAAGTCATTATAAAATTTTTATTCTATAATTTTTCATTAAGATCTTTAGGAGCAATTCGTTTATCATCTATAAATCGAATCCCATATTTATCATTTATTATATCATTCATTTTATCAATATCTTTCTTAGGGATTCCCATTCTATTTATTTTTTTCCATTTTTCTATTATTGCATAAGCATCTATGTAAGTTCCAGTTGAAAAAAATATGGTTTAAATCCCCAAAAACTATTGCTATTACTAGAACAAGCATTAATAATAAAAATTAAAATAATTAAAACTATAAATTTAAAACTATTTTTTATCATTTTCATCAGTTCCCTTCTTTATTAAAAATATTCTTTTTGGATTAAATAATCTTAATATTTTTATCTATTTTTAACTATTTGAAACAAAAAGGGATATTTTTACCATTCTCAAAAATCAGACTTCTCTATATTAAGCCCAACTTTTTGTAGTAATATATCCCTCTAATTTAATTAAAGTTATGTCTATTTCATATACTGAAAAAGAAAGAGAATAAATAGATAAAAAGAAAAAAATAGTATTCTTTTAATCATAAATAACCTCCTTATATAGAACATTTTTTTATAATTCTTATTTAATTTTACTATTTTTTTGTATAATTTTGCAAGTTTTTTTATAAAAAAATGATAAAGTGAATTAGAACTTTTTAACAATTTTTCTTGACTTATGATATAATTAAGAAAAAAATATTTCTAAAAAAATGCTCTTAGGAGGCTATATGGAACTATTAAAAGTACAAATAAAAAAATTGGCAAACATTTTTCAAATATAAGTTTAGAATGTAAGGAATTTTTTTGGTTTTTTTATAGGAGAGTCTAGTACAGGAAAGTCTTCATTTATGAAAAGCCTTATTATATTTTTCAAGCACGTAATCTACATAAGGGAGATATAAAAAAATCCTGAGCTTCCTTTAGAGATCATTGGAACTTTTAAAAAGGAGAAAAAGGACATATTTTTCAGCTTAGAATTTTAAATAATCCTTATCAAGATACAAGATATTTTATAAAAAAATCATATTTCAAAACATGAGAAAGATAATAGAAATTGGGAAGAAATAGATGAAAAAGAATATAAGAAACATATTTTTGGAGTTTCAGTTTTTCTATGTACCTTCATATATGAAAATATCACATTTGAATTTTTTTAGTTGAAAAGTTATTTAAAAATGAAAATTTAAGAAGATATCATAAGTACTATAGAAGATTTAAAAATTCAATGAATAAAAAAATGAGTTTTGGTTTCTATAGACACCTTTTTCATAGAATTATTAAATGAGATTATTGAAAAAGAAAAAGACCATAATTTTTGGAATAATACAATATTACTTTGGGAGGAACCTGAGTTTTATCTAAATCCTCAGCAAGAAAGAGCTTGCTATGAAGCCTTATTTGAAAATACAAAAATTAGGACTTATGTCTGTTGTATCAACAAACTCTAGTCGTTTTATCGAAATTGAAAATTATCAATCACTTTGTATTTTTTTAGAAGAGTAAAAGAAGAAATAGAAATTTATCAATATAGTAGAAATCTATTCTCAGGTGATGAAGTTACAGTATTTAATATGAACTATTGGATAAATCCTGATAGAAGTGAGCTTTTTCTTTGCAAAAAGTTATCTTAGTTGAAGGACAAACAGATAAGATAGTACTTTCTTATCTTGCAAAACACCTAGGTGTATTCAAGTATGAATATTCGATTATTGAATGTGGAAGTAAAAGTTCTATACCACAATTTATAAGACTTTTAAATGCTTTTTCATATTCCTTATGTGGCAGTTTACGATAAGGACAATCACTATTGGAGAAATGAAACAGAGTTAATGAATTCAACTTTAAAAAAATAAAAACAATACAAAAAAATTAGTTTCAAAAATCTTGGAACTTGGGTAGAGTTTGAAAATGATATTGAAGAAGAAATATATAATGAATCAAGAGACAAGAAGAACTATAAAAATAAACCTTTCTATGCTTTAGAAACGGTTATTAAATCGGGTTATGTTCTTCCAGAGAAATTAAAAGAAAAAAATTATAAAAATTTTTTTGAATAGAAAAAAATAAATATTTTTAGGGGTAATATGGCAGTAAAGGTAAAATTGGAAAAAAAGATGGATTTAAAAAGATGCCTATGTAGGTTTTTAGTTGGACAACATTATTTCTAGGAATTTGGGTACCTTCATTTAGATTAGATTTGAAAGGCTTTTTTTAGTATTTTTTTAGGAATAATGTTATTTCAAACAGCTACAATTCTATTTGTAATACTAAATGCACTAAAAACTGGGGAATTTTATATACTAACTATTTTTTTATATTCTCTTATATAGGAATTAATTATATTATTAGTTTTTACTTGCAATTTATTATAATAAGATATATACAAAAAAATATGTTGTTAGATGGATGGAAACCTATGGATAATGATGAATATTCTCTTGCAATATTAGGAAGTTATGGCTATATAGAATATGAAATTGATTAAAAAAATATGGTCGCACACTTGTGACTCTAGCACTCGTAGGGTGTCAGTCATGAGTTAGACCATTAAGTATAGTCAGCATATATAGAAATATGTATGTAGAGGTAGCAACTTTAAAAAAAGCTATCCAATACTACTCGAATTGCTGGAAACCCCTAAAAACTAGTATAACTACAACATAGTACCTAAATAAAAAAATATGGTACAAGTGTGAAAGTGGCGAAAGCAGAAAAAAATATACTAGATGACATAAGGTTAAACCCTAAGTGTTAAGATAATGGGCAATCAGCAGCCAAGACCGAAAGGTAAGGTTCAACGACTATTCCTCCTGAGGGAAGTACACTAAAAGCTAGTGGAAGTGGGTAGACCCAAACAGATAGAGCTGTGGGATAAGATATAGTCTGTGCTTAATAGAAATATTAAGAAGTTCATAAGAGAACTGCATAAGTGGTAGCGTACTTATGTGAACGACAACCTCTAAAACGACTGAGTCAGTTTTAGGTTCATATATTTAGAAAAATTTTTACTTTTTTTCATTTACTTATAGTATAAAAAGTGGTATACTATATATAGGTAAATGGAGGTGAAATCACATGGAAAAAAAAGCATATAAGTTTAGATTTTTATCCAACTAAAACTCAAATAACAATATTAAATTGTACTTTTTGGTTGTGTAAGATATGTCTATAATCATTTTTTTAGATTTAAAACAAGAGCTATATAACAAAGAGAAAAAAATCTATTTCATATAGTGAGTGTAGTAAAGAATTAACAGTTTTAAAACAAGAGAAAGAATGGTTAAAAAGATGTAGATAAATTTTCTTTACAAAATTCTTTAAAAGATTTAGATAAAGCCTATAAAAAAACTTTTTTTAGTGGAAGTGGCTATCCAAAGTTTAAATCTAAGAAAGATAATAGAAAAATCATACAGAACCAATTATACAAATAATAATATAGAGTTTTTTTAGATAAATGGATAAAAAGTACCTAAGTTAGGAAGACTAAAAAAATAAGAGATAAAAATAAAACCACAAGGAAGAATAATAAATGCAACAATAACCCAAGTACCTAGTGGAAAAATATTATATATCTCTGTGTTGTACAGATGTAGAAGTAGAAAAAAATTAGAAAGTACAAATAAGAATGTTGGAATAGATTTAGGTATAAAAAAACTTTGCGATTACCAGTGATGAAATCTCAATAGAAAATCCAAAAATATTTACAAAAAAATCTTTGAATAAACTAGCAATATTACAAAGAAAAACTATCACGAAAAAAACAAAGGGTAGTTCAAATAGGAATAAAGCTAGAATAAAAGTGGCAAGATTATTTGAAAAGATATCAAATCAAAGAAAAGATTTTTTTGCAAAAGTTATCAACAGACTTAATAAGAAAAATATGATATTATCTGTATTGAAGACTTACAAGTAAAAAAATATGGTAAAAAAATCATAAATTAGCAAGAAATATTGTAGATGTATCATGGAGTGAATTTAATAGAAGACTAAGTTATAAAGCGAAATGGCATGGAAAAACAATAGTAAGAGTAGATAAATTTTTTTGCAAGTAGTCAAATATGTAATTGTTGTGGATATAGAAATGAAGAAGTAAAAGATTTAAGTGTGAGAGAATGGACTTGTCCAGTATGTGGAGCTGTACATAATAGAGATATAAATGCAGCCAAAAAAACATATTAAAAGAAGGACTAAAGATATTAGGTATAAGTGCTTAAATATACAATATATGAACCGTAGGAACTATGGGGATAGCTTGGTAAATTTAGTTGGCTAACAGAAGCAACTACTACCCTAAGAACCCCTGCGACTTCAGTCGCGGGAGGTTCAGGCACAAGATGAGGAAAAAAATAGCAAGATGTAAAGGATATATAGCTGAGGTAAAAAAATGAAGAAAAGACGTAAATGGCTCATCTTTTTTAATACCTGTATTTATGATTGTTTTATTGATAGTAGTTAGTATAATTGGACTAATAGCACTTATAAAAAGTATTATCAAAAGTAGGGTACTAAGGGGAGTTATGGCTATAAAAGTTAGATTAGAAAAAGATAGAGAATTAAAAAAATGCCTTTGTAGGTTTTTAGTTGGACAACATTCTTCTTCGGATTTTTGGGTTCCATTGTTCAGAGGAAAACTTAAAGATTTTTGCTTATTTTTTTATGTTTTTTTCTTTGTAAAATTATCATTTTTTTGCAGTACTTGCAAAAAGAAATATTTGATATAGCTTATATTGGGATAGAAGAAAGTAAATTTGAAATTTTCATATTATATAATAGTGCCTTTTTATCTTAATGACAGCACTATATCCAATAGATGTTTTTTTAGCTTATACATATAATAAATATTCCACAACTAATATGTTTAAAGAAGGTTTTTATCTTATCGAAAAATGATGAGTATTCAGCGGCAATTCTAAAAGATTATACTTATTTACCTTATACAGAAGAAGAATTTGCTGATGAAGAACTTTTTAAAAAGATACGAACAGCATGTTAAAAAAAGCTAGAAAGTCTGAAAAAAATAAATGTGTTGTAGCAATTATAATAATGGCTTCTTATCAAGTATTCATAGCTGTTATATCATCACTGCCAACTATATTTTCATTTTTTTAATAATATTTAGTGTGTAATTCTAACAATTATTTCAGGTTTCACAGGAATAAGTATAAATAAAAAAATAGGACTATTGCATATAAAAAAAGTAAAAAAATAGTTCGTTACTGAGTAGATTTCTTAACGATAAAAAAATCAAGAATCTGCATCATAAGAAACTCTAAGCAATAAATTGCTAAGTGTTTCTAAGAAATTCGACCAACTCGCTACGCTCAGACATGTCGACATTTACTCGGCTCATTCTATTTGATTTTTTTATCTAAAATCTACATTCGTAACTCACTTATTTTTTTAACTTTTTAGATTAGAAATATAGTATGCATAGTCCTATTTATTTTTAAAAATATAGGTAATGCTTCAAGGAAAATGATATCTTTTTCTATCTTTTGCATCTCCTTCAGCAAGTATAGCAGCCTTTGCCACAACATTTTGCACCAGCTTTTTTTAACTAATGTTTCAAGTGCTTTTTAAAGATTGACCAGTAGAGATGACATCATCTACTAGGGCAACTCTTTTTTTCCTTTAATTTTTGTGCATCTATACTATTTAAATATAATTTTTTTGAGAGCCATTAGTTGTTATAGAATCAACATCAACTTCAATAGGAGCTTCCATATAGGCTTTTTATACTTTTTCTAGCAACAATATATTCGTTTAAATTTAAAAACTCTAGAAATTTCATAAGCCAATGGTATACCCTTTGCTTCAGCAGTTATTATAAAATCAACATCTGGTAATTTTTTTAGCTATCATAGGAGCAGTTTTTTTAACAATTTCAGTATCTCCTAAGATAACAAAACTAGCTATTGATAAATCATAAGAAAGTTTAATTATAGGTAATTCTCTTTTAAGTCCAGCAATGTTTTAAAGTATAAGTCTTCATAATCTTCCTCCTTATCCTATAAAGACAAAAAAATATTTAACAACTAAAGCTACAAGTAGACCAATAAAAGGGGTCATTTGCAGCAGTAACTGTCATAGCAGTTGCAGCAACAACGTAATCTTGTGGTGTTCCTCCTGAAAATGCAAGAGAAGCATTTGTAGGTACTGTTACTATAGCTCCTAAAAATAAATAAGAAACCATGAACAGAGTGCTCAGGAATATATTTACTAATCTTAGGTAATAAAACCAAAGAATAAGATAACTGCCATTATTACCATCATAAGAACTCCACTATTTAAAGGGTTTGGTGCAGCAGCAGTAGCTGATATGATAGCTTCAACTGGTCCACCACCAAAAAGTGAAGAAACAGCATCAGCAAGTCCTGAGTATATAGTCAAATGATCTATATTAGCTTCATATTTTCCTGTCATAGAAGCTGTAATATTTCCAAAGGCTATATTAGCTCCAATAGTCAAACAAGCAAGAGCTAAAGAACCACGAATGACATTGAAATTTAAGATAGGTTTCTTTTATTTCAATTTTTTTGTAATTTTCAACAATTCCACCACCAAAATCTATTTTGAAGATATTAGCAACTAAACTTGAAAATACAACACAGACTACTATAGTATAAACTAAGTTTTGTCCAAAAAAAGAAATAAGTTATAAAGGCTGATGCAATTGAACTAGCAGTAACAATTCTACTTTCTTTTTAGCCCAGATAAAGCTATTCTGGCCAACATTATTCCAACTCCAGCCATCATTGCATTTATAATTGTTGAACCTGCAAAGTCAACTATTATAGAAAGAGTTCCAGTAAGTCCTAAAATAACCATAGTTATACCTGAAAATAAAATTATTGAAAGTCTTTCTCTAATATCCTTCCCTAACATTCCAGCAAGAGCTATTGTTTCAGCTTGGAATGAAATTGGTATAACAGAACCATATAACAGACAAGCAACCGCACCAACAACAAAACCAAAAGCAGTTGGAACAGAAGCAAAACCATAAGTAGCAGCTAAAAGAGCTTGAGGAATACCATTTAAAACAACTCCTAAAGCAGCAAGTACATCACTAAGTGTCATAGAAAACTCCTTTTTTTAATTTATTTAATATATATTAATATTCTATGGGAGAAATGATTAATTGTCAAGGAAACTTATGCTATAATAAAAAAATAAACAAATTAGCTTTTGGAGGATATATGAAAAAGCATAAAAAAATATAATGATACAAGGTACAGGCTCATCAGTTGGAAAAAAACATTAATGGTAGCAGGTTTATGCAGAATATTTGCACAAGATGGATATAGAACAACACCTTTTAAATCTCAAAATATGGCACTGAATTCTTTTGTAGATATAGAAGGCTTAGAAATGAGTAGAGGAACAGTTATTCAAGCAGAAGCAGCTTATGAAATTCCAAGAGCCTTTATGAATCCTATTTTATTAAAACCTAATTCTGATAATAATTCACAGGTAATAATAAATGGAAAGGTTGCATATACTGTTGATGCTAAAAACTTACTTTTTCGAATTCAAAAGATTTAAAAAAATAGCTTTAGATTCTTATAAAAATAATATAGAGGCTAATTTTGACATAGGAGTTTTTAGAAGGTGGAGGTAGTCCAGCTGAAATAAATCTAAGAGAATATGATTTAGTAAATATGGGTATGGCTGAACTTGTAGACTCTCCTGTTATATTGGTAGGAAATATAGATATAGGAGGAGTATTTGCTTTCCAATCTATGGAACAGTGATGTTATTAGATGAGCAAGATAGAAAGAGAATAAAAAGGATATATCATCAATAAATTTAGAGGAGATAGTGATTTATTAAAACCTGCTATTGAAATATTAGATAAAAATTTAAAGATGAAGGCTTGGATATAAAATTTTTTTAGGAGTATTACCTTATGCTGATTTAAGAATAGAAGAAGAAGATAGCCTATCTGATGAAGATAAAAGAGTTTATTCAGATAACAAAGAATATATAAATATCTCTGTTATTAAGACTAAAAAAATGTCGAATTTTACTGATTTTTCATGCTTTTTAAACAGTATGATGATGTAAAGGCTTAAATATGTATATGATGCTAAAGACTTAGGAAATGAAGATATAATTATTTTTCCCTGGAAGTAAGAATACTATCACAGACTTAGAGGACTTGAAAGAAAGAGGGATTTTTTGAGAAAGTAAAAGAATTAAAAGAGAAAGGAAAAATTATTGTGGGTATCTGTGGTGGTTTACAGATGTTAGGTAAAAAATCTATGATCCTAAACATCTTGAAAGTAGTATTTTAGAGACAGAAGGTTTTAATTTTTGACTATGAAACTACTTTTAATGAAATAAAGAAAACTGAGCAAGTAACAAAAAGACTAGAGTTAACAGAAGGAATATTAAAAGATTTTACTAACTATGAAGTAAAAAGGTTATGAAATTCACCAAGGTATATCAACTTTTGATAGTCCAGTGATTTTGTAAAAAAATAGAGTATTTGCCACATATATCCATGGTATTTTTCGATAATTCAAAAGTTTACTAATGACTTTTTAAATATAGTAAGAAGAGAAAAATATGCCAGAACAAAAAGAAATTTTTTTCTTTTAATGAATTCAAAGAAAAAGGAATATGATAAGTTAGCAGAGCTTCTAAGAAAAAAATTTAGATATGGCAGGGAATCTATAAAAATAATGGAAAAACTAAAAGATATTATATTTTTTTATCACTGTTGATATAAAATTTTTAGACTAAAATATTTACTAATCTTTTTAAAATATGTTATACTATCAACTAAATTAAAAATAGGAGACATAAAAAGATGGAAAGTATTTATAAGATAGTTGATGCCGTTAATGGTTTGTTGTGGGGAAAGAATATTTTTAGTTTTTCATGCTAATAGGAGCAGCTTTATATTTTTCTTTTAAAAACTAAATTTATGCAATTTAGATTATTTCATAAAATAGTAAGAGTTTTATTTAAAAAAATGAAAAAGGTAAAAAAAGGTGGTATAAGTTCACTAGAAACATTTTTTTCTTAGGTACAGCTTGTAGAGTTGGAGCAGGAAACATTGCAGGGGTAGTTGCAGCAATATCAGTTGGAGGACCAGGAGCTATATTTTGGATGTGGTTGGTTGCAATGCTAGGTTCAGCAACAGCTTTTATTGAATCAAGTTTGGCAGTTATCTATAGAAAAAGAAAAAAGATGGTTCTTATACAGGAGGAACACCATTTATTATAGAAAAAAGACTAAATATGAGATGGTTAGGAATTATTTATGCACTAGCATCAGTAGTATGTTACTTGGAGTAACACAAGTTATGTCTAACTCTATTACTAGTTCAATAACTTCTGTATATACTTGGGGAGCAGAAAATAAATTCCTAAATTTACAAAATATTTCATCGATAGCTGTAGCAATTATGGTTGCCTATGTAATATTTTTTTAGTAGTTCTAAGAAAGACTCTATTATAGAATCTTTAAATAAGATAGTTCCATTTATGGCAATTATATATGTTGTGGCAGTTATTTATATCTTAGTTACAAATTTAACAAATATACCATCAATGATAGGAACAATTTTTCTCAAGCTTTTGGAGAAAAAGAAATATTTGGAGGAACATTTGGAGCAGTTGTTATGAATGGAGTTAGAAGAGGACTATTCTCTAACGAAGCAGGAAGTGGAAATTCAAAACTATGCAGCTGCAGCAGTTCATATAGATAATCCTTCAAAACAAGGAATGGTACAAGCTTTTTGGAGTATTCATTGATACCTTAGTTATTTGTAGTGCAACAGCTTTCATAGTTTTACTTGTACCTGAAAGTACAATAGCAGGTTTATCAGGAATGGGACTTTTTCCAAGCAGCTATGACTTATCACCTATCTTCAATAGGGAGCGCCTTTTTGTTGTGATTTTTGATGTTCTTCTTCTGTGTAAGTACTATACTTGCAGTAGCTTTCTATGGTAGAAGTGCAGTTAATTTCATACATGAAAGTAAATATTTAAATATAGGATATCAAGCTATATTAATATTAATGATATATATTGGTGGAATAAAACAAGATATGTTCATTTGGTCTTTAGCAGATTTTGGTTTAGGAATAATGACAGTTATAAATATCTTAGTTATAATACCTATTGCAAAACCAGCTTTTAGATGCACTAAAAATTATGAAAAAGAATTAAAATAAATTGATTGACTTATTCTTATTTTATTGCTAATATATGAGCAAGTTAGTACAGAAAAATGTACAAAATAAGAAGGAGGAAAAATGAAACGTAAATTAATAATGGTGCTTATGTTTTGCATTGATGTCATTCTCACTTTTTGCAGCTAAGACTAATAAAAAGGAAGATGTTAAAGTTCCAAATATTGTTCTTCAAGACCAATATGGTAAAAACACAATCTAGCAGATTACAAAGGAAAGGTAGTTGTTATAAACTTCTGGGCGACTTGGTGTGGATATTGTGTTAGAGAAATGCCAGACTTTGAAAAAGTATATAAAGAATTTGGTTCAAATTCAAAAGATGTAATAATCATAGGAATTGCAGGAGTAAAAATCTAAGTTAAATGCTAACAATGTAGACGTGTCAAAGGAAGAAATAACTGCATTCTTAAAGAAGAAAAAAATATAACTTATCCTACTTTAATGGATGAAACAGGAAAAAACTTTTGATGATTATGGAGTAAGAGCTTTCCCTACAACTTATGTAATAAATAAGAAGGATTCCTTGAAGGATATGTTAGTGGAGCTATAACTGCAGATCAACTAAAAAAGCAATCAATGAAACTTTAAAAAGAAATAGTAATATAAAAAGAAGCTTTTACAGCTTCTTTTTTTATATTCTTTTATTGATTTTTGAGAAAAAAGTAAAAAGTGATAATTAGAAAAATTGTAGAAAGCCAAATAGCCTTTCCAAAAGAAATCTTCCTAAAAATATTGAAAGAGTTGCACCTATAATAAATGATAATATCATACTTAAATGGCTTAAAAGAAATTCTCAGTTTATTATCATCCCTAGTTCTTAAAAAAATCTAACTAAATTAGCTGAAGCTTGTTTAACATGGTTAGTACAGAAAGGAGTAGCCATTCCCATACCATGTGCTTTTCTCAAAAGTATTGAATTGCATTGCAGCAGTAAAAGCTATTGGGAAGTTAGTAAATTCATAAGGAGCAGCCTCAGGAATAAAACCCTAAACATATAGTAACAATAATACTAAAAATTAATAATATTCTTTCCCAGATAAGAAAAGATGTTTTATTAATTTTTAGAAATAAAGCTCAGCCATTATTATTCCACAGAAGTAAGCTAAAAATGTAGCAAGAGCATTTTTATAAGTGCAGTATCCCAAGTTGCAAATCCCAATGATAGTAATACTAAGTTTCCTGTTTGAGCATTTACAAAAACTCTACCTCTTAAAGAGAAAGTAAAGCCACCAAAAATCCAGCAATCATCATTAACATACAGAAAAGCCAAAGTCTTTCATTTGGAGCAAATTCTTCTTTATTGTTAAAAATTTGTGTAATTTTCTTTTTATTCATATCTCATCCTTTTTATATTTTTACAAGTTTCGTCTTATTCAAAAAGCGTCCACAGAATGAACGCCTTTTTTTGTCCTATTTTTATCAAATAAATGTTGTATTTAAGTAGCAAAAGCTACATTTAAATTATATATTATAACTCTTTACTTGTCAAATAATATATTCTATATATGGAATATAACCTATTTGAATATCATTAGATTTGTGATATTATATAGATAAATTTTTGAGATGTATGATAGAGGTGAGAAAAAAATGGAAGCTAAAATAAACAATATAGATTTATTCAAAAGTAAAAAGGATAATGAAAATACATATTATGGTTTTTCTCAAGAGTGGTATAAAGATGAATGGCAAAGAAGAGCAGGTTGTGGAGCAACAGTAGCTTCAAGTATAATAAACTAATACAATCAAAGGAATAATTTTAAAGAGTTGGAATTTCAGATGCCTTAAAAATAATGGAAGAATTATGGAACTATCTTCTTCCAACTGAACAAGGTTTAAAACTCAATAAAAATTATTCTATGATGGAATTAAAAGTTATTATGATGATAAAGAAGTTACTATAGATTACATAAATGTGGATATAAAAATAAAGTTAGTTTAGAAGAAATAATTAAATTTATATGTAAAGAATTAACTGAAGATAGACCACTTGCTTTTTTAAATTTATGCAATGGAGAAGAAAAATAATCTAGATAAAATGGCACTGGGTAGTGGTAGTAGAGATGTTTGAAGAAAATGGAGAACATTTTTTAAATATAATAGATGATAAAGAAATCATAAAAAAATAAATTTATCTCTATGGTATAGAACTATAAAAAATGATGGTGGTTTCATAACATTTAAATAAAATTTTTAAAAATTATAGTTGAAATTATATTAAATAACTGTTATTATTGTTGTAGAGTAAAATTATTTTTAAATAATTTTTAAAATGACTTTAATAATTATGTGGACTAAGGTAATTTTATTAAATTTTATTAAATTCAGGAGGTTTCAAGAATGACTGATATTCAAATTGCACAAGCAGCAAAAAGGAAAACATTGTAGAAATTGCTAAAAGATTAGGCTTAACAGAGGACGATATAGAACAATATGGAAAAATATAAAGCTAAAATTAATTTAGATGTTCTTCAAAAATAAATAGACCTAACGGAAATTAATTTTAGTAACAGCAATAACACCTACTCCAGCAGGGGAAGGAAAATCTACTGTAACTATAGGGCTTACTCAAGCTTTTAAACAAGATTGGTAAATTATCAGCAGCAGCTATAAGAGAACCATCTTTAGAATCAGTATTTGGGATGAAAGGTGGAGCAGCAGGTGGAGGATATGCTCAAGTTGTTCCTATGGAAGATATCAACTCTACATTTCACTGGAGATATGCAGCAATAGGTATAGCTCATAACTTAATCTCTGCTTGTATAGATAACCATATCAATTCTGGAAATGCATTAGGAATCGATATAACTAAAAATAACTTGGAAAAGAGTTGTTGACATGAACGACAGAGCCTCTTAGAAACATTGTTATAGGACTTGGTGGAAAAGCTAATGGATATCCAAGATGAGATTCTTTCCAAATTACAGTTGGATCTGAAATAATGGCAATACTTTGCTTATCTAACTCAATAACTGAATTAAAAGAAAAAATCAAAAATATAGTTTTTGGAACTTCATTAGAAGGAAAATTATTAAGAGTTGGAGATTTACATATAGAAGGAGCAGTTGCAGCACTTCTTAAAGATGCTATAAAAAACCTAACTTAGTTCAAACTTTAGAAAATACTCCAGTATTTATCCACGGAGGATCTTTCGCTAATATAGCTCACGGATGTAACTCTATACTAGCTACAAAAATGGCATTAAAATTAACTGACTATGTTGTTACTGAAGCAGGATTCGCTGCAGACCTAGGAGCAGAAAAATTCATAGACATCAAATGTAGACTTGGTGGATTAAAACCTGATTGTGCTGTTATAGTTGCAACAGTTAGAGCTTTAGAACACCACGGAAAAGGTGACTTAAAAGCTGGTCTTGAAAACTTAGATAAACATATAGACAATATCAAAAATAAATATAAATTACCATTAGTTGTTGCAATTAACAAATTTGTAACAGACACTGATGAACAAATCGCTATGATAGAAAAATTCTGTAATGAAAGAGGAGCAGAAGTTTCTCTATGTGAAGTTTGGGCAAAAGGTGGAGAAGGTGGAATAGACCTTGCAGAAAAAGTTTTTAAGAGCAATAGATGGTAACAAAGCTGAATTTGATTATTTCATGATATAAACTTAACTATCAAAAGAAAAAAATTGAAAAATCTGTAAAGAAATCTATGGAGCAGATGGAGTTATATTTGCACCTGCAACTAAAAAAGTATTTGATACAATAGCAGCTGAAGGTTTAGAAAGTCTTCCTGTATGTATGTCAAAAACTCAAAAATCTATTTCTGATAATCCAGCATTATTAGGAAAACCAAGTGGATTTTAAAGTAACTATCAACGATTTACGTCTAGCAGTTGGAGCAGGATTCGTTATAGCTATGGCAGGAGATATCATAGATATGCCAGGATTACCTAAGAAACCATCAGCAGAAGTAATAGATATAGATGAAAACGGAGTTATCTCTGGATTATTCTAAGAAGATTTTTCAATCCTAATAATATAAATAAAAATTGAAGCTGTTGCAGATTTTGTAACAGCTTCTTATTTTTATATATTCAATTTATTTTTCTTTTATACTAGCCATGAAATCATTGTAGTGTTCAGGGAAATATTTTTATAAGTTTAGCGTATTCATCAGAAGTTTTTAATTCTAAGATAGCATTTGAAAAACTCTTTAGCAAGTTTAGCATCAGCTTTTCTAAAAGCAATAGCTGCCTTAGGACTTTTATCTTTTATAGTATCAATCTTTTTAATACCTTTCATAGTTTTTTAAATATTCAGTAGCTGATGTACTAGCAATTATAACACCATCAATTTTTGATTTTGTAAATCTAAGAAAGCTTCTGTAAAAGCTATTATATAGTCTTGATTAGAACCATTTTTCTTTAGCAAATTGTTCTTGTATAGTTCCAAGTTGAACTCTATAGTCTTACCTTTTAAATCATTTTTTTAGTTTTAAAAGTACTTTTTACTATTTACTATAACATCATGACCACTTTCAAAAATATGTAAGGTATAGAGAAAGAAACAGCTTTTTCTCTCTCAGGAGTTGCAGACATTCCTGCAATTACAGCATCAATCTTTTTTTCATTTGAAGAGCAGGTATAGACCATCAAAACTCATATTTTGCCATTTAACTTCATAACCTAATTTTTAGCTAAAAGTTCCATAAATTCTATATCAAAAACCTACCATTTTTTATTATTTTCAAGGTATTCATAAGGTTTAAATTCTGCATTAGTTCCAACATATAGTTTTTAGCAGCAAAAGATAAAGTAGACAAGATTAACATTAACATAGCAATTATCATAATTTTCTCCTTTTATTTTAAATTTATTATTAAATTCTTCTTTATTTCTTTCAAAATATCATAGTTTTCAAAGATATCAATACAAGAAAGAGCCATAGCTAAAGAGGCTTCTTTCATACCTTTATAAGCTTCTTCTTGTATAGTTGCAGTAGCAAAACTCAATAGTGTGTCCAACCAAATGTTTAGTAGTCAATGGAAATAAGGGTGGATTGTGGGGCAACAATGACTAACATCTCCCATATCTGTTGAACCAAAACCTTCTCTGTCTCTTTATATCATTAACTCCTAGCTCTCTTAAATTCTTTTCATATAGAGCCATTAGATTTTTATTTGTAACAAGGTTAGCAAAGCTTGTTTCATAATTTGTTATTTCAAGTTCAGTTCCACTTGCTAAAGCAGCCCCTCTTGCACAATTTTTAACTCTTTCAACCAAGCCTTTTAAATAGTCAAGTTCTTCAGCTCTAACATAGAAGTTTGCTACAGCTAGATCAGGTATTATATTGGCAGCTTCTCCACCTTTTTGAGATAATCCCATGTATTCTAGCAGTTGATAAAAGTTTCTTGTCTTAAAGCATTTATAGAATTAAATAGATTTAAAACTCCATCAAGAGCATTTATTCCTTCATGAGGAGCAGCTGCAGCATGGGCAGTTTTTCCTTTAAAAGTAAACTGTAGAGCTTCCATAGCGTGAGAAGTTCCACTTCTATAGTGAGTTTCACCACAAGGATGAACTGACATAGCAACATCAATATCATTAAAAACTCCAAGTTTAGCCATATCAACTTTAGCTCCATTAGTTTCTTCAGCTGGAGTACCTATCACTTGAATTTCACCTTGTAAATTAAATTCTTTCATAAATTCCTTTACTATGATAGCAGTTGAAATACTTGTAACTCCATAGGCATTATGACCACAACCATGTCCAATCACAGGAAGAGCATCATATTCAGCAAGAATAGCAATTTTAGGACCAGAACCATTTTTAAAACTAGCTTTATAAGCAGTTTCTATATTGGCAAAAGCCTTTTTCAACTTGAAAATCATACTTTTTTTAAAATATCTGTATGAGCTAAACAAGCCTTTATATTCTTGCAAACCCTAGTTCAGGATTATTGTAAAGATACTCATTTAATTCTTTTTAATTCATTCCTATATTTGTTGAAAAAGCTCCGATAAAAATTTCTTTTCTTTTTCCATAAAAACCTCCTAAAAATTTTTAAATAAAAATCAGTTTAACATTGAATGCTAAACTGATTAATATTTTTATACAACAAAATAAATAGTTAAATAACTACTACAATAGTTACAAGTATTAAAATAAAGTTATACTGATCAAGGCATAATTAGTCCCTAGCATACAATTAGATAAGTTATTTAATAAAACTAATAAATTTCCTTATCCTTGATTTACTAAAAGACATCTTATACCTCCTTTTTAAAAATTATTTTTATTATAATATCACAGTGAGAAGTGAAAAGTCAAATATATTTTTATTATTTTTATTTCACAACCAAAGTGAGTTAAGATAGCTTGATAGATTAAGTTAGCAACTAATCTTGAAGTTCTGTCGTCATAATCATATCTTGGACTGATTTCTGCAACTTCTAATGTTAAGTTCTTTTTAGTTTTGCAATATAATTTTAAAAAGTCCCTATAGCTTGGTTAGGCCAAATACCAAATGTTTGAGGCGCACTAACTCCAGGCTGCACAAGTTATGTGGAATACATCTGTACAAATAGTCAAATGTATATAGTCATTTCTTTTCTAAGATAGGAGTGATGTTTAAATCACTTAGTTTTAAGATATCTTCAGCTAAGTAATAAGTTACTCCAAATTTTGTAGTCTTTTCAAATAATCTCTTTGTATTAGAGAATCTTTTGTATTCCTATAACAGTGTAGTCAAATTTTATATTATTTTTGACAGTCATCTGCTATTTGATAGAACATTGTTCCAGAGTTTGCTCCTTTAGCATATTCTCTCATATCAAAGTGAGCATCAAAACTTATTATCCCAATTTTAGGATCTTTTAGTTTTAGTTTTAGTCATAAGATAAAATTCCATTGTATGTTCCATAGGCAATGTCATGTCCTCCACCCATACATACAACAAAATAATCTTTAGATTTTAATTTTTGCAACAACATCTGCTAATTGTATTTGAGCTTCTTCTAATTTACCATCTACAACATCTATAGGGTCTTTTAAATCATAGAATTTAATATCTGTGTCAAAGATAGGGAAATTAGAAAGTGCATTTTTTAAATGTTTCCAACCATCAGCAGCTCCTAATCTTCCGTTGTTTCTTCTGATTCCTTCGTTAGAGTTATAACTAACAAAAACATACTTTTTACCATTATATTCATCTTGCATTAATTCGTCTAAAGTCTTAACTTGTATAACTTGATGTATTCTTAAAATATCACTATCATTGCAAAAGTCAACACGTCCACTCCAGTATTCCATTTTTGTTCTCCTTCTATAAATAAAAATATTTGTAAAATAACAATTCTTCAATAAGTTATTTACCCATTATAGTACATTGATCTATATTTGTAAAGTATTAATTAACTAATAAAAGGACATTAATTACTATTAGAGCATTTCAAAAATTTATAATTTCATCTATGCTGACTGGTTTGAAATTATTGCATCAACTCCAACATCATATCTTTCTTAACCCTTTTTCAAGTTTTTCAAAAATTATATAAAAGAATTATTATGTTGATGTCCATGTAAATGAAAAGCTCCTCTATAAAATTTATTCCATTCATCTAATGGGTAATGAAATAGTACAAAGAAATTACTTTCATATTCTAATTCATAATAATCCTTAATCCATTCAAATATATATGAATGAAAATCTTCTACAAAATGATCATGGTTACCTTTTATTAAATATTTTTACCTTTTTAATTGAGAAAGGACTGTATTTGCATTACTAGCACCTTTCATAGTAACATCTCCAAGTATATACACTTCATCATTGGCTTTCACAATATTATTCCAATTGTCTATAATTTTTATTCATTTCATCAGCATTTTTAAAAAGGTCTTTTTAGTAAGATTAATAATATTTTTCATGATAGAAATGAATATCTGCTGTAAAAATATATCATATTTAAAACTCCTTGTAGTTTTTATCTATTATACACTATTTATTTAAATTTTAAAATTTGATATAAAATATTAAAAAGAAGCTATTGCAAAAATTAAAAATTTCAATACTAAAGTAAAAATAAATGAGTTACGAATGGAAATTTTTAGATAAAAATCAACAGAATGAGCCGAGCAAATTCAGGAGTGTTTGAGTGTAACGAGTTTCCTGATTTGCAGCGAATTCTTGATTTTTTTATCGTTAAGAAATTTACTCAGTAACGAATTATTTTTACTTTTTATTATTTTGCAACAGCCTCTTTATTCTTAAATATTATAGTCTTTATCGTTTTGAAGTTCTTCCATTAACTCTTCATCAACAGATATATCTTCTTCATACATACTTCTAATGACTCTTTCAAATGGAAGGATACCTACAGACAAGAATAGACCTTTAGGTAAAACCATTCTAAAAAGTTTTTAGTTTTATTAGAAACTCATCTATCTTTTTGTCTCCTAGTGGTAAAAGTTACTAAGGCATCTGAACCAGGCCAAACTTTTTGTTTGTTGGTGTTTAATTGACTTATCAATCAGCTCTTTTTAACATTATCTTCAACAGTGTAATAGTAGATTCCTATCTTTTCAAAGAATTTTTCTAGAAGTCTCAACTTGAGTGTCATTTATATGTAATATTATAAGTTTTAAATTTTTCACTATCAGTGTCATTCATATTTCTTATTTCATTCATTATTTAGCCCCTTCTTTTTAAAACCGCCAAAAACCCTTTTAGTTTTGCAGCTACTTTCACAGTAAAGCTGTCAACAACAGAGTATAATATAGGAATTAAAACTAGTGTTAAAATAGTTGAGAAAGATAATCCAAATATTACTGTGATAGCCATACCTCTATAGAATTCTGAACCTTCTCCTAAACCTAAAGCCATAGGTATCATACCGAATACTGTTGTCATTGTTGTCATAAGTATAGGTCTTAATCTTGTTTCACAAGAATAGATAATTGCATACTCTTTATCATATCCCCGAGTTCTCATAGTCTTAATAAAGTCTATCAACACTATGGCATTGTTAACAACGACTCCAGCAAGTAGGATTACTCCTATCATAACCATTATATCTATAGGTTGTCTTAAAACTACAAGTCCCCAAATAACTCCAATTAAAAGCTAGTGGTATAGAACCTATTATTATAAATGGTAATATAAAAGCTTTCAAATTGTGAAGCAAGTAGAGCATATATCAAGAAAATTGAAATTGACAATGCAAATGATAACTGACTCATAGTCTTTTTGCATTTTTCAGATTGACCACCCCAACTGTATGAGATAGTTGAAGGAGGCTCTAAGTTATTAAATTCTTCAATTATCTTAGATTGATTTTTTTCCTAGACCAACACCACCATCATTACCAGAGATAGTAACAGTATAGATACCATTTTTCTTTTCTTTATTTCGAAGTTCCTTCAGCATATTGTAAAGTTGCAACATCTGATAACTTAACGAATTTATTATCTCCAACTTTAATGTTTAAAGAAGATAAAGTATTTATATCATTTCTTTTTCTTTTAGGAAGTCTGACTAAAACATCAATTTCTTCACTATCTGTTTTTAAAGTTGCAGTATTAGCTTTATCTCCACCCAACATATAGTAACTTATTGTTTGAGCAATAACAGTAGGACTGATACCATAACTTGCTATCTTATCTCTATCTATATTTAATCTTAATTCTATAATTCCTGGATCAAGAGTTGAAGATATATCAACCATTCCATCATATTTTTGAAGTTTTTCTAAAAAGTTGCTTACCAAATTGCTTAATTTCATCTTGGTTAGAACCCTGTAATAAGAATTCAACATCTTTTTGAGTTTGTCCGCCAGAGAATTGGTTAGCCATAGATATTCTTGCATCTAAGACATTAGATGCTTTCTTTCTTATATCGTCCATAATTGTAAATACACTGTCTTTTCTTGTATTTTTCTTACCAACATTGGCATTTATAGAAATACTAGATGTACTTACTAACATTAAGTAACTTTCAGTATGAGGATCATTTTTAACAATTTCTTCCAACTCTTTTGCTATTCTTTCAGCCTTAGCTAAATCAGTACCCTTTTTGTAGTTCAGCTGTCAATGAATATTTTCCTTGGTCTTGTTTAGGCATAAATTCAAATTTAAGTAACTTATATCTCTACTAAAAATGCTGAAGAAAAATAGCCCAACCATAATAAGAACTGTCAATCCTTTATGAGAAACAGCACTATTAATTACTTTTTAAATAGAAAGCTTTTACTTTTTAAATAATTTACCATCTTCAGATTTCATTGATTTTCTATTTAAGAATCTACTTGCCAACATAGGTATCAATGTTATTGCCACTATGATAGCAGCTAGGTTAGAGAAGATTATTGCATAAGACATATCTCTAAAGAATCTCTTGCAAGCCCTGGAACAAATAATACAGGTAGGAAAACTACTATAGTTGTTAAAGCTGAGGCTATAACAGAGAAAGTAATCTCTTCTGTACCATTTTTCAGCAGCTTCTCTAACAGGAGAATTTAATTCAGTTATATGTCTATAGATATTATCAACCACCACCACCGAGTTATCCGTTAGCATACCAACTCCCTATAGAAAGTCCCATAAGTGAAATCAAATTAAGAGTTGTACCTCTCTATTGATAGAAAAAGCAAAGGTAAATACTATTGCAACAGGAAGTGCTAATGAAATTAATATAGTTGTTCTAAAAACTCTTTAAGAAAACAAATAGTATAATAGTAGCTAGTACTAGTCCTTGCACAGCAGAACTAGAAACATTTGAAATTGAATTATTAATATTTTTCAGAAGAGTCCATTTCTATACTGTATTCAGTACCTGCTGGCATATATGGTCTCATTTCTTCTATAACTTTAAAAAGCTGCATTATTTAAAGTTATAGTATCTCCATCAGAAGATTTTTTGCAATAAGACTACTACTGACTCTTTTCCATTAAGATATCCTACATTATCAGCATCTTCTGTTGCTTAATACAACATCAGCTACATCTTTTAATCTTAAAGTATTACCATTAGAGCTAATTAATATATTTTTATATTGATCTATATAGTCTAAGTCTCCCATAAATCTGATGATCATATCTTTGTTACCAGTAGATAATTTACCAATAGGATATGTTGCAACAGATGTTCTAACAATGTTATATAATTCCATAGGTGATAGATTGTAAGAAGCTAATTTATCACTATCAACTTGAATTTGTAATTGTTTATCAGGGTTACCAAAGATATCAACTTGCTCCCTATACCTGGTAAACTTTCAAGTCTAGGTTTTAATTGTTCTTTAATAAAAGTTGTAGGCGCAGTTTTACTATCAGCATTAAAAGCTATAACTGCTGTCATATTACCAGAACCAGCTTCAACTTTTTCTAACTAATGGAGTATTAGCATCACTAGGTAAATTATTTGTTATTTTTGAAACTTCTTTGAATTTGAGTAACTTTTTCATCTGTATCAACTCCATATTCAAAGTTTACAACAACAGTAGAGCTACTATAGGCAGATACTGTTTGTATCTTATCAATGGCCTCTACATTAGAAAGGCTGTCTTTTATTTTCTTTGTGACCTGTGCTTCTACATCCTCACTCAACAGCACCACTCCAAGTGGTAGATATTTGTGACAACGGGAATATTTATGTTTGGTATCAATTCTTTCATTGAGAACATTGCAAGTAGTCCAATGAAAATAAATGATAACATTACCATTGTTGTTGCAACAGGTCTACGTATTGAGATTCCTGCTAATGACATTATTATTTCACCCTCATTTTTTTATTTCAACAGTGTCATTGTTTTTGAAGGCCAAATAGTCCTTTAACAATTATCTTATCTCCTTCTTTTTAGTTCTGGAGAAGAAATTTCTGTATATGGTAGGTTTGTTGTCCTACAGTAACTTCAACTTGTTTTGCTTTACCATCTTCATATTTGAATACATAGTTTACTAAGTCTCTTTGTTACTATTGCTTCATCTTCTACACTTAGAACAGAAGATTCTCCAACAGGGATAACAACATTTCCAAACATACCATCTTTTGATTTCTTCATCAGGGTTATTAAGAGTTAATTTAACTTTAAAGTTTTTAGTTGTGCTATCAGCAATAGGGTTAAGTTCAGTAATTTTTGCTTTATATTCTTTTCCTAAAGCATCTATTTTTACATCTATTTCATCACCAAGTTTTACCTTAGAGATAGCTTCAGGAGTTATACCTACATAAGATTGCATTTGTTTATCATTTAAGATAGTAAACAGAGTTTCTTTTTGCAGCTATATCATTACCTTCTTTTTATAAATAAATTACCAACAATTCCACTTATATCAGCTTTAGCAACAAGTTTAGAATAACTATTTTTGAGCATTCATATATGCAGCCTTAGCAACTTCTAAATTACCTTGAGACTAGTAAATGTTGCTTCATAGTTTGAGAACTCTAAATATGAAATTAACTGTTTATCATATAGAGTTTTAAACTTTTGATAGTTATTTCTAGCTATGTTATAGTTGGCAGTAGCTGATTGATAATTAGCCTTAGCTTGAAGGAAATCAGCTTCTGTTTGAGCATCAGAAAGCTTAACTATAACTTCACCTTTATTTACGTATTCACCATTTCTCTTATAAATCTTTTTCTACTGTTGCTCCTTTATTAGTTGAGAAATCAACCCTTACTAAAGGTTCCCAAACAGCACTTGATTCAAAAAGTTTAGATATTTGTCTAGTTAGTTTACAGCTGAAACTTCTACAGGTTTAGCAGCTGTTTAGTGTCTCAGTTACAGCAGCTTCATTTTTTAGCATCTTTTGTTTCTTTATCTTTTTCCACAAGCTAAACTCACTAATAAACTAGTTGCAAGCAATATTGTCAATAATTTTTCATATTTTTCCTTTCAAATTTTATTTTTATAAGATTACTGCGACGTCCCATAATGTTGATAGAGTCTTTGTGGGTCTCTGGAAACATTATAGGCAGGCAAGTCAATCTTTTATAATATTCTTATTTATATTAATAGTGATCTATATGTTTCAAATGCATAGTAATAATCAAGTAACACTTTATTATATGCTATTCTTGCTTGTTCTATATGTGTTTTCAAAAATCTAAATAATCTATAGTTGAAATAAGTCCAGCATCATATTTTTCTTTGGTCTCATTTCAAAGTTTGCTTTTGGCAGCCTCTACAGCTTTTCTTTGAGCTGCAACTTGTTTTTCTAAAACTTACAACATTTAGATAAGCACTCTTTACATTTATTTCAATATTTTCTTTAGCAGAAGTATTTTTAATACTTGTTGCTCTTCTTCTAGTTTAGCAACCTTTAGAAGTTATTCAAATCTTTTTCCAAAAGAGAATACTTTCCAAGAAACTTGAACTCCACCAATCAATTCAGCATCTTTATATGATCTTGAGAATGAAGCTCTTTTCTTGACCACCTGTTCCATAAGAAACATAGGCACTTACTTGAGGTAATAAATCTCCAGCAGCAGCCATTCTAGTAGCAGAAGCTACATTTACTTGTTCATCAGCAATTTTTGCAGATAAACTTTTGATTTAAAGCTTGATTTAAATCAGTATTTAAGTTTAGACTATCTGATAAATTATTAGGAATATCAAAACTTACTAAATTTAATGGTTCAGATTTATTTATTCCTGTTCTTATATATAATTTTTCTTTATTTGTGTCAGCTAAATTTTTGTAAATTGATAATTTATGCCTTATATCTTCTAATGAATATTCAGTTTTGAAGAATATCAGGTTTAGTTATAAGTCTTAACTTTAATTGTTCTTCTTGTTTATAGTGTCTTTTTAATAAGATTTCTTCTGAATTTTTAAGAGCAGTTAAGTTTTCTTTCAGCATTTATGATATCTGAGTATATTTTTATAGTTTCTAGTCTGTTTTGAATCTTACTTTGTAAATAAGAATAACTTGCTATATTTTCATAGGCTTTAGCACCTTTAATTCCTGCTGATATAGCTCCACCTGTGAAAAGAGGTTGAGTAACTTTTAAAAGTTTGAGTATAACCTTTTTTTCTTCTTGAAACATAGTTTCCTCCACTTTGAGTTAAAAATATTTCTTTCATGTTCTCCTAAAAGTAACAGCACCACTATAAGTTACTGAAGGTAAAGCCTCTTTAAAAGCCTTGCTTACATTTAGTTTAGAAATTTCTAAACTCTTTTCAGAGATTTTCATCTCTTTACTGTTATTAGTGATAAATCTATGGCTTTGATCTAGAGTTAAATCTCTAGCTAAAGCTACGATTTGCCAACAAAAACAAAAAAATGTTAATAATTTTTCATTCTTCCTCTAAAAATATATTATCTATATAAAATTTTTAATACTTTCTTTTATAAATTCAAGATTTTCTTTCATATCTTGACTTCTATATAAGTCTTTAACCTCATCTAAAGTTTTTGATGAAAAATTTATTAGTTTCAAAAATTAATATTTTCCATCATTAAAAATACTTCAGTGATGCTAAATATTATCTTAGAGCATTTTTCCATATCTTTTTTCTTTTAATATTTATAGACTTCTTTATATTTCTTTAAAATACTCTTTATGAAATTTATTGTTTTACGTGCTGTATTTTTAGTTTAATAAAATTTTTCTTCATTAAAAACCCCATAGTTTCTTTTTAAACTTGTCATTACTAATTCTAATTTTAAAGTCTCTATCATTTAAATTAAGCATAGAATTTACATAATAATCTAAACATTCATCTATACTATTAGAATTTGAAACTCAAGTTTTTCACTAAAAACTTTTATATTTTCTGAAATATTCATCTAATATTTCAGCTAGCATATTATCCTTTTGAAGGAAAATAAGTATAGAAACTACCTTTTGATATTCCTAATTCTGATGTCAATTTGTTTATTGATAAGTTAGAATAACCTTCTGTTATTATCATGTCCTTTGCTTTTTTCTAAAAATAAGAATTTTCTTTTCAGTATCAAAACTCATATCATCTTTTATCTCCTTTAATTATAGTTAAAATTTAGTTCTCATAAATTTGACTATAGGGTCATTGATCAAGTGGTCAGATAACATATTATCAAATATTTTAGTATTCGTCAAGTATTTAAAAAATTTAAATCTGCATATTCTATAGTTTATAGATTATTTTACTAAATTTTTAAAAATGAATTTTTCAAAATATAAAAAAATAGTATTTTGATGGAAAAGAAAAATTTAAATTATAGCTTGTACTAATTAATAAAAATATGTTAGAATTAACTGAAATATTTGATATAAAAAGTATTTTTAAAACTTTGATTAGTTAGAGAGAAATATGAAGAAATTTAGAAATGATAACGATGAAGATGATTTTTGAAGATATAGAAGTAGAAGCAACAAGTACAAGACAGCCAGAAAAAGATAATAGAAGATTAATTAAGATAATACTAAATATAATTTTTAATTATAGCTATTATAAAAAGTTGGACTTGGAGTATTTGAAAGATATTATTTTCAATGAATTTTATTATAAGGCTCCAAACTTAACAGGACTTAGTATAGAGGAGGCAAAGAAAACTATTTCAAAGTCTCCTTTAAATATTAGAGAGATGGGGAAGTTTATTCTGACTTACCTTATGGAACAGTTGCTTTACAAGAACCTGCTGAAGGAACTATAGTTAAAAGATCAAGAAATATGAAAGTCTGGGTAAGTAAGGAATCACCTTCAGTATTCTTAGATGATTTAGTAGGTATGAACTACATAGAAGCAAGCTCTTTACTTAATAAAAAAATGGTATGAAGGTTGGAGAAGTAAAAAAAGATGAGATCAGATTTACCTATTAACCAAATTATAGCGACTTCACCAAAAAGTGGAGAACCTATATCAAGAGGACAAAAGTTTGATTTCTTAATAAGTAATGGATTGGAATAATAAATACATTAAATAACTTAGAAATGAAAATAAAAATAAGTGAGTTACATTCTAAATTTTTAGATAAAAATCAAATAGAGTGAGCTGAGTAAATCTCGACATGTCTGAGCTAACTTGTTAGCGAGTTGGTCGAATTTACAGCGAACTCTTGATTTTTTATCGTTAAGAAATTTCTAGCTAGTAACGAACTATTTTTTTATTTAATTATGAGGAGGTAAGAAAAATTCAAGGCGTAGTAATTAATAAGATTCAAGGTTTCTATTATGTTGAAAGTAACAATGAAGTCTTTGAATGTAAATTGAGAGGAATTTTAAAGAAAAACAAATAACAAATATAATTGTGTTGTAGGTGATAGAGTTGAAATCTCTGAGGATAATGCAATAGTAGAAATATTTGAAAGAGAAAATATGCTAATAAGACCTATAGTTGCAAAATGTGGATTATCTAGCAATACAGTTTGCAGCAAAACACCCAAATATAGATTATGAAAGAATAAATTTACTATTATTAACAGCATTTTACTATAAGGTAAAACCCTTTAGTAATAATAAATAAGATAGATTATTTAAGTGAAGAAGAATTAACAGAATTAAAAAGAAAGATTGGCTCACTTAAAAAGTATAGGAGTACCTACATTTTTAATCTCTTGTCAAGAAAATGTTGGACTTCAAGAAGTAGAAGATTTCTAAAAGATAAAACAACTGTAATAGGTGACCTAGTGGAGTTGGAAAAATCAAGTCTTATCAATTTTTTTACAGAGTGAAAGAGTCTTTAAAGACTGGAGAAATTAGTGAAAGATTACAAAGAGGTAAACATACAACAAGAGATTCTAATATGATAAGAATGAAAGCAGGAGGTTATATAATAGATACTCCTGGGTTCTCTTCGATAGAAGTGCCAAAAATAGAAAAATAGAGAAGAATTAATTTCTTTGTTCCCTGAGTTTTCAAATATAGACAGTTGTAAATTTTTAAATTGTTCTCATATACATGAGCCAAATTGTAATGTGAAAAAAAGCTGTGGAAGAGAATAGAATATCTCAAGATAGATATAATTTTTATAAAAAAACTTTAGAAATTTTTATCAGAAAGGTGGAATAGGTATGACTAAGGGGATAAAAATAGCTCCTTCTATATTATCAAGTGATTTTTCAAAGCTTGGTGAAGAACTTGTGGCAATCGATAAGGCAGGTGCAGACTACATTCATATAGATGTTATGGATGGAGAATTTGTACCTAATTTAACTTTTTGACCTCCTGTAATAAAGTGCATTAGAAAATGTACTGAGCTTGTGTTCGATGTTCATCTAATGATAGATAGACCTGAAAGATACATTGAAGATTTCGTAAAAAGCAGGAGCAGATATTGTTGTTGTACATGCAGAATCTACAATCCATTTACATAGAGTTATACAACAAATAAAATCTTTTGGAGTAAAAGCAGGTGTTTCACTAAATCCTTCAACATCAGAAGACGTATTAAAATATGTTATAAATGATATTGACATGGTTTTTGGTTATGAGTGTAAATCCAGGTTTTTGGAGGACAAAAAAATTCATACCTGCAGTGGTAGAAAAAAATAAAGGCAATTAAGAAAATGAGAGCAGATATAGATATAGAAGTAGACGGTGGAATAACTGATGAAACTATAAAAGTTTGTGCAGATGCAGGAGCTAATATATTTGTTGCTGGTTCTTATGTATTCTCAGGAGATTACAAAGAAAGAATCGACTTATTGAAATCAAAAAGTAAACTAGAGGAGGAATTTTTAATGACGGTGAATATACAAAAGAGTAAAATGATGTTTTAGAAGAATATTACAAACTGTTTTACAAGACAGAAGATATGGCTTTTAAAAAAAGAGGAATTAAAGCTTTAACTCATACAGAATTGCATATAATTGAATCTGTTGGACAAGATACTCAATTAACTATGAATGAACTTGCAGATAAGATAGGAATTACAATGGGAACTGCAACAGTAGCTATTTCAAAAATTATCCGATAAAGGGATATATAGATAGAGCAAGATCTACAACTGATAGAAGAAAAGGTATTTGTTTCTCTTACAAAAAAAGGAGTAGATGCTTTAACTTATCATAATAACTATCATAAAATGATAATGGCTTCAATAACTGAAAGCATACCTGAAAAAGATTTACAAAAATTTGTTGAAACTTTTTGAAATTATTTTTAGATTCATTAAGAAATAAGACAGACTATTTTAAACCTATGACTATTACAGATTTTAAAGAAGGAACTAAAAGTTTCTATAGTTGAAATAAAAAGGAACTCCTATAGTTCAAAAATTATTTCTTAAGTCACGGAATAGAAAAACTTTACACTTTTTAAAAAGTTTCTAAAAATCTGGTGATAAATCATTATTTAAAAATAGAAAAAGAAGATGGAGAAGTTTTAACTCTTGATATCTTAGATGCAAAAAAATTTAATAGGAGTAAAGGCTGATTAATATGTTATATATGGATGGTATATCTCTTTCAAAAAAATAAAGGAAGAGTTAAAAAAAGACTTTAGAAGGAAAAAGAATAAATAGAATCTTTTAAAAAAATAATGAATATACAATTTCTCTCATTTTGGGAAAATTGAACTTCTATTTTTCTTGTATACCAGCCTTAGCACTTTTGCTACATTAGTAAAAATAAAGAGCAAGCAATTCTAGATATATCTTCGTCATTAATTTCTAATTTAAGAAAGCATTTAATGAATGCTATGTTGACTGATATAGAGCAGCTAGGGTTTGATAGAATCCTAGCTTTTTCATTTTTCTAGAATTAATGAGTTAGGTGAGATAAAAAAATACAAGATATATTTTTGAATGTCTTGGGAAATTGTCTAATGTTATTTTTTTACTGATGAGGAAGACAAGGTATTGGATACATTAAAGAAATTCCATATTTCAGAAAAATATAGATAGAACATTATTTTTAGGTGAAACTTATTCGAGACCTAAATATGATAAAAAAATATTACCTACTGAGCTAAATAAAGATAAATTTGATAACTTATTAGCAAGTGGAAATGTTTTTTTCAAATGAAATAGAAGGAGTGGGAAAAATATTTAAATAATATAAAAATCTTTTTGAAGAATTTACAAATATTTTAAATAGTCCTGTAAAAGCTAAAAATCTATTTCAAAAGATAAGAAAATAAAAATTGGCAACAGTTTTTAGATTTAGATTTTAAAGATTATGATGAAGTGAAAGAATTTTTCTTCATATGATGAAATGATTAATTTCTACATAGATTATGAGCATACTACAACAAGTTATATGCTTTTTAAAAAAATAGATTGGAAAGTTTCTTGAAAAAGAAATTAAAGAAATTAAATAAGATTTTAACTTTAATTAAAAAAAGGATATAGAAGATTCAGAAACTATGGAAAGTATAAAAAGAAAAAAAGGAGATATTTTTAGCTTCCGTTCTTTATAATGTGAAAAAAAGGGAATGAATTCTGTAAAAAGCTTATGATTTCTATAATAATAAAGAAATTGAAATTGGATTAGATAGTTTAATAAGTCCTAAGGAAAAACTTAGATAGAATCTATAAGAAGTACAACAAGGTAAAAAAAGAGGACTTACAAATGCTATAAGACGTGATAAAGAGATAAGAGAAGAAATTTCATATAGAAAGTACTTTACTTTTTTTATTGAAAGTAGTACAGATGTTAGTTCTTTTGAGAGAGATTGAAGAAGAATTAATAAAATTAAACTATATCAAGAGTTTACATAATAAAAAAAGAAAACTAAACTTAAAAAAAGAAGTGAAGTATGGTTTAATTGAAGGAGAAGATTATTTAATTTCTATGGTAGAAATAACTTAGAGAATGATAATTTAACTTTTAAAATCTCTGAAAAAAATGATTATTGGTTTCATGTGAAAGATATTCCAAGTTCTCATATCATTTTAAAAGCTACTAAATTAACAGATGAATTAATAGTTAAGGCAGCACAGGTATCAGCTTACTATTCTAAGGCTAATTTAGGTGAAAAAGTAACTGTAGATTATACTTTAAGAAAGAATGTATCTAAACCTAATGGAGCAAAACCTGGCTTTTGTAATATATGTAAGTCAAAAATCTGTTGTTGTTGAAAAAAAGTAGAATTAGATAAAATTTAAAAAAATTGACAAAGGAATAAGATTTTTTTATGAAAATTGACAATAACTTAAAAAAATATTTGATTCACTGTACGATGGAATTTTAATAATAGATAAGAATGGAATTGTTATTTATGTAAATCCTTCATATACTAGAATTACAAAAAAATTAACAAAGAGGATATAGAAAATAAAAAGATTATTAGATATTAGAAAAAGATAGTCACCTTACAAAAAGTTATGAAAACAGGAGTTAAAGAAATAGGACAGTATAGAACAATTAATAATATTAAGTATATAGTCAATATGGTACCTATTATGGAAAAATAATATAATTATTGGTGGGATTTCTGTTCTTAATGATATGCAAGATATACAGAGAAATCTTGATAGAACTTTGGTTATTTTTAGATAATTTGAAAGAAAAAAAGTAAAATTATTAAATAAGAGTAAGTATAATTTTTGATTCCATAATAGCGGTAGATAAAGATAGTATAGAATTGAAAAAAATACTCAAAAAATTTCTCTAAATGATTCTAATATATTAATAAATGGAGAAAGTGGAACAGGGGAAAAAAATATGCTCAGGCAATACATAATGAAAGTAAGAGAGCAAATTATCCTTTTATTTCTATAAATTGCACAACTTTTTTTCAAAAAGAAGAATTAGAAAGAGAATTATTTGGATTAGATGAAAATATTTTTTTATGATGATAAAAGAAGAAAGATAGGATTGTTACAGTTAGTTGATGGAGGAACTCTATTTTTTTAGATGAAATATCTGAACTTGATTACTCACTTCAAACTAAATTATTACATGTTTTTATAAGAGAAAACTTTAATCCAGATAGGAGGATTAAAGGAAATTCCAGTAGATTTTAGATTAATAGGTACAACAAATAAAGATTTGTTAGAATTAGTTAAAGAGGGAAAATTCCGAAAAGATTTATATTATAGAATATCAGTAATTCCTTTTAAATTTATTGCCATTAAAAAAATAGAAAAGGAGACATTCCAGCATTAGCTAATAAATTTTTTAAAGGATTTTTTTCAATGAAATATAGAAGAGAGATATCATTTTCAGAAGAAGTAGTAAAAAAATATTAATGAATTATGAGTGGCCTGGAAATATAAGAGAATTAAGAAATGTTATTGAATTTTTTTATTTAATATTTCAGATAGCACAGTGATTACAATAGAAGATTTACCAGATTATTTATATCTTAACAAGAAAGATGAAAGTTACAAAAAGCTTGAATGATTATTTAAGAGAATGTGAAAAAAAGATATATAAGAAAGGTTTTAAATAATTTTTGAGAATAACTTAGAAGGAAAGAAAAAGGCAGCCAAATTACTAGAAATTTCACTTGCCACTCTATATAATAAACTTTCTTAAATTGAATAATTAGTATAAGAAAAAAATCAAGATAAAATTCTAAAAAAATTAGAAATAGAAATAAGATTTCTAAAAATTTTAGAATTTTTTTATTTTACTTAATTTTTCAAGAAAAAAATATACAATAAGAAAGGGAATTATAAAAAGAATTTCTAAAAAAATTTAGAATAATTACTATTAAAAAGTTATTATAGAATATTTATAAGGAAAGTAAATATAATATTAAGTAGGAGGTATCTATGTTAGCTTTTATTGGGATTTTTTTGACAGTAGTTGTTTTTATTGGTAGTTATTATGTCTAAGAAAAATGAATCCAGTTGTGGCCTTTAATTGTAATTCCTATAATTTTTTTGGACTTATAGGAGGTTTTGGGTTTGAATTACCTAAATTTATTTTTAGAGGGAATAAAAATCAATAGCTCCAACAGGAACAATGTTCATATTTGCAATTTTATTTTTTTGGTATATTAACAGATGCAGGAACATTTCAACCAATAATAGATAAAATATTAGCAAAAAGTAGGGAAAGATCCAGTTAAGATTACAGTGGGAACAGCTATATTAGCTATGCTTGTTCATTTAGATGGATCAGGAGCAGTTACATTTTTTTGGTAACAGTTCCAGCAATGCTTCCATTGTATAATGCTTTAGGAATGAGAAAAACAACTTTAGCTACTGTTGTGGCATTAGGTGCTGGGGTTATGAATATATTACCTTGGGGTGAACCAACATTAAGAGCAGCAACTTCCTTGAAAAATGCCAGTAACAGATTTATTTAATCCGTTATTGATACCATTTCTTAGTGGAATAATATTTGTCTTAATTGTAGCATTTTACTTAGGAAAACAAGAAAAAATAGCCAATTTCGAAAATGTTGAATTTCAAAAAGATGATACTAATAATCAAAAAAATTTCAGGAACATTATTTTTTTAATAAATGTATTAATAATAATTGTAGCTATAGGATTTTTTTAATAAGTGGTAAAAGTAAATCCAACAGTTGTATTTATGGTTGCATTCTCAATAGCATTAATGATAAATTATCCTAATACAAAAAAAGCAAAAAAAGAAATTATAGATAATCATGCAAAAAGAAGCATTAATGATGGCAAGTATTTTTATTTGCTGCTGGAGCTTTTTATAGGAATAATGCAAAAATCAGAAATGATTACTGCAATGTCGAATTTGTTAGTGGAATCTATTCCAGAATCATTAGGAAAATATCTACCTATTCTAACAGGAGTTGTAAGTATGCCAGCTAGTTTGTTATTTGATCCAGACTCATTCTATTTTGGAATATTACCAATTTTATCTAATACAGCAACACAATTTGATATTCCAGCTTTTTGCAGTAGGAAGAGCAGCAGTATTAGGACAAATGACTACTGGTTTTCCTGTATCCCCTTTAACAGGATCTACATTTTTTTATTAATTGGATTAACGGGAGTAGAACTTGGAGAACATCAAAAAAAGACAATACCTTATGCTTTTTCTAGCTACAATAGTTATGTTAGTTGTTGCAGTAATCACTGGAGCATTATATAAATAGTTTAAAAATAGTTTACAATAGAAGGAGGCTAATATGAAAAAAAATTAGAATAGCATCTGGAGCAGGATATGCTGGAGATCGTATAGAACCAGCAATAGATGTTATGAAAAAAATGGGGCAATAGACTATATAGCATTTGAGTGTTTAGCAGAAAGAACTATAGCAATAGCACAGTCTGAAAAAAACTAAAAAAATCCTGATAAAGGATATAATAATTTATTAGAAGAAAGATTTAATGAGATATTATCTATATGTGTTGAAAAAAAGATAAAGATAATAACTAATATGGGAGCTGCAAATCCAGTAGCAGCCGTAAAAAAATAAAAAGAAATTGCAAATTTAAAAAAATATTAAAAATTTAAAATTGGCTGCTGTTATTGGAGATGATATTTCAGTTAATTTGAATAAATATGGTGAAAAATAATATTTTAGAATTTAACAAAAAAACTATCTGAAATATCAGATACTTTAGTATCCGCTAATGCTTATCTTGGTGTTGATGGAATAATAGAAGCTTTAGAAAATAATGCTGACATTGTAATAACTGGAAGATGTGCAGATCCAGCATTGTTTTTAGCACCTCTTATTTATGAATTTAAATGGGACAGGGCTAATACTGATTTGATAGCTAAGGGTATAATGATAGGTCATTTACTTGAATGTAGTGCACAGGTTTCAGGAGGATATTATTCAGTACCAGGTAAAGATGATATACAAGATTTGTGGAATGTAGGTTTTCCTATTGCAGAAGTATCTGAAAATGGGGATGTAGTAATTACTAAAACAGAAACAACTGCTGGAAAAGTTACACCAGACACTTGTAAAGAGCAATTAATTTATGAAATTCATAATCCAAAAAGAGTATATTACTCCCGATGGAATAGCAGATTTTACTACAATTTCTTTTAAAAGAAATAGATAAAAAAATAAGGTTTTTTTCTTACAGGTGCAACTGGAAAGAAAAAGACCAGATACTTTAAAAAGTTAGTATAGGATATAAAGATTGTTTTTATAGGTGAGGCAGAAATTAGCTATGGAGGGTCATTAGCATTTGAAAAGGCAAAAGAAGCAAGAGAAGTTTTTAGAAAAAAAGATTAGAATTTAGAAAAAAATTCTTTATGATGAAATAAGATTTGATTATATAGGTTTAAATTCTCTTTATGAAGATAAAATATCAGATACAATAAGAGCAGAAAAGTCTTTTTTCAGAAGTGAGATTAAGACTTGCTGTAAGAACAAAAAAACAAAAGATGTAGCTAAAAAGGTTGTAGATGAAGTTGAAACATTATACACAAATGCATTCATCTGGTGGAGGTGGAGTAAGTAAAAAAATAGAGGAAGTTGTTTCAATATGTTCAATATTTATTCCAAGAGAAGATATAAAAAAATAAAGGTTATCTATGAGGAGGTTTAAAAATGAAATTGTTGGATATTGCACACTCAAGAACTGGTGATAAGGGAAATATATCTAATATATCTTTAATAGTTTATAATGAAAAAGATTACTCTCTAATAAAAGAAAAAGTTACTGCTGAAAAAGTAAAAAAAATTTTTTTCAGATATAGTAAAGGGAGAGGTTATAAGATATGAAATGGATAATTTGTGTGCTTTTAAATTTTTGTAATGTATGATGCATTAGGTGGAGGAGTTACTCGTTCACTTGCAATAGATAAACATGGAAAATCATTATCATCAGCATTATTAGAAATGGAAATATAAAAAAATGATCCCCTATAATTTATAATTTTTTTATTAAAATTAAAAAAATTATAGGGTTTTTATATTTAGATAGTAAAAGTTTTTCTCAACTAACTCTTTAAAAGTAGTAGGAACTTTTTTTAACTTTTTTTGTTCTTCATAGTTATATGCTAAAAACAGTTGCTGTTCCTGTTATAGCTAAGTCATCACCACAGAAAATTTCATGTTCAAAAATTATTCTTAAACCTTTTTATTTCAATTTTAGTTATATTAATTTTTTTATTTCTTGATTTAAAAAAATAATTGTTTTTTTGTATTGAACAGTAGCTTCAGTTTGGATAAAACCACTTCCATCTCCTATATCTGTTTCACTTAAATTATTAGCTCTTAAAAAAATTCTTCTAGCCCATTGAAAAAAAATAATAAAGCTCTTTCATTACCTACATGATTACCATAATTTAAATCTTCTTGTTTTATTGTGTAATTAAATGTAAAACATATTACCTCCTTATATTTAAGAAAAATAATATCATAGTATTACTTTTGAATTCAAGTGAAAAATAAAGCTAGTATAAAATAAAAAAATAGAAAAAAATGCTAGTCAGTAAAGGTTTAGAAATATTAAGAGAAGAAAAAGTAAGTTAAAAAAATATATCAGGATAGGGAATCTCCGAAGAGTTTGGTAAATATATGTGGCTAATAAAAAGCACATACTTCCCAAGAAGTTCTCATTTCTATAAGTGGGAGTAGTTCACTGTAAAATTAATTAGTTGTAGAACTTCAGAAAAATTTTTATAAAAAAATATTACAAAAAAATAGTCAAAGAGAACGGAGTTTCTATAATATTTTTTTATTGACTTATATTCTAGATGAATTTATAGAAAATATAAACATTAAAAAAATAAAAAGCTGAATATAAAAAAATAGAATATATTATATTAATAAAGTATATTTTTTTACTTTTTGTTAATATATGTTATCCTTTAGTATAAAGATATTTTTTTATCTTTTAATAATTTAATATATGGAGGAGTAGTATGATATATCTTTTAATAGCTGCATTTTTTTATGGGGAACATCATTTATTGCTGGTAAAATTGCTTATGATATGCTTGATCCATCTTTAGTTGTTGCAATTAGATATATACTTGCAAGTATAATCTTATTGCCTATGACTTTTTTCTTTTTATGAAAAAAAGAGGAATCTTTTACAAAAAAAGATTTTATTTTTACTTGTAATATTAGGAATTTTTAACATATCCTCTTACTTCAATGTTACAGTTTATAGGGCTTAGTTTTTACTTCAGCTTCAAGTGCAACAACAATTATAGGCATTGAACCTGTTATGATAACAATTGTTGGATTTATCTTTTTTTAAAGAAAAAGCCTCTCCTATTGTTTTTTTATTAGGAATTATTGCATTTTTTTGGAGTAGCATTAACAGTGGGTGTTTCGGCATTAGAAAATGTATCTTTCTTTTGGATGTTTTTTTAGTATTCTTATCTACTATAGTAGTTTCTTTTTTTGGGTTCGACTTTCAAAAAAATACTTACAAAAAAATGAACTCAAATTATTACACAGCATTGACTATTCAATTAGGAACATTGTTTGCTTTTACCAATAATGCTATTTTTTTAGTTAAAAAGTTGGGAAATACACTATTCATTAAAAAGGGATTATAGCTCTTTTATATTTAGTTGTTGGATGTAGTATAGGTGCTGGATGGTTTTGGAATAAAGGACTTGAAAGAAGTGAAGCAAGTAAAAAGTGGAGTATTCCTTGCTTTTAGAGCCAGTATTTGGTATTTTACTTGCTGTCTTAGTATTAGGTGAAAAAAACTTAATTTTTCTTTCAATAATTGGAATTATTTTTAGTAATTTTGTCTGCAGCAATTTGTATGATACTTCCAAAACAAGAATCTTAAAAAGTAATAATAGGGCTGTTGCAAACTAATTTACATTAATAAAAATAAAGAAAAAGGCTGTCACAAATTAATGATAAAAATCACTCAATTTGGCAACAGCCTCTTTATCTATTTACTGTTATCCTTTTTACTAATGGTTTTCCACAACAAGTGAATTCACAACATTCGTGAGAAGCATCATGAGTTTCACAGTTATCATTAGTTCCACAATCACATGCGTTTTTAACTTCTATTTCGAAGTCACAACATTGACATTTATAAACTTCACCTTTTTTTCATATTTTTCACAACTTACCATATCATATCCTCCTAAATTTTTTTATATAATTGAGTACTCATTCAACTGTACAAAATGTATAGTACCACTAAACAAGAAATTTGTCAACTATTTTTTTATAAAAAAATAAAGAATTTTTTTAGAGTTTAAAATATAGATAAAATAGTAGTTTGAATAAGTAAAAATAAAAAAAGAGCTTGTTGTAAATTTTTACTTTTTTTCGGTAAAAATACAATAAGCTCACTTTTTATTATTTTTAAATAATCCTGATATTTTTGGATCATTTTTGAACTTCAGTTATAAGATCTGGTAGAATGCTTCCTAATGGATAAACCTCATCATTTCTTTCAACAGAGGCATAACCAATATCAGTATATACTCTATTATTAGAAAGGGTAACAGGAATTTTTAAAAAGTAGAATCTCTATATTTTTGCTGATACAATATATGAATCTTTTTCTTGTTCTTCAACTTTCCAATCAAAAGTTTTCTTGACTTTTGTTATAGTAACAGGCTTATTATTCTCAACTTCTGTAACTGTAACTAAGAATGCTGCAAGATCTTCAACTGTTTCTACACTATAATCATTAAATACTATATTTTCATTAATAGGAATATCTTTAGTACTTTCTAAAAATACGTTCTTTTTTTCTTTACATGCAGTAAGTCCCAAAAAGTATAAGTATAATTAAAATTATTTTTTTCACTTAAATCCCTCCTAATTTATTATAGCTAAACATATTATATAATAAAAAAAGTAAAAATGCAATAATTATAAACATTTAAGTTAAAAAAAGTTTAGGATATTATAAAAATAAGAAGTAATAAAAAACTGTAGCTAAATTTTTTAGCTACAGTTTTGATAATACTATAGATGTTTTTTTGGCAACTTTGATAACTTCTTCTAATTTATCATTAGAAAGATTTAAAGTTTTTTTAGATCTTCGATCATATTTTTCAACTCTATTTTTCTTTTACCTATTAATCCTTTAAATTCAGCTTTCTTTTTCTTCTATAATATTATCTATGAAATTTTTCTATTTTTTTGTCATTTTTATTCTCCTCCTAGTTTTAATTAAATTTTTTTACAAGCAAAAAAAGATAATTAATCTAAGTCAAAGAATAGAAATAAATGTTGCCAAGACAGATGCGATCATCTGTCATAGAAGCTATGAAAAGCTTATTACAAACATTAACCATATTACACATCCCCCTTTACTATTTTGGTTTCCAAGATAAAAATCTTTGATAACTTAATTATATACCATTCCAAGAAAAAAAGCAAGAGCATAAAATACTCATTTTTAAAAAGAAAAAAATAGAACTAATAAAAAAAGATAGTTCTAAAAATATTAAGTGCTATATTATTGTAACGAAATATGCTATAATAATATTAATTATAGAAAAATAGAGGGAGGTTATTATGAAAAAAATTAAAATGCCAGATACTTTTTGTAATCATATTTTTTTGTTGTTTTGTTTGCATCACTTTTGACTTACATAGTTCCAGTTGGAAAATTTGAAATGCAAGAAGTGACTTATGTAACTAATACAGGGGCTGAAAAAACGAGAAATGTACCAGTTCCAGGAAGTTTCTCTTATGAACTAGATGATCAAGGAAACGAACTAAAAAGGTATAAAAAAATATTTGAACCTGGTGGAGAAGTTGGAGTAACTAACTATATATTTGAAGGGCTAGCAAGTGGAGATAAATGGGGAACAGCAGTTGGAATAGTTGCCTTTTTATTAGTTGTGGGTGGAGCTTTTGGAATAATTTTAAAAACAGGAGCTGTTGAAAGTGGAATATATTCTATGATAAGCAAGAGTAAAGGCTCAGAACTTGTACTCATACCTGTTATATTCATACTATTCTCCTTAGGTGGAGCAGTCTTTGGAATGGGAGAGGAGGCGATACCTTTTGCAATGCTAATCATACCTATAGTAATTGATATGGGATACGATTCGGTAACGGGAATTTTAATAACATATATTTCAACTCAAATAGGTTTTGCAACTTCTTGGATGAACCCATTCAGTGTTGCAGTTGCACAAGGAGTTTCAGGAATACCAGTTTTATCAGGAGCAGGATTTAGAATGTTTATGTGGACATTCTTTACAGCTTTTGGAGTAATCTACACAATTTTCTATGCAAGAAGAGTAAAGAGAAATCCCGAATCTTCAATAGCATATAAGACAGATGCATATTTTAGAGATAACTTTAAATCTGAAGAACAAGGAAATAGAGAATTTAAATTAGGACATAAATTGATTATCTTAGTTCTAATTTTTAGGTATGGCTTGGGTTGTTTATGGAGTTATAAAAAGAAGGATATTATCTACCAGAAATAGCAACTCAATTTGTAATAATGGGATTGATAGCAGGAGTAATTGGAGTAGTATTTAAACTAAATAATATGTCAGTGAATGATATAGCAACTTCTTTCAGAAAAGGTGCAGAAGACATGGTTGGAGCTGCTTTAGTTATAGGTATGGCTAAGGGAATAGTTTTAATATTAGGTGGAACAAGTGCAGATACTCCTACTATTTTTAAATACGATACTTAACTATGTTGCATCAGGACTTAGCAATATGTCAGCTGCTTTCTGTGCTTGGGTAATGTATATCTTCCAATCATTATTCAATTTCTTTGTTGTGTCAGGATCAGGGCAAGCAGCACTTACTATGCCAATAATGGCACCACTTTCAGACTTAGTTGGAGTAACAAGACAAGTTGCTGTTTTAGCTTTCCAATTAGGAGATGGATTTACAAATATGATAGTTCCTACTTCAGGAATACTTATGGCAGTATTAGGAATTGCTAAAATTGAATGGGGAGTTTGGGCAAAAATATCAAATTAAATTCCAATTAATTTTATTTGCATTAGGTTCTTGTTTTGTGTTCTTTGCAGTTTTTCACAAACTTCTCTTAAAATATTTTTAAATCCTTTAAGGAGGACATGACTTATGAAAATAAGAAAAATATTTTTTTACTAGTTATGACTTTAGTTTTTTTCTTAATTTTTTTAAATCTGAATGCTTCTCAAAAAAAGAACAGGAGAAATGGAGGCTACAGGCTCTCTAGTATCTAGTACTAAGCTTAATCTTGTACAAAAAAATAATAAAAAAATTTTTACTATTGAAGTTTATCGTTCTAATGGAAAATTATCTACAAAAAAAGTGAGTATGAATTAGAAGATAAAGATAAAAAAATATTGAAAAAAATGAAATAAAGAAGCTTTTATGAAGAAGCAAAATCAGGAAAGATAGATTATAGTTCAAAAAAATTATAGAAGAATATCATGAGAATGGGAATTTAAAAACTAGATTGATTGATACTCATGTTAAAAGAAAAAAATTAGAAGAATATGATGAAAATGGAAAACTTATAAGAGTAGAAAATGGAGAATAAAATAATTTAGAGAAAAGAGCTATTACAGTTAAATGTAATAGCTTTTTTTATTTGTAACAAATGTTACAGAAATTATATTAAAATTCTTATATAATAAGGAAAATATGAGTAAAATAAATAAGAATTTTAGGAGGATAGAATGAAAAAAAATTATTAGTAGGATTATTATTAGTAGGTTCAGCATTATCTTTTGGAGCAACACAAAAGAGTACCTTTAGAAAAAAATTAGGACCCTAGAGGAAATGGAAGAGAATTGTATCTTGAAGGACAAGCAAAAACCTTATTCAGGAGAAGTAGAAAGAAAATATCCAAATGGAAAACTTCTTGGTGTAGCTACAATGAAAGATGGAAAATTAGAAGGAAAAAGCTTATGAATACTACGAAAGTGGTAAAGTATTCAAAGAAGAAATTTATGTAAATGGAACAGCTAATGGAGTGGCAAAAATCATATTATGAAAATGGAAAAGTACAATATGAAACAAAAATTTGTAAATGGAAAAAAAGAGAAGGAATAGAAAAAAAGGATACACAAATACAGGGGTTTTAGTCTCAGAAATTCCATATAAAAATGGAGAAGCTACTGGATTAGCAAAAGTTCTACAATGAACAAACAGGTAAATTAGAATATGAAACTAATGCGATAAATGGACTAAGAAATGGTTTATCTAAAGAATATTATCCAAGTGGAAAAAGTAGCAAATGAAGTAAATTTTTAAAAAAATGATATAGAAGATGGAATTACAAAAATATACTATGAATCTGGTAAGTTAAAAGGAGAAGCAACATATAAAAAAATGGTCAATTAGATGGACTAGCAAAAAAATATGATGAAAATGGAAAACTAGTTGAACAAGCAACATATAAAAATGGAAAAAAATAAAATAATTTTTGAAAAACTGAGCTATTGCAAGCAAAATGCAGTAGCTCTTTTTACAAAGACATTATTCTAAAAAAATTAATTAAATCTTAATATTCATACTGTATACTGAACCTCTCACGGCTAACACCCTACGAGTGCTAGAGCCACGAGTGTTCTAACACACTTAATAAAAAAAGTAAAAAAATAGGAGGAATACAATGAAAAAAATTATTACTAGGATTATTATTAATAAGCTCAGTATTATCTTTTTGGAGCAACGCAAAGAGTATCTTCAGAAAAAAATTAGAAACTAATGAAAGTAAAGATATATTATATCTTGCAGGAACAAAAAAACTCCTTATTCAGGAGAAGCTGAAATAAGATATCCAAGTGGACAACTTCTTTCAGTTGCCACATTTAAAAAAATGGTAAAATAAATGGAAAAAGCTTATGAATATTACCCAAGTGGACAACTAAAATTAGAAGAAAAATTATATAAATGGAAAAACTTAATGGTCTATCAAAAATCATATTATGAAAATGGGCAACTAAAAAGATGAAACCCCTTATAAAAAAATGATAAAAAAAGAAGGAATAGTAAAAACTTACATAGAAAATGGGACATTAATCTCAGAAGTTACATTTAAAAAAATGGAGTTGTGGTAGGAAAGTCGAAATTATATAATACAAAAAAACTGGTAAATTAGCAGCTGAAAGTAATATAAATAATAGGAAAAATAGAAGGAGTATCTAAAGAATATTATCCAAGTGGAAAAATTATTAAGTGAAGTAAGATATAAAAATGGTAGAGTGGACGGGATTGCAAAAAGTTTATAATGAACAAAACAGGTAAATTAAAAAGAGAAATACCTTATAAAAAAATGGAAAAAAATAGAAGGAATAGAAAAAAAGTTATGATGAGAAGGGCAAACTAATAGGTACAATAACATTTGAAAATGATCAAATAATGGAAGAAACAACATATAAAGATGGAAAAAAATAATAGACCGAAAAGTATATCCATTAGGAAAAAGACCTAGAAAATGAACTGTTAAAAAGTGAAACTCCTTGACAATTTCATTAAAAAAATATTAAAATAATATTAGAAATAATTAAAAATTTTAGGAGGCAAAAAAATGAAAAAAATTACTAGCAGGATTATTATTAGTTAGTTCAGTATTATCTTTTGGAGCACAAAAGAGTACCAATTGAAAAAAAGTAGTAGCTAATGGAGATTTATTATATATTCAAGGTGAGCAAAAACCTTATTCAGGAGAAATTGAAAGAAAGTATCCAAGTGGAAAAAAACTCTTGGAGTAGCCACAATTAAAAGCGGGAAAAATTAGATGGAAAAAAATATGAATACTATGAAAATGGAAAAAGTAAAATCAGAAGGAAATTATGTAAATGGAAAAAGCTGAAGGAGTGGCGAAATCTTATCATCAAAACGGTAAAGTAGAATATGAAACTCCGTTCAAAAAAATGATAAAAAAAGAAGGAGTAGAAAAAAATATTACACTGAAAAATGGTATATTGTTATCAGAAGTTCCATATAAAAAAATGATGTTGCATCAGGTTTAGGAAAAATTATACAATGAAAAAAACAGGTAAATTGGAATATGAAGTTACTGTAGCTAATGGTGTAAGAAATGGAATATCTAAAAAAATACTATCCAAGTGGAAAAATTATTAAGTGAAGTAAACTTTAAAAATGATAAAGAAGAAGGACTTATGAAAGCTTACTATGAAAATGGAAAACTACAAGGAGAAGCTACATATAAAAATGGGCAACTAGATGGAGTAGCAAAACTTTATGATGAAAGTGGAAAAGTAGTTGAAGAAGCAACATTTTAAAAAAATGGTAAACAAGTAAAATAAGCAAAATAAGTAAAATAAATTAAAATTTGAGCTATTGCAGATAAAATGCAGTAGCTTTTTTTGTAACAAATGTTACAGAGATTGTATTAAAATTCTTATATAATAAAAAAAGATATGAACAGAATAAATAAAAAAAATTTAGGAGGAATAGAATGAAAAAAATTATTAGTAGGATTATTATTAGTAGCAAGTTCAGTACTATCTTTTGAAAGCACAAAGAGTTCCTTATGAAAAAAATTATCATTTCCAGGTGGTTATATATCTTATAACGATGAAAAAAATTTACTGGAGAATTTGAAAGAAAAGATCCAAGAACAGGAAAAAAATTAATATGGTAGGTTCTGTTAAAAATGGAGAATTACATGGAACAAGTTATAGTTATGATGAAAATGGAAAAAGTAACTGAAGAAATAACATTTTAAAAAAAGGAATGAAAGAAGGAGCTAGTAAAACTTATTATCCATCAGGAGCTGTATCAGCTAAATTAAATTATAAAAATGATAGATATGAAGGTTTACAAAAATATTACTATGAAAATGGGAAATTACAAGCTGAAATTGAAATGAGCAAAGGTCAATTAGACGGAGTTACAAAGATGTATGACGAAAATGGAAAAATTAAAAGAAGAAACAATATAAAAAAATGGAAAAAAAGTAAAATAAACTAAAAAAATTTAGGAGGATAGAATGAAAAAAATTATTGGTAGCTTTATTATTAATAGTAAGTTCAGTATTATCTTTTGGAGCAGAAAAAGTTTCTTATGAAAAAAATTATCATTTTCAAATGGATATATATACTATAATAATCAAGAGTTTACAGGAGAATTTGAGAAAAAAAGACCCAAATACTGGAATAGTTAAGATGGTTGCTTCTGTTAAAAAAATGGAAAAATTAGATGGAATGTCTTATACTTATGATGAGATTGGAAGATTAATTGAAGAGACACCATATAAGAATGGACTAAGAGAAGGAACTGGTAAAGTTTATTATAAATCAGGAGTTCTGTCAGCTAAATTAACTTATAAAAATGATGAGTATGAAGGTGTACAAAAAAATATTATTATGAAAATGGAAAATTACAAACTGAAATTCCAACTAGTCAAGGTGTAGTAACTGGAGCAGTAAAATTATATGATAAGAGAGGAAGATTTGAAGGAGAACTTTATCATATGATGAGAAAAAAATTATAATAAATTAAAAAAATAGAGCTATTTCAAATAAAATGTAATAGCTTTTTTTAAAAATATATTTTTAAAATTAATCTAATATTAATATTTATTTTTGTATAATAAAAAAATAAAAATAAAAAAATTTAGGAGGAATAGAATGAAAAAAATTATTGCTAGGATTATTATTAATAGGTTCAGTATTATCTTTTGGAGCACAAAGAATGCAAGTTGAAAAAAATGGTAATGAACGGGGATTTATTCTATGTTCAAGGTGAGCAAAAAAACCTTATTCAGGAGAAATTGAGAAAAAAAGTATCCAAGTGGAAAAAAACTCTTGGACTAGCTACAATTAAAGCAGGAAAATTAGAAGGAAAAGTATATGAATACTATGAAAATGGTAAAGTAAAATCAGAAGGAAATTATGTAAATGGAAAAAGCTGAAGGAGTAGAAAAAAATACTATTATAAAAGTGGTAAATTAGAATCTGAAGTTCCATTCAAAAAAATGCTAAGAGAGAAGGAGTAGCAAAAGTATTATAGTGAAAATGGTATATTAGTAGCAGAAGTTCCATATAAAAAAATGATGTTACATCAGGTTTAGGAAAAGAATATAATGAAAAAAACAGGTAAATTAGAATATGAAATCACTTTAGCTAATGGAGTAAGAAATGGGTCATCTAAAAATTACTATCCAAGTGGAAAAATTGTTAAGTGAAGTAACCTATAAGAATGATATACAAGATGAACCTGTAAGAGCTTACTATGAAAAATGGTAAACTACAAGCAGAAGGAACTTACAAAAAAATGGGGAAATAGATGGAGTAGCAACAATTTATGATGAAAATGGAAAAATACTTCAACAAGTTACATATAAAAAAATGGAAAAGAAGTAAAATAAGCAAAAAAAGAGCTATTGTAATTTATTTACAGTAGTTCTTTTTTTATAAAAATATTTTATAAACAAAAATTTTTTTATATTGAAATATTTCTAATGAAGAGTATAATAAGAGTGTGAACTACTCACGGCTAACATCCCTAACGAGTGCTAGAGCCATGAGTGTTCTAACACATTTAATAAAATTAATATTATATTTTAACATTAGGAGGCTTTTTATGAAAAATTAAATTAGATGGAGTAGCAGAAACATTACTTATAACATTAAATGCAAGAGCTAAAGACTATGAGAATCCAAAAATCTGTGTTACATGATAAGAAATCTTTTGAAATTGCCTCACAGTTAGACTATGATTTTTAAAAAAATTTGATACTGCTTGGGCTAGTTATTATGGAATATTAGCAAGAGCATATATAATGGATGAAGAAGTTAAAAAATTTATAGAAAGATATCCTGATTGTGTTATAGTTTCAATAGGTTGTGGACTTGATACTAGATTTGAAAGAGTAGATAATGGAAGAATAACTTGGTATAATCTTGATTAAAAAAATATGGTCGCACACTTGTGACTCTAGCACTCGTAGGGTGTCAGTCATGAGTTAGACCATTAAGTATAGTCAGCATATATAGAAATATGTATGTAGAGGTAGCAACTTTAAAAAAAGCTATCCAATACTACTCGAATTGCTGGAAACCCCTAAAACTAGTATAACTACAACATAGTACCTAAATAAAAAAATATGGTACAAGTGTGAAAGTGGCGAAAGCAGAAAAAAAATATACTAGATGACATAAGGTTAAATCCTAAGTGTTAAGATAATGGGCAATCAGCAGCCAAGACCGAAAGGTAAGGTTCAACGACTATTCCTCCTGAGGGAAGTACACTAAAGCTAGTGGAAGTGGGTAGACCCAAACAGATAGAGCTGTGGGATAAGATATAGTCTGTGCTTAATAGAAATATTAAGAAGTTCAAGGCTAATCTCCTTAATTTATTAAGGAGTGTATATGCCAAGAGAACTGCATAAGTGGTAGCGTACTTATGTGAACGACAACCTCTAAAAACGACTGAGTCAGTTTTAGGTTCATATATTTAGAAAAAAATTTTTACTTTTTTTCATTTACTTATAGTATAAAAAAAGTGGTATACTATATATAGGTAAATGGAGGTGAAATCACATGGAAAAAAAGCATATAAGTTTAGATTTTATCCAACTAAAACTCAAATAACAATATTAAATTGTACTTTTGGTTGTGTAAGATATGTCTATAATCATTTTTTTAGATTTAAAAACAAGAGCTATATAACAAAGAGAAAAAAATCTATTTCATATAGTGAGTGTAGTAAAGAATTAACAGTTTTTAAAAACAAGAGAAAGAATGGTTAAAAAGATGTAGATAAATTTTCTTTACAAAAATTCTTTTAAAAAGATTTAGATAAAGCCTATAAGAACTTCTTTAGTGGAAGTGGCTATCCTAAGTTTAAATCTAAGAAAGATAATAGAAAATCATACAGAACCAATTATACAAATAATAATATAGAGTTTTTTTAGATAAATGGATAAAAAGTACCTAAGTTAGGAAAAACTAAAAATAAGAGATAAAATGAAACCACAAGGAAGAATAATAAGTGCAACAATAACACAAGTACCTAGTGGAAAAATATTATATATCTCTGTGTTGTACAGATGTAGAAGTAGAAAAAAATTAGAAAGTACAAATAAGAATGTTGGAATAGATTTAGGTATAAAAGGACTTCGCGATTACCAGTGATGAAATCTCAATAGAAAATCCAAAAATATTTACAAAAAAATCTTTAAATAAACTAGCAATATTACAAAGAAAACTATCACGAAAAACCAAAGGGTAGTTCAAATAGGAATAAAGCTAGAATAAAAAGTAGCAAGATTATCTGAGAAAAATATCAAATCAAAGAGAAGATTTTTTTGCAAAAAGTTATCAACAATGCTAATAAAAAGAATATGATATTATCTGTATTGAAGATTTACAAATAAAAAAATATGGTAAAAAAATCATAAATTAGCAAGAAATATTGTAGATGTATCATGGAGTGAATTTAATAGAATACTAAGTTATAAAGCGAAATGGTATGGAAGAACAATAGTAAGAGTAGATAAATTTTTTTGCAAGTAGTCAAATATGTAATTGTTGTGGATATAGAAATGAAGAAGTAAAAGATTTAAGTGTGAGAGAATGGACTTGTCCAGTATGTGGAGCTGTACATACAGAGATATAAATGCAGCCAAAAACATATTAAAAAGAAGGACTAAGGATATTAGGTATAAGTGTTTAAATATATAAATATATGAACCGTAGGAACTATGGGGATAGCTTGGTAAATTTAGTTGGCTAACAGAAGCAACTACTACCCAAGAACCCTGCGACTCTAGCACTCGTAGGGTGTCAGTCGTGGGAGGTCTCAGTTACCAGAAGTAATTGAAATAAGAAAATTATTTTTTTCATAGAGAATGACAGAGTAAAAAAATATTTCAAAATCAGTTTTTGAATCTGATTGGACTAAAAGAAGTTATAACTGATGGAAAAGAGCTACTTATAATTTCCGAGGGAGTTTTAATGTTTTTTTCACTGAAGATGAAGTAAAAAAAGTTTTAGAAATATTAGTTAATAATTTTGAAAAATTTGAATTACACTTAGATTTACTTTACAAGGGAACTATAAGAATGACAGCCAAACATGATACTTTGAAAAAAATGAATAATGTTAAATTTAAGTGGGGAGTAAAAGATGGTAGTGAAGTTGTAAAACTTGAGTTCTCAAATTAAAAACAAATAGGACTTATTAATTTTACAAAAATGGCAAAAAAATTTTTACCATTATCAAAAAAAGGTATTTATTCCAATTTTTTTGGCTTATGAATAATCGTTTAGGAATGTACACATATAACAAATAAAAAAATGGGGCTGTTGCAAAATTTTTAACTTTGCAACAGCTCCATTTTTTTCTACATCATTATATTTTTTTATTCTTTGATACTCTCATAAATACCAGAAGTGAAATAACAGTCATTAAAGTTAAAATGGTTGACATAGCAGCAGCTATACCATAACTTCCTCTTGAAACATAAACATATATTTGTAATGTCAATGTTATTGTCTTATAGTTATATAAGATTATACTTGAAGAAAGTTCTGTAATAATTGTTATCCAACTTAAAAGCGCTCCTGAAATAATACCATTCATCATCATAGGAGTTGTTATCTTAAAGAATGATTTCATACGAGAAGCTCCTAAACTGATTGAAGCTTCTTCGATAGAAAGTGGTATCTGTTGAAGTATAGCAACAGATGATCTTATAGTATAAGCATTTCTTCTTATGATAAGTGATATTACCATTATTAAGAAAGTTCCAACTAAAAACAAAAGGTTTTTTTATTGAAAGCACTTACCAAAAGCTATCCCTACAACAGAACCAGGAATAACATAAGGCACCATAGATAAAGTATCTATAGTTCTATTTATAAAGTTATTTCTTCTTACAACTAGATAAGCAATTAAAATAGAAATAACAATGATTAAAAATTAGAGAAAGTCCACCAATAAAAAAATGTATTTTTGAATAGCATTTCCTAATTTATCAAATGCTTCTGTATAACTTTTTAAAGAATACCCTTTTTGAAAAGTTTTTCCAGATGTGTTTTTGGAAAGATGTATAAATTACATAAAGTTGTGGAGCATAAGAAACAAAAAAACTATTAAATAACAGAATAAGTGAATTAAAAACAGATTTTTATTCCTTTAATTTCCTTAGCTTCAATAGGATGAAGTGCATTCATTGTGAATTTATACTTTCCATTTATATATCTTTGTAATAAGAAAAATCAAAGATGTTATTATAATTGCAATAATACTTACAGCTGATGCAAAAATTTTGTCAGAACCTGTTTCATTCATAAATTGATTATAAATTTCAACAGGGAAAGTTCTGTATCCTTCTCCAATAAATAGAGGAGTTCCAAAGTCTGCAAAGGCTCTCATAAATACCATAAGAGCAGCTGCCAATATAGTTGGAATACATAGAGGATAATTATTTTTAAAGAATCTTTTTAGCTCCCAGTACAACCCATATTTTCACTAGCTTCTAATAGAGAATTATCAATATTTCTTAAAAGCTCCTGAAACATATAGGAAAAACTAAAGGATAAAGTTGCATACACAAAAACAAGTAAAAATTCCACCAAATCCATAGATACTTGGGAAATTAAAACCTGTTAAGTTTTTTTAATGGCATTAGTAATTGCCATTTCTTCCTAATAATAAAATCCAAGAATATGCTCCAATAAATGGTGCAGACATACTACATAGTATTATAATAATTTGTAAAAAAGTTTTTTTCCTTTGATTTTTATACATATTGTAGAAATATGCCAAAGGAGTTCCTATTATTAAAGTCAAAAGCTGTTGCAGCTAAACTGACTTTTAAAGGAATTAAATATAGTAGAAAAGTAATAATTTTTACTTAAAAAAATTTTTGCAAAATAAGCAAAAGTGAAATCTCCATTATTTTCTATTACTGCATTTTTTTAAATAAAAATCCCTAAAGGATAAATCATAAATACTATATAAAATGCTAGAACACATAATGAAATTACTATCCAAATATCTTTTTTTCTTACTTAGCATAAGCAACACCTATATCGTTGTTAACACCTTCTAAAAATATTTCTAGAACCATCTTCTGTGAAAAACATTAATCTTATCTTGTTTTTACTTTTTAAATAAACTTCAGTTCCTTTTGGAATGATATTATCTATTTTTAGATTCTTGTACAATTTCAAGTTTTTCTCCATTTTCCAAATGTGCAAAAATAATGAGTGTTTAAACCTAAAAATACACTGCTATCTATAAAAGCTTTCATACCATCTTTTTGCTTGACTTTCATCAATAACAAATTCTTCAGGTCTTATTGAAATTGTAACATTTCCTTTAACATTTTTTTGTCTTTTATGTTAGTTAAGTTTATGTCATACTTTCCAGCTATCTTTAAAGTAGAACCATCTAAAGTTCCTTTTTAATACATTCTGTTTTACCTATGAAAGTTGCAACAAATAAATTAGCAGGTCTTTGATAAATATCTTTAGGTTGTCCTAAGTGTTGAATTGCACCATCTTTCATAACTGCAATTCTATCACTTACAGCCATAGCTTCTTCTTGATCATGAGTTACATAAACAGTTGTAATTCCAATACTATTTTGAATTTCTTTTATAGCCGTTCTCATTTCAACTCTTAATTTAGCATCTAAGTTACTTAAAGGCTCGTCCATCAATAAAACATCAGGTTTTATTACTAAGGCTCTTGCTAAAGCAACTCTTTGTTGTTGTCCTCCTGATAATCTATCAGGCATTCTATCTCTATATTCATCTATTTGCATAAGTTTTTAAAAAAATTTATCAGTTTCTACTTTCATAACATCTTTAGAAACTTTTCTATTTTTTTAAACCAAATTCTACATTTTGCTCAACAGTTAAGTGTGGGAATATAGCATAGTTTTGGAAAAACCATTCCAATATTTCTCTTAGAAGGATCTAAATCATTAATTCTTTTTCATTGAAATAGAAATCTCCATTTTTCAATAGAGTTAAATCCTGCTATCATTCTTAACAAAGTAGTTTTTTTCCACACCCTAGAAGGTCCCAGGAGAGTAAAAAAACTCCCCTTGTCTTATATCAAGAGATAAATCTTCAATAATAATATTATCTCCATATCTTTTTTGAGCATTTTTTTATTATTATATTTACACTCATTAAATTTCTCCCAATTATTTAGTTAATATGTTAGTCCATCTTTCTTGCCATTCTTTTCTGTGTTCTGCACAGTAAGGAATATCTTCGTAAGCAACTTTGATTTCTTCAAATGGTTTTATAAATTCACTTGTATTTTTTTAATAGAAGTATTTACTGGTCTTGTTGAAGTTTCAGCAACAATTTTTTTGTCCTTCATCAGAAATTAAGAAATCGATGAATTTTTTTAGCATTTTCCATATGAGGAGCATTTTTTTAACTATTGCAGCAGCTCCTGGTAACCATACAGAACCTTCTTCAGGATAAACAAGTTTTTAAGTTAGTTGCACCATCTTGAAGTAATGTAACAGCTGGGTTTTTCATAAGTAACTCCAACAGCATATTCTCCATCAGCAGTAGCTTTTATAGATTTGAGAAGAAGAAGATAAAAATAGTTCCATCTAATTGAGCAACAAATTTTTTTCAACGAATTCCCCAAGCTTTTTCATCATATGGTTTTTTTCTCCCATAACAAGTAACATATTTGTAAGTTCAGCTATAGCACTACTACTTGCTGTAGGATCTCCCATAGCAATTTTACCTTTTAATTCAGGCCATAATAAATCTTTATATCCAGTAAATTTTTCAGGATCTAATCCTAATTTAGCAAATACATCTTTATTTACAAGTAAAAGCAGCACTACCATCTAGTTTGTAGTTTGTAAAGAAACCTGTAGTGTTTTTATAAGCATCAGGAACATTTTTTTCATTTTCAGAAGTATAGCTTTCCCATAAATCAGGAGTTGTAGCTAATACACCCATGCTTATAGCTCCCCAGTTAATATCAGCTTGTGGATTTTCTTTTTCAGCAGCTATTCTTGCAAGAACGTCTCCACTTCCCATTGATTGTAAAATAACTTTTATTCCAGTAGCTTTTTCGAAAGCAGGAATAATTTTATTTACTTCATCATCTGCGTTAGGTGAATAGATTACTAATTCGTTTGATCCTTGAGCTTCAGGAGCAGCAGCTTCTGTTTTTTCTTTTTCTCCTCCACAAGCAACAAACATAACCATACCAATTGCCATCAATAAAAACTTAATAAACTTTTTTTCATTTCCTTCTCAAGACTGTACAATATATCTATACGAGTCTTATCCTCCTTTTCATATTATTAATAAATTCAATATATTATAATTAATTATAAAATAAAAGCTGATAAATATCAAGAATTAAAAATAAACAATTATTTCTTTTTGTTGAAAAAAAATCTTTTCTTCTTTATTTAGTAAAGCTAAAATTTTTTTATTTTTCTTCATTTGTTAAAAATGGATAATAGAAATTATCAGACTTTTTAATTTTATCTATTTCATCATAAGTTATGTATTCAATATTTTTTAGCTATAGTATACTCATCTTTAATAAGATTAAAAATTTGAAAGTTCAAATTCTTTATTTGAGATAACTAAGATATTATTAGAATTAATTTTTTCTAGAGTTTGCATAACATTTTTTTAAATCAACTTCATTTTCAAAGTCAAAAGTAAATATATGGAAATCAGCTTTTTTTAAATTATCATTAATAGAAATAGTCTTTCCTTTATACAGATAGTATTTCTTTATAGTTTCAATTATAGTTTTGATACTCTTCCTTTTTCTATAACTGCAAGAGTAGCTTTTTTTGTCTTTAAAAAAATTGAAGCCAAAACTTTCTTTTTGTATAGAGTTATAGTCAAAGTCAGAAATTAATTCTTTCTTTATTTCTTGAATATTAAAGCATCTTTCACAGGAAAGTTTTTAAAATAATATCTCTGTCAATATCAATTTTTTAAATGTAAATTTATATTTTCAGTTTTTTTAAATATTTTTTTCTATTTCTACAGAAAAAAATTATAGTTAAATTCATTTTTTTAAAACTTTTTAAAAATATTGGCTAGGTTGACATCTATATTTTTCAATAATAGTTCTATCCTTAGTAATAGCAAGTCCATAGTCATTAAAAACAAGATTTAAAGGATTATCTATATCAGGTCTTTTTAGGATAGACTACAGTATGTATTGGGAAGGAAATATCTCTACCATTTAATTCTAAGTAATTATCATTAAAATCAGTGTTTTCCATAGAATTTTTTTAACATCTTCTAGCTGAAGTTTACACATATATCTATCTTTAAAAGTTTCTAATTTCAATTTAAAAGCTACATCAATTTTCTTTGAGTTAGCAATTATATCATAGTAATCTCCACCACCAAAGAAAATACAGTTTTTGAAATAGTAATTATCTTTCTTTATATCCAACATCAAGTGTTCTGTACTATTTCTTGTAAATCTTAAATTTTCGTATTCGCAATTTTTTTAAAAGCAAAAAAATAGGAGTGTGATTTTTAGCACCATAAGGTTCTAAGATTTCTAATTCTCTTAAAAAAATTCATAGTTTACTTTTGTAGGGTGCAAGTATATTTTCAATTTTTATAGTCTTAATAAATAATTCTTTAGGAAATTTTTCACCAATGTATTTATCAACTCTTTGATAGAATTCTTCTATATTTTTCAATTTTTATGGTAAAAACCTGCTGCTCCTGAGTGTCCACCATATTTAACTAGGATATCAGAAACAGAATTTAGACATTCAACTATGTTTAAGCCATCAATACTTCTACAAGAAGCAGTTGCAACCCCTTCACTTTCTTTAATTTCCATAATTATACTTGGCTTTGTAATATTTATCTAAAATTTTTGAAGCAACTATCCCTATAACTCCATGATGAAAAGACTTATTAGCAACTAAAATTAAATTTTTTTATTGTAAAGTTGCTTTTTTTCAATTTCAGCAATGGAAGCTTCTAAAAATCTTCTTTTTGAATATTTTTTTCTTTTCATTATTATTTTTCTAAAAGTTGCTCTATGATAGTTAGACATTCAAAACCATCTTCTTCAATAAATAGACTTACAGCTTGTTTAGCATCTTCTAAAACGTCCAGCAGCATTGAAAATAGGTGCAATAAGGTAACCTATATCATAAGAACAGTATTCTCTAGTATCCCAATCCTCAGGAAAAACCTTTCTTAAAAAGTTGCTTAATTCCTATCCACTTAGTGTTATTTAAAAGTTTTAAACCTCTTTTTACAAATTTTTCTATTGTCAGAAGTCAAAGGAACTATATCAGCAACAGTACCTATGGCAACAATATCTAAGAATTTTTCCAAATCATTTAGTCTATCTAACTTGCTATATAGAGCATAGACAAGCATAAAGGCTGTTCCAACCCCTGCTAAGTACTTATAACTATAAATATTTTTTCTTCTCTTTTTGGGTTTATAACAGCAAAAAGCCTTTGGTAAGTCACCAATTATTTCATGGTGGTCAGTTATGATGAAATCTAAACCTAATTCATTAGCAAAAATTAATTTCTTCTATTGAATTAATCCCACAGTCAACACTTATAACTAAATTAGCTTCATCTTCTTTTTAAACTTTGGATAGCATCTTTATTCAGTCCATAACCTTCATCTCTTAAAGGAATATAGTAGTGTATATTTCCACCTAATTCTGAAAGTGCCAAGTATAAAAAGAGAAACAGAAGTTATTCCATCGACATCATAGTCACCATAGATATAAATTTTTTTCATTGTTTTCAATGGCTTCAAAAAAATTCTTTTTACTGCTATATCAATATCTTTTAAATCAAAAAGGATTGAAATCAAAAATTTGTATCAAGAGATAAATTTCTATTTTCAATTAAACTTTCAATAACGAAGTCTAATTCTCCTTTATTTTTCAAAAAAATTCTTTCATAATTTATTTTTATTTTCTAAAAAGCCATTTAGTGTTTTTCTTCATTTTTTTATCTTCCTTCTCTTGTATAAATAATATTCATTAATATTATAACAAGTAAATTAAAAATAAGAGAGAAAAAATTTTTTCTCTTAAATAGTTAATTATTTTTATTTTCATAAAACATATTTATTCTAAAAATATCTACTCCACTAGTTTCTGACATAGTATCTAAAGCATAAATTTCTGTAATGTTTAAATTCTTTTTCAATTTTTTTCTTCTTTTTTTCACATTACTTTCTAATTTTTTTCAGACATATTATGTATTATTAGTTTTTTTAGTTGATAAATTAAGAGAATAATTCGTAGTATCTACATATTCAGTATCTCCTGAAATGTTTTGAGCATCTAAACCAATAAGTTCAAATCTATTGTTTTGATATCTAAAAAAATATAGTAGAAGTAGCAGCTTTAATATAGTCTGCGAGAGTAAAAAAATACGTAAAGTATTATTTTTAATAGTTACTGCCTTAGATAAATTATCATTGTAGTCAGGAGAATCAAGAGTTTCTAATCCTTCTTCAGAAGCATAACCTGGTGAAACAATGAAATTTTTTTGTCATTCTTTGCAACCAAAGTATATTTTGAATTCTTATCTTTAAATAAAACTAATATAATTCTTGGGTTAAAAATTACAGGATTAGAACGAGGTGAGTCTTCAATTTTTAAAAATTTTTTTAGGATCGTTTTTTTCAATTACTAAAAACAACATCATCAATTTTATCTTTGTTTAAATCACCTTTTTCAACTATTAATTTTTTTCCAACCCTTAGGAATAAAGTCCTCAACTTTACTAGCTTTTTTTGAGGGAAATTTTCAGCTAATAAATTAAATGAACAAACAATAAATAATAAAAAAACTAAAAAAATAAACCTTTCTTTTTCATAATCGTCTCCTACAATAAATAATATTAATTATCATATTTTTTCTAATATTTTTAATTCCAGTGTCTTGTGCCATAGTATCTAAGATATATTTATCTTTTGACATCTATACCTTTTTTTCTACTTTTTTTCTATTTTTTTGTTTCATCAGTACGAACTCCTGAAATATCTTTTGTACCTATTAATTTTTTTAGTTGAAAAAAATTAATAGAATATGCTATATCTACAGCATAATCAGTAGATGTATGCCAATATTTATATTCTAATCCAATTAACTCAAACTTATTATTTTTGATATCTAAAAATATATTCAGTAACTCTAGCACCTTTAACATATTCTGAACGAGTTAAAAGACGAAGAGTATCATTCTTTATATTTATTGACTTAGATAAATCGTCATCTAAATCAGGTGAAGAAAGTGTTTCTAATTCTTCAACAAGAGCTTTATCTTTTGAAACAATAAAACCATTTTTCATTTTTAGCAACTAAATTATATTGAGAATTTTTTTATTTTTTAAACAATACTAATATTGCCATAGGATTATAATTAAAAATTGTATTATCTTCTGATTTTTTTCAAAAATTTTTTTAGTATCGTCTTTTTGTATTACTAAAAACAACATCATCAATTTTATCTTTATTTAAATCACCTTTTTAACTACAACACTCTTCCAACCTTTAGGAATAAAATCCTCAACTTTATTAGCTTTTTGAGGGAAATTTTCAGCTAATAAATTAAATGAACAAAGAATAAATAATAAAAAAACTAAAAAAATAAACCTTTCTTTTTTCACAACTGCCTCCTGTATTAAATTATTTTTTTATTTCATGAGCATATTTATCTAAGATATCTACACCCGTAGTTTCTAACATGGTATCTAAAACATAATTTTTCTTTTAATGTTTAATCTCTTTTCAATTTTTTTCTTCTTTTTTTCATATTACTTTTCTAACTTTTTCTCTTAAATTATGTATTTTTAATTTTTTTAGTTGAGAAGTTAAAAGAATAATTATAAGTATCTATATATTCAGCATTGGCAAAAAAATATTTTTGATTTTCTAAACCAATAAGTTCAAATCTATTATTTTGATATCTAAAAATATATATAGAAGAGCCACTACTTCTAGTTAATTCTGCAAAAGTAAAAAAATACGTAAAGTATTATTTTTTTATAGTTATAGACTTAGATAAATCATTGTCAAAATCAGGTGATTCAAGATTTTGTAATCCAGATTCATAAGCCTCACCTGGTGAGATGATAAATCCTTTATCATTTTTTTGCTACCAAAGCATATTTTTTGAGTTTTTATCCTTAAATAGAACTAATATAATTCTTGGATTATGATTCTCAGGACTGGTTTGATACGATTCTTCATTTTTAAATTTTTTTAGGATCGTTTTTTTCAATGATCAAAACAGCATCATCTATTTTTATCTTTATTTAAATCACCTTTTTTTATTATAATACTCTTCCAACCTTTAGGAATAAAAATCTTCAATTTTATCAGCTTTTTTTAGGAAAAATTTAGAGCAAATAAATTAAAAAGAGCAAAAAGATGAATAAAATTAAACTTAAACTGAAAAAAATTTTTTTCTTCATAAAAACCTCCGATTTGTATACCATTTTAGTATAACATAAATTTCTGAATTGTAAAGTCAAGAATTGAAAAAAATAAAAAAATAAATTTTAAAGATACAAAGGACTTTTAAAAAAATATTAATAAAAACTGTAATTTAATATAAAAAAATATGGTATAATGAATACGATTTTTAGTATATATTAGGAGGATGTTGTTAATGAAGACAATATTATATGGAATATTTTTTATTTTTTTCTAACACTTTTCTTTGCTTATATCTTTATAAAAGAAAAGGACTTAGCTAAAAAAATTTGATGCTCGCAGAGAGAAATTTGTAAATAAAAATAGTAAAAAAATGAAAAATAAAGCTAAACGCTACAAGAAAATCCTTTTATTATGTTGAAACAATAGGGACAGCACTTATATTGGTTGTAGTTATTCAAAGATTCTATATAGGAAATTTTAAAATTCCTACAGGTTCAATGATACCAACAATAGAAATTGGAGATAGAGTTTTTGCTGATATGGTATCATATAAATTTACAGGGCCAAAGAGAAACAGTATTATAATTTTTGATGAACCAATGAGAGATGAGGATTCTTATACAAAAAAAGAGCAATGGGGCTTCCAGGAGAAACTATAAAAAAATACAAGATGGAGCCTTATATGTAAATGGAGAAAAAACAGATTTCAGAAGATATAGTAATGATGGAATAGGAGATCAAGAATGGAGAATTCCAAAAAAAGGAGATAAATTAGAGATTATTCCTGCTGGAAAATATAGAGATGTTCTTGAGAATGCTGGAATAAATGTAGATGCTGTTGTAGAGGAAGCATTTTTATAAGGAACCATTTGAGTTTTTTTAAAAATCTTTATTATGGTTTTAAAAACATAAGATTTTTTTGATAAATTAAAAATAAAGTATGATATTAATGAATATATAAATCATAGAAATGACTATAGAAAACAAGGGACTCTCACTATAGTAGAAATGATTATGCCCAATTTAAAATTTGTTGTAAATGGAGAAGAAACAGATCCCATTCTAGATTTTTATTTCTGATGAAAAAGTTAGAAATAAATTACTAAATGGAGAAACAGTAGAAATTATTTTTAGAAGATGATTATTATTTAGCATTAGGAGACAATACAGATAATAGTAAAGATTCAAGATATATAGGTTTTATTAAAAAAAGTAGAATGAAAGGAAGAGTTTTTAGTCAGATTCTGGCCTTTAAACAGAATAGGGCTAGTAAAATAAAAAAATAGTTTGTTACTAATTTATAACGATTACTTGTCAGCCTATAATGGTTCTAGAGCTCCACAAAGGCTCTTTCACCATTATAGGACGTCGCAGTAATCTTATAAATTTTAATGTAACTCACTTATTTTTTTATTGTAATATGTAAGTGAAATGTAAAGGATATTCAATGATTAAAAAAATTAACAATCAATGATGTAGACTATATAGAACAAATTTTTAACTTAGAAAAAGATATTTTTTTAAAAAAATTCTGCTTTCAGTAAAGAATCTACAGAGAATTTAGTAAAAGCTGATAATTCATTTATTTATGCTTATCTTGTAGATGAAAAAGGTTTGTGGGTATTTAATGGTTCTAGATAGTATAGATGTCTATGAAATTCTTGCAATAGCAACTGTTGAAGAATATAGAAATAAAGGTATTGCTCAAGAACTTTTTAGATAAAAATAAAAAAACTAAAGATATCTTCTTAGAAGTTAGAGAAAGTAATGAAAAAAAGCAATAAATTTTTTTATAAAAATAATTTTAAACAAATATCAATAAGAAAAAGGCTATTATTCAGATCCTACTGAAGATGCCATTATAATGAAAAATGGAGGTAAATAATGAATAACGAAATCTATTCAAACCCACTATGTGAAAAGGTACAGTTCTAAAGAAATGATGTATAACTTTTCACCTGATAAGAAATTCTCAACTTGGAGAAAAACTTTGGATTGCATTAGCAGAATCTGAAAAGGAATTAGGATTGGATATATCTCAAGAACAAATAGATGAAATGAAAAATATTCATAATATTGATTACGAGCTAGCAGCAAAAAAAGAAAAAAAGAATTCAGACATGATGTTATGGCTCATGTTCATACTTTTTGGAACACAAGCACCTTTAGCTATGCCTATTATCCACTTAGGAGCTACAAGTGCCTTCGTTGGAGATAATACAGATTTAATACAAATTAAAGATGGGCTTGAAATAATAAAAAGCTAAACTTGTGAATGTTATGAATAATTTATCTAAGTTTGCTTTTAGAAAATAAAGATATAGCAACTTTAGGATTTACACATTTTCAAGCTGCTCAACTTACAACAGTAGGAAAAAAAGAGCAACATTATGGCTACAATCTTTATTATTAGATTTAGAAGAATTAGAATTTAGAGAAAATACTTTAAGATTTAGAGGAGTGAAGGAACAACAGGAACACAAGCAAGTTTTTAAAGATTTATTCAATGGAGATTTTTTTCAAAAGTTGAAGAGTTAGATGTACTAGTTTCTAAAAAAATGGGATTTGATAAAAGATTTGCAGTAACAGGTCAAACTTATGATAGAAAAGTTGATTCAGAAATAATGAATTTACTAGCAAATATAGCTCAATCTGCTCATAAGTTTACTAACGACTTAAGATTATTACAACATTTAAAAAGAAGTGGAAGAACCTTTTTGAAAAAGAGTCAAATTGGTTCGTCTGCAATGGCATATAAAAAGAAATCCAATGAGAAGTGAAAGAATTTCATCTCTTGCTAAGTTTGTTATAGCATTACAACAAAAGTACAGCAATGGTTGCTTCAACTCAATGGTTCGAAAAGAACTCTTGATGACTCAGCTAACAAGAGATTATCTTTACCTCAAGCATTTTTTTAGCAGTTGATGCTATACTAATTATTTGGAACAACATTATGGAAGGTTTAGTTGTATATAATAAAATAATAGAAAAAAACATATAATGAGTGAACTTCCATTTATGGCAACTGAATATATAATAATGGAATGTGTAAAAGCAGGTGGAGATAGACAAGAACTTCATGAAAGAATAAGAGTTCACTCTATGGAAGCAGGTAAACAAGTTAAAGTAGAAGGAAAAGATAATGATTTAATTGATAGAATAGTTAATGACGACTACTTTTAAATTAGATAAGGCTAAGTTACTTTCTATACTAGAACCCTAAAAAAACTTTATTGGTTTTGCAGCAGAACAAACAGAGAAATTTGTTAATATAGAAGTAAAGCCAATATTAGAAAAATATAAGGCTCTATTAGGAATGGACTCTGAGTTGAAGGTATAAATTTATTATTCAAATAACAAAAAAATAAAAAAATAAGTGAGTTACATTAGTAAATAACTAATAGCTTATAAGATTACTGCGACGTCCATTATTGTTGAGAGAGCCTTTGTGGGCTCTCGAGACACTAATGGCTGGCAAGTAATCGCTATATATAGCTAAAATTTATTAAAATCTACTCAGTAATGAACTATTTTTTTATGAATTATTTATCTGAGGAAAGGGAAGTGAATTTATGATAAAAAAGAATATAGAGAAGAAATTTATCTAATAGCTTTTAGTACTTTTTAGGCTTATATCTTTCTCTTATTGAAAAATATAATACCTAAACCATTTCCTTGGATGAAGATAGGTTTATCAAATATATCTGTGCTAATAGCTCTTGAAAAATTTAATTCTAAAAATGGCTTTTACAGACTATTTTACTTAGAGTTTTTATACAGGCTCTTATGCTTGGAACTCTATTTACACCAAATTTTATCATAAGTTTTAGTGCAGGACTAGTAAGTACATTATTTATGATCTTTTTATACAAATTTAGAAAGTATCTATCACTGTTATCTATTAGTTGTATTTCAGCATTTATGCATAATCTTTTACAGTTGACAGTAGTTTATTTTCTAATGTTTAGAAATATATCTTTAAATAGCAAGTCTATAATAATATTTATTATATTTTTTTCTAGGATTAGGAGTTATTATGGGCTTAGTAACAGGGATTATAGCAACAAGATTAAATTTAAAAAAAGGAATAAATAAAATAAATAAGGAGAGATATTTATGGGTAGATATTTTTGGAACAGATGGTATTAGAGGAGAGGCAAATAAGGAATTAACTGTTGAAAAAGCATTAAGACTTGGTTATGCTCTTGGATATTATCTAAAAAAATACTTATAAAAAAATGAAGAAAAAAATAAAAGTTGTTATGGGAAGTGACACAAGAATATCTGGTTATATGTTAAGATCTGCCTTAACAGCAGGGCTTACATCAATGGGAATATATATAGACTTCGTTGGAGTTATTCCTACACCAGGGGTAGCTTATATAACTAAGTTAAAGAAAGCTAAAGCAGGTATTATGATTTCTGCTTCACACAATCCAGCAAAAGACAATGGAATAAAAAAATATTTAATTCAGATGGTTTTTAAATTTTTCTGATGAAATAGAAAATAAAATAGAAGACTATATGGACGATTTAGATTCTATTTTAGTTGATCCATTACCAGGGATAAGGTTGGTAAGTTTAAGTATGCCGAAGATGAATACTTCTTATATAGAGATTATTTATCTCACTGTGTAAAAAGGTAACTTCAAGGATATGAAAATAGTACTTGATACAGCTAATGGAGCTGCATATAGAGCTGCAAAAAGATGTGTTCTTAGATTTAAGAGCAGAACTTGTTGTTATAAATGATGCTCCTAATGGAAGAAATATAAATGTAAAGTGTGGATCAACTCACCCAGAAATATTAGCAAAAAGTTGTTGTAGGTTATGAAGCAGATTTAGGATTAGCTTATGATGGAGATGCTGATAGACTTATAGCAGTTGATAAGTTTGGAAATATTATTGATGGAGATAAAATTATAGGAATTTTAGCTCTAGGTATGAAAAAAATGCAGGAACTTTAAAAAAATGATAAAGTTGTAACTACTGTAATGAGTAATATAGGTTTTGAAAAAAATATCTAAAAAGAAAATAATATTGAACTTTTAAGAGCAAATGTTGGAGATAGAAATGTTCTTGAAATGATGCAAAAAGAAGATGTTGCTATAGGTGGAGAACAATCAGGTCACATTATATTAAGAAACTATGCTACAACAGGTGATGGAATATTATCATCTTTAAAACTTGTTGAAGTTATAAGAGATACTGGAAAAAGATTTACATGAATTAGTATCAGCAATAAAAGATGCTCCTCAAACTTTAATAAATGTAAAAGTTGATAATGCTAAAAAGAATACTTGGGATAAAAAAATGAAAAAAATTACAAGTTTCATAGCTGAAATAAATAAAAAAACACTCTGATGAAGTTAGAATATTAGTTAGAAAAATCAGGAACAGAACCTTTAATAAGAGTAATGACAGAAGGTGAAAATAAGCAACTTGTACATAAGTTAGCTGAAGATATTGCTAAACTGATAGAAACTGAATTAAATTAATAGAAGGATAAATATGAAAAATTTTTTTGATAAAAGATTTTTTTAGGGATTTAGCTTTTATTTACTGAGATAGGTTTGACATTATTTATTAATGTATTCATAGCAATATATCTTTATTATCTTTTTGAGAAATATTTTTTTAAGAGTTTTATTTTTTTGATATTTATGATACTATTAGGAATAGTAAATGGATTTTTATAGCATATATAAGCTTTATATTTCCAAAAAAATAAAAAAATAGTATGAAAGAAAGGTATTTAGTAGATGGAGGATATAAAAATTTATTTAAAAAAACAATAATAACAACTATTATCTGTTTTTTTATTAGGTTTAGTTTTTTTCAAAAATAAATATCTTTTTCTTTTGGAATAGGTGGAGGCTGTGCAATATCAGTCATAGCTCTATATCTTATATCAGTCGATAGTAAGGCTATTACGTATTCTAAAGATGTAAAAAGTAGCAAAAAGAATTGCATACATTGGTTATGCCAAAAGATACTTTTTACACTTACTGTTTTTTTGTAGCATTATTTTATTTTTTTAATGACTTTAGACTTTTTTTATGTGGATTTATAGGTACATTGAATGTCAAACTCACAATTTACTGTATGAATATACTAAAAAAATAAAAAAAGTTTTTTTAAATAGTTAAACTATAATTATTGAAAGGAGGTATAAAGTGAGACTAGGATCAATAGAATTTACAACAGGAGAATTGGTATCTCAGCTTCAGAAATATTTTCAATATTTGGCTTTCCAATAACTTCTACTGTTGTTACAACTTGGTTTATACTCTTATGTTTCTTTTGTATTTTTTTAAACTTGGAACAAGAAATCTACAACTGATTCCTGGAAAAATTTCAATCAATTCTTGAAGGAATTTATGAATTTTTTTAGATGGAACTATTGGACAAATATTAGGAACTTGGAAAAAGAAATATTACACATTTTTTTGCAACATTATTTTTTTGTTTATCTTCTTATCAAACATAATAACGTTCTTCCCTATACCTTGGTTCGGGATAAAAAAATGGTGTGTTTGAAATTTTTTTCCAGCCTTTAGGTCGCCAACAGCTGACTTAAACACTACTGTTTGTCTAGCATTGATAGTAACCTTCTTGTTTATATCAATAAATATAAAGAATAACGGTATACTTGGATATTTAAAAGGCTTTTGGAGACCCAACACCAGTTATGGTTCCATTAAACATAGTTGGAGAGTTTGCAAAACCATTAAATATATCTATGAGATTGTTTGGAAATATGTTCGCTGGTATGGTTATAATGGGGCTTATTTATATGGCAGTACCTTACTTCATCCCAGCACCTCTGCACTTGTATTTTGACCTATTTGCAGGTTTAGTACAAAGTTTCGTTTTCGTAACCTTATCTATGGTATATGTTCAAGGTTCACTAGGAGATGCAGAGTATACTGAGTAAAAAAATAAAAATTTAGGAGGAATAGAAAATATGGATTTATTAACAGCAAAAAAACAATAGTTTTTAGGATGTTCAGCAGTTGGAGCAGGACTTGCTATGATAGCAGGATTAGTACTAGGAATCGGGGAAGGATATGCAGCCGGGAAAGCAGTTGAATCTGTTGCAAGACAACCAGAAGCAAGAGGAAGCATAATCTCTACAATGATACTAGGACAAGCTGTAGCAGAATCTACAGGTATTTACTCATTAGTTATTGCACTAATTTTACTTTTATGCAAAACCCTTTCTTAAGCAAATTAGGATAATAAGATATATCTGTCATTCAACTGATGAAAGGAGGTAAAAATAGAGTGCCAATAATATCTATTGATGCTACGTTTTTTTGGCAAATCATTAACTTTTTTTGTTCTTTTATTTATAGTAAAGAAATACTTTAAAGAACCTATATCAAAAAAATAATAAATGAAAGAAAGCAAAAATAGAAGCTGAATTAGTTGAAGCAACAAAAAAACAGAGAAGAAGCTGAAAAACTACATAAAGAAGCCGAAGCTCAAGTTCTTAATTCAAGAAAAGAAGCTAGTGAAATTGTTAAAAATGCACAAAGAAAAGCAGAAGAAGAAGCACACCTTCTAATAAAAAGAGGCAAGAGAAAATAGAGAAAAATATTTTTACAGCCACTGAGTTAGAAGTTACAAAAATTAAAAAAATGATACCAAAGATGAGTTAGGTAGAGAAGTTAAAAACTTAGCTGCAGAACTAGCTGAAAAATTATAAAAAGAAAAAGGTAGATGATAATCAAGAAACTTCACTTATTGATAAATTTATAGCAGAGGTAGGGGAAGATAAATGATTAAATCACAAATAGGAAGAAGATATTCTAAGGCAATATTTGATATTGCTGAAGAGAAGAATCAAGTTAAGGAAATTTATGAAATGCTAAATTCAGCTATGGTTCTATATAGAACTGATAAAGAATTTAAGAATTTTTATAAGAAATCCTTTAATTGAGAATGAACAAAAAAAGGCAGTTTTAACTGAAATTTTTGGTAAAGATAGCAGTGAGAACTTAAATATTTTTACTATATATTTTAGATAAAGGTAGAATTAACTGTATAAAATATATTGTTGCAGAATATCTAAAAAAATATACTATAGAAAAAAATAGAATTTTTAGATGTAAAAAGCTACTTTTACTAAAGAATTATCTGAAGAACAAAGAACTAAACTAATCAATAAATTATCACAAAAAAACTGGAAAAGAAATCAACCTAGAAGTAAAAAGTTGATAAGTCTATACTAGGTGGTGGAATTATAAAAAAATAGGTGATAAGATTATTGATGGTTCTATCCGTAGAGAATTAGATAATTGGAAAAAAAGTTAAGGTCTTTAATGGAGGTGTAACAATTTGAATATTAGACCAGAAGAAGTAAGTTCTATTATTAAAAAAAGAAATAGATAACTATAAGAAAAACTTTAGAAATAAAAAAACTTCTGGGACTGTTCTTGAAGTAGGAGATGGTATTGCGAGAATTTATGGTTTAAGCAATGTTATGTCGGGAGAACTTCTTGAATTTCCTCATGGAGTAATGGGAATGGCTTTTGAACTTGGAAGAAGATAATGTTGGAGCCGTTATCCTTGGATATGCTTCTTTAATAAAAAGAAGGAGATGAAGTTAGAGCAACAGGTAAAGTTGTATCTGTACCTGCTGGAGATAACTTATTAGGTAGAGTAGTTAATGCTTTAGGAGAACCTATAGATGGAAAGGGAGAAATAATTGCAGATAAATATATGCCTATTGAAAGAAAGGCATCTGGAATTATTTCAAGACAACCAGTATCAGAACCTTTACAAACAGGGATTAAATCAATAGATGGAATGGTTCCTATCGGTAGAGGACAAAGAGAACTTATTATAGGGGATAGACAAACAGGTAAAACTGCAATAGCTATCGATACTATAATCAACCAAAAAGGACAAAATGTAAAATGTATTTATGTTGCAATAGGACAAAAAAGATCAACTGTTGCACAAATATATAAGAAGTTAAGTGACTTAGGTTGTATGGAATATACGACAATAGTTGCTGCAACTGCTTCTGAAGCAGCACCTTTACAATATATGGCACCTTACTCAGGAGTAGCTATAGGTGAATATTTCATGGATAGAGGAGAACATGTTTTAATAGTTTATGATGATTTATCTAAACATGCCGTTGCTTACAGAGAAATGTCATTATTACTTAGAAGACCACCTGGACGTGAGGCTTATCCAGGAGATGTATTCTATTTACATTCAAGATTACTTGAAAGAGCTGCTAAGTTATCTGATGAATTAGGAGGAGGTTCTATAACTGCATTACCAATTATAGAAACTCAAGCAGGAGACGTTTCTGCATATATTCCTACTAACGTAATATCAATAACTGACGGACAAATATTCTTAGAATCTCAACTTTTCAACTCAGGATTTAGACCAGCAATAAATGCAGGAATATCAGTATCGAGAGTTGGGGGAGCTGCACAAATAAAAGCTATGAAACAAGTTGCTTCAAAAGTTAAGTTAGATCTTGCTCAATATACTGAGCTTTTAACTTTTGCTCAATTTGGATCAGATCTTGATAAAGCTACAAAAGCACAATTAGAAAGAGGACATAGAATAATGGAAATATTGAAACAACCTCAATATCACCCATATACAGTTGAAAAAAACAAGTTGTATCTTTCTATGCTGTTATCAATGGTCACTTAGATGATATAGAAATTTCAAAAAGTAAGAAGATTTGAAAAAGAATTATTGGAATATCTAAAAGGAAATACAGATATTTTTAACTGAAATAGCTGATAAAAAAAGCTTTTAGATAAAGATTTAGAAGAAAGATTGAAGGAAAGTATTGTAAACTTTAAAAAGTCTTTTTAATTAAGGAGTAAAATTATGCCTGGAATGAAAGAAATAAAAAAAGTAGAATTAAATCTGTTCAATCTACCCGTCAAATTACTAATGTTATGGAAATTGTTTCAACAACTAAATTTAAAAAAAATATTCAAAAATTAGTTGCTGAATCAAGACCATATGAAGAAAGTATGAGAAAAAAATTCTATCTCATATAGCAGCGGGAACTAAAAATGAAAGACACCCACTTTTTTTGATGGAAGAGAAGAAGTGAAAAAGTGTAGCTATAATAGTTATAACTTCTGATAGAGGGCTTTGTGGAAGCTTTTAACAGTTCAACTTTAAAAGAGCTAGAAAAGTTAGTTAAACAAAATGAAGGTAAGAAAATATCTATTATTCCTTTTGGAAGAAAAGCTATAGATTTTTGCTACAAAAAGAAATTATGATTTCTCAGAATCTTTTTCAAAAATTTTTCTGCTGAAGAAATGAATAAAATTGCAAGAGATGTTTCAGAAGACATTGTTTTTAAAATATGCAAATCATGAATATGATGAAGTTTATTTAATATACAATAAATTTATATCTGCTTTAAAAATATGATTTAACTTAGAAAAAAATAATTCCAATAGCTAGAATGGAAGGCGAAGTAAATAGTGAATATATATTTGAACCTAGCACAGAATATATATTATCATCTCTATTACCTAGATTTATAAATTTACAAGTATATCAAGCTATTTTTAAATAATACTGCTAGTGAACATTCGGCAAGAAAGAATTCAATGGGTAGTGCAACAGATAATGCTGATGAAATGATAAAGACATTGAATATCCAATACAATAGAAATAGACAAACAGCTATTACTCAAGAAATAACAGAAATAGTTGAGGAGCATCTGCTTTTATAAAAAAATTATAATATAAAATGAATGTTTTTTTCTTGAAATCTAAATTATTTAATTTTTGTTAATTTTATATTCAACTGCTTGATAGTCATTAGTGTCTCGTGAGCCCACAAAGGCTCACTCAACAATAATGGACATCGCAGCAGTTTTTATTAAAAGTTATTTAAAATTATTTTTCAAGAAAAAAACTTAATCAAAATTATCTTAATTTTTTTATAAAGTCAGAAAAATAAAAAAAGGTAAGGAGGCAATAATAGGTGAATAGAGGAACTATAACACAAATTATAAGTGCTGTTGTAGACGTTGCTTTTAAAGATGAATTGCCTGCAATATATAATGCTTTAAAAGTAAAATTAGAAGACAAAGAACTTGTACTTGAAGTTGAGCAACACCTTGGTAACAATGTTGTAAGAACAGTTGCCATGGACTCAACAGATGGTTTTAAAAAGAGGAATGGAAGTTATAGATACAGGGAAACCAATTACAGTACCAGTTGGAAAAAGCTGTTCTAGGAAGAATATTAAACGTTTTAGGAGAGCCTGTTGATAATCAAGGGCCTATAAATGCTGAAACAGTTTTACCTATCCATAGAGAAGCACCTGAGTTTGATGACTTAGAAACTGAAACTGAAATATTCGAAACTGGAATCAAAGTTATAGATTTATTAGCACCATATATAAAAAGGTGGAAAAAAATAGGTCTATTTGGAGGAGCAGGAGTAGGTAAGACAGTTTTAATAATGGAACTTATCAACAACATTGCTAAGGGACACGGAGGAATTTCTGTGTTTGCAGGAGTTGGAGAAAGAACAAGAGAAGGAAGAGACTTGTACAATGAAATGACTGAGTCAGGAGTTATTACAAAGACAGCTCTTGTTTATGGACAAATGAATGAGCCACCTGGAGCAAGATTAAGAGTTGCTTTAACAGGACTTACAGTTGCAGAAAACTTTAGAGATAAAGATGGACAAGATGTACTTCTATTTATAGATAATATATTCAGATTTACACAAGCAGGATCTGAAGTATCAGCTTTACTTGGAAGAATACCTTCAGCCGTTGGTTACCAACCAAACTTGGCAACAGAAATGGGAGCTTTACAAGAAAGAATTACATCAACAAAATCTGGTTCTATCACATCAGTTCAAGCTGTTTATGTACCAGCCGATGACTTGACTGACCCAGCACCAGCTACAACTTTCTCTCACTTGGATGCAACAACAGTTCTTTCAAGAAATATAGCATCTCTTGGAATATATCCAGCTGTTGACCCATTAGATTCAACATCTAAGGCTCTATCAGAAGATATAGTTGGAAAAGAACACTATGAAATTGCAAGAAAAGTGCAAGAAGTTTTACAAAGATATAAAGAGTTACAAGATATCATAGCTATCTTAGGTATGGATGAATTATCTGATGAAGATAAACTTACAGTATCAAGAGCTAGAAAAATTGAAAGATTTTTCTCACAACCTTTCTCTGTTGCAGAACAATTCACAGGAATGGAAGGAAAATATGTTCCTGTAAAAGAAACGATCAGAGGATTTAGAGAAATATTAGAAGGAAAACATGATGATATTCCTGAACAAGCATTTCTATATGTTGGTACAATAGAAGAAGCCGTTGCTAAATCAAAAGATTTAGTAAAAATAAGGAGGAAGTTATGTTGGTAAGTGTTGTAACACAGATTAAAAAAGTATTAGAACAAGAAGCAGGATATCTAAGACTTAGAACTTCAGAAGGAGATATAGGTATAATGCCCTAATCATGCTCCTTTAGTTGCTGAACTATCAGCAGGAAAGATGGAAATTGAAAGTCCTTCAAAAGACAGAAGAGATGTTTATTTTTTTAACAGGTGGTTTTTTTAGAAATTTCTAATAACCAAGCAACAATAATTGCAGATGAAATATTTCCATTAGATGAAATTAACATTGAAAAATGAGCAATTAGAACTTGAGAAGTTAAGAAAAGAATTAGAGCTTGATCTGACAGAAGAAGAAAAAGCAAAAAAATTCAAAAAAAGAATAAAAAAATTTCTTCAGCTATGATAGATGCTAAAACTAACTAGGAGGAAAAATATGAAATTTCACTTTTTACATGAAAACTTTAATGTTTTAGATTTAGAAAAGAGTATAAAATTCTATGAAGAAGCTCTTGGACTAAAAAGTTGAAAGAGAAAAAATTTGCAGAAGATGGAAGCTATAAAATAGTTTATCTAGGAGATGGAATAACAAACTTTCAACTAGAATTAACTTGGCTTGCAGAAAGAACAGAAAAAAATATGATTTAGGTGATGAAGAATTCCATTTAGCTTTTTGAAGTAGATGACTACGAAGGAGCATTCAAAAAAACATACAGAAATGGGTTGTGTTGTTTTTGTAAATGAAAAAAATGGGAATATATTTTATAACTGATCCTGATGGATATTGGATAGAAATTTTACCACCTAAAAAAATAAGAATAAAAAAAGTTAAGAGAATTTTTTTGAGAATTAAAAAGCTTAAAAAAATTCTCTTTTTTTATTGTAAAAAAATTGCTTTTTTTCTGTTATAAATGTTACTCTATATTAAAAAAATATTTTTTTATGAAATTTACAAAAGTGAGGTAGAGAAAATGAAAATAAGGTGGGGTAAAAATGAGTATAAGAAAGAAAAAAATTTAGAAAAAGTTATACAACAATGTCAAAAAAACATTAGATAGAATAGAAGAGGAATTATTGAAACCAGAACCTAAATTGACTCCTTATGATATAGAAATGGGAAATTTTGATGAGGTTCCAAGAGGTATTTTTAAAGGAAGCAAAAAGACAAATAAAGATAATGATGCAGGTACTAGATAAAAAAATGAATATATGCCTGATTATACTTATCCTTTAATTGATAGTTATTTAATTGATACAGAATTATGTCATCTTTTTATTTGAAACTGAAAGTATATATAAAATATGCACATAAAAAGGATGTAATTAGTTTAAAATATAAAAATTTATGATAAAAAAATAATTAAAAAAATACATAAAAAGATAGTATGATATTATGGCAGAATAAATAAAGTTAAACTGAATAGATAGAGATATATTTATTCAGCTTTTCTATAGTTTAAAAAAATTAAAAAGTAAGTAAGCAATAATTCCCATATAAATACTTTCCAATATCAATAGGAGATAATCCATAAATAAATAATTTTTTTATGGTGGAAGGTATAATAAAAAGAATTTTAGAAAAAAACCAGAAGTATATTTTTAGAGCAGGAGATAGTGGCTATAAAAAAAGAATTAGTTATTCTTGCTGATAAAAAAATAAAATAGTTGAATATAATAAGAGGTGAAAAAGAAAATGAATTTTTTTAAAAATTAAAAGATGCAGCAAATAAATTATTAGAATTTATGGAAAAAAATATGATTTAGACGATTATAATGAAAGATTAGTGAAGAAATTTCTAAATGAGCTGATATATGTGATAGATACAGATGAAATAGATGATGTTAAAAAAATATCAAGAAGTTAAGGAAATAATAGGCAGATTATATCCACCAAGAGGAGGCTTGAGAGAAATGTATGTAGCTGATGAAGATAGAGAGAAAATGAATAAAATAAATCGTGAATTAAAAAGAATTAAAGAAAAAAATCACATTATTAGATTAACCAATAGAATTATTTTTAAAAAGTTATATAAGTTTGAACTGTAAAAGGTAGCAATATTAGTGTTATGCCTAGAGTTTTTATATCAGACAGGAAACAATTCTCTAGTATTATATGATAAAAATACCTGTACCAGTAGCAACTAACGGAACTTTAGTACCACCATTAACAACAAATAAAGAACTAGCAACTGTACCATTGTTAACAACTGGAGTAAATAAAGTAGCAAAGTAAGCTACCATATAACCCTGTACTAAAAATCTTCAGTTAAATATCCAAATTTAACTGATAGTGAAAAATAAATTTTTTTGAATGATTATATGGATAAAGAAATTCCAGGAAAAAAATAGTGTCTGTAGTGGTATAATCGAATTGTAACACAAGAGTCTAATAAGATAAAAATATTTTTGATGGAGGTTTTTTTATGAAAGAAAATAAAATAACAATTTATAAAAAAATACATTAAATATAAATGGTTTATTTAGAGAATTTTTCTACTAAGATTTTTACAAATAATAGAATTTAAAAAAATTTCATTATAATTAGAATAGAATATAATTCTCAAATATCAGATAATGTATTTTTGCATAAGTTATGAAAATGACATAATTTGGAATATTTCAGAAATTATAAAAAAAGAGAACAGGAAGCTTATACAGGAGTGGATAAAATATCAGAAAATATAATTGAAGTTTCTCTATTTACAGGAATAAATTATAAAATAGATGTAATGGAAAGAAAAAAATTTTTAGAGAAAAGAATTGTTAAATAAAAAAATATAAAATATAAAATATAAAATATTTACTGCTTAGTAGCTCTAACTTCAAAAAAACATATACAAGTGGTTCAGAGTTAAATAATGTATTAAATAAATATGAAAGAACTATAAAAGATTTTTGATGAATATGAATTAAAGGGTATTTATTTAAATAAAGATAAAATAGAACAAAACATATTAAAGATTGTAATAAATAATGAACCATTAAATAAATCTCAAATAGAGAATTTGAAGAAATTTGTTGAAACTGCAAAATAAAGATGGAATAAAAAGTAGAAGCAGTAATATTAAAATAGGAGGATTAAAATGGATGTATCAATAACAATTTATAAAGAAAAAAAGGAAAAAGATTTTTAGAATGATAATATTGCCATCAGGTAGAAGTAAGATAGGCTTTAATTCAAGACAAGGATTATGGAATAATTTCTTATCTAAATAAAAAAAGATAGTAAAAAAATAGGGAATTTATATATTGGGCATTAAGTGAAAGTGATAATGAAAAAAAATTGAAGATGAAGTTGATATAAAATGGTGTAAAAAAATATTTTAATTGTTCTTCTGATTTAAAAGTAGTTAATGAATATAATAATATTGATTTGGATTTTTTTGAAAAATAAATATTCACTTATGTTAAATAAAAAAAGATGGAAGAGGTTATTCACCATTCAAAGATGAGAATGGAAATATGGTTGAATATATATTCCCAGAAAAAGCCAACAGCATTGGAATTAGGAACAAAAAGTAATGGAAATGTTTGAATATAAAGAAAGATATGATGGTATAATAGAATAGGTAAAGTTAAGCTGAATAGCTGAAAATATTTATTGGTTATTTATCAAATAGTGTTGATAAAAAGTTTAGACTATAACCTGATAGAATTAAGAGAATTTTTGAGAATAAAAACTTAAAAAAATTCTCTTTTTTTGTTGTAAAAAAATTGCTTTTTTTCTGTTATAAATGTTACTCTAATAGTAAAAAAATATTTTTTTATGAAATTTACAAGATGAGGTAGAGAAAATGAAAAATAAGGTGGGGTAAAATAAGTAAAAAGAAAGAAAAAAATTTAGAAAAAGTTATACAACATCTGCATTTGGAAATAAAGTTCTTCATTCTAATAATTTACAATTTCAAAAATGGTTATGATGAAGGAAAAAAACAAGATCTGGAGTAAAAAGTAGATATAGGTAGAAAAAAATTTATATCCTCAACGAAATCAATAATTCTAAAATAAGGAGTTGAAATTTATGCTATTAAAATTTTTATTATGCTGAAAATAAAAAAACTAAAAAAAGTTATCTCATGTTGTAATAACAGAAAATAAATATAGGCATATACATTTTTTTATTTATACAATCCATTTGGAGTAGATTTTTTTAAATTTTTCAAAAAAAGTTTTAGAAGAAAATTTACCAAGAGATCCTTCAGGAGAAGACACAGCAGTAGATATAGAGGGGGATAAGGTGATAATGTATGATATATATTTTTGATGGTGATGAACCAGATGAATTATTAGAAATGAAAAAAAGAAGATTTAATCTATATTTTAGATAGATGGATAAAATTTTTTTAGAAAAAAACCAATAACGGATGAAAAATTATGAAGAAATATTTGAAATAGAAGATCCAGTTGTAAAAGTTTTAAAAAGATGGTAAGTATGTAATTAAATAATTAGAATAATCTCATAATAGGTAGTTTAAAAAAATTTAAGCTACCTATTTTTCTAAAAATCAGGTTCAAAGAAAGAAATTATCCATAATGAAGAAAAATTTAGCAGAAGCCTTTATGTAGAAAAATAAAGGAACAATAAAGGGTGATGTAAATCTTGTAGGAAGTAATCTAGTATTAGGAGATAATGTTACTTTTTAATAAGGAGGAAAACTAAAATGGAATGGATAAATGTAATAAGTAATAGGGATGCTAGGGTATCTAAAATAAATATAAATAATTTATATGTTGCTTTAGAGATTGAATGTTGGAATGGAGAACTAAGAAAAATAAATTTTAAAAAAATTACTATATTGTCAAAGAAAAAAATTCTATTGGTGAGGAAATAGGTGACATAAAAATAGAAGTACACTCTAGTTTAATAGAAGAATTAAAAACAAGATATTTTTAAATGGAGGAGGGACATTGAATGAAATAAATGATATAAAAACATTTTATTTTTTTATGATTCATGGAATAATAGAGTAATATTGGAGATATTGGCAGAAATAATAGAATATATATAGATCTAAATAATAAAAAAATATGGATGGTAAAAAAATATGAGAGAATATAATGTATATAGAAGTATAATAGATAAAAAAATATAAAAAAAGAATTTAAAGATTCTGATAGGTGTCCTAGTTTAATGTATTATGGAACAAGGCAATGTAAAAATAGATGGTTTAATAGCTGCGGCATATCTATTTTTGTCCTGAAATTATAGAAATAGAGGGACATATTTTTTTATAAAGGAATTTTGTAATTTTTAAAGAAGGAGAAGAAATAGAATTTCTAAAATGACTTAAAAACGATATTATAATAATAAAAAAAGATATTGAAATGAGTGTTAATAGTTGGAGTATAGGCGAATTTTTTAGGAGATATTGAACTAATGGACAATGAAAATGTACTCACAGAGTTTGGAAAAGCATTGGTTTATTTTTTTGGAAAAGGAGAGTAGAAGAATTATTTCCTAATAGGAATATTATAGTTGAAATGGGAATGGAATTATTTGGAGAATTTGGATTATCTATTACACTTTATGAAGAAGAAAATGAGATATTTAGATAGAATATATAGAGCAATGTAGTTTTTTTGAAGTATAGTATGGTATGAATATCAAAAATGTAGATAAGTTAAAAAAATAGCAGGAACTTCAGTAGGAGTATCAACTTCTGGAATAACAAGTATAGGAGTAAATTATTCTGATAAAAAAACAAAAAAAGGGATAACAAGGTAAGGGAAAGGTTTTTAAGGTAGAATGAAAGAATATATATTAGATACATTTAAAAATTGGTATGTCAGAAAAAAAGAAGCTGAAAAAAATATTTTTTTCTAAAGAAATTAAAAAAAATGAACATCACAGAAAGAAAGATATATTTAAAAAAATGAAAGAAAAATATTTTTAAATTTTTTTAAAAATTTTGTTAAAAAAAGAAACAGAAAAATTTATAATAAAGATAAGAGAATATTTTGAATATGAAATTAGTAATTTATTTAAAAAAAGAGCAAAAAAATATTAAAAAAAAGAAATAATAAATATAAATAATTTTTAATTTTTAAATTTAAAAAAATATGCATTTAAAAAAATAGAAAAATATCTTGAAAATTTTTTTAAAAAAATAAGTTACAGGGATGCTTTTTGGATATCAAGGAATGTATACTATTTACTTTCCTAAAGATAAAAATCTATATTAATGCTATAACAGATTATCAGTTTATTATTATTTTTTTATAAATAATAATAAAGAAGAAATAATAAAAAAATAGCTAAAAAAATGTAAATTGTTTATTGGATTACTCTAGATAAGGTCAAATGATGAAGAAGGCTTAGAAAGTTTAGGAAGACCAGCAAATGAATATGTAAAGAAAAAAAGTTTGGAGAAGATAATAACAGTAAGATAAAGCTAACAACAGATGGAATAGATTTAAGTAATGCTGATGTTGGAGAAAAAGGTTGGGAGATGTAAATACCCAAGATGATAGAAATAGTGGTTATGCGGAAATTTTACCATCACAACAAAGAGATCCATGGCTTAATAAGATGAATTTTAAGTTATTGAGACTAAGAAAAAAATACTAATGAATTTTGTAGAAGAAAACACTAATAAGCAGTTTTTTTATCTTCATATGAGAGCTTATTCGATACTTTCTAATTCAGATGAAACTATAAGAGACTTCACATTAGGAGCTTTAAAAAGCAGGTGGAGAAGATTTATCATTAAATACATATAAAATTCCTAAGAGATTTCAATATAATACTTTAGCATATAAGAATGGAGAACTTTTTGGACATTTTACAATGTCAGTAATAGGAATTTTAGGAACTATAATAGGTTCTGGAATGGAAGAAGGAGGTATTGCGGCTGCACCAGCAACTGGAGGGGTTTCATTTGGAGTAGCAGTAGCTGGAATAGGGAGTAGAAACTTATTCAGCTGGAGTAGGAGCAACAGCAAGTACTAAAATTTACCTAAAAACAAGTTTAGAGAAAAAAGCTATGAAAAGTGAAGGAAGTTCTTCAAGTTCTGGAGAAATAATAAATGAAGATTTAGGAGCAATAAATGAAGAACAACAAATAAAAAGATAACTTTGATAGTCTAACTGACAAAGAAAAAAAGAAGTATTTGGAAAAATATGAAAAGAATGGTTGGATAGGACAATATGGAAAAGAAATGGACCTACAAAATGCAGGGCAAGATATGAAAAGAATGATTGGAGATAGGAGGAGAAATTTTTACCTGAATATGAAGCAGATGGAGTTACTAAAATTCGATATAAAGAGTTTGATATTAATAGAAAACAGATCCTGTTACTAACTTTTAGAGATAATAAAAAGATTTGTAAGAGGTAGTGATGGATCAGTATATTATACTGATGACCATTATATGACTTTTTAGAAAGAATAAAATAAGGAGTATATTTATGTTACAAAATAGATTAATTATAACAGAAAAAAAAGTAAAAAGAAAAGCAATATATGAAAACTCTAAAAGATAAATGGATTATAGATTTTGAAGATAAAAATAAAAAAAGTTGGAGTGATTTTTTTATGATATTGTTCAAAAAAAGAAATGGATTTTCTGGAATTATAATGAAAAAAATTTAGAAAAGATGATTATACATATTCAGAGATATTGTAGGTGACTTTAATAGTCTTTTGAAAAAAATGAAAGAAAGAAAAAAAGAAGGAATGGTATTTATTCTTGATTATACAGAAGATTTTTAGAAAAAAATTAAAGATTGTGATGAAAAGACTATGATAAAAAGTACAATATATAATGATTTAGTATATAGTCTATTAGTAGAAATGGTATAGAGATAATAGAATTATGTTTAAAGAATGGAATGCCTCAATAGATATTGAAAGTATATATTTTAATAGATGATGAATTAATAAAAAAATAAGGATATAAATTTTGATAATGAATTGATAATAGCTACTGAAAAGTGACAGAAATGATGTAAGACAACAATATAAAAAAATTATGATAAAACAAAAAAATTCGTTTTTTTGACTATGATGAAATAAAAGATTTACCTAATATCTTTTTAGATAATAAAAAGGGGATCTGAAGCTGAAAAGGTTTATATTTTTTTATCAATTAGAGAAAATAAAAGCTGATAACTCAAAACAATTAAAAGTGGAGATATCAAATTCAATGAGAATATTTCACAGCCTTAGTATATATCTACTAGTTTACATAATAGATAAAATATTGATAGAAAAAAATTTATAGAAGGAAAAGAAATAAAAAAATGTTTATGATATTTTGCTAATGAATTAGCAGAATAAATATCTGGTTGTAAAGGTAGTATAATAATTTTATGCTACCTTTATAAATAGTTTAATAATTCTAAAATATACTATATAATAAAACATAAAGAAGAAGTAGGAGCAGATAGTCTCCTTCAATATTTAAGAAAAAGCAAAGGCTTTTCTAAAAAAATTTGAGAGGAGCTAAAAAAAGAGAGGTTACAGGAGCAACAAAAAGGAGTTATAAAATATGAAAAAAATGGTAAATATATAGAAATAGCCCCTAATGGAGATATAATATCTTTTGGAACAATAAAAATAATATTTTTAAATAATAAAAAAATATAAATAAAATGGGAGATGTAGCAAATGTTAGTTTATAGTTTTTGAAATTTTTAGAAGGAGAAAAAGTTTTTTTATAAATAATGGAGTAGTTTCATATATGTTTGATAGTTTTAAATGGATAAAAACATTTAATAAATTAAGAACAAGGAGAAATAAAGGATTATTTTATCATGGTAGCACATATATTGAAAAAGAAAATATAGACAAGATGAAAGAAGTAGTTTCTGCTTGGACAGAATTATTTTTGTGAAGCAAGTGAAGAATTTATTTTACTAGGGTTTTTTTAATAGAGAATTAGATGATTATGAAAGATGGAAATGTAATAAAAAAAGCAAGTGATAGAAAGTTTAAAAAAAATTAATTATTCTATGTGATAAAGCAAGAAAAATATAATAAAAATAATAAGATGTAGAAAATTAACAATAAAAAAACTCAATAAAGGAAAGTGATATAATGTTAGTACACGATTTTTGGAATTGTAGGAGAAAAAAGGATGTTCATTTACATGATGATTTAATTTTTGTATATGATGGATACTTTTGAGTGGATAAAGACTTTCTCAGAATTAGAAAGTAATATTGAAAAAAATGGTCTAAATCATGCAGGAATAACTTATTTCAAAGGTGAGAGTGTTACTAAACTTAAAAAAATATTATTCTTCATTGGATAAATATATTTAACCTAGGAGAAAAAAAACTATTGAATTAAGAGGACTGTTTTTTTATTAATGAAAAAAACACTCATACAATAAAAATTAGTAAAAAAATATTTAATAGAAAAATTTAAAAAAATTAGTTTTATTATGTGAGAAAGCTGAAAAAAAGAAAATAAAAATAATTGAACATTGGGGAATATAATAGAAAATTCTTTAAATATTTAAAAAAATCAATATTAATTTTTTTAACAAATGTAGATATACTTTTTGCTAAAGATATGGAACAAAAGTATGTAGTGGTATAATAGAATTGTAACACAAGAGTTTAATAAGATAAAATATTTATTATTTATCAAATAGTGTTGATAAAAAAAGTTTAGACTATAACCTGATAGAATTAAGAGAATTTTTTTGAGAATAAAAAGCTTAAAAAAATTCTCTTTTTTTGTTGTAAAAAAATTGCTTTTTTTCTGTTATAAATGTTACCCTAATAGTAAAAAAATATTTTTTTATGAAATTTACGAAATGAGGTAGAGAAAAATGAAAATAAAAAAATTTTTTCATATTATTTTTATTGGCTTTTAATTATTTTTCTTTTTAGCAAAAGTTCCTAGATATGAAAAATACTTTATTGCAATTAAGTAAAAAAATACAAAAAAATAGAGAGATTATCCTATATTTAATGATGATGTAGCCCTTTTTTTATTTAGAATCAACTAATCTAAAATATATTATATATGTAGAAGGATTAAAAAAATAGATAATATATGGGTAGGGAACGCTTATAGTTATAAGGAGGCTTATGAAAAAAATTCTGGTTTTTAAATGGCTAGAAGATGATTCAGAGGAATATAATCCTGAATATAATAGAGAGCAAAAAGAAATAGAATATAATAGAAGTACAGGTTATTTTTATTATTGATGATAAAAAAAGGAAATATATGGTCTTTCAGAAGATGAAATAAAAGAAATGTTAAATATTTCATTTTTAAAATTAGAAAAATCCTGAAAAGTATATAAACAAAAAAATGGTGAAAGACTTCGTTTAACTAAATTTTTATCAAGATTTATTTAGTAAAATACTTAACATCCCTACTAGTTATGATTCAGATGAATTTGAAAAAAAGGAAATTCTGCAACAGCTTCTGAAATTAATAAATTAATTTTTTTATAAAAAAATATAATAATTGTATATTTAGGAATTAATTTAATTCTATGTATAGTTTTTTTCTTTTTTAAAAAGAATATTAAAAAAATTTAAAAAAATTATATAAAAGTTAAAGAAAAAAAGAATATGGATTTTTATATGGATTAGATTTTTTTACACTATTTATTTATTGTTTTTTTATGCATATTTTTCTGAGTTAAATAAAATAATAGAAATGAATAAATTTGTATTTTATTATATTGTTATAAAAAAATTTTTCTATTTTTATTATTATTTAAAAATTAAAAAAAGAGAAATTTAAAAAAATTAATTGTGGTAAAGTATCTCATTTTAATTTTTAATATTAGTTTCTAGAATTTTTTTATTAAAAGTTTTTGAAATAAATAGCATTTTTTTATTATTTAACTTATCTTTTTTTCAATCCTTTATTTTTCCTATCTTATCATTAAGAAAAAAAGAAAATTTAAAAAGTCACAGTATTAATAAATTCTTTATATTTAGTTACACAATTTATTTATCTTGCCATAGTTTTTTTGTGGTTATATATTATATTTTGAATTTGTAGTGGTATAATAGAATTGTAACATAAGAGTCTAATAAGATAAAATATTTTTATAGAGATTTTTTTATGATTAATAAAGATGATATTGAATTTAAGAAAAAAATTACTTTATCAGATTAATCAATAGAATTATTTTTAAGAATTAGATTTAAATTAGAAAAAGCTATGTAGATTGAAAAAAATATTTATTATTTGTCAAATAGTGTTAATAAAAAAAGTTTAGACTATGACCTGATAGAATTAAGAGAATTTTTTTGAGAATAAAAACTTAAAAAAATTCTCTTTTTTGTTGCAAAAAAATTGCTTTTTCTGTTATAAATGTTACTCTAATAGTAAAAAAATATTTTTTTATGAAATTTACAAAAGTGAGGTAGAGAAAATGAAAATAAGGTGGGGTAAAATGAGTATAAGAAAGAAAAATTTAGAAAAAGTTATACAACAATGTCAAAAAAAACATTGGATAAAATAGATGAAGAATTAGCAAAAGCCAGAACCAAAAATTAACTCCTTATGATATAGAAATGAGAAATTTTGATGAAGTGCCAAGAGCTATTTTAAGGGAAGCAAAGAGACAAATAAAGATAATGATGCAGGTACTAGATAAAAATGAATATATGCCTAGTTATACTTATCCATTAATTGATAGTTATTCATTTGATACAGAATTATCTCATCTTTTATTTGAAACTAAAAGTATATACAAAAAAATATACATAGAATAAAATGATATTTTTTTCCAAAGACTTTTTAAAAAGTGAACTTCTATATCTTGATAAAATTTCGTTAAAAATGTTAAAATCTATTATTAAAGTATAAATTATTTAGGGAGGATTTTTCAGTGAACTATAGAATTGAAAAATTTGATTGATAGAAAGACTGTTGAAAAATAGAATAAAGGAATTAGCTAAGCAAATAGAAAAAGATTATGCTGGAGAAGAAGTTTACTGTGTGGGACTATTGAAAGGATCAGTAGTTTTTTAAGTGATTTAGTAAAGGAAATAAATTCGCCAGTTGTAATAGATTTTTATGTCTGTATCTAGTTATGGAAGTGAAACTGTAAGTAGTGGAGATGTTAAAATTTTTAAAAGATACTGATTTAGACTTTAAGAGGAAAAACATGTTTTTAATCGTTGAAGATATAATAGATACAGGTTTAACTTTAGAGCATGTTATAAGATATTTTTAAAGAATCAAAAAGGAGTGAAAAACTCTTAAAAACTTGTACTTTATTGAGTAAACCAGAAAGAAGAAAGGTAAACATAGACATTGATTATGTAGGTTTTGATGTTCCAGATAAATTTGTAATTGGTTATGGACTTGACTATGATCAAAAAGTATAGAAATTTACCATATATAGCTGTTGTAGTTTTTTTGAATAGGAGCCAGAAATGGACTTTAAACATAAAAAAAGAAGTATGGTCAAAACTTTTTAAATAATAAAGATGAAATCTTAAATAAAATAATAGAAGTTTCTAATATTGATGAAAATGACGAGATTTTTAGAAATAGGACCAGGGCAAGGGGCTTTGACAAACTTATTAGTTGAAAGAGCTAAAAAAATTAACTTGTGTTGAGATAGATAAGGACTTAGAAGCAGGTCTTAGAAAAAAAGTTTTTCTTCAAAAGAGAACTACACTCTTGTAATGGGAGATGTTTTGGAAGTAGACTTGACTAAATATCTAAATAAAGGGACTAAGGTTGTTGCAAATATACCTTATTACATAACATCACCTATTATCAATAAACTTATAGAGAATAAAGAACTGATAGATGAAGCATATATTATGGTTCAAAAAGGAAGTTGGAGAAAGAATTTGTGCAAAAAGCAGGAAAAGAAAGATCTATCTTAACTCTTGCAGTTGAATACTATGGAGAAGCAGACTATCTGTTCACTATTCCAAGAGAATTTTTTTAATCCTATTCCAAATGTTGATTCAGCCTTTATCTCAATAAAAATTCTATAAAGATGATAGATACAAAAAAATAAGATTTCAGAAGATTTATTCTTTAAATATATAAAGGCAGCTTTTTTTCAAATAAGAGAAAAAAATATCGTAAATAATCTAGCAACATTAGGATATTCAAAGGATAAGATAAAAAGAAATATTAAATCAAGTTGAAATATCTGAAAATGAAAAGAGCAGAAAAATATATCAATAGATAAATTTATCGAGCTTATAGATATTTTTTTGAAGGTAGATGAGGTTAAATGTTGATGAAAAAAAGTTATGAATTTTTTTAATACAAAGTAAAAAGAAGATATAGACTTTATCAATAAAATAGTAGAAGCTTATGAAGGAGCAGGAGTTGTGAGAACTCTAGATTCAACTAAAGGGTATCATAAGTGTTATTTCAACAGATGATTATAAAGATGTAATGAGAGAAGTATTAATTGATTTAGGAAATAGATGGGTAGATTTGAAAAATTATTGAAGAGGGTGCTTGGAAAGGTACACTATAACGGAGGAAAAAAATGGAAAATTTAGAAAGTTTATTAAATTTTATTATTAAACAATTAGTAGAAACAGAAGATAAAAGTAAATATAACTTATGAAGTTTTAGATTCAGATGTAACATTCAAAGTTAGTGTTGCTAAAGGAGAAATGGGAAAAAAATAATAGGGAAAAAAATGGACTTACAGCTAATGCAATCAGAGGAGTTATGCAGGCAGCTGGAGTAAAAGATAAACTTAATGTAAGTGTTGAATTTTTTTAGATTAGGAGTCAGTATGATTGTTGCAGGAAAAGTTTTAGGTTCTCATCATTTTAAAAGGAGAAGTCAAAAGTAATTTCTGATTTACAAAATATAGAAATGTTAGTTGGAAACAAAGTTATTTTTGGAATTGGAAGATAAGCAACAAAAAAACTATTGACTGTAAAAAAAGATAGTACCTCTTGTTGCGAATAAATGGATTTTTACTTTTGAAGAGATAAAAAAACAAACAAGATACTATTGAAATTAGAAATGCAGCTATAAAGGTTAGAAGAGATATAGTTGGAATTGAGAAGACGAGCATTTAGTAAGTGATATGCTAGGTTTTAAAGTCTATGATGTAAAAGCTGATGAGTATCTAGGAGAAATAACTGAAATTATGGATACAGCAGCACATGATATTTATGTTATAGAAAGCGAAGACTTTGAAACTATGATACCTGATGTAGATGTATTTATTAAAAAAATATTGATTTTGAAAACAAAAAAATGTTAGTTGATACCATAGAAGGTATGAAAGAACCTAAGGTAAAAGAAATGAAAATAAATATTTTAACATTATTTCCAAAGATGTTTGAAGGCTTTGTAAGTGAAAGTATCATTTCAAGAGCAATAAAATTTGGAGCAGTGGAAGTAAATATTATTGATATAAGGGATTATTGTTTTGACAAACATAAACAAGCTGATGACATGCCTTTTGGTGGTGGAAACGGAATGGTTATGAAGCCAGAACCTTTATTTTTTTAGCACTAGAGAATCTTTCAGGAAAAGTTATCTATACATCACCACAAGGAAAAAAACTTTTTAATCAGGAGATAGCAAAAGAACTTGCTAAAGAAGAAGAGTTAACAATAATAGCAGGGACATTATGAAGGTATAGATGAAAGAGTAGTTGAAAATAAGGTAGATATGGAATTATCTATAGGTGATTTTTGTATTAACAGGTGGAGAAATACCAGCTATGGTTATTTCTGATACTATTATAAGGCTTTTTACCTGATGTAATAAAAAAAGGATTCTTATGAAAATGATTCTTTCTATAATGGACTTTTAGATTATCCACACTATACAAGACCAGCTGAATACAAAGGTTTAAGAGTGCCTGATGTACTGATATCAGGAAATCATAAAAAAATAGATGAGTGGAGATTAAAAGAAAGTTTAAAAAGAACTTATTTAAGAAGAAAAGACCTGATAGAAAAAAAGAGAATTAACTAAGTTAGAAAAAAACTATTAGATGAAATTAAAGAAGAGATAAAAAAAGAGGAAGTGTAAAATATACAATGAGAAATAAAGTTTATTTAAGTTTAGTTCACTATCCAGTTTACAATAGAAATAAAGATATTGTTTGTACATCTGTAACAAATTTTTGATATCCATGATATATCGAGATCTTGTGGAACTTATGAAATAAAAGGATATAGATTAGTTGTTCCAGTTGATGCACAAAAAAAATTGACAGAAAGAATAATAGCATATTGGCAAGATGGTACAGGTGGTCAATACAATAAAGATAGAGAACAAGCGTTCAGAGTGACAGATGTTGCAGAAAGTATAGAAGCAGTTGTGGAAGAAATAGAAAGAATTGAAGGACAAAAAGCCTTTAATTATAACAACATCAGCTAGAATATTTGATAATAGCATAAGTTATGAAAAATTTATCTAAACAAATATTTGAAGATGATAAACCTTACCTTTTACTTTTTTGGAACAGGTTGGGGCTTAACTGATGAAGTTATGGCTATGTCTGATCATATATTAGAACCAATTAGAGCTAATTCAAAATATAATCACTTATCAGTTAGAGCAGCTGTTGCAATAATTTTAGATAGATTATTTGGAGAGAGATAAACTAATTTATAATATGAGCTTTGGAGAATAGATATGAATAATAGGCAAATTATGATAGAACCTAATATGGAAGTTTTTTTGAAAAAAATTAGGTGTAAAAAAATATAGAGATTAAAAAAATATCCTCTTAAATACAAGGACTAAGAGGATAACTTTCAATTGTTCAGTATCTTGTATGGGTTGTATAGATGACATCGACACTATATATAAAGATGTTCTTTCAAAATTTGGTAGAGAAATAGAGATAGAGTTTGTAACAGAAAACAAAGAATTAAAATTAGAAGATGAAGAAATAAAAAACAATTGCAATTAGGGCTATAGAAAGGTTGAAATCTAGGAATACAACCTCTAAGTCCTTTTTGTGTTTTTATAAGGTATATGTTAAAAAAATAATTATATAATTATAGAACTTAATGATGAACATATAAAGTTTATGTTAGAAGAAGTAAAGATTTCTTCAAAAAAATAGAAAGTATTTTAGCAGAATATGGTTTAAAAAGACTATAAAATTATGTTTTTCTGTAGGAGATTTTTTTCAAAAGAGCTTTCAAATGTTGAAGAAAAAAATAAAAGCTGATATGGAAAAAAACAACAAAAATATTATAAGTTCTGAAAGAGAAAAAGATTATAAAAAGAAAATTCTGTGACAGAAACTCAAGTGTATAAAAGCTAAAAAAATGATTTTTAAAAGAGGTTCAAAAAAACTAAAGATATAAAAAGGTGATGTTATATCTATAAAAGATTTTTTATGACCTATATGATGGAGAACCTTGTATAGTTCAAGGAGAAATTTTCTCTATAGAAGGCATGGTATTAAAAAAAGTGGAAAAGACTTTAAAAAAACTATAAGAATAACAGACGGAGAAAGTTCTCTTACTTCTAAAAATATTCTTAGATGAAAATGATAATCTAGATATTTCAGAAGGAAAAATTTTTAAAACTTAGTGGAAAAGTTCAAATGGATACCTATGCTGGAAATGAAAAAAACTTTAATGATAAATACAGTAAATATCATTGAAAAAGGAAGTTATTAAAAAAAGAAGATACAGCAGAAGAAAAAAATGGTTGAACTACATACACATACAAAAATGAGTGAAATGGTAGGAGTAACTGATGTTGAAGACCTTATAAAAAGAGCCAAAGAATACGGACATAAGGCTATAGCTATTACAGATTATTCTGTTGTTCACTCTTATCCAGCAGCCTATAAGACAGCTAAGAAGCTTTCAAAAGATGATGATAAAATGAAAGGTTATCTTTGGTTGTGAAATGTATATGATAGATGATGAAGCACTTATGATTACAAATCCTAAAGATAAAAATAGATGAAGAAGAATTTGTAGTATTTGATATAGAAACTACAGGATTAAACTCTCATACTAATAAAATAATAGAAATAGGAGCTGTAAAAATAAAAGGCTGGAAGAATAATTGATAGATATTCACAACTTATCAATCCTGGAATATCTATACCATATCATATAACTGAAAATTACAAGTATTACAAATGAACAAGTTGCAAATCAACCTAAAATAGATGAAGTGATAGGAAAAGTTTGTGGACTTCATTGGAGATGCAGTTTTAGTTGCTCATAATGCTCCTTTTGATATGGGATTTATAAAAAGAGATATTAAAAGAATATTTAAATATAGATTTAGAAAATTCTGTCATTGATACCTTACAAATGGCAAGAGACCTATTCCCAGATTTTTAAAAAAAATATGGTTTAGGAGATTTAAATAAATCCTTTAGGACTTGCTCTTGAAAAAAACACCATAGAGCAGTTGATGATTCACAAGCAACAGCCAATATGTTTATTATATTCTTAGAAAAAAATATAAAGAAAAAGGTATAGAATACCTTAAAGATATAAATAAAGGTTTTTGAAGTTAATGTTAAAAAGCAATCTTTAAAAAAAATATTATGGTGCAAGTTAAGACTCAAGAAGGCTTAAAAAAATATGTACAAATTAGTTTCTGAAGGACATATAAAGTACTTCGGAAATAAAAAAAGCTAGAATACCTAAGTCAGTATTAAAAGAAAATAGAGAAGGACTTATAGTCGGAAGTTCTTTGAGTGCACATTTTATGAATTCAGGAGAGCTTGTAGAATTATATTTAAGACATGACTTAGAAAAAAACTAGAAGAAACAGCAAAAGTTTTTATGACTATATAGAGTTATTACCTAAATCAACTTACAATGAGCTTATAGAAAAAAAGAAGGAACAGGTTCATTAGCATCTTATGATGAAGTTGAAAAAAATGAATAAATATTTTTTTATGACTTAGGGTAAAAGACTTGGAATTCTAGTAACAGCAAGCTCAAATGTTCATTATTTAGATGAAAATGAAGATATAATAAGATCAATTTTTATTATATGGTAGTGGAACTGTTTATAGTCCAAGACAATATAGAGTAAATAATGGCTTTTACTTCAGAACAACAGATGAAATGCTAAAAGAATTTAGTTATTTAGGTGAACAAGAAGCCAAAGAAGTTGTTATAACTAACACAAATAAAATAGCTGATATGGTAGAAGAAGGTATAAAAACCTATACCAGAAGGATTTCTATCCACCAAAAAAATGGATAATGCAGAAGAAATAGTTAGAACAATGACTTATGAAAAGGCATATAGAATATATGGGGATCCTTTACCTAATATAGTATCAGCAAGACTAGAAAGAGAATTGAATGCCATTATAAACAATGGTTTCTCAGTTCTGTATCTATCAGCTCAAAAAAACTAGTTAAGAAATCTTTAGATAATGGTTATCTAGTTGGATCAAGAGGTTCAGTTGGATCTTCACTTGTAGCTTTTATGATGGGAATTACTGAAGTTAATGCTCTATATCCTCACTATATTTGTGATAATCCTGAGTGTAAACATTCAGAGTTTATTGAAAAAAAGAAGGAGTAGGTATAGATTTACCTGATAAAATATGTCCTAACTGTGGTGCTCCACTTAGAAAAGATGGATACTCAATACCATTTGAAGTATTTATGGGATTTAAAGGAGATAAAGTTCCTGATATAGACTTGAACTTCTCAGGAGAATACCAATCTGAAATTCATAGATATTGTGAAGAACTCTTCGGTAAAGAGAATGTATTTAAAGCAGGAACTATATCAACATTTGCTGAAAAAAATGCCGAAGCCTATGTAAGAAAATATTTTGAAGATAATAATCTAAATGCAGTAAGAGCAGAAATAATTAGATTGGGTAGACTTTGCCAAGGTGCAAAAGAAAACTACAGGTCAACACCCAGGAGGAATGGTAATAGTTCCTCAAGGCAATTCTATCTATGAATTTTGTCCTGTACAAAGACCTGCTAATGATGAAACAAGTGAATCTACAACAACCCATTATGATTATCATGTAATGGATGAACAGTTAGTAAAACTTGATATACTAGGACATGACGACCCTACAACTATAAAGCTTTTACAAGAATATACTAATATGGAAATTAAGGATATTCCACTTGCTGATAAGGATACTTTAAAAATATTCTCATCAACTGAATCACTAGGAGTAAGTCCTGAAGAAATAGGAACAGAAATAGGAACTTATGGGATACCTGAGTTTGGTACAGGTTTTGTTAGACAGATGCTAATAGATACAAGACCTACAACTTTTGCAGAGCTTGTAAGAATATCAGGACTTTCACATGGTACAAACGTTTGGCTTAATAACGCTCAAGAGTTTGTAAGAAATGGACAAGCAACTCTTTCACAAATAATAACGGTGAGAGATGACATTATGAACTATTTAATAGATCAAGGTTTAGATAATAGTGATGCCTTTAAGATAATGGAGTTTGTAAGAAAAGGGTAAACCTAAAAAAAGAACCTGAAAATTGGGAAAAATTATTCTAATATGATGAAGGAAAAAAATGTTTCCTGATTGGTATATAGAATCTTGCAGAAGAATAGAATATATGTTCCCCAAAAAGGACATGCTGTTGCCTATGTTATGATGGCAATGAGAATAGCATACTTTAAGGTTCATAAGCCACTTGCATTCTATGCAGCTTTCTTATCGAGAAAAGCAGATGACTTTGATATGGAAGTTATGAGTAAGGGAGTTCTTGCAAAACAAAAAAATTAGAAGAGCTATCTAAAGAACCTAAATTAGATCCTAAGAAAAAGAATGAACAAGCTATATGTGAAATTGTGGTAGAATTAGAAGCAAGAGGTATAGAACTTTTACCTGTAGATATTTATTTATCTGAAGGTAGAAAATTTAAAATAGAAGATGGTAAAATTAGAATACCTTTAATTGGAATAAGTGGACTTGGTGGTGCAGTAATTGAAAATATTCTTAAAGAAAGAGAAGAAGCTAAAATTTATTTCAGTTGAAGATTTAAAAAGAAGAACAAAGATGTCACAGACAGTGGCAGATAAGTTAAAAAAAGTATTGGAGCAATTTCAAGTTTAAGTGAAACAAATCAAATTTCGTTATTTTTAAAGGAGGTAGTTTTGAAAAAAATTATTAAGTAAAGTAGTATTGTTTTTACTATTATCATTGACTGCATTTTTCATATAATTTTTCCGATAGAAGATCCCTATTCGGCAACAATTATAGGAAGTTCAACAATGATGACAGATGGGATTATGGAGAATATACCATTAAAAGTATATGAAATACAAAATTAAGGATCCAAAAAGATATACCTGATGCATTTTTGGTATGCAAATAAATTTAAATTTTCTTTTAGTAAACAATCAAAATAAGAAAGCACCTTTAATTTTTGTTCTTGCAGGAACAGGTTCTGATTATAATGCATCTAGAGTAAAGTTCATGCAAAGAATATTTCCATACAGCAGGATATCATACTATTGCTATTAGCTCACAAATGAGTCAACAATTTATGATTTCAGCATCTTCTAATACTGTACCAGGTTTACTGATGGAAGATAATAAAGGATATTTATAAGGCTATGAAGCTTGCTTATGACAAAAATCAAAGATCAAGTAGAAGTTACAGATTTCTATATTATGGGTTATAGTTTAGGTGGAACTAATGCTGCAGTTTTATCATATATAGATGAAACTGAAAAAGCTTTTTAACTTTAAAAGAGTATTTATGGTTAACCCACCAGTAGAATTATATGACTCAGCTGTAAAATTAGATAAATATTTAGATGATTACACAGGTGGTAAAACAGAAAAATATAGAAAAACTATTAAATACAACTTTAGCAAGACTTAAAAAGTGGATTGACAAATGAATATGCTAACATAGGAGCAGATACTATTTACAATATAGTTAAAGGGAGATTTCTTATCTGACGAAGAAAAGAAAAGCATATATAGGACTAGCTTTTAGATTGACATCAAATGATTTAAACTTCCTTTCAGATCTCTTAACAAAAAAAGTGGAGTTTATACAAAAGCCTACAGCAAAATTAACTAAGTTTACTAATATGAAACCTTATCTTAAAGCAGTAAATTTTTGCAAACTTTTGAAGACTATGTTAATAAAAGTGGGATTACCATATTATCAAAAAAACATAGTAAGGGCATCAAGTATAGATGATTTAAAGAAAGCTTCAAGTTTAAGAATCATTGAAGATTATCTTAGAACATCACCCTAAAAATAGCTGCTGTAACAAATGCAGACGAGTTAATTTTTAAGTCAAAAAGATATAGCCTTTTTAAAAGATGTATTTAAAGACAGATTAGTGTCTATCCAAGAGGTGGACACTGTGGAAACATGTTCTACAAAAGAAAATGTAGATGTTATGGTAAAATTTTGTAAATAAGGGGGTTTTTAAAAATATGAAAATTAAAAAAATTTATTACTATTGAGTATTTTTAAGCCTAAGTTTAGTTTCTTGTGCTAATACTAATGAGGTTAAAACAGCTAATACAGAAACTAGTGATGTAGTTGTTACTACTACAGAAAAAGAATTTTTATTGCTGAAGAATATGATCCGTGGGAACCATTCAATAAAAAGAATGTACTATTTTAACTATCAAATAGAAAGATTAGTAATAACTCCTATAGTGAATACTTATAAATTTATAACTCCAGATTTTTGTTGAAAATAGAGTAAGTAATTTTCTTCAAAAAAATGCAAAAGTTTTAAATACTATGGCAAACTCAGCTTTTTCAATTAAAGGGAAGAAAATCAATGAGAGCCTTAGGAAGATTTACTATGAATACTGTATTAGGGACTTGGAGGACTTTTTTTGATGTAGCTTCTAAAATGGGAATGCCAAAAACCTTATGAAGATTTTTGGATTGACTCTAGCACATTATGGAGTAGGGAGAGGACCTTATTTAGTTCTACCTTTATTAGGATCTACATATTTAAGAGATGCTTTTTGGAACAGGAGTTGACTCTACTCTAGCAGGAAAGATAGATATATATAATAGAATGGAACTATTTAGTACATCTAGTGTTCCTGTTACTGCTTTTAAGAGGAATTGATATGAGAAAGAATATTGATTTCCATTACTATCAAACAAATTCACCATTTGAATATGAATATGTAAGATACCTATATGGAAAATATAGAGGAATACAAGAAGCAGCTAGTGAAAAAAATAAAAAAATAGAAAAAAATAGGAGGGTTTAGAATGGATTTAAAAGAAAAAGTACTAGGATACAAAGATGAAGTAGTAAAAGAAATTCAAAATGCAGTAAGAGTAAAAAGTGTTAAAGAAGCTCCATTACCTGGAATGCCTTTTGGTGAAGGACCTGCAAAAGCACTAGATCATTTTATGGACTTAGCTAAAAACTTGGGTTTTAAAGCTGAAAAAAATTTGATAACTATGCTATGCATATTGATATGGGAGAAGGAGATGAAACTCTAGGAATACTTGCTCACGTTGACGTAGTACCAGAAGGAGATAACTGGACATATCCTCCATACTCAGGAACAATAGCAGATGGAAAAATCTTTGGTAGAGGGACATTAGATGACAAAAGGACCTGCTATAATCTCTTTATTTGCTATGAAAGCAATAGCAGATGCAGGAATAAAACTAAATAGAAAAAGTTAGAATGATATTAGGAGCAGACGAAGAAAGTGGAAGTGCTTGTTTAAAATATTACTTTTGGGGAATTAAAAAAATGCCTCAACCTACTATAGGATTCACACCAGATTCAAGTTTCCCTGTAACTTATGCAGAAAAAGGAAGTGTAAGAGTTAAAATAAAGAAAAAATTCAACACTTTACAAGATGTAGTAATAAAAAGGTGGAAATGCTTTTAACTCTGTTCCAAACAAAAGCTAATGGAGAAATTCCTGTAGATATGCTTGGAGAAGTTAGAAACAAAAAAATAAAGTTGAATTTGAAAGAGAGGAAATACATATAAAAGTAGTTTCAGCAGGAATCCCAGCTCATGGAGCATATCCAAGCAAAGGATACAATGCAGTATCAGCTCTTTTTGAAGTTTTTAAAAAGATTTTTGAAGTTAAGAATGAAGAATTAAAAAAAGTATAGTTACATTCTTTGATAAATTTGTAAAAATGGAAACTGATGGAGAATCTTTTTGGAGTTAAATGTACTGATGGAGAAACAGGAGAATTAACTCTAAACTTAGGAAAAAAATTAATTTAGAAAATAATGAACTTGAAATTTGGTTAGATATGAGAATTCCTGTTAAAATTAAAAATGAACAAATAATAGAAAACTATTAAGAAAAAAATACTGAAGATTTTCGGATATGAATTTTGTATTACATTCAAATACTCAACCTTTATATGTACCAAAAAGATAGTTTCTTAGTTTCAACTTTAATGGATATCTATAAAAGACTTAACAGGAGATAAAGATGCAGAACCAGTAGCAATTGGTGGAGGAACTTACGCTAAATATGCAAATAACACTGTTGCCTTTTGGAGCTTTACTTCCAGAACAAGAAGATAGAATGCACCAAAGAGATGAATATTTAGAAATCTCAAAAATTGATAAACTTCTTCAAATATATGTAGAAGCTATTTACAAGTTGGCAAAATAGATAGGAGAAATTATGTGGAAAAAAATTAACAATAGAATCCAAAAGATACTATTGAGGAATACACAAAAAAATAGGTTTGAAATCTGTGATTTAAGTTTTTTTCTAATCTTTTCTTATGGAGCTTTGGGAGAAAACACAGAATATGAAATAGAAAATGATGTTTTTGACTATCAGAAGTAAATATATGGGTGAGGCATATTACTATATGCCTATCCCTAAAAAAATGATACTCCTGAAAATATAACTGCTATGAAAGAAAAAAATAAAAAAATATCATAGAGGAAAATGTACCTATTCACTATTTTTACAGAATATTGGTATGAAAAAAATTAAAAGATGATTTTTAATTTACAAGAGAAAAGAGATTATGAGGACTATATTTATTCTTATGAAAGTCTATCAACTTTAAAGGGTAGACACTATGCTAAGAAAAAAAAATAGAGTAGCTAATTTTAGAAAGAATTATGAATATACTTATGAAAGTATAAGTAAGGATAATATAGGAGAAGTAATTGCTTTTTCAAGAAAAAAATGGTATAAACTTCATTCAGAGTTTGGTGGAGAAATTCTAAAAAAATGAAAATGAGGGAATAATGCAACTTTTTAAAAAAATTACGATAGCTTAGATATCAAAGGTGGTTTTTTTAAAAGTTAATAATCAAATTATTGCTTATAGTCTAGGAGAAGCATTGAACGATAAAATAGTATTAGTTCATACTGAAAAAGCCTTTAATTGACTATATAGGAAGTTATCAAGCAATAAATATGATATATTTACAAGAAGAATGGCAAGGTTATGAATTAGTAAATAGAGAAGATGATTTTTGGTGATGAAGGATTAAGAGAAGCAAAAATGTCATACAAACCCCTTTATCTGTTAAAAAAAATATAGCATAGAAAAGAATGTGTAAAATAATTATTTTTTTAGAAAGAATTACTGGAGGATTATGTATATAAAAATTATATTACAACTTATCGGTGGTTTAGGTCTATTTTTTTGTATGGTATGGAACACATGTCAACAAGTATGCAGAAAATAGCATATCCAAAAGTTAAAAAAAGATTTTAGCTTCTTTAACTAACAATAGAATATTAGGTATTCTAGTTGGAATTGTTATAACAGCTTTTAGTGCAGTCATCATCTGTTAGTACAGTTATGACAGTTGGTTTTGTAAATGCTTCGCTTTTAACTTTAAAACAAGCATTAGGAGTTATTTTAGGGGCGAATATAGGAACAACTATCACAGGTTGGTTACTAGTTTTAGATATAGGTAAGTATGGACTTCCAATAGTTGGAGTAGCAGCTATCCTATATATGTTTATGAAAAAAGAGAAGGCTAGAACAAATCTAAGTGCAATCATTGGAGTTGGATTAATATTTTTTGGATTACAACTTATGAGCCAAGCCCTTAGTCCTTTAAAAGATATGCCAGAATTCATTGAAATGTTTAAGATGTTTAAGGTTGACTCATACTTTGGTCTACTAAAAGTAACAGCGGTAGGAGCAATTATAACAGCTTTAATTCAATCTTCGGCAGCTACTATAGGTATAACAATAGCACTTGCAACACAGGGGCTAATTGACTATCAAGCAGCAGTTGCCTTAGTTTTAGGAGAAAATGTAGGGACAACAGTAACAGCCTTTCTTGCTTCTTTAGGAGCTAAACCTAATGCAAAAAGAGCAGCTTTTTGCCCATACACTTATTAATTTAATAGGAGTTCTTTGGGTAACTTCTATATTTAGATTTTATTTAAAATTTTTAAATAATTTTGTTGATCCTGTACATCATATGGGAGCAGCAATAGCAGCAGCTCATACAATTTTTTTAATATAAGTAATGTAATAATATTAACACCTTTTGTTGTACTCTTAGATAAATTACTATTATACATTGTTAAAGATACAGGTGAAGATGAACAAAGAGTAACTAAGCTTGCTTCTTTGAAAATGACTTTACCCAATGTAATCATAGATCAAACAAAAAAATAGAGGTAAGCTCTATGGTAACTATGATAGATGATGTATTCTTAAAATTGGAAGAATCATTAAAAGAAAAAGAAAAAAAATTGCTAAATACAATGAAGATATAGTTGCAGCTGAAGATAAACTAGATTTATATGAAAAAGAAATTTATGATTCAAATTTCTCATTATTAAGTAAATCTTTGAGTAAATCTTTAATTGAAGATACTAGAATGAACTTATTAGCTTGTGATGAGTATGAAACTATTGGTGATTATCAAAAATAGAATAGCAAATAGACTATACATGCTTTATGAAAATTCTATTGACCTTGATGAAACTAGAGCCAAGATGATATTCAAGCTTCATTCTCTTTCTGTTGAACTATTTAATGATATTAGTAGAGCAGTAAAAAAACAGGAGAAAAAGAACTATATTCAACAGGTCTAAAAAAATATCAAGAGTTGAAATCTTATTATAAAGAAGTAAAAAAAGAGAGCATTTCTCAAGATCTGAGAATATACCTGCAAGATTGAATACAGGTTACCTAGATATCATCAATTACTATAAGAGAATAGCAGACCATACTTACAATATTATTGAGTATGTTATGAAAATATAAGTTATTTTTTTATCAACTTGGAAAAGGAAATCACTGATATGGATAATTTAGATATTTTTTTGAAAAATGCATGTAAATATTTTTCTAGAAAAAAATGACTGAATTTAAAGAAATTTTTATCTAGTAAAGTTAATAGCTTAAATAATAAAGATTGGATTCTTAGCAAGGGAAGTACAAAAAAACTTGTAAAGCTGATGAAACAGGCAAGAAAAAGAGATGTAAAGTTGGACTAAATTATGGATTAAAAAAATAGAATTATCAGTAGATGATGTTGATAGTATTTGGAATGAATTTTTCTTCATTTTTTTACAAAAAAACTTATGTAGAAAATATTGAAAAGAATTTCAAACAATGAAGAAATAGCACGATATGAGTTTTTGGCAAGAAGTTCTATAGGAGATGAAATTAGATGTACTATCTACTTAGCTAATGAGTGGAATATTCCACAAATTGGTCTTTTTAGGATTTGTTGCACCTAGATACAAAAATGATTATTAAAAAATAAATGGTGTTGATAGAAAATTCTTCTATCAACACCATTTATTATACAATCAAAAAGATTTAAAAACAAATAAAAAGTTTTATAATAAAAAAAGAGATAATATACATATTTATTATGAAAGTGTTGGAATAAAAATTATTTTCAATGTAATATTATATGTGAACAAAAAAATAAATCGATTTTTTTAAGAATATGCTCAGAGATGACTACAAGCCTCCTAAAGGGTTTAAATTAAATAAATAGGGAGATATCCCGTAATTAGAAAAGGAAACAAGAGTATCAAAAAAAGTGGAGAGCTTATAGGAAAAAAATAACTGATAAAGAGGTAATACTGATAAAAGAATAAAGGAGACCAGCTATGAGAACTAAGTTGAGAATACAATCTCTGGATGAATGGGAATTAGATGGAATGGAATTTGAATGTACATTACCAATTATTAAAAAAATAAAACCATAATATTTGGAGCTTATAATATGAACTTTGAAATAACAGATAATATATGGTATCAGTTACCAGAAGAGTATAAAAAGGAAATTGTATAATAATTATCGTAAAAAGCTTATAAAAAAAATATGTTAGTTACAATAACTAATATTACTGCATATAGTTTTTAATATTAAATTTCATGATAAATTAAAAAGATGAAATAATAATGGAAGAAATTTATGAAAAATTTTTGATAGGAATAGAAAAAAATTGAAAGTTTTCTACCTGGTTGTGATTTTTCCATACTCATCTATGTCTATTTATTTTTCAATATTTAGGAGAAATTTATGTAGAATTTGATTTAGATGAGTTAATAGCTTATAGTGAGGAAGAAAGAATATTAGGATATTCTAAATTGATAAAAGATGTTAATCGTAGAAAAGAAAGAGAAAAAAAGCATAGGGAAACTAGAACAGATACATAATGAACAATTAAATTTAAATTTATGATTTTAGATATAGAAAATCATAATAAAGGAGCTGTGTATGGAAATAAGAATAAAATTACAACCTTTACATAGAAATGAATTAAATTTTTTTCAGAAGCTTTCTGTACAGTACCAATAATAATGGATAAAAACAATGATATGGGGAGCTTATAATGTAGACGTAAATATGTCAGAGTGTATTTGGTATCAATTACCTGAAAAAAATTTAAAGAAAAAAATAAGGAACGATAAAGGATATACTATAAAGTCTATGATAATAACTGTAACAGATATTATAGCATATAGTGTTAGTATTAGTAATCATGAAAAAAATTAAAAAGATACAATAACAATGGAAGAGATTTATAAAGATTTTTTTCAGAAAGTAAGAAAAATAGACAGATTTTTTTATGCAAGTGTGATTTTTCCTTACTCAAATATAGAAGTATATTTTTCAAAATTTAGGAGAAATATATATTGAATTTGAATTAGAAGATTGGGTATGTTATGAAAAAGAAGCTAAGGAAGAATGGAAAATAAAAAGAAATAGAAAGAAGAAAAATTAAGGGAAGTATATAAAGTAGAACTGAGGGTTATAAAGGTTAGTGAAGAAATAAAAAGAAAGAGTTATAATACAAAGTTTATTAGAAAAAAAATTCATGACGAGGAGCAGTCTAAGTTTGAAAAAAATATTAAAAAAAGTCTTATAAAGAAAGTAGCATTCCAAAAGAAAGTCTTTTACTAATATTTGAAAAAAATTTCCACTTCTTATAGATAGAGAAATTGATAGTTTACTTTTTTAATTTAAAGTATGTAATGTTAATAATAAAAAGTGCAGAAGAACTAAGAATAGCGATTCCAGAAAATATTAAAAAAATGAGATAGGATACTGGCTAACAGATATGCAAGCAAAAAAATTAGGAAAGAAGAAGAGGAAAAGTTATTTAAAGAAATTAGAGATAAATTAAATCTTAAAAAAAGTTTATAAAAAGTGGAACATATGAATTTTTTTAAATTATTAAGAAAAAAATATTAATAAAAAGAAGAGATATTTAAATCTAATAAAGATATAATTTGATTAGTATCAGCTATAAAACATTTTTATTTTTTTATGACTCATGGAATAATAGAGTAATATTGGAGGTATGGCAGAAATAACAGATTTTAGAAAGAAAACAAGGCTTTTAAAAGTAGTGAAAGACCAACAGGTAAAAAAACTGACAGAATAATAAGATTAAGAAAAAAATAGGAGAATAATTATGAAAATTAAACTAAAAAGTAGAGCCTAACTGGGAAATATGGATATATGAATCCTACTCTACAGTACCTATAATTACAAATGGAACTATGATATTTGGAGCATATAATGTAGAGTTTAAACTGACAGATAATATATGGAGGCAATTACCTGAAGAATACAAAAAAAGAAGATATATAAATATAATTGGAAAAAAAGGTAATAAAGTCCATGCTAATTACAGTTACAGATATAACTGCATATAGTTTTTGGGTTTGATTACAATACTAAACTAAAAAGATAGCATAACAATGGAAGAAATTTATAAAAAAATTTTTGATGAAAATAAAAGAATTGAATCCTTTTCTTCCTAGTTGTGATTTTTCCAAAGTCATCTATGTCAGTGTATTTTTCAATATTTAGGAGAAGTTTATGCAGAAGTAGATTTGGATGAATTAGTTGCTATTTTTTTGATGAAGAAAAATTCGTATCAATATAGTATAATGCCCAAGCAAATGAAAGCTTCAAATTATAGAAAAGAAAGAGAGAACAATACAGGAAAATTAGAACAAATATATAATGAACAACTTATTATAAAAAAAATCTTATAAATAAAAAAATATAGATGAACTTTCAAAAGAGGAGACTCAAAAAGTTTTTAGATAATTTTTTTACTTATAGATGATTTAAAATATTTAGCAGAAGTAATTAAAAAAATCAAAAGAATTTGAGATTATAATTTCTAATAAGTTAAGAGATGAAATAGAACATTGGTTAAGAGATATTCAGATTAAAAATAAAAAAACAGAAGAGGATGAAAAAAATATATCAAGAACTTAAAGAAATTTTTGAAGGAGCAACTATGAAAAATAAAAAAATAAAATTGGAATCTTTGGAGAATATATTGAATTTATCTAATTCTTTTCTGTACAATACCAATAATAATGGATAAATCAATGATGTTTGGAGCTTATGGTGTAGATTTAAATATGTCAGAATATATTTGGTATCAATTACCAGAAGAATGTAAAAATAAAATATATAACTATAAGGAACATACTATAAAAGCTATAATAATTACTCTAACTAATATAAGTGCATATAGTGTAAGTCTTAGTGAGCATGAGAAGTTTAAAGAGCCAATAACAATGGAAGAATTTTTATAAAGATTTTTTTCTGAAAACAAAAAAAATAGAAAGATTTTTTTATGTGAATGTGATTTTCCATATTCAAATATGTCTGTCTATTTCCAAAGTTTAGGAGAAATATATGCAGAATTTGAATTAGAAGATTGGGTATCTTATGAAAAAGAAGCTAAAGAAGAATGGAGATTAAAGGAAAGAGAAAGAAGAAAAAAATAAGAGAAATATATAAATCAGAATCAATTTCCTTAGAAAAAAAATGGAAGAAGAGCAAGAAAGGTTTTTTTGATATTTATAAGAAATGTTTATAGGACTGGAAAAATTATCTGAAGAATATTTTTGAAAGATTTTTTTCAACCTATCCTCTAATTTTAAGACATTTAGATGCAGAAGAATTAGTATTAATAGAAAAAAATGCAGAAGAATTAGGAATAGAAATTTCAGATAATATAAAGTATGATATAGGGTATTCTTTGACAAATACACAAACAGAAATTATGACAGAAGAAGAAAAGAAAGCAATAGAAGAAATTAGAAAAAAATGGAATCTTAAAAAAAGTATATGAAGATTAAAGAACTTTTTAATATAGGGTGCTGGGAGCACCAATGATGTACTATTTTTTTCTGATTATACAAGAGTTATGGCTGAAGGAGAAGTAGCACAAAAAAAGCACCAGCAACAAAAAAATATCTACAAATCAGGGAATAAAAAAATAGGAAACCCTAACAGTGTGTGAACTACTCACGACTAACACCCTACGAGTGCTAGAGTCGAGAGCTTCATAAGATAACTGAAAAAGTAAGTTATCTTCTAAGAAGTTTGGTTTTAAAACCCTTATTCTTTTTGGCTAGTCCACAATAGCCACTACTGGATAAGACTTGCGTCTACACCGCTACTTTTTATCTGTATATTATATTTAAAAAGAACAACTATACAGAACAGTGAATATTTTTACAAGGCTACTGTTTACTAGCCTTAACTCCATATATTCAGTTGCCAATGTTCTAAATATATTATACACTAAAAACTAGTAAAATTGCAAATTTTAGTGCAACATTTTCAATGTTGGTGTTATTCATACCCCTACGAGTACATGTCTCACGGCTAACACCCTAACGAGTGCTAGAGCCACGAGTGTTCTAACACATTTAATAAAAAAATGATAAATTAGTAAAAAAATAAAGGCTACACAAGTAGCTGAAAAAAATTTTTCAACTGGAGACGAAAAAAATATTATGCTAAATCTGAAATTGACATATTAAATGAAGTAAATAACACTATTTCCAATACTGAAGATAAATACAAAAAGTCAAAAAAAGTTATTATAATAGAAAAGAAGTTCCTTATGGAACAAAAAGATAGTGTACGTCCAGAAGGAAGGTCTGATTGATTAAATAGGACAATAGAAGTAAAAAAATTATGATATTGATAAAAAAATTCATCTTCAATGATATCTAAAAATAGTAGAACAAGCTAAACTCCCAAATATGACAATGCAAGAAATATATGATTTAGCAAAAAAAGGAAGGATTGAATATTGGTGACTTAGAGGATGCAGGAATAAGTGGAATAGGACAAAAAAATTTAATATAGTTGGAAATGGAAAAGAAAAAAATAGAAATAAAAAGTTAACGGAAAGAAAATAAAAAGAAAGGAATGTATTAAGTATAAGAAGTAATAGCGGTGGAATACATAATTCAAGTTATATTTTAATTGGTACTGATGACGGAAAAAAATTAAGGTTATTTTTTTGGAAGTCCTGAAAAATATAAATATAACCCTACAAATACAGAGAAAGCTGAATTAATATTTGTAGAACAACCAAAAATCAAAATAGAGGTGATAAAATGAAATATGAATATTGTGGAATATCACTAGGTGATGATATAAAAAGATATAATAAACAAATTTGATATATTAAAAAAATAGAATACAAAAGATTCTATGAAAAGGTTATATTTTAAATTTGGAAATTTTTTTTCAAAAAAACAAATTTAGAATGTTTCTTTTTCTATTCCTATTAAAAACAGGAAAAAGTTATATATATTATAATTTTTTTGATGAAAATTTTTAAATTATTTAATGAACTAGAAATTTGGCAAGAGTTAACAAATGAAATAAAAGGAAAAAGTATGAGTTATATTATGATGAAGATGATGATGGTATTTATTTATCTAAAAAAATATAAATATTTAAAAAAATTGGCGTGGATGAAGGTTATGGAAGAATAGAAGGATTTAAGGATTATAAGGAAAGAATTTTTTTAGTTTTATTTTTTTGATGCCCAAGAGGATATTCGTTGGATATTACAACAAGATAAAATAACAAACTATTTGGAGTGTCAAAAATCTTCAAGATATTTATAATTCTTTATATGATAGTAAAACATTAGATGTTGATATAGAAAAAAAGAGAAATCTATGGACAACTAGATAACTATAAATTTATTTTTTTAGTTTATTAACAAGAGATATAAAAAAAGTATTCAAAAATTTAGAAACAGGAGAATTTATAAAAACTTCTCTTGAATAGATAGAAATAAAAAAATTAGTTTAAAAATTTTTTTAATATTAAAAGCTATGTAGATTGAAAATATTTATATAGCTTTTTTTCTATAGTAGATCCAAGATTAGATATAACAGTAGTTTTTTTGAAGGAACATCAGAAGATTTAGGTTATAAGGTAAAAGGTACTCTATACAGACCCAAGTAACTCTCCACAATTAATTGGAGTAGATGAAAAATGGAAATGAATATATAAAAAGATGGAACAGCTTATGTTGATGAGAATACAGGAATAGGATATATTCTAGTAAATACTGAATCACCAGCTAATAGTACTAAGGCAGGAGTAATAGGAACAATAGCTGAAGAGCAAAGACATGTAATAGGAAAGAAAGAAGGAAGACAAAAAAATTAGTTCCAGATGGAAGTCAAAAAGGTTTAGAAAGTTTAGGAAGACCAACAAATGACTACTTTAAGAAACAATATAGTAAGAATGATAAAGCCATAGAATTAAAGAGTGATGGAAAAGATTATTCTAATGTTGATTTTGGTGAGAATGTTGGAGATAAGAAAAATGAAGGTTGGGATATATATACCAAAGATATAAGAAAAGAAAAAAACAACCAAATGGCAAGTATTATACAGAGAAAGAAATGCAAGACAATATAAATAATGTATTTGGAAAAAGGAAAAATTTGATATAGATTGGAAAGAATATGAAGATAATGAAGAGTATAGGACACAATCTAATTACTACTATTTTTCAAGCTAAATATACTCTAAAAAGATAATAAATTTGATGAAGTTACAGATAATTATGTTGTTGTTAATAATAACAATAAAAAAATATAAGATTAAATATAGTTCCTCCAAAAAGAGTCACTTTATCATAATGTTGAATTTATTTTTTAAAAAAATAAAACATTTAAAATATCTTTTTAATAATAAAAAAATAAAAAAAATATACAAATGAAGACGGATATGAGGTAGTTTTGGATAAAAAAATAATAAAAATAGTAACAGATCCAAGTAATAGGGGAACATATAATATGGTTACATATAAAAGTATATTTTCTAAAGATGCATATTTACATGCTAAAATAGATATGAAATTATGGAAAAAAATTTGGAACAGGTTCTGATGATAAAAAGTACCAGAGAAATCAGAGAAAGGCTTGGTGGATCAGTATTTGGATTAAGTGTAATGTTATTTTTATGATATTTTTAAAAAAATAGAATCTATGAAAAAAATAATCAAAAATATTTTTATCTGAAGAAGAAATCAATAAAAAAATTACATGAAATATTTTTTTCTAATGAAAAAGGAGAATAATGGATATTAAAAAAATTAAAAAAATATTTAAAGAACTGATATTTTTTTAATATAATTATAAGTATATTTTTTTACTTGGTTATAATGTAATAGAGTTGGAAAAAAAATAGATATACTACCAGATATAACTTATATATTATTTCACTTTTTTTATAACTTTGCTTAGTATATATAGTAATATTTTTTTATGTATAATGCTTTATTAAAAGATAAACATAAAAAAATTATTTTTTTCTATTTTTATTTTTCTTCTTGGTACTTATAGTTTGCTTTTTACTGTGTATATGATTTAAATATAGGAATTAATATTAGGTATATTCTTAGAAAAAAAGAAGAGTTGTCGATATTTGAAATTATAAAAAAATTATAGTAAAAAGATTTCTTTTAGTATTTGGAGATATCATATTATATTTTTTTCTTGAATTTTTTTATTCCAATAAAATATTTTTTTATATAATTAGGAAAGAAAAAAAGATTAAATTATTATTTTTTTATCAAGCTAAACACTTTGTAAAAAGCAAAAACTATTGATAAAATTGGAAAGGATTATATTGAAATCACAAGAGATAATGGAGAAAAAAATTAAGATTAAAAAGAAATAGAAGGTAATCAAGCTATATATCATAATACTGAAAGAAAAGATGGAACGATATACTTTAATTTTTAGTGAAGAAACTCGTTATAAAAAAAATATGTAAACGAAGATGGACGTGAACTGATACTAGATCAAAAATAATAAACCAGTATATAGTCCTGTGGTAATAGGAACTTATAACTTCTATACTTATGATAAAATAATAAGTGGAGATACGGGTATGCATATATTAAGCGATCTTATTTTTATGGAGGAAGTATGGGACAGGACCAAAATGATCCAACAACAAGAGAAGAAATAGAAGAGATAGGAGGTTTTATATTTGGGTATAAAAATTCAAAAATAATTATAATGAAATAATGAATGAATTAAAAGCAAGAAGAAAAGATAAAGTTTCACTTAATGAATTAACTGAAATTTTTAGAAAAAAATAAGTGGAGAAAAAAAGATTGAAAAATGATAAGTGAATAGTAAATTTAATAAAATTCTAAATATACTGTGGAGGAAAAATGGAAACTAAAAAAAGTCATAAAAAAAATGATACTAATAACAATATTTTTCATTAATAATAATTTTTTTGTTGCAGTTTATATATTTAGTTCCAGAAAAATCATTATTCTATTTTTGGATCAGACAGGAAAAGTAAAATTAAAAAGATTGCCCTGAATTAAAAGAAGTCAGCTTTTATGTATAGTACAGATTTATATATAGAATATACAGAACCAATAAATTTAGAATTAGAAAAAAATTAATTTTTCGTTTTAATGATGAAATAATAGGAACAGTAGAAATAAATAGAAATATAAATGATTTAAAAAGATTTTTGCAGAACCATATATTGATGAAGAAACAAAAAGATAAAAATTATTAGAAAGATTTATCCATTACAAAAAGGAATTTTTTTAAGAATTTTTAGGAAGAAATGCAGAAGTTTATGATTCATTAGAAGATGGAAGATTTTATATAGATATCTATATAAAAGATTTAAAAAAATAAATAAAAAAATTTTTGTAATAAATAGAAATAACATTTTTTTCTTGAATTTGAAAGTGGAGGATCAAAAAAATATTTATACCAAATATTTAATTTTATAGTAAAATTAATAGCTAGTTTAGAAATTTAAGCTAGCTATTTTCTTAATTAAAATGTATATATAACTTTTTAATAAAAAAACTAAGAATGAAATTGAAGATATAGGAAATGTAGTAGAAAAATACTATAAATCCAAAAGAGGAAGATAAAAAGAAATGTATTTTTCAAAGGGAAAGAATATATGATAAAGTTGCTGTTTCAAAAAAATGGAGAAATAGTTTATGAGAAACATGGGAAAAAAATTATATTATTAAGAAGAATGGAACTAAAACTTTTGTAGAATATGATAAAAAAATACAGGCGAAATAAAAAGTTTTGAGAGAGTAAATATATTAGATATTGAAAAAGATATGAAAAAAATTCTTAGAAGATAAAAAAATAATAAAAAAACAAAAAAATAAGGAGAAATCTATGAAACAAGTAAATTATTTAGATGAAGACTATAAGAAAAAAATTTTAGAAATAAAGTATGGGAATTATTAAAAAAATGGAGATATAGAGGAAGCAGATAAAATATTTTTCTACTGAACTTGATATAAATGAAATAATGGGAACTTGGAACTGGTTACATAAAATGCTTATAGAGCCAGAAAATACAAATCCAATTTCAATCAAATATCTTATAAAAAAAGGTGTAAATCCAATTTTAAAAGATGAATATAATATGGCTCCACTTAACTGGGCTATGGCTAATGGAAAAAAATATAGAAGCTGCAAAAAAATACTTTTTAAAAAGCAGGAGGAGATCCAAATTTAGCTGATAAAGGAGTTAGAGAAATTCCATTATATAAAGTTTGTTATATGAAACCCTTTAATAAAGAACTCCTTGAATTATTTTTTTAGCTTATGGAGGAGATATATATAAAGAATATAAAAAGAAATGGTACTGCTATACTAGGCAAAAAAATCTTTATGAACATATACAAAATAATAAATTAGATCTCTTTAAAGATGCAGGAGAATATCTTTTTGAATATAATAAAGATATAGAAAAAAATATGGTAAGGATTATTTTTATAAATAAACATAAATCTCTTTTTAAAAAGATGAAGCAGATAATCTTTTTACATGAAGCAGTTATTGATTTTTGATATAGTAAAAAAATAAAAAAAGCTTTTTAGATGAAGGTTATGATAAAAAAATATAAAGAATTCTTTGAACTATACTCCACTAGTAAAAGCATTTTTCAATCTGTAGATTAGAAAAATTTACAAGCTATGGTAGAGATAAGTGATTTACTCTATGATGGAACAACAGATAGTATAAAAAGCCTTTATAATAAGACTAGATGAATGGTTAGATGAATATTCTAAAGTTAAGGATAACAGTGAATTAATAGAAAAAAAGAGAAGCACTTAATTATTTGATAAAAAAATTTGAGGTAGAATTACCTAAAAAAATAGAAAAGACATAATGGAAAAATCAAAAAAATTAAAATAAAATCAATAGGTTGGCAAAATCAACACTCAGAATTATGGGAACAACTTGTCCCAGAAATAGGTGTTGCTGAAACACTACAAGGAGAGGTAATAAGATTATCTGGAAAAAAATAGCTTATGAAATAATTGATAATGGTGGATTGAATTGGGGTAAAAAAAATATAAGGAATTATTAAGAAATCTTATAAAAATACTTGAAAAATGGCTACACCTTTATCAAAAAGACTATTTAGAAAGAGCAGAAGAAATTGAAGATGATTTAGATGAGAATATAAATGCAGTTACTGATGATGAAATAGAACTATTAATGGAATATGCAGTAAAATGGGTACAACAAAATTTAACTCCAATTTCACTTGGAAAGGTTGACTATAATTTATAAATTATTTATAAGTATTCTAAAATATTTTTTTAATTTATTCCATAGAAGCATATTAGTCTATATAGAAAAAGGAAATAACGAAGAAAAATAAGTTATTATTAATTCATAACAAGGCAGCCAAGTTAGAAAAATAAAAATAAAAAAATTATGGAGGTAAAAAGTTATGAATGCAACTGAAAAAAAGGAACTAATGGAAAAAAATATGCTAAAAAAATTGGAAAAATGCTATAAAAAGGGAAGCATCAGTGATGAAAGAAATAGAAAATGATAAGGCACTGATAAAATATCTTGAAGGACAAAAAAACTTCAGGAGCAGCCTTTGATAACACAGTCTATGAAAGTTATGATGCTTGGATAGAAACAATAAGAAAACAAATAAAGAAATCTGAAAGTACTCTAACAAATATAGAGTTTAAAAAGGTTGAACTAGAAGCAATACAAAAAAATATGTAGCATAATGAAAAATTAAATATCAGCTGATATAAAGAAAAATGGAGTTTAATGACTCCATTTTTGTTATAAAAAAATAATTGATTAAAAAAACAAAAAAATACAATACAATTAAAAAAAGTAATTAAAGGGGAGACAATGCTATTTAATAGTTTAGAAAACGTATCAAGCTAAAAGTTATCCTGTTAAATAATAAATGAAAGGAATTATATAATTATGATATGGGAAAAAAATTAAAAAAAGTAGAAAAAAATTTTTGTAGAAGAAGATTTTTATAGAACTTAGGGACTCAGTAGAAGGGCTAATAAGTGTAATTGAAAAAAATATAAAGATATGAGAAATAGATTCAGATGAATATATAGAGGGAATTTAAAAAGAGTTTTTTTAGAAGAAGTTAATTTAACATTAGAAGATAACAGATAAGGAACTAAAAAAACTTAAATTTTTTAAGAAAAAGTTATTTTAATTCACGATACTAATAGTATTTCAGAATATGGAGTTTATGATAAAAAAATGATTTAGAAAAAAACACATAAAGTTAACTGATGAAATAAACAGTAGCAGTAAGTAGATTTGGAAAAATTCTTTATAAAATTACAGAAAAAGTTATGTATCATATGATTTAGTGTAAAATATACAATTAATTTATAAGAAGCTGTATAGATAGAAGATATGAGCCACACCCAAAATCTTTGTATCCAAGATTTTTGGGTGTGGCTCACTCTGTTCCTAGTTTAGTATCAGATAGTGAAGTAACAAATGAAGAACAATTACTTTTAGAAAAATAAAGTAAATTCTGTTCAAGGTAAAGTATTTATAAATGATGGAACACCTGGTGGAACAACAAAAAGCTTATCAAAAATATAACTACTTATCCTGATGGTAGTATGAGTATTTTCACAAAAATTTAACAACTGGAGAAATATCATTTCAGGGAATAAATTCATCAGGTCAACGGGTTTTTGAAACATCTTTAACACCTCACGAAGCAAATACTTTAATAGAGCAAATTCAAGCTCTAAAATGTTAGTAGGAAATGGAGCAGTAAGTCAAAGTATTATATCTAGAGTTTCGTATCAAACAAGAAACAATTCTCTAGTATTATATGATAAAACACCGGTACCAGTAGCAACTAACGGAACTTTAGTAGCACCATTAACAACAAATAGACGCTAGCAACTGTACCGTTGTTAACAGATGGAAGCAAATAAAGTAGCAAGTAAGCTACCATATAACCCTGTACTAAAATCTTCAGTTAAATATCCAAATTTAACTGATAGTGAAAATAAATTTTTTTGAATGATTATATGGATAAAGAAATTCCAGGAAAAATAGTGTCTAAATATAATGATGTAAATAAATATGAATATAATGCTACTACCAATCCTGGTCTGTTATCAATAGGAGATGATCCACCAATAAATAATTTTTTTATAATGGGATGTATAATGATGCTTCAGATGAAAGTGGGATATTTTGTAAGAATGGGAGATGAAACTTATCCTTATGGAAGTTGGTATACAAGAGTTGCTAAGAATTCAGAAGTAGAAGCAAGGGTAGACCTTGCCATTAAAAAAATGGTGGGTTAAGCCTAATGCTGAAATTAAGATAAGAGAATATGGAGCTGATAAATCAATATTGGATACAGTATATTATATTGAATTTCCAGAAGGAATACCTAAATATAAAGAGATGAGTGGGTTATCAAGGTGGATCATTCTCTTGGAGGATTAAATCAAGAACAATATTTTTATTCCAAATTCAAAAAGTTTTTGGTAAAGTAATAAAAAGTTATCCTGTTAAATAATAAATGAAAGGAGTTAAATAATTATGATATGGGAAGAATTAAAAAGCAGAAAAAAATTTTTGTAGAAGAAGATTTTTATAGAACTTAGAGACTCAGTAGAAGAAATCATAAAAAAATTTTTTTGAAAAAAATATAAGGATATGAGAAAGAACTCAAAAAGGATATATAGAAGAGATGAAAAGATTTTTTTAGGAGAAATCAATATAACATTAAAAAGATTAACAGATAAAGAATTAATAAATTTAGTTGAATTAAGAAGAACTTATTTTAATTTTTCATGATAATAGTCTTTCAGAATATGGAGTCTATGATAAAGATGATTTAGAAAAAAACACAGAGTTAACAGAGAAATAACAGTAGTAATAGAAAGATTAAAAAATTCTTTATAAAATTACAGAAAAAAATAGATTATCATATATCTTAGTATAAGTAAATAATTAATTTAAGAAAAAGCTATATAGATGGAACATATTTATAGGTTATTTGTCAAATAGTGTTGATAAACTATGAACTGACCTAATTAAGAGAATTTTTTGAGAATAAAAACTTAAAAAATTCTCTTTTTATTGAAAAATAAAAAGTTCTTGACAATTGAATAGGTATTCAATTATAATATATACAGTTGAATAGATAATCAATTGTTGATATAAAAGAGGTGAAACTATGAAAGCAATAAAATCAGTAAAAACCTGTAAACTCTTGCGATTGTGATAGTGTAAATAAAGAAATTGTTGAAAAAAAGTAAAAAGAATTTCCTAATGATGAAATTCTTGGAGATTTATCAGACTTCTTTAAAAGTTATAGGAGATGGTACAAGAATAAGAATCTTTATGGGCATTAGATGTGAGTGAGATGTGTGTTTGTGATATAGCTAATGTTTTTAAATATGACAAAATCAGCTGTATCTCATCAATTAAGAGCTTTAAGAGAAGCAGACTTAGTAAAAGTTTAGAAAATCTGGAAAGAAGTTCTTTACTCTTTAGCAGATAATCACGTAAAAGAAATTTTTTTGAACAAGGTTTAGTACATATACAAGAAGAAAAAGGAGAGGATTAATATGAAAAAAAGTTTTTTTAAATTAGAAGGATTGAATTGTCGCTCATTGTGCAGCTAAGATTGAAGAAAAAGTTGCGAAAATTAGAAGGAGTTAAATCTGTTATGATAAACTTCATGACAACTAAAATGACTCTTGAAAGTGAAAATATGGAAGAAATTGTTGAAAAAAAGTAAAGAAATTAGTGAATGAAGTTGAACCTGATGTAAATATGGTAAAAAGCATAGTTAAATTTTAATAGAATGGTCGGTGTATTATGAAAAAGAAGGAAATAATTATTGCTATTTCTGCTATACTGTTTACTTTAACTCTATTTATAAGAATGCCCTCAAGCACTACAACTTGTATTAATACTTGTAGCCTATGTTTTTAGTGGGAAAAGATACAGTCTTACTTGCTGTTAAAAAACATAGAAAGAGGAGATTTTTTTAGATGAGAATTTTTTTAATGACAGTGGCAACTTTAGGAGCTATTTTAATAGGAGAATATCCAGAAGCAGTTGCAGTTATGCTTTTATATGAAATAGGGAGTTATTTCAAGGTTATGCAATTAATAAATCAAGAAAAATCTATTGCAGATATGATGGATATAAAAGCCTGAATATGCAAATGTTATCAGAGATAATAAAACTCAAAGAGTTGATCCTGATGAAGTAGAACTTGGAGAAATTATTGAAATAAGACCTGGTGAAAGAGTTCCACTAGATGCAACTATTATAAAAGGTGAAACCAGCCTTGATACTTCAGCATTGACAGGAGAATCAGTTCCTGTTGAGGCGAGAGAAGGAGCAAATATTTTAAGTGGATGTATCAATATAAATGGTTTAATCACAGCAAAAGTAAAAAAGGAATATTTTGATTCCACAGTTAACAAAGTTTTAGATTTAGTTGAAAATGCAGCAGCTAAAAAATCTAAATCAGAAAGATTAATAACAAGATTTGCAAAAGTATATACACCAATCGTTATAGGACTAGCTATTTTATTAGCACTACTTCCACCTATCATAAGTGGAGAATATAATTTTAGATTATGGATATTTAGAGCTTTATCATTTTTAGTTGTTTCTTGTCCTTGTGCCTTTGTAATCTCTGTACCACTTAGCTTTTTTAGTGGAATCGGTGCAGCTTCAAAAGCAGGTGTTTTAATAAAGGGAGGAAACTATTTAGAAGCATTAGCTAAAGTTGATACAGTTGTTTTTGATAAAACAGGAACTCTAACTAAGGGAGTTTTCAATGTTCAAAAGGTTGTAGTCCATGATAAAAATATAGATGAAAATGAATTTATGTTTTATGTTGCTAGTGCTGAATCAGGCTCAAACCACCCTATATCAAAGTCTATACAAAAATATTATAATAAAGAGATTGATAATACATCTATAAATAGTATTAAAGAAATTTCTGGTAAGGGTATAGAAGCTATCATAAATAATAAAAAGTTCTTGTTGGAAATGAAAAAAATTAATAAATCTTCCAAAAGAAATTTCTGTGACAGATGTAGGAACTTTACTTTATGTTGAGATTGATAATGTATTTTCAGGTTACATAGTAATTTCTGATGAAATAAAAAGAAGATGCTAAAAAAGCAATAAAAGAATTGAAAAATATAGGAATTAAAAAGAATATAATGCTTACAGGTGACTTGGAAAAGGTAGCTAAAAAGTTGGAGAAGACTTAGAATTAGATGAAACTTATTCTAATCTTTTACCCTCAAGATAAAAGTAAAGCAAATTTCGAAGAAATAATAAAAAAATAAAAACATCAAAAGGCTCTGTAATTTTGTTGGTGATGGTATAAATGATGCACCTGTTCTTGCTAGAGCAGATGTGGGAATTGCTATGGGTGCTATGAGGGTTCTGATGCTGCGATAGAAGCTGCTGATGTAGTAATTATGACAGATGAACCTAGTAAGATAGTAACAGCTATTAAAAAGCTCTAAAAAGACTATGAAGATAGCAATGCAAAATATGGCTCTTGCCTTTTGGAATAAAAAGTTATTGCTCTTATTTTAAGTGCCTTAGGAATAGCTGATATGTGGATGGCAGTTTTTGCTGACACAGGAGTGACTATACTTGCTGTTTTAAATTCATTTAGAGCCTTAAAAAGTTGAAAAAAATAATTTCACTTGATTTTTAAAATTTAAGTTATTATAGTACAACTAAAAAAATTTAAGGAGTATTTTAGAAATGATAAACACAGAAAAAAATTTGGATGAATGGAAAATTAGTAGGACATGATGATGCTAACATACATATTTTTTATCTCATGTAGTTCACTATGGAAGCTCAGTATTTGAAGGAATAAGAATCTATAAGACAGAAAAATGGACTCAGCAATTTTTAGATTAAGAGAACATGTTAAAAAGACTTTTTGACTCTGCAAAAATATATAGAATGGAAATTCCTTTATACAGTAGAAGAAATTGAACAAGCTATAATTGAAACTGTAAAAGCTAATAAATTAGAACAAGGATATATCCGTCCAATAGCTTATCGTGGTTATTTTGAATTAGGAGTTACTCCATCAAGATGTCCAGTAGAGGTTGCAATAGCTGCTTGGGCTTGGGGAGCATATCTAGGGAAGAAGCACTTAACAAAGGAATAAGAGTACAAGTTTCTAGCTGGAGAAGACCTGCTCTTAATACTTTACCTTCTCTTGCAAAAAGCTGGAGGAAACTATTTAAGTTCTCAACTTATTAGATTAGAAGCACTTAATAATGGATATGAAGAAGGTATTGCTCTTGACTATTTAGGAAATGTCAGTGAAGGAAGTGGAGAAAATCTATTTGTTGTTTTAAATGGTAAAATAATAACTCCAACTTTAGCTTCTTCTGCACTTGGAGGAATAACAAAAGATACAGTTATTCAATTAGCAAAAAAATTAGGTTATGAAGTTGTAGAACAAGCTATACCAAGAGAACTTTTTATATCTGTGATGAGTTATTCTTAACAGGTACAGCTGCTGAAGTTACTCCTGTTTACTCTGTTGATGATATAGTAGTTGGAAATGGAGATAAAACTATAACTAAAGCACTACAAAAAGAATTCTTCGACCTTGCTCATGGAAGACATGAACTATCTGAAAAAAATTCTTAGCATATGTAAAAATAAAATAAGGGCATTATGCCCTTATTTTATTTATAGTCTTGCTTCTAAAAAAATTTTTTACTTTTTTTCCAACAATTTCTTTTAGGATACTTTTATTTACAATTCTATCAACTATATCAGTGTCATCTACTTCTGTAAATGTAAGCCCTTCATTTTTATAAAATATTTTTTTCTACTTACATCATAGATATTAGAAACTTCACACTCATATCTTCCATCTTTTTCTTCTGTTTCTTCGAAATCTATATTTTCAACATAGTCATATATTTGTTTTTATTGTTTCAAAATATCCTTCAATAGTTACAGCTTTTTACTTGGAAGCTAGATAAATCATTTTTGAAGTTAAATATCCCAATTCTATAAATAGCATATAGTTATAGCCTTTTTTTCTTGAGCTTCTGAAAATTTCTTTAACATTTCATCACTTTCCTATAAGTTAATAGCTTTTTCAATTCTTCAATCTTATTTAGTCTTTTCCCAAGGAGTATCTATATCAGTTCTTCCTATATGTCCAAAAAGCAGCTAAATCTTGATATTTGAATTTACCTTCTCTTAATTCAAGAGCTTTTTCTATTCCTCTTGGAGATAGATCAAATACTTTTGATATTGCTTCAGAAATTTTATCTTCATCAACTTTTTGCAGTTCCAAAAGTATCAACTTTTTATTGAAACAGGTTTATCAACTCCTATTGCATAAGATAATTGAATTTCACATTTATCAGCAAAGTCTGCTGCAACAACGTTTTTAGCAACCCATCTAGCAGCATAAGCAGCTGATCTGTCAACTTTTGAAGGGTCTTTACCAGAGAAAGCTCCTCCACCATGTCTAAAGTATCCACCATAAGTATCAACTATAATTTTTCTTCCAGTAAGTCCTGTATCTCCATGAGGGTCCTCCGATAACAAATCTTCCTGTTGGATTGATATAGTATTTGATATTATCAGTATTTAATTTATATTTTTCTAAAAACAGGGTTTACCACTTTTTCTATAATAGTTTTTTTCTATTTCAGCATGTGAAACTTCTTCATCATGTTGAACTGAAACAACAATAGAATCAACATGGTCAACGTTTCCATTTTTCATCATAAGCTAAAAGTAACTTGTGATTTTTGGTCAGGTCTTGCCCATGTAATTTCTCCAGCTTTCATCATTTTAGTAAGTCTTACTAAGATTTCTCTTGATAGAACAAGTGCTAAAGGCATAAGTTCTTCAGTTTCTTTAACAGCTCCACCAAACATTATTCCTTGGTCTCCAGCTCCACCAACATCAACTCCCCATAGCGATGTCAGGTGATTGAGAGTGGATACAACTTAAAGTTCCACAGTTAGAGTCAAATCCCATACCTGGTTTGTAACCTATTTCATCAATTTTTCTTTCTAACAATTTCTTGAACATCGATATATGTTGTAGTAGTAATTTCTCCTCCAACTACAACTAAACCTGTAGTACAAAAATACTTCACAGGCAACTCTTGAGTTAGGGTCATCTGCTAAAGCAAGCATCTAAAATAGCGTCTGATATTTGATCTGAAACTTTGTCTGGGTGTCCAGGTGATACAAATTCAGATGTAAAAATATGTAAATTTTTTTCATTCATTCCTCCTTAAAAATTAAAACACAATAATACAATAAAAAAACTCTATCCAATCCAGATAGAGAAATGTTATTTTAATAATCATTCTCCATCTATCAGGAATTAGCACCACACACAATGTGCAGGTTGCTGAGATCTCAACGGGCCTGTCCCTCAATCTCTCTTGATGGCTTTTTACTTAAAGAATTCTAACATTTTTTTATTAAATTTGTCAATAAATTAAAATATTTTTTTATTATCTTTTTCAAAAAGAAAATTGAAATAGCAATTAAAAATAAAACTTATTACATGAGGTCGCTCTAAAATTAAAGAACATTAAAGTCTTCAACTCTAAAAGAAACTTATTATTATTCTATTTATTGAATAGATTATGATATACCACCACCACATATAACCAGGTGCTTTATTTTTTTCTTTCTCAGAAATAAACCAAATTATGAAAAACCTATAAGGTTTAGAACCATTTCATAAAAGCATAGCAGGGTGTAATGGTAAATTAGGAAATTCACTTCCTGCTGGAGAGCTTTCTGGGAATACAACTCCCCAAGGAACAAGCTCCTTATATTTTGATTTTTTCTATTAAATCTAAATTTTGATAATATGAATACCATTCATAGAATTTGGGTTTTAAATTAAATATTACAGAAAATGGTGTGAAAGTTGGAACTCCATGAACTTCTCCATTCATAAAATTACCTATTCTACCAATTGCTTGCCCTAGTATAAATGAGTCCGCTGCAAAATCTCCCAATGTCAATGGATTAACTTTTTAATCTTTGCATAGATAAGAGTTCCAATTATTCCACCGATTATTCCTCCATGTATGGCCATTCCACCATGCCAAACAGCAGGAATTTCAAGAGTTTCTTAAATAATAAGGAAGATTGAAAAGTACATAGTAAAGTCTTCCTCCTATTAAACCTGAAATAATAGCAACAAAAAGCATAATTCTCAACTAATTCAACATCAAAAATTTCTTTCTTTTGCTATTTTTCTTACCAAGAGTTATACCAACGTAAAAATGCTATTGCATACATAAGTCCATAATAATGAAGCTCTATAGGATCTAATTTTTAAAAATACTGGATTCATCTAAAAATCTCCTTAATCTATTTAGATACTTAACCACATTTGAACTATAGAGAAAGTTATTATTCCTTCTATAAAAACAAAGTGAATTCTTTATGATTTTTTTAATAAATAATTTATAGCTTTTGAAAAAGCAACCAGTCCTATTCCAACCCCTACTACTAAAAGTAATTAAAGGTAATAATATTGAAAAAGATTTTCTCTTTTAAAGAACTTTGCTAAAGAAGAAATTAAATATACAACATTATAATATTCTCCTAGCATCATAAGCAATAGTGAACCAGAAATTCCTGGTATTATCATAGCTCCTGCAGCAATGATTCCACAGATGAACAATTTTAGTCAGTAAGCCCTTGTAAAACAAACTCCTTTAGCTATTTGTATAGTCACTGCTCCTGTAGTTTTATCTCCATATTTTTAAACCCTAAAAGAATAAAAAAATTATCATAAGAGCTGCTCCATAGCAAAAAGCTAAGATATTTTTTTCTTTTTTTATAATCTAACCCTTTTACTATGTAAGGAATAGATGGCAATATAAGTAAAAGTAAACACAGAGACTGTTATCTTAGGGTAATTCGTTATAGAATATTTAATAATATTGGCAAAAAGGAAAAATTCCTGTCGCTGCTCCTACTAATACTATAAGTAAATACCAAAAAAATAAGAAAGCTTAGTCTTTCTATCAACCAAAAAGAAATTTCCTATCTTTTCAGTAATAGGATCATAGACATTTAACATAACTGCTAAAGTTCCTCCTGATACTCCAGGGATTATATTAGCAATACCAATAATTATTGATTTTTTAAAAAAAGTAATATCATTATCTAGTTTTTCTTCTCCTTTAAAAATTCTTTTTACTCTCAGAGGTGATATAGCTATTAAAAGTTCAAGCATACTAAAACCTGTCTTTGTTTTTATTTCATTAGGTCTATGATATAAATGCACTTCATCTCCAACATTGACTCTATCATCAACTTCGATAAAAGTATTATCCATAGTAACTTGTGAAATAACATATTCTTTTTTTCTTTTATAAGACAAGTAGTTTTATTGTTAGCTTTTTGAAAAAAACCATCACCATAACCTATTTTTTTATTTTTTTGCAATTTTTTTAGTTCCTGGGTCTATTGAAGATAGCTCTTGATAGGCAACATAGTCTAGTTCATTTACATATCTTACAGAATCAACATAACCAATAAGCCCTGTAAAAACTGGTTTCATATCTAAATCATAGAATCCTGCTTCTTGAAGACCATAAGTTAACATTCCTGTTCTTATATGTGTAACTATATCCACATCATAATTATAAATTCCTGCTGCATTTTGAAGATGTATCATCTCAAAAATTGTTTCTACCTAGCATATTAACTAAGTCTGTGAAATTTTTTTGATAACTTTCTAAACCATCAGTATATGATGCTGAAAAATAGATGTGAAAAAAATACTTAAAAACTTCAAACTATTGTATTTAATTAAATTTTTTTAAGTTCATCAACTTCTTCATATTTTTATTCCATTTCTACCAAAACCAAAATCAATTTTTTTAATGATAATCTATCTATTGATATATTGTTAGCTAAAGCATTTTTTTAAGTCTTTAATGCTATTAAGAGTTGGACAAATTTGTGGATATTTTTTTCAAGAAGAGAGTAATCATCTATTAATGATTCAAAAAAATTAATATTTTAAAAATCATCTATAGAAAAGAGTCTTAAAAATATTCACATATACTTACAGCCTCTGAATATCTAGCTACTGCCCAAACTTTTTACATCATAATCATAAAAGTGCCTTTTGCAATCAAAAAGTATATCATGACCGTAGGCATTAGCCTTTAAAACAGGTAATAATTCCTTTTTGCTTGTATTCTCTTAAATATTCAATATTGTGATATAATGCCTTTTTTTATCTAGTGAAACAAAAAGAAGTATTCATAACAAAAAGCCTCCCATAACTAATATTCTGTATTTTATAATTATAACATAAAAAAATTGACTTAGTCTTTAAATTTTTACTTATCTATAAAATAAAAGTTGATTTTTTTATAAGAATAAGATATAATTTAAAAATATAAAATAAAATGGAGGTAAAAAAATGCCAAAAGTATATGGATCAATGCTTTGTCCTGATTGTGTTGAAGCAAAAGAATATTTTGAAAAAGTTAATTACAAATATGAGTTTGTAAATATTACTGAAAGTATGAAAAAAATTTAAAAAGAATTTTTTTATCTTTAAGAGATAATAGAAAAGAATTTGAAGAAGTAAAAAAACTTGGATATATTGGAATTCCTGCTATATTAACTGATGATAATAAAATTATCCTTGGTGATGAAGTTCTTCAAGTAAAATAAAAGTAAAAATAAAAAAATGGGTTGTTGCAAACTAATAAAAAGTAAAAATAGTTCGTTACTGAGTAAATTTTCTTAACGATAAAAATCAAGAATTCGCTGCAAATCAGGAAACTCACTTCGTTCAGACACTCCTGCATTTGCTCGGCTCATTCTATTTGATTTTTTTATCTAAAATTTCCATTCGTAACTCACTTATTTTTTTACTTTTTGAATTAAGATTATGATATACAACAACCCATTTTTTAAATGTCAACTAAAGGAAAAAAATAGAAATAAGATATATGGGAATGAAGCTATAGCTCCTATTAAAAAGAGTGAAAATAACTCCAAATAAGTAAAATAAAAACACTAAAGTTTTTATATATCAATATTCCTGATATAGAGATAAAAATGCTACAAAAAGCTAAAAAGGCACATAGCCGATAAAACTTGATAGACTCCTATCAGAAATTTATCAGCTTTTTCATTAAGAAAAAAATCTCATACCTTTCTTGAAATAATTTTTTTCTTTTTAAGAAGTTTGTTCTATCTTCTAAAAAAACTCTGTGAATTTATTAATATTTTTTTAGCTATGAATTCTATCTTTAACTTTGCTATGAAATCTTTAAAACTATATTTTTTTATCCTTAAATTTTTTTAAACATTTCTTTTTGTTTGATTTTTTTCAATTTTATTGATTTTTTTCTTTAACTTTCTTATTAAAAAGCTGGAAGAGCTTTTATGTTTTTCTGAAAGGAAAAGATATATTTTTTTAAGATCTTTTAAATAACATGATAAGTAGAGCAATAAGTGCAGCTACTGTTAAAAATTGGATAGCCTCTAAAGGAAAGGTTCCCCTATCTCTAGCATTTTTCATCAGCAACACTGACTATATTTACTCCAATTAGAAAAAAACACAAAAAGATATGCTAAAACTCTTAACATGACTTTCAGTACAATTTTTTTAAGATAAACTCAAACTTATCTAAAGATTTAAAATATTTTTCTTTCAAATAGTTTTTTTCAGTTATATTTACTTTCTTTGAACAAAGAGTTAAAAAAAGTTTTTTTAGCAGATTGCACATAGTAAACGAGAGAAATACTGAAAAATACTATAAGAAATATTAAAAGCCATTCCTCTATTAAAACCATCTTTTTCAGTATATATTTGATATAGTGCAATTATCCAAATAAAAGAAAATAATATAAGAAAAAGCATATACTATTACTTTTTAATATATTAAAAAGAATTTTTGCTGAGGCTTTTTAAAAATTTAGCATTTCAACTCCTAATTTACTCTAATCTAAATTTCCCCTTTGCAATAAAAATTATGTATGTATCTTGCAGTTCCTATTCTCTTATTTAGTTCATTGTGAGTGATAGGAATTAGTATCTTATCTTTAGCAGCTGGAAAAGCAACATCTTTCATTTCTATATATCCATCATTGTAGTCACCTAGCCATTTACCAAAGAATCCCGAACTTTCTCTCCCTATTATAAGTCCAACTTCTATATCCTTGTCAAAACGTCTTCTATCTCTTCTTGTTTTAGAGTAGATAGCAAGTGGTTTAAAAATTAAGTCAATAAAAGGAAAAGTTCTTTTTAATCTTCTATGTAGTGTAGAATCATTAATTGGTGAAGATAATAATATTACCTTATCCACTATTCCACTTACTTCTTCCAATTTTTAAAGTTTCTCTTATTAAGACACCACCAAAAACCAAAAGCCTATTAATACAATTTCATTTTTGTTTATTAATTTTTTTCTCTTTTAAAGATAAAAGATATTTTTTTAAGATATTTATTGACATATCAATAGAAGGAAAAGTTAGTGGAAAATTTAAATTATCCACTGTGTAACCCATATTCATAAGGTTATTTTTCTAACTCTTCCATGTCTTTATAATTTCTAAAAAAATCCATGTATTAGTGCTATTCTATAATTCATTTTTAAACACCTTTTTTTATTTTTTTCTTGAATACATTATATCATAATTTTTTTATTTTTAATTTTTTTGCTTTTTTTATTTCCTTATCATTTCTGTATAAAGTTTCTTTAATTACTTTTACCTGTTTCATCATATTCTCTTCCTATACCTTCTCTATTTCCATTTTTTTAACAGGAACAGATTCTTTAATTTTTTTCCATTTTCATAATAAATTTTAGCTTCTCCATTAGCAGGTAATTCAGTAGCTAGATTACCATTATCATGGTATTCTCTAATTAATATTGCTGTAGAGTTTTTCAAAAACCATTTCTTGTACTAACTTATTATTAGTATAAGATCTTGCAGTTCCATTTTTTTAAGCTATTATCTTTGTATTTTTATCTCCATTTTCACAGAGCTGTTATCCTTTATCATACATAACAGCAGTTTCTGTTAAGTTTTTTTAAATTCTTTAGCCATGACTACTTTGTTATTTTTGATATCCTTTTTGAAATTTCACTTTCAATATAAGATTTATATTTTGTCATTAATTCATCATTTTTTTAAACTTAACATTTCCTTCTTTTCAGCTTCTGTTAGCTCTTTTTTTAATATAACTTCTTCTGTCATTTTTTTATGCCTTTTTTTCAATAGATTCCCATACCTCTTTCCATATAAATTTTAGGTTTTCCATTATTTTTTTACTAATAGTAACATAAGTAGGAGCTTCATAAGTTTCTTTTTAACATTTTTTTATATCTTCTTTATTTTTCTCCAGCATTTAAAGCATAACCTGCTATATTCATAAATTCTTCTGGAAGTTTTTTTCTTCACTTAGTAGTACACCATTTTTCTGAAAAAAACTTCGATAGCTCCTTTTTTTAAATTTATACTAGCTGAGTATTTTTGCTACACCTTTTTTTAGCTAAATTATCTTCAACATAATCAACTAATTTTTTTATATTTAGGATCATTCTCAACTTTACTCAATCCCAAAAAAATACTTTTTGTATTAGGGTCTAATTCAACTTTTTTTGTTCTTCTAAAGGTATTCTTACTCCTGCAATATTAGTATTATCTGCAAAACCCAGTAAACTAATAAAAATAAATGTTAAAACTATAAAAAAATTTTTTTCATGTTTCCTCCTTCTAGTACATAATTTTTTTGTTTATTTTATCTTTTTTTATTTCTTCGTTATCTTTATACAAGCTTTCTTTTAATTATTTCACCTGTTTCACTATATTCTCTTCCTATACCTTCTCTTTTTTTCCATTTTTTTAAATGAATATACTTCTCTAATTTTTTTCCACTTCTATAGTACTTCTTAGCCTCTCCATGAATTTTTTTCCATCTTTTTAAAGGAAATTCAAAAGCTAAATTACCATCATCATAATACATTTTTTTAGTTTTTGGCATAGAGTTTTTCAAAAACTATTTCATCTACCAATTTATCATTTTTATAGCTTTTTTTAAAAATTCCATTTGAATAACTGCTATCTGTATATCTTTTTTTCTCTTTTTAAGACTATTCCTATTTTTTTATCATATGCAGTGAGAGTTTCTGTTAAATTTTTAAATTCTTTAAGCATAGTTAAATTATTATCTGTGTAAACCTTTGAAATTTCATTGTCAACATAAGTTCTATATTTTGTTATCAATTTTTTTCATTTTTTTCAAACTTAATAATTCTTTTTTTCAGCTTCAGTTAGCTCTTTTTTTAGTATAACTTCTATTGTATTTTTTTATTTTATGTCCATCAGATTCCAAATTTACTTCTTTAAAAAAAATTTAGGTTTTCCATTATTTTTTTACTTATAAGCATGTAAGCAGTATTTTTCATAAAGACCTTTTTATAAATTTTTTTAGTTTTTTTCTCTATCATCTGCAGTGACTAGAGAGTAATTTAGAAGATCCATAAACTCTTCTGGAAGTTTTTTTCTTCATATAGTAATTCACCACTTTCTGAAAAAAACTTCTGAAGAAGCTTTTTTTAAATTTATATTAGCAGAGTATTTAACCTCACCTTTTTTTAGCTAAATTATCATCAATGTAATCTAATAATTTCTTATATTTAGGATTGTTTTCAGCTTTAATCATTCCCAATAATAATTTTACATTAAAAATCTAGTTCAATTGTTTGTTCATCTAAAAGACATTATTGTTATTTCTGTATTAGTATTATCTGCAAAACTTAGTAAACTAATAAAAAAACAAATGTTAAAACTATAAAAAAATCTTTTTCATCATTCCCCTATAAATAGAATTTATTTAATTTTTTTACTTCCTCATCATCTTTGTATAGTATTTCTGTAATTATTTTTACCTGTTTCACTGTATTCTCTTCCTATACCTTCTTTTTTTACCATCTTTAACAGGAGTAATCTCTTTAATCTTTCCATTCTCATAATAAATTTTAACTTCTCCATTAACTTCATCATTTTTTTAAAAAGGTATTTCAGTTTCTAATTTTTCCATTTTTCATAATAAAGTTTTTTTGTAATTTTACAGCATAATTTTTCAAAAACTTCTTGTAACAATTTTTTTATTTTTGATAAGATTTAATTATTCCACTTAAACGAGTATCATCAGTATATATAATTTCTTGTTTAAAACTTTCATTTTTTTATTATACATAATAGTAAATTCAGTTAAATTCCTTTTTCTCGATTACCATACTTAATTTATTATCAATGTAACTTTTTAGAAATATCACTTTCTATATAATTTTTTTATATTTATTTAAAAAGTTTTTGTATTTTTCTAAACTTAACATTTCTTTCTTTTTCAGTTTCAGTTAATTCTCTTTTCAAAAATCACTTCTACAGTAAGTTTAAGGCTATGATTTTTCAGGCTTCATATTATTTTCTATAAGGATTTTAGGTTTCCCATTATTTTTTTACTTATAACTATATCGCTTGGGTTTTTCAAGAGAATTTTTTTACAAAGTCTCTAAATTCATTATCTTCATTTGCTGTTATTAAAAATTCTATTAGAAATATCATCATATTTCTCTGGAAGTTTTTCTTCATATAATAATTCGCCATTTTTTTAGAAAAAAATATTCTATTGATACTTTTTTTAAATTTATTTTAGTTGAATATCTAACTTCACCTTTTTTTATCTAAATTTTTCATCAATATAATCTAATAATTTCTTATATTTAGGATTATTTTTCAGCTTTGATTAACCCCATCATTAACTTCACATTAAAATTTAAATCAACTTCTGTTCCTTTCAAAAGCTGTTTCTATTCCAACATTATCTGCAAAAGTCAGTAAACTAATAAAAAAATAAATGTTAAAACTATAAAAAAATTTTTTTCATATTTCTCCTTATTCTTGCATTCCCACTCCGTAACATATTCCAAGACAACCTTTTTTTAATATTTATATTAATTTCAGATTTACCTTGTAGTTTTTTTCAAATAATTCTTTTTTTCTAATAAGAATTTTTCTTTCTTCTCCATTCACATCTAAAGTGATATGATAGAACATTATACCCATTTTTTTACCTAAACTTTTCATATAGTTTTTGTTGAGTATTTTTCCATTTTCACTATTCTATAAGTTCCTTTATTAGATTTTTGAAAAAAAGTCTATTTATACAGAATTTTATTCTAATATAGATGTATTTAGCGAAGAAATCTCCTATCAAGTTCCAATACAAAGAGATATTATGGCGATAGTCATCAAGGTTTTAGTATTTTTCATATCTAAATGAGTACTTTCATTAAAATAAATTCTTAAAAAAATAATAGGGTTGAAAACAGTACCCAGAATATTGCCCTTGTTGATAGGAAAATTCTGTTCTCAAACATCTGAACCCCCTTAGTTGAAAAAAATATCATTATAGTTAAAACTATAAAGGGGGCTGTAGTAGTAATTTTTATAAGTTAAATAAGAAAAAAATTACTAAAAATACAAGTGAGACTCCTCTCACTGTTTTTTTCTGAAAAAGCTAGTCATTTTTTTGTTTCCTCCTGTTTTTTTCTTTTTCTGCTTTTTTTCTTTGTCTCTTTGTTCTTTTTCTACTTTTAGAGAACACACAACCACAATATTCTTGTCTGTACATATTTAATTCTTTAGAAATTTGTACTGACCTTAAATATCTATTTTTTTCTTTTTTTAAAATCTGCAAACAAAAAAATGGAATGTCATATTCCTTAGAATATTTTTCACCTATCTCATTTATATAGTTTACATTTTTTTCATAGGACTTATACTTAAAACAGTACTAAAAAAAGTCATAGCCTTCTTCTTTAGCTTTTTTTAGCAGTTTCACCTATTCTTATATCATAACAAGAATAGCATCTCTGTCCACCTTCTTTTTTTCGTTTTCAAGACCTTTTTATTTTTTTCAAAAAAATCTTCCTTTGGATTATAGACTCCTTCTATGACATTCATATCATAGTCCAATTTTTTTCCAACATTTCCTTTTTGTTCGTCCATTCTAGCCAAATATTCATAGTCAAAAAGTTATATTTGGATTATAGAAATAAATATCTATTTGAAAAAAATTCTTTTTAGATATTCTAAAAACAGATGAACTACAAGGTCCACAACAAGAATGAATAAGTAATCTTTTTTTCTTTCCACTCTCAGTGATTTCCTTTAAAAATTTCTTCCATTTTTTTAAATCATAATTTACTTTCATTTTTTTCCTCTACAATTCTATTATCTTTTCTGCCATTTCTCTAAATGTATCATCATGAGTAACTATTATACTTTGGTCTAAATTCTTTAAAATTTCTCCCATATACTCAGCAAGTAATTTTTTTCTTTCAGTGTCTAAGTTGTTTGTAGGCTCATCCAGTATCATAAATCTAGAGTTAGTGAAGTATTCTGTCATTGTTCCTCTTATTGCTATTGCAACAGAAACTTGTTCACCACCTGATAATTGCTCAAAGGCAATTTTTTTCTTTCTTGCCCTACTAAATATAGAACATACTTATCTTTTTCATCATTGCTCCATTCAATTCTTTCAGTTCTTGCTGTAATCTTATTGAAATTTAGGCTAGCAATGTTACTGATACCACTAAGCATATATTTAGAAATAGCTCTACCCATTTTTTTCCTACTTCATTTCTGATTAAATTTGCTCTATTTGACTTATCTTCTAATTTCTTTAATTCATCAAGCAATTTTTTGTTTTTTTCTTCTTGTGAAGCTATCTTTTTCTAATAGTCTCTTATAGTTTTCAATCTTTTCTTGAGATGAACCTAATTTTTTTACTAATTTCATTTAATTCTTCTTTAAGAATATTAAATTTTTTTCTCTAAGTTCATCTATTTTTTTATATTTTTTTATTTTTATTTTTCTAAGCTAAATACTTTTTCTTTTTAATGAATTTTTATTAAATCTTAAAGAATAAAGTTCTTTGATACTTTTCTCCACTTTTTAGAAGTAAGTTTTTCCAAGTCTTTTGCTAAAAACATTATTTTTTTATATATTCATTATATGGAGTTTTTTTAAGTCAGTTAATTTATTCTCAAAAATTTTTTTATTTCAGAGTGACATTTTCAATATTCTTATCTGTATCTGCTTTAATTTTTTTACAGTATTCATCAATTTCTTTCAGATTATTTTTCTATTGAACTTTGATTTTTTTAAAATCTTTTTCTTTTTTTCAAACTCTAAACTTTCGATAAGATTTTTTTAAAATTTTTCTCTTATTTCATCTAAGTTTAAATTTTTTTAAGTTCAACTTCTAATCCTTTTTTTATGCTCTTTTTAAGCTTGTACTATCTTGAAATTCTTGATTTTTCAATAAGCTGTTGAATACTTATATCCAAACTTTTTAATATTCACTTCTATTTCCTTTAGATTAACTTCTTCAGTTTTTTAAAGAAAGTTCTAAATTATTTATAGTTTTATCAAGTTCAAAATACTGTTTTTTTCTTTTCTTCAAAAACAGATTTTTTTCAGCTAGAATTACTTTTTTTCTTCTATCTTTTTCAAATCTTCTATGGTCTCTGTTCTTATAGAAATTTTTAGAAGAGAAATAATCATCAGCTTCCTTATCTTTTTAGATTTTCACAATTTTTCTTTTAGATAGGGACAAATTTTTAGAAGAAAGCTCATTACTAGCATTCTTTAAAGTCTTTATTTCAATTTCAAAAAGCAATTTTGTCTTCTTCTAAAGATTTTTATCTCTTTTTCTAAGTCTTTAAAAACAGTTAATTGTTTCTCAATATCTTCAATATTAATATTTATAAATAAGTCTTTTTTTGCAGATAAGTCTTTTTTTCAAGAATATTGATTTCAGTTTTTCTTTTTCTAAGTGCTTATCTGAATTTTTTTCTTTTTAGTTTTTTTCTAAATCTTCTAATTTTTATTAAAAGGTTTTTCATATTCTTTTAATTTAGAAGTTAAATCTTCTTCTTTACTTTTTAAGTTCAGCTATATTTTTTTATCTAAACTATCTTTTTTCAGAATTTTTAGATATGTTTTTCTTCTAAATTAGCAATATCAGTCTTTAAAGTTTTTATTAGAAAGCTCTAATTTTTTTCTATGTTATTTTTGATATTGGATATTTAATTTTTTTGCTCCTGCAATAAATTAGTATGAATCTCTCTAAAATCTTTTAATTTATCTTCTATTTCTAGATACTCTAAATAAGGTTTTTCATTTTTCTTCAACTATAGTTTTTAGCCTTTTTTTAGCTTTTTTTAGCTTCAAGGATATTATCTTTTAAAAAGATTTGAATATTTTTTTACTTTTATTTTTCTTCATCTTCAATATTAGAAATCAGATTTTTTTAGATTTATTTCATCTGTTTCATAATCTTTTTATTTCATTTGATAGCTTAGTACTTGTTTCAGTGGTTCTAGAAAATTCTGTATTTAGACTTTCTTTTAATACTTCTTCTTCTTTAAGAAAGTTAGAGATTTCTTCCTTATCTTCCATATTGTCTTTTTAAAGAATTTATATCTTTACTTAAATAATCTATTTGTTTTGTATATTTATCCGTAGCTTCCTTTAAAAAAAGCCGTCATACATCTCTTTATAGATTTGAGTATTAAAAATCTTGTTAAATATTTCTTCCCTATCTTTAGGTTTAGCTTTTAAAGATATTTATGAATTCATTTTTGCTTAGCAATAACTATATTCTCATAAGTTTCCTCAAAAGCCCTTTTTTTATTCCACATAGCTCTTCTAAGTTTTCTTGAATATCACCTTCACAATCCAAACCATTTATATCAGTCAAAGATTGTTTTTTTAGGTTTTTGTTTTTAAAAAAATTCAGTTTTTTAAAAATATAGTCTCTACCATCATTAGCTATAAATTCTATTTCAATCTTTCCAGATTTTTCACCAAATTTAATAAAGTTTTTTTCCTGTTTCCTTACCAGACCTATCTTTTTGTATTGAACATAACTGAACTGATAGCTTCAAGTATAGAAGTTTTTTTCCCTTCCCATTCTTTCCTAAAATAAGATTAACTCCCTTAGAAAAAAATCGACAGTTGTATTAGAATGAGAACGATAATTTTTCAAGTTTAACTCTTTTTAATTATCATCTTCATTTACCTCCAAAGTCTTATCAAATAATTCTAAAAAGCTATCTTTATCACCATTTGAAAATAATTCCTTAAGCTCAGAAAAAAACTTGCAGAAAAATTTCTCAATGTTTGAGATATTCCAATCAGATATAAGATTTTTTTCTAATTCTTCTATACTTAAATCAGAAGTACCTTCTTCACTATTTCCAATAGATAGAATATTTTTTTTAATAAGTATATGGGTTTTTTAAAAGCACCATTATTTTTCAGCAATGTTTTCTAGGTTTTTCAAGATTTATATACTCATTATTTTTTATTCCTATAGAAATGACTAAAATTTCTTCACCTGTTAGATTCAACTCTTTAACAAAGGCTTCAAACTCAGCTTCTATATTCGTTGAATCATTGTATATAAAGTTCTTTTTGCACTCTTTTTCTATGGTTTAACTCTATAAATTCATGTTCTAAACTATCAGTATCAAAGAGAATAAAACCTTTTTCTATCTGATTTTTTTCATTTTGCACATTAGAAAACTCCAAAGAACCTGGAACAAAAAAAGAAAGGTTTTTTTCCTTTGGATAAGTTGAAAAAGAATGTATGTGTCCACCTGCAACATAAATAGCCTTATCTTTAAATAAATCTAATATAGAAGTTGAAACTAGTCCAGGTAGAGTATTTTTCTCCAGCTGAAATTCCCTGTATGGACTATGACTATATTCTTTTCATCTGAATTTAATTTTTTTCAGAAAGCTTTCTTAAAGCTTCATCTATCATAAAAACCAGGATATCCAATAGGATAAAAGTTTATATCTTCTATTTTTTTAGGTAGTTTTCTTCTTCGAAGTTTTTTTATTGAAATAGAAAACTTTTTAAAAGAGATTGTTCATGCAAATATTCCAACCAAGAATCTTCTAAAAGCTTTTTGAATTATCATGATTTCCTTCAATAGCTATCACTTCTTTTTTTACATAGCTTCTTAGTTCTTTAAATAAATTTTTCAGTTTTTAGAAAGTATGTCAGGACTTATTTCCTTCTTATCAAAGATATCACCTGCAATTATGCAGACATCAGGATTTATTTCTTTCACCTTAGCAATGAAGTTTTCAAAGGCAGAAAAGAAATCCTCATATCTTTTTTTACATATTCTCTATTTCCACTGACTTTTTTTACCTAGATGTAAATCTGAACAATGCACTATTTTTCATTCTAGCCCCCAACAATAATTTTTAAATTCACAAATTCCACAAATATTATGATTATAAGGAATTTTTAGGAAATTTATTGTCTAAAAATATCCTGAGTCGTTTTATTGATATTTTTTTAAAATCTTCTTCCAATTCTTCATCTGTAATAAGTATTTCTTTTTTTAGGCTCATCTTCTTCTAAATAGTATAGATAAGTTTTTGATGTCCTTATCATATTTTTTTGAAGAAGCAACTTATACTAATGATAACTGTTGTCTATAATTAGAAGAGTATTCAAATTCATCATATTTACCTGTTTTTAAAATCTATAATCTGTATTTCATTTTTCATCTTCTAAAATTAAATCTATCTGCCCATATAGAATGTAGTCATTTTCAATTCTAAATTCTGAAGCTTCAACCTTTTTTTAATGTATTCAAAGTTATCTTTTTCATCTTCAATATTTTTTTAACTATAGACATTATTCTTTCAAAAGTTGTCGTCTAAATCTATATTTTGAAATTTATAGATATTTTTTTTTAGTAAATTTTCTATATATTCATCATCTAAAAAAAGGATTTTTTTCTGTAAAAAAACAATTTATTGATATGTTCTATAGCCTTATGTGTAATTATCCCTAAGTTAAATATCTTTTTTTACTAAAAGTTGAATATTCTTTTTTTCCCTCACTAAATAGTATTTCATAGGACAATGTCTATATGGTGCTATATCAGTTGTATAAGATATAATTTTTCTTTCATCTTTCTTAGTTACTTCATCTAAATTAACTTCATTAATATCAAATTGTAAGCTATTAACTCCACGAATTGAGTAAAAGAAAGGTTTAAAATTTTTCAGATATTCCCATTTCATAAGAACTTAAAACTAATAAATTTTTTTGCTCTACTGAAAGCCACATAAAATTTTCTGTAAAAAAATCAAATTTTTTTCTTTATCATTTTCAGAAAGTTTAGAACTTGAATTGATAAGTCTATCAATACTTGTTTGTCTTGATATGTCATCATCTTCATATCTATTAGGCTTAGAATTCAATGAAAATACTATAACAACAGGAAATTCTAACCCTTTTTGATTGGTGTATAGTTAAAAATGGGATACATTCATTTGGATAATCTTCCTCAGAGAAAAATCTCATCAACTCTTGATTCTTTTTAAAATATCAAGATAGCCTGTGAAAAAAATATTTAACCACAGAAAAAAATCATCTTCAGCAGTTATTTTTTTCTATAATGAACATACTTTTTGGAAATTTTTAAATATTTTTACTAAGTATAGCTAAATTATGATTAGCTCTTGAATCAACAGGAGTTTCTTCGTTTAATACATTTTTTTATAGTAAGTGAAATTCAAAAAAATTCATAGAAAATTTCATTTAAAGAGTCAAAACTTTCTTCTGAAATATTTTTCAATTTTTTTCTTTTTATCCAAGCTAAAAAAATTCACTATCTTTTTTTATTTCTAATCTTGCAAAATCTACACATTCAGTTAAGTATTGATCTATGCTATCTTCTGGAAAAATATTTTTTTGAAACAAGCTAAAATTATTCCTAAAGTTAGTTTTATTTCATACATTTCAAAAAAACTTTTTGTTCTAGGAGAATAGACTTCTATATTTTTCTTTTTTTAAAGCGACTTCCAATTTCTTTGCAGAATTGTTTTTTTGAAATTTGCAAATAGGACTGCAATTTGATTATAGTTTGTAATTTTTATTATGTTGTTTTAATTTTTTTATAAAAAAATTACAGTATTTTTTTGATATTTTTCATCCATAGTTTTTTTCCTGAAATATGAAAAAAACATTTTTTTCCTAAAATATCTGTATCTCTCATAGATACTATATTCTTATCAAATCTATTTCCTTGCCAATCTATAGATGAAATCCATTTATTATTAAACTCAACTATATCAGTTACTGAACGATAATTTTTCTTCTAAAATTATAATTTTACATTCATCTTCATCAAAATGTTTAGGGAAATTTAAAATATTTTTCAGAACTAGCTCCTCTAAACCTATATATAGATTGATCTTCATCTCCAACAACACAGATATTCTTTCTAGTTTTTGAAATTAGAAGTAATATTTTTCTCTTGAATTTTATTACTATCTTGATACTCATCTACCATTATGTATTCAAAGTCATGGTTTATTTTTTTCTAAAAATTCTTTATTTTTTTACAAGCATGTTGAAAAAAATTCAACCTGTAAATATGAGAAATCAACAATATTAGCTTCGTAAAGTTGTTTTTACATATAGTTTATAGGCTTCTTTTAATGAAGTTTATATAAACATCACTTGTTTGTATATTTTCAATATCTATAGCATTTTCATTTAAATCATTTATTTTATTTCTTTTAAAAAAAGAACTTCTAGCCCAATCTCCTTGATATTTTTCCAGTATTATTAGAAAGATTATCAAAAAAACTTTTGATAATCTTCCAATTTTTATATTCTTTTTAATCTTGAGTAAATGAAAAAAATGTTGCTCATAGTCTCCACTCATAAGCTCGAAATTATCAAAGAAATCAGAATAAGTAATATTTTCTTCAATAAGTCTAGTCCATATAGAATGCATAGTTCCTATGTACATATCACTTATATCTATATTTACATTTGCCTTTTTCCAAACTTTCATTTATTCTAAGTTCTAGTTCTCTAGCTGCTTTATTTGTAAAAGTAGTTATCATAATTTTCTTAGCTTCTACTTTTTTTCGTTCACAAGTATATTAACAGTTCTTTCAACAAGAGTCTTAGTTTTACCTGTTCCAGGTCCTGCTATTATTACAACAGGACCTTTAACAGTATTAACTGCTTCAAGTTGTCTTTCATTCAGTTCAGATTTTTTTTCATTTACTATTGACATATTAATCTCCTAAAAGTCTATCAGTTAGGCTGTCACCATCTTTTTTTCCTTATTAGTTTCAACTTGTCCAGATTGTCCAGAAGGAGCAGAAGGACCTACATTGTCTCCACCTGAATTTTCAGATGAGCCTCCTTCAGAGCTACCACCTTCACCTGAAGCACTATCAATTATCATTCCGTCAGAAGATGATTCTACATATACTCCACCACCTGCAGAAGCTTCTAAACCAAATAGCGAAGCGATACCATTCTTATATTTTGCTGCACTTTCAACTTGTAGTCTACCTTTTTCTAATTACCATTTCTTTTACTATTAGAGTCATCTAATAAACCAGTATAGATATCTATATTTTGTTTTACTAGGTCTCCAGTTTCTAAATAGTTTTCTAAGAATTCAAATTTACCAGGAGTGTATAGTCCTTTATTTATAAGAGTTTGATAATATCTAGCCCACATAGGTGCAACTGCACTTCCCCCAGTCATCTTACCATACATAGGTTTGTTATCATCTCTACCGATATAGCAAACAGTTACATATTCAGGAGTTATACCAACAAACCAAGCTGTTCTATGTTCACTTGTTGTTCCTGTTTTTCCAGCTTGTTGTATAGGTCTACCTGATTTATCTACAACTCTTGCTTTAGTAGCAGTACCGTTGCTTACAACAGATTTTAACATAGCTGTTATTACACTTACATCAACACTATCAAAAGCTTTTACTTTTTCAATATCTGCAACATAGATAAGAATATCTTGATTATCTCTAATTTCTCTTATTATATTAGGTTTTACTATATATCCACCATTGACAAAAAAATTGAGAAGTTTGCTGCTGTATTTACTGGAGTACTATCAACAGAACCTAGAGCTGCTGTTAAATCTTGAACTTCAGAAGATAATTTTTATTTTTATCAGTCATTTCTTCTTTAAAAAGCATCAACAGTAACTGCATCCATTAATTTAACAGCTGGGATATTTAGTGATAAATTTAAAGAGTTTACTAAAGTAGAGTTAAACGAGTATCTACCATCAAAGTTCTTAGGTGCCCATTTTCCATAAGCCACAAAGTCATTTACTACGACAGAATAAGGTTCATATCCACTTTCTAAAAGCCTTTTAGATACACAAAAGGTTTAAATGATGATCCTAATTGTCTTCTAGCCATAGTAGCTCTATCAAAGTTTCCAGCTTTTAAAGTTTTTTTACCACCAACTATAGATACTATTCCTCCTGTGAACGGATCTAAAGTGACCCATAGCACTCATTTATCTCTTTGTTTTTTTAAAAATATGGATAAGCATTGAAAGTATCCCTTGCAACTTTTTTTGATAATCTAAGTCAATAGTTGTATATTTTTTTAAACCAGAAGAATAAATTTGCTCATCATCATAGATTTCTGCTAAATAGTTTTTCAACTATTGTTGTAAGTTCAGGGTTATTATACGCTTTTTTTAGGTCTTCTATTATAGATGATAGAAGTATTTTTTTGGAACATTCTTCACATTTTCTTCGTTTTTCAAGTTCAAATTTATATGCTAGTGCTTCTTCATATTCCTCTTTAGTTATTCTTCCATCTTCAAACATTTCTTTTTAAAATGATTTGTTGTCTATGAAGAGCATTTTCTAAGCTTCTATTAGGGTCATACTTTTGTAGGTCTATTTGGTATACCTGCAAGTAAAGCTGCTTCTGCAATATTTAAATCCTTAGGATCTTTTTCTAAAATATTGATCTGCTGCATTCTTTATACCATAAGAACCTGAACCAAAGTATATTTCATTAAGATATCTTTCTAAAATTTCATCTTTAGTATAAGTTCTTTCAATTTGATAAGTTAAAAATAGCTTCTTTTACCTTTCTTGAAAATGTTCTTTCAGGAGTTAAGAAGGCATTTTTTTGCTAATTGTTGTGTAATAGAACTTCCCCCTTGAGTAGCTTTTACCTTTTTAAAAAAATTAGTTAGTACAGCTCTTATTATTCCTTTAAAAGTGTAAACCATGGTGAGAGTAAAACTTTTTTTATCCTCAATAGCTAGAAATGCTTCTTTTTACATAAGGAGAAACATCTTCTAATTTAACAGCATCTCTTGATTCAGCTTCTAAAACATCTACAACATTATTATTTTTTTATCGTAGATAGTAGTAGCCATCCGAGGTTTATAGTCTTCAACCATACTTTGAATATTAGGTAATTCAAGTCTGTATTTTTATAATTATTGCAAAAACTGCTAAAGCTCCCACAACAAATAAAAACTGCTATAAGTTTCAATAAAATAACAAGTAATTTTTTTCATTATTTAATTATCCCCTTTTTTTATTTCTTTGTCTAAGTTGTCCACAAGCACCGTCTATATCACTACCTTTTTCTTGTCTTAAAGTTACATTTACCTTTTCTAACATTTTTTTAAGATAGTTATAGAATCTATCAATTTTCTTCATAGAAGGTCTTTTTATGTTCCACTCCTTCAACTTCATTATATGGTATTAAATTTACCACATGATCAAATTGATGTATAAAATCTGCCAAAGCATTGGCATCAACTTCTGAAATATTAAAATTATCTATTAAAATATATTCAAAAAGTAATTCTTCTTTTAGTTTGTTTTTGATATTCAACTAAAACTGCTGATAAGTCTTCCAATGGGAAGTTTTTATTTATTGGAATGATTTGATCCCTTTTTTTCATTTATAGCACTGTGTAGAGAAACAGCTAATTCTATAGGGATTTTTTTCCAATAAAAATCTTTTTCAATTCCACTTACAATTCCAGAAGTTGAAATTGTTATTTTTCTTTTTGAAATATTGATTCCATTCTCATTTGAGATTATAGATAAAGCTGTAGATAGATTATCTATATTTAAAAGAGGTTCACCCATACCCATAAATACTAAATTGTTTAGGCTTTCATCTTTTTCTAAGTCTTCTTTCAACAGTGTAAACTTGGTTTAAAATTTCACTTACTGAAAGATTTCTCATATATCCACCTTGTCCTGTTGCACAGAAACTACATTTTACAGGGCAACCAACTTGAGATGATACACAAAGAGTATTTCTGATTTCTTTATTTTTTTAGAATCTCTATGTCTTAAAAGAACAGTTTCTATAGTTCCCTTTATCTTCAAGTTCAAACAAGAATTTTTTTCAGTCTTATCTAACTTTGAAACTTGATGCTTCAAAAGATTGAAAAAAATGGTATATAGGCATTTTTCTTTTTAAGATTTCTCTATCTTTTAAAAGATAAGTTTGTCATATCATCAAAATTTCTGATAATCTTTTTATGTAGCCAAATAAAGACTTCTTTTTCCATAGAATTTTTTTAGTCCTAAAGACACTAAAAATTCTGTTAACTCCTC